>Ga0247825_10002993_pt1 | contig 11134 bp, 12 predicted proteins | sample 13C_Vanillin_Day_FD_194413 | JGI IMG/M metagenome (GOLD analysis project Ga0247825, IMG submission 194413) | Soil microbial communities from agricultural site in Penn Yan, New York, United States - 13C_Vanillin_Day48 | ecosystem: Environmental > Terrestrial > Soil > Agricultural land | place... | reverse complement strand
GCTGCAGAGATGTCGGTATCGAGCGCTCACGCTGATCGCCCGCCAACAACCGGTGGCACTGGACCTGCGCTCCCTGATCGGCGGAATGCACAACATCGCAGATCTACGACGGATGGGTAGCCTGGCGGCACACGTCGCCGAGGTGGCCCGGCTGCACCATCCCGAACCGGTCGTTCCCCACGAGCTGCGGGGCATCATCTCGGACATGGGCGTCGCCGCAACCGCACAGGCCGCGGCGGCACGAGAAGTCCTCCGCACCCGCGACGAGGCGGCCGCATTGGACCTCATCTGGGCGGACGAACGAACCGACGAACTATTGCGCAGACTGTTCGCCGCCACCAAGAGCGACGAGTGGCTGCATGGCGCCGCGTCCGCCGTGAACATCACATTGCTGGGCCGATTCTACGAACGCTTCTGCGATCACACCGTCGAGATCGGGCGGCGCGTCATCTTCGTGGTCACAGGAGAAATTCCCGACCAATGACAGCTCGGCGGAACCGGATCCGTCGGCTGAGCACAGACATTCGTGCACCGGAATTTCGCCGACACGACACCGCCACGTACCTGCAACCGCCTACGACGCCCGGGAAGAATGGCAAGAGCGCAGACCACGTAACACCGTGCCGAGGAAGGGGCGGGCATGTCCGAGGAATTACTGGTCAAGCAAGGTGTGGCAAAAGGAACCGCGATGGGTGGAGCGGTTCTCCTCGTCACCGTCGGTGTGCTCGAATTTCTGCAAGGCATCTCCGCGGTGGCCAAGGACGAGGTGATCCTCGTCGGAGTGGAATACACCTACAAGCTCGACGTCACCGCATGGGGGTGGATTCACCTCGTCCTCGGGGCGGTCGTCGCGGCCACCGGCATCGGATTGTTCAGCGGGGTGATCTGGGCGCGAATCTCCGCGCCCATCATCTGCGGCCTGTCGATCGTCGTCAATTTCCTCTGGCTGCCCTACCAGCCGTGGTGGGCGATCACGATCATCGTGCTCAACGCCGTCGTCATCTGGGCCGTGGCGACCTGGGATCCCGCCAAGATCTGAGCGCGGCAGGCCCCAGCCGGACGGGCGCGAGGACCGGACAAAGTCTTTTGTCCCTCGCGCGACGTTCGGTGAACAACGCCAGATAGACGAACCGAAACGCGAGAGCGTCGTCGAGCCCGCCTCCGACGTCAGATTCGCGCGGAGTCGGCGAGGGACTTACCACGCGTCTCAGGCGCCCAGGCGGCACTGACAGCGAGGCCGATCAGGGCGATCGCGGCAGCGCCGAGCATGGTCGGGCCGATGCCCCAGCGGTCCAGGGCGATCGGGACCATATAGGTACCGACGGCGCCACCGACTCGGCTGAGTGACGAGGCCAATCCCACCGCACTGCCTCTGATTTCGGTCGGGAACAGTTCGTTGGGGTACACGAGCTGAAGGACCTGGGCGCCTCCGGTGAAGATCGCGTACGTCGCGAACAGGCACAGGATGACAGGTACCGGACTGCCCGGGAACAATCCCAACAGGAGCAGGGTCAGTCCGGACCACGCGAAGCTGTGGATCAGCAGGGTGCGGCGACCCAGTTTGTTGATGGCGGTCAGCGCGATGACGCAGCTGACCAGGAGCAGGATCGTGACGACGGCCGAACCCATGTTCGCCACTCGCCCGTCGAGGCCGAGACCGGCGAGGATCCTCGGCCCGAAGGCGTACACCGCGAACAGCGGCACGACCGACGCGGTCCAGAAGGTCGTGACGAAGACGATTCGTCCGAGGTAGCCCGACTTCCAGAGCGGGCCGATTGCCCCGGCGGAGCTGCCGGGCTCGATCTCGAGTGTGGCGTGTGGGCCGAAGATTTTCGTGATGATCGCACTGGCTTCGGCGACGCGCCCCTTGCCGGCGAGCCAGCGCGGTGACTCCGGTGTGCCGGCGCGGGCGAGCACGGTCAGGGCAGCCGGTACCGCGGCGCTGGCCAGCACCCACCGCCAACCCTGATCACCAACTCCGCTGACGAGGTCACCGACGACATAGGCGGACGCGGCACCGAGGAACCACATCACGGTGAGCGAACCGATGAAGGGGCCACGATATTTCTTCGGGGTGAACTCGGTCAGAAGTGAGGCGGCCACGGGATAGTCCGCCCCGATTGCCACTCCGATCAGAACCCGGAGCAGGAACAACCACCAGAAGCCGTCCACCCAGAACTGCGCGACCGAAAAGACGACGACGGCGATCAAGTCGAATGTATAGAGACGCCGGCGGCCGAAGCGGTCGGTGAGCCGTCCGCCGAGGAACGATCCGAGGAAGATACCGATCGTTGCCGACGCGGCAATGAGGCCTTGCTGCGCCGAATTCAGACCCCACTGCGGCGTGATCTGCACCATGGCGATGCCGATGATGCTCAGCACGTATCCGTCGAGGAAGGGTCCCCCGCCGGCGTGGAGTGCGAGTCGTTTGTGGAAGCGCAACAGCGGTGCATCGTCGACGAGGAACGCTTCTGTCCGGGCGTGAGGTGGCTGGTCCATCGAGTTTCTCCTGAGCTGATTGCGGCCACAGGGGCCGTATCCGGGCTCGCATGACGACGGGCGCGTCGTCACGCACAGGGAACCCGCGCGCGCCCTGTGCCTGCGCCTCGGTGAGTATGCATGCGCCGCCTGTTTGTTGACCATCGACTCGAGTCGAAACGGTCACCTTGTTGGGATTTGATTCATAAGTACCTGAGCAGACTGAAGGCACAACATGCCAGCTCACCCGCGCCGATGCCTGCTCTACTATTTGTGAGTCGATCGCGAGGAAGGGGAGGCGGACGTGCCACTGTCCGAGGCGGAACGACGTGCACTCGAGCGGCTGGTGTCGGCACCGAGCACCCCCCAGTCGCTGGCCCTCCGCGCCCGCATCGTTCTGGCGAGTTCCGAGGAGTCGATTTCCACTGTTGCTCGCGCCCTTGGGGTCTCACGCAACACGGCACTGAAATGGCGGACCCGATTCGGCACCCACGGTCTGCAGGGGCTCGAGGATCTGCCGAGGCCGGGTCGTCCGACCGCCTCAGGGGACGACTTGCACCGTGCGATCCTGCGTATTCCGCTGCAGCGACCGCCGGACCGGGGGTGGACCACACGCACGATCGCCGAGGCACTCGGCACCAACCAGGCAGCGGTGAGCCGGGTTCGGCGTCGGTGGTTCGCAGATCGGCCCGACCTCATCTCACATTCGGTCCTGGACTCGCCGAACTCGATGGTGCTCGCGGCTGTCGTCATCGATCCCGGCGTGCGGGTCCTCGTCTTCCACCAGCCGGCAACGCCCGCAGCGCGACCGCACAGCAGACAGACCAGTCAGCTCACCGAACCCGTCCGTGTCCTGCTTTCGGCCCAGTTCGCCTTCCCTCGCGAAACCCCGGCCACCGGGAACGACATCTCCCCGACGCTGCTGACCACGTTGGGCGAGGTCGACGCCGCGGTGCCGCGTAATTGGCCGGTTACCGCGCTCGTCGATCGTCCGATACCGCCTCGGGTGGACCGTTGGCTTGTTGGGCATCCCCGATTCAGTGTGTACGAAGTCGATCCCGACTCGTGGCTCGCGCAACTGAACTCGATCACCGCAGTCCTCGACCCTCGCCAATCGCCGGGACTGCTCGATCTCGAACACAGGGTGCGCCGGTGGGCGGAGCAACCGAGCACACCATTTTCCTGGGTCCGCGCCTCACCCACCCGCGCTTCTCGCCGGCCCGCGACCGAAGACCACCGGTCACGCTCCCCCTCACCCATATTGGCATCGGCAGTGGTCGAAGCACTACGCGAGTCCCTCGCCACCGGCGCGTTCCGGCCGGGGCAGCGCATCGCAGAACAGCCTCTCGCCACTCGGCTCGGTGTCTCCCGCGGGCCGATCAGGGACGCCCTGAAAATCCTCGCCGAGGACGGACTGATCGAACTCGAACCGCACCGCGGCGCGTACGTGCCCCTCCCCACTCGGCGCGACGTCTACGACACCTACACCGCCCGAGGCCCCCTCGGAGCCCTGCTGCTGCGCCGCATCGCCACGAACGGATCATCCCGTCTGGCCGCGGCGAAAGACGCGCTGGACGACCTCGTCCAGCATGCGGAAATGCGCGACGTTCCCGGCACGGGCGACGCCGACATCCGGTGGCAGGACACCCTCGCTGCCGCAGCCGACATGCCGAGAATCGAGAAGATGTTCGTCCGTCTCTCGCTGCAGTTGCGGATGTTCGTCTCGATTCTCGGTCTCGAATACACGTACTCGGTCGATGAGATCGTCGCCGACAACACCGCGATACTCCTCGCTCTCGAGGCCCAGGATCCCGAAGAGGTCACGCGGCTCTGGCGCCGCAAGATCGACAACGCGGTGACCTACATGGTCGGACAACTCGGCCATCTCGACTGACATCAACCAGCCGTCATCTGCTCCGGCCGCTACGATTGTGTCGAATCGTCCGTCCGAGAGCCAGGGGTGCCATGTCGGAGTTGGATCAGGCGTTTGCCGATGCACAGGAGAACGTCAACAAGCTCACCTCGCGACCGGACAACGATCAGCTGCTGCAGCTGTACGCGCTGTTCAAGCAGGGGTCGAAGGGTGATGTCGAGGGCAAGCGGCCCGGTCGGTTGGACATGGTCAAACGCGCCAAGTACGACGCCTGGGCCAAGTTGACCGGTACGAGCAGCGCCGACGCCAAGCAGGGCTACGTCGACCTGGTAGCCCGGCTCACGCAGGGCTGAGTTCAGCGGGCCCCGAAGCACCAGTCCTGGACATGCTGATCGTGCGCGAACTGTGCACCGATCAGGCAGTCAGCACCAGGTTCGCGGATTCTGCGGTCTCCGAACCGCGTATCCGGGTCACGAGGCGAGCAATCGCATCGGCAACCGCGGTCGGTTGTTCGAGGATCACCGAGTGGCCGGCGCCGTCGACGCAGACGAAATCGGCGTCCTCGACCTGCGCGGCGATTGCCACCGAATGGGTGGGCGGCGTCATCAGGTCCGCGGAACCGCACAGCACGAGCGTGGGAATCGCCGAGAGCGCCGGCAACGTCTCGGACTCGTCGTAGGTCGTGAACGAGTCCAGGAAGCTGGTCATCGTCACGATCGGGGTCTCGTCGTGCATCGCGATGGCGAGCTCGAGGACGTGTGTGCTGACCTTCCGGTCACCGAATTCGGCCCCGCGGATGACCGGTGCGAATACCTTGCACCCGAGGCGCTTCACCTGCTCCATGGATGTCGGTGCTCGGCGCACGGCCTCCTGGACCCAGGACAGGACCGGGGCGCGCAGCAGTCGGCCGAATCCGGCGTCGGCCAGACCACTCGCGGCGGTTGCGATCAAGCCGATCCCGACGATGCGGGTGCCGATCTCGTGCGGATACCGGCGCGCGTAGGTCAGTGCGGTCATCCCACCCATGGAGTGTCCGACCAGAACGACCGGATCGGTGGGGGCGATGGCGTCCAGTACCGCGTGGAGGTCGCGGCCCAACTGCTCGAGGGTGTAAGTCGCAGCGGGCGCCACGTCGGAATCGCCGTGACCGCGGTGGTCGTAGCTGACGATCCTGGCGTCGGTGTACTGCCGCATCAGTTCGTCCCGCACCAGGATCCACGATTCGGCACTCAGGCAATGGCCGTGCAGAAAGACGATCGTCATGGGGGCGTCGGTGGGGCCGTACTCGCGAACCGCAAGCGAAACACCGTCGTCAGCCGAGACAGTGGTCCTGCGCTGGACCGGGGTTTGGGTGGTGCTCTCGATCGACATGCCGGCCTCCCTCCTCCTCGCGATGACAGGTTCTACTGTCCATCGCGCAGGTTCGGGAAATAAGCACCCCGAGTGCTGTCCGTAATCACCCGCGGGTGACCGTCCCGCCACCCAGGGTGGATCCGGCCGCGCCGCTCCGCCGACCCGCGGTTTCGTCGGATCGCTACGACGGCGGCGCAGGCCACGGGTGGTCGAGGCTGACGATCTTCACGATCTCGGTGAAGAAGTTCCACACGCCCAGCGGGTCGGCGTTCGAATTGACCAACACCACCACCGTCTTGCCCTCGGGGGGAAGGTAGTAGGCATAGGTCTGGAAGCCCGCGATGTTTCCGTTGTGGCCGATCCAGCCGTTCTGGTTCTCGACCCCGAGTCCGTACAGCGAACCCGTGCCTTCCGACGGCGCCGGCTGAAACTGCTCCCGTTCGTGCTGGGTGGCGGGCGAGAGCATCGTTCCTACTGCCAAGTCGCGCACCCACACGCGCAGATCGTCGAGCGTGGAAATCATGTTTCCCGCGCCGAATCCCCACGACGGGCTCCAGTCGGTCGCGTCCACCGTCGCGCCGTCGGGTGTTTTCGCGTATCCCCGGGCGTGCGGTGACGGAAGGGCCGCAGTGGTGGGGACCGAGGTGTCGTCGAGATTCTCGGGTTCCGTGATCCGCTCGGCGATGTAGGTATTCAGCGGCAGGCCGGATGCCTTCTCGACCACGAGACCCAAGAGGAGGGTGTTGGTGTTGGAGTAGTCGAACGCGGTTCCCGGCGCGAAGAGGGGTGGACGGCTGAAACTGATCGCGAGCAGTTCCTGGGGTGTCCATTGGCGCTGCGGCTGACTCGGGAGCGCCGGAATCACCACCTCGGAGTAGTCGAACAGCCCACTGCGCATGGCCGCCAACTGGCGGAGGGTGATCGCCTCGCCGTTGGGGACGTCGGGCACATACCTGTCGATCGGATCGTCGAGGCCGACCTTTCCCTCATCGACCAGTTGCAGCACGGCGGTGGTGGTGAAGGTTTTGGTGAGGCTGCCGACGCGCATGAACAGGTCCGGCGACATGGGGTCGCCGGTGGCGGTGTCGCGCACCCCGAACGCCTGCACGTAGGGTGCAGCGCCGTCCTGCCAGACACCGACGATCGCCCCCGGAACCGAGGCGTTCTCCATCGCCGTCGGGATGGTTTCGGTGAGCTGTGCATCGGGCAGGACCGGTGCATCGTCCGATTCACCGCATCCCGCCAGTCCCGTCGTCAGGACCGCCAGAACGGCGACCAGTCGCCGCACCGAGGATGTTCGTGCCACCCCGATCTCCCATCGCTGTCTCGAATCTCGACCTGCTCGAAGCTTGCGCGGAACACTGTTTCCAGTATGGGCGGCCGTACCCAGCCGGGGAGGCGGATTAATCCGGTGAACCGTCACCGACGAGTCGGGTGGCGTGTTAGAACGAACGAGTGGCACTCGGCGAACAGATCGAGATCGACGCTCGGACGCGCATGATCGTGGGTCAGGCGCTCGACATGGCCGCGCACCAGCCGGACGTGGGCAACGTGATCGTTCACCGGGCCGGAGATCTCCTGGTGCTCGTCGACAGCGGGGTGACCACCGCTTTCCGCGACGCGATCCGGTCCGCCGCCGACGACCTCGCCCCGTGGTCGAAGATCCTTCTGCTCACCACCCACGGCCACCCCGACCATGTCGGGAACAACGACCTCGTCAACGACCTCGGCGACGGACTCGACCGCTCGAACGTGCAGCACTTCGTCAGCGCACACGACGCGAGCCAGTACCGCGATGACGGTCTTCCCTACTGGATCACGAGTCTCGAGCGCGTGTCCGGATTGGTGCCGGGGTTCGAGGATCCGGCTGACGCAGCTCGCCGGCTCCTTGCCATGTACCGGCCCTACGTTCCCGTCACCGACGTCACCCGGACCTACGAGGAACTCCCGCTCGAGCACCTCGTCATCGGCTCTCAACACGTGTCGGGTTGGTCGTTCGGAGACGGTGCCGTCCAGGTCGTCCGCACCCACGGCCACTGCGCCGGCCAGGTCGTCGTCCACCTTCCCGGGGCACGATTGCTGCACCTGTCCGACGAACCGAACGGGCCGTGCGGCGCGATGCACGACGCCAACCAGATGAACATCTTCGCCGCGGCCGCCCTGGCGCTGACGCTGGTCGAGACCGGCGCCGTCGACGTCGTCACGGAGGGCCACGCGTTCGAGGTGTTCGATCGCCCGGCCGCAGCCGAGCGCCTGGCGTCGCTACTCGATCAGGCTTCGGCGCTCGACGGCGCCGCACAGGCGTTGCTCACCGATCGCATCGACGATCTACCGGCGTTCGTTCACGCCTTCATCGCGCGATCCCAGGAGCTGGGCGTATCGGGTGCGAATCCGAACCCGATGTTCAACACGATGATGACGATCGCCAAGTTGCGCGAGCTCGGCCTCGTAGCGAAAGGTGCAGGTTCGCAACAGACGTGGACCCGACCCGCGCTCGACGACTCCACGCGCGCACCCTGATCCCCGGTTGCGGCAGTTCAGGTCGGGACTTGCCGGTCACTGCACCGTGAGATGCGTCTTCGCCCACTCCGCCAGTTCGTCGAGGACCGGCATCAGTGACTGGCCGGCCTCGGTCAGCTGATAGGTGACCGACACGGGCGGTCCCTCGCAGACTTCCCGCGTCACCAGACCGGCCCCGGCCAGTTCGACGAGACGGTCGGAGAGCACCGAATCGCTGATGCTCCCGACCGATCGTCGCAGCCCGGAGAACGTCGCCGGGCCCGACATCAGCGTCGCCAGAATGACGCCGTTCCAGCGCTTGCCCAGGAACGTGAACGCTCTCGCGAGCGCGCCGTCGCACGCGCGCGGATCGTGCTGTTCGACGCCTGAGCTCATACCTCGACCATAGCAAGGTGCTAGCATCCAACTGTCAACTAGTTTTTTGCTAGTAACATTTTTGTTGCTAGTCATCGAGAGGGATGGCAACCATGAGCTCAGACGTACAGACGCGACCGGAACTGGACGAGGCGGGTCGCGCCCTGCTGTTCAGCGAGGCACGCACGGCCAACAGTTTCGCGTCCACCCCGGTGACCGACGAGCAGCTCGCCCAGATCTGGGACCTCGCGAAGTGGGCACCGACCGCGGCGAATACCCAGCCCCTGCGGATCGTTTTCGCCCGGACCGACGAGGGTCGCGCGCGACTGCTGCCACACATGAGCGAGGGCAACCAGGCGAAGACCGAGTCGGCGCCCGCGGTCGCCATCCTGGCCGTCGACACGCAGTTCCACGACCACATCCCGGCGTTGCTGCCGTTCCGGCCGGAGCTGCGCGACGTCTTCGAAGGCGACGAGACGATGCGCGAGCGAACGGGCGAATTCAACAGTGCACTCCAGGCCGGCTACTTCATCCTCGCCGTCCGATCCCTCGGCCTGGCCGCAGGCCCGATGGCAGGCTTCGACGCCGCCGGAATCGACGCCGAGTTCTTCCCCGACGGCCGCTTCCGTTCCATTCTCGTCGTCAACATCGGGCACCCCGGCGAGAACCCGTGGTTCGATCGGCTCCCCCGCCTGGACCCGGCCGACACCGTGTCCTGGATCTGACTACCCGTCGGAACTCTCACGACGGTGCGTCCCCCGCCGACCGGATCGAGGGCTGGGATCGACGGTCACCTCGTCCGTGTCGGCGAAGACGAGGCGCCCGTCGTCGAGTGCGATCGCCCACCGATGCGCCGGCGCCCAGTCGTGCCCGGCACCACCCGGCTCGGTGAGTGCCGCGTAGTCCTCGACGACCTCACCGGTCGCGTCGGCCTCGGCCTTCCTGCGGACCAGCACCCGCGTGCCGACGGTCAACTCGGGGCCGGGCCCCGACCTGTCATCGCTTGCGTCGCCCATCGTGCACCTCTTCGTTCGGCGAACCTGGTCAGGAGCATAAGCACCTGCGGGCCCCGGGGCGACCCGAGCACCGAAAGAGCCGACCGTCCGGACCGTTTCCCGGCCGGCACGAGGAACGAATTACCTAGTCAATTCCCGTCTTTGACCGATTAGGTTCCCTCGGTTCCGGGTAGTCCGGTAGCCGCACGATATTCACGGTTTCCGCCATGTCGCAGGGCATGCGGTAACGGGCGGCACGAGCAAAAGCGAGGTGCACGGCAATGACCACAGCCGGTGGAGGCCCGAGCTCGAGCAGCCTGGCCGATGTCATCGACACCATCTTGGACAAGGGCCTGGTCATCGACGCCTACGTCCGGGTCTCGCTGGTCGGCATCGAACTACTCACCATCGACGCCCGCGTCGTGGTCGCGAGCGTCGACACCTACCTGCGTTTTGCCGAGGCGGCGAACCGACTCGCGATCGGCAGCGAACCGAAAGGCCTGACCGATCTCGTCTCCGACGTCAAGGGCAGCGGCAGCACGAAATCCAAGACCAAGGGCGTACTCGAGGGCGTGGGCGAAACGCTCAGTGAGCTGCTCGGCGGATCGGACAACGAACGCGAACCCGCACCCCGTCGGAGGCGGACATGACCACCGCCGCCGAGGCCACTGCTACGTAGAACACGTGTCAGATCTATCGCCCGCGACGGCTCTCGCTGTAGCATTCGGGGATGAGTCGAGTAGGTAGCTACAGTGACGATGACGTGGCAGGTTGGCTGTCGATCTCACCCGAACTGGGTGGTGCGCTCGGCGCCTTCACGGACGCGGTATACAACCGGAACCGGTTACCGTTACGCGTGCGGGAGATCGCGCGGATGGCGGTCGCGGAGGCCAACGAGTGCGCCGTGTGCCTCGGCACCCGCGACAGCAGTGGCGCCGACGCGGGCATCGACGAGCACTTCTACGATCACGTCCTCGAGTGGGAGTCGTGGCCCGGGTACAGCGCGGAGGAGCGGACGGCGGCGGAGTTCGCGCACCGGTTCGCCACCGATCACACGGCGCTGCGCGAGGACGAGGACTTCTGGGCGCGGTGTCACGAGCATTTCACCGACGAGATCCTGACCGACCTGGCGTTGTCGTGTGCGTTGTGGCTGGGGACGGGCCGGGTGCTGCGGGTGCTCGACATCGGTCAGACGTGCAAGCTCACGCTCTGAGCGTGCCGGCCCTCATTCCCATTCCCGCTGCGGCAGGACGTCCTCCATGAGCCTGCGCAACGCGGGGTTCCGGCTGTCCGAGCGCCAGGCGGCGTTCATCTGGACGGGCCGGTCGCGGATCGCGGAGACAGGCCGGAACACGACCCCTTCCGGGTGCATCGTCTGCGCGGATTCCGGGACGAGGGCCAGGCCCAGCCCGGACCGGACGAGCACCAGCATGGTGTGCACCTGCGTGACGTACTGGACGTAGCGCGGGGAGGCCCCGACGATCGTGAACGTGCTGATGAGCAGTTCGTGGAAATACCGCGCATCGACCGGCGAATACATGACGACGGGCTGGGCCTGGCC
>Ga0247825_10002992_pt1 | contig 11135 bp, 8 predicted proteins | sample 13C_Vanillin_Day_FD_194413 | JGI IMG/M metagenome (GOLD analysis project Ga0247825, IMG submission 194413) | Soil microbial communities from agricultural site in Penn Yan, New York, United States - 13C_Vanillin_Day48 | ecosystem: Environmental > Terrestrial > Soil > Agricultural land | place... | reverse complement strand
GTGCGGAGTACTGCCGCGACGTCGGAATCTCCGTCACCGTCTCAGCGCTGATCACCTGCTGGGTGCGCGTGCTTGCCACGTCCACGATCGGTGGCTCGCCACTCACCGTAATGGCGTCGGTGACACCTCCGACCTTCATGTCCTGACTGACCGTGGCGATGAAGGTGCCGGCGAGCACGATGCCTTCGCGCTTCACGGGAATGAATCCCGACAGCGTGAATGTGACCGTGTAGGTGCCCGGTCTCAGGTCGTCGATTGCATACTGACCGACGCCGTTGGTCGTGACCGACCGCGTCTTTTCGATTAGTACCGGACTCGACGCCTCGACGGTCACACCCGGGAGCACCGCTCCCGATGCGTCGCGCACGGTGCCGACGATCGAGGCCTGCGCGAACGCCAGGGCCGGTGTCAGCACGAGTCCAAAAGCAACCAGGAAGCTCTTCACTAACCGTGACATGGTCCTCCCTCCGGCGTGGAATGAACCGCGATTGCGATCAGGTGTTCCGCTGCCACGATCAGCGGACAGTTCGCCGGGCACTGACAGGTGCGATGGGATCGGTGTACCAGAACCGCTGGCCGGTCAGAAATATATGTTTCGTTGCGATTGATACGTTTCGCATATGAGTCGGCCCCCACAATCCGGGAAAACCACCCGGAAAAACATTCGTGGCTGTGCTAGGCTCTCGACCATCAATGGAGCTTCGTCATCTGCGGTACGTCGTGACCGTGGCGGACACGCTGCACTTCGGAAAGGCCGCTGAACGGCTCCATCTGAGCCAGCCACCGCTCAGCCAGCAGATCCGACAACTGGAAACGGAACTTGGCGTCGCGTTGTTCCACCGGACGAAGCGGCACGTCGAGCTGACCGACGCCGGACGGCTGTTCGTCGAGGAGGCCCGCGTCATCCTCGCCCAGGCCGCGCACGCGTCGAATCTGGCCCTGCGCGTGAATCAGGGCGAGGTGGGCCAGCTCGCGATCGGCGCGGCCGGACCCGCGGACGCGGAAATCTTCGTGGAGATCCTGAGGGCCTTTGCCACCCGGCATCCGCAGATTCGTCTCATGATCCGGAACATGGGATCGGCGGAACAGGCCCGTGCGATCAGCGAAGGGCGCCTGCACGTCGGATTCCTCGCGCTCCCGATCGACGAACCTGACCTCGCGACCGAGATCGTGCTGCGGCGTCCAATCGTCATCGCGCTCCCGCGCGATCATGCGCTCGCCTCACGGGCACGCGTGCCGCTGCACGCGCTGGCCAACGAGCCGCACATCATGTTCGCGCGGCGCATGGGACCGCGCCTGTACGACGCGGTGCTGGCCGCATGCCGGGAGGCGGGCTTCACGATGCACATCGCCCACGAAGTCGACAACCTGCACACGGCCTGCGCGCTCGTTGAAGCCGGCCTTGGCGTGTGCTTCGTGCCCGCGGCGATCCAGGAACAGCGCTCAAACGGCATCGTCCTGCGACCGATCACGCCGAGTCTCCCGCATGTCGACTCGCAGCTGGCGATCGCCTACAAGCCACACTCGTGCGAGCTGGTTACACTTTTCGTCGACGTCGTCAAGGAAGTGATGGCGGGAAAACGGGCCAGGGCAGGCGCCACTCGCCTTCGCACGGGGCAAGCCGTCAGGCTGGCCACGGCGTAAGCCGGGCTGATCCCTGTCAATCAAGACAGGGAACGGGTACGTTTGACAGCTGGAACCGCCGCGGTCTCGGCAGCACAATCCACCACTCACGGTTCTCACCGACGACGGAGCGTCAAGGCTCCGTCTAGGGGCACACTCGCCTGGTTACCGTGCGAGGGGTCGAGCGATGGCCGCAACAAGCGTTTTGCTGGCCGAGGATCATCGGCGCGTTGCCGATGCGGTCGGGGAGTACGTGGCCGATGCATTTGACCTGGTCGGCACCGTCCGGGATGGTGGAGCGCTGCTCGAGGCCGCGCAGAGGTTGAGACCGGACGTGGTCGTCGTCGACATCTCAATGCCGGGAACTGATGGATTCACGGCACTGAAACAGATCCGGCATCAGCTTCCGCACACCCGAGTCATCCTGCTGACGAACCACGACGATCCGATGCTGGTGCGGCACGCACTTGAAGCCGGCGCGGCAGGATTCGTTCTCAAGGTCTACGCGTCGACCGAGCTCGTACACGCGATCCGCACGGTCGTGGACAACGGGATTTTCGTATCGAGCGCGATCGCCGTGTAGCAGGAACGTCTTGATGGCTGCGGGGCAAGCGACACGGGCACTCGAGAACACCTGTCGAACGCTCGCTTTTTTCTTCGCACTCGCCGTGGGTGTTCCGAGCGCGGCATTCGCCCAGGCGATCGTCGGCACCGTGTCAGACGCGTCGGGCGCCGCTCTTCCCGACGTCACCGTTCAGGCCGGAAGTCCGGCGCTGATCGAGCGGCTCCGGACTGTCGTCACCGATGACAGGGGGCAATACCGCATCGAGGATCTCCGTCCGGGTGCGTACACCGTGACCTTCACGAGAGAAGGGTTCGGACCGTATGTCAGGGAACGCGTTCAGATCGCCGGCGCATTCACGGCACGTGTGGACGCCCGCCTCGCACCCGGGACGCTCCAGGAAGCGGTCACCGTCACTGCGGAGACTCCCGTCGTCGATGTCCGCAATCCCGCGGCGGCGACGACGCTGCGCGATGACGTCGTGAAGGCGCTTCCGACCGTCCGCAGCTACAACGCGCTCCTCGTGCTCATACCCGGGGTAGCCACCGCTGCGAACGACGTCGTAACCGGCACGGCGACAACGCAGTTTCCGATCCACGGGGGTCGCAGCAACGAAGGACGACTCACAGTCGGCGGCGTGCTCGTCTCCAGTCCCTCGGCCAGCAATTCGCCGACCAGTTATGTGGTGGACGCCGGCGCCGCCGAAGAGGTGACCTTTCTTGCTGCAGGTGGGCTCGGCGAGACCGAAACGGGCGGCCTGGTCATGAACTTTGTGCCGAAGACCGGCGGCAATTCGACGCTCGGGTCGCTGTTCGTGAGCGGGACGGGAGAGAAACTGCAGTCCAGCAACCTCACACCGGCTCTCGAGAAGCAGGGAGTGGCCGGTGCAAGCCCGCTCAGCAAGGTCTACGACTTCTCCGGAACGATCGGCGGACCGATCGTCAGGGATCGCCTGTGGTATTTCGCCACTGCGCATCGGGGCGGGACCACGACGCGAAGCACGAACGTGTACTACAACCTGAACGCCGGGGACCCGGCGAAGTGGCTGTATGCGCCTGACCCGAAGCGGAGAGCGTACTCGGACCGGCTGTTCGAGAATGCCAGTACCCGCCTGACGTGGCGAGTCAGCCAACAGCACAAGGTTGGCATCTTCTGGGACGAGCAGACGCTCTGTCGAACCTGTACCGGCGCCACGTCGGCCGGTATCGATCCGTCGCGCGTCTCGCCGGAGGCGGTCGGCGTTTTCGGGCGTCCACTGCGAGTCGCACAGGCCACCTGGTCGGCGCCACTGTCGAATCAGCTGCTCGTCGAGGCGGCTTTCGGCGGCACGTATTTCGGCTTTGGGAACTTCGAACGCCGCTCGAATCCGACGCGCGACCTGATTCGCGTCGTCGAGCAGTGTGCGAGCGGGTGCGCAGCCAACGGCAACATCCCGGGGCTGGTCTATCGGTCGCAGGACTTCAGTAACGCCTACAACGGCTCCTACCTCTGGACAGGTGCGCTGTCGTATGTGACCGGGTCACACAGTCTGAAGGTCGGTTATCAGCGCGCCCTGCTGACACAGGACGTCACGTGGGCGACCAACAACCAGAATCTTACGTACCGGTTCAACAACGGCGTGCCGAACCAGCTGACACAATCGATTTCGCCGTGGGTGAACAGTTCGCGGACCGGATGGGAGGCGATCTACGCGCAGGAACGCTGGACACGCGATCGCCTGACAGTCCAGGGCGCCGTACGTTTCGACCGCGCCCGAAGCTGGTTTCCCACCCAGCAGGAAGGGCCGTCCAGATTCCTGCCAGTCCCGCTCGTCGTTCCTGAGACGGCGGGCGTCGACAGCTACAAAGACATCACGCCCAGGCTGGGCGTGGCCTATGACCTGTTCGGCACAGGCACGACGGCGCTCAAGGTACATCTGGGCCGATACCTGGACGGAGCCGGGACGGGCGGCATCTACATGATGACCAATCCGACGGTGCGGATGCCGCAAACGACGTCCGTCCTCGGCACGGCGGGTGTCACACGGGCGTGGAACGACGCGAACACCAACTTCGTGCCCGATTGCGATCTGATCAATCCAAACGCCCAGGACCTGCGGGCCGGCGGAGGCGATCTGTGCGGCATCGTGTCGAACACGAGCTTCGGCCAGAACGTACTGACCAACAACTTCGATCCAGCGCTCCTCAACGGCTGGGGCGTGCGGCCATCGGACTGGACCTTTGACCTGTCCATTCAGCAGCAGATTCTTCGCCACGCAGCGGCGACGCTCACCTACAGCCGTCGATGGCTCAATGGCTTTGCCGTCGCCGACAACGTGGCGCTGCAGCCGTCCGACCTGACGCCGTTCAGTGTCGTGGCTCCTGTGGATCCCAACTTGCCTGGCGGTGGCGGCTACGTGATTTCGGGCCTGTACGATGTCGTGCCTGGCAGAGCGGGCCAGGTGAACAACCTCATCACGGATTCCAGCCGGTTCGGGCGCTGGTATCAGTACTTCAACGGCATCGACGCGACGCTCAGCCTGCGGGCGGGCGGCGCCCTGTTCATGGGAGGGACGAGCACGGGCCAGACCGTGGCCGACAACTGCGACGTGCGAGCGCATCTGCCGGAGCTGACGACGACCACCGCAGGGTCGAGCTCGCTCGGCGTCGGACTCGCCGGTTCCGTCGTGAGTCCGGCCAGCCCGTACTGCCATGTCGCCTTCGGTGTCCAGACACAGTTCCGGGGCCTGGCCACCTACGAGGTGCCGGGGATCGACGCCCAGCTGTCCGCCACGTTCCAGAGCAAGCCTGGAGCGACGCTGGCGGCGAACTACACGGTGCCGAACGCGGCTGTGGCCGCGTCGCTCGGACGCGACCTGTCCGGAAACGCACCGAACGTCACCGTGAACCTGGTGGCGCCCGGCACGATGTCTGGAGATCGAATCAATCTGCTGGACGTCCGGATCGCCAAGATTCTGCGGAGCCAGCGTTGGCGAACGGTCGTCGCGTTCGACGTCTACAACGCGCTGAATTCGAGCGCGGGGCTCACCTATAACAGCGCCTTCGTCCCGGGCGGACCGTGGCCGCGCCCTAACACCATCCTGACGCCGCGATTCTTCAGGATGACCGCCGAAATGGAGTTCTGACCGGCGTGCGTAATTTCCGGCCTGCGTGGCATCGAGGCACCGCGCCGCTGGCAGTGGCGCTCGCGGTGTGTGCCTGCGTTCCTGCCGCGAAGGCGGACGCGGCTGATCGGCCGAAGCAGGTCCTGATTCTGAACTCCACGAGGCAGGACGACCAGTTCTCCGTCGTTCTGGACCGGGACGTGCCGAAGCTGCTCGCGAAAGGGCTGAACGAGCGCGTGGATTTTTACTCCGAGTACCTCGACTTTCTGAGGTTCCCGCAGCCGGCCAATCAGAATCTGTACGTCAATTTCCTGCGCCAGAAGTACGTGGGCAGGCATCTCGACCTTCTCATCATCGTTGGAGATGTCGCCATCGAGTTCATGAACAGCCGCCGGGACGTCCTCTTCGCCGGGACACCAGTTGTGACGTATTCGGTGACCCCACCGCGCATCAGGCTGGCCAATTCAACAGGTTTGAACAACCCGCTTCACTTCCACCGCTCAATCGACCTGGCGCTGACGCTGCAGCCGGATCTCGAACACGTCTACGTCGTGAGTGGCGCGGGCGAGTCGGACAAGCGGTACGAGCAGCTGGCGAGAGCCGAGTTCCGCGCCTTCGAAGGGCGGGTCGCGTTCACCTATCTGTCAGGCCTGGTCACAAGGGATCTTGAAACGCGACTGCGAAATCTGCCGCGACGCTCGGCTGTCTATTACGTAATCGTGAGCAAGGACGGCGCGGGCGAGTACTTCCAGCAGATGTCCTACCTCTCCCGCGTGGCGGCTGCGGCCAACGCTCCGACCTACAGCTGGGCGGATGCAGCCGCGGACTCAGGGATTCTCGGCGGCAGTCGCCGTGACCAGCCGGCGCAGGTCAGGGCAATCGTGGCGCTCGCGCTTCGCGTGCTTCGGGGAGAGCGGCCCGACGACATCGCGGTGTCCTCTCTCAACACGGATGTCGAGCAAGTGGATTGGCGTCAGCTGCGCCGCTGGGGGCTCGACGCGTCGCGCCTGCCAGCCAGCGTCCGCGTCCTGTCTCGAATACCAGGCCTGTGGGACCAGTACTCCCGCTACGTCATCGGCACCGCGGGGCTGATGCTGGCGCAGATGGCGCTCATTGCCACCCTGCTCCTGCAACGACGAAAGCGGCGGCGCGTCGAGCGTGCGCTGCGCGGCAGTCAGGCCAGGCTGCGCCTGAGCTACAACCAGATCCGCGATCTGAGCCGGCGGCTGCTCGGTGAACAGGAGGCCGAACGCGCGCGGATCGCCCGTGAGCTGCATGACGACATCAATCAACAGCTGACACTGCTGTCCATCGATCTCGACCGGATCCGTTCAGGCCAGCTGCAGGCGGACACCGCGAAGCGGCTTTCAGGAGCCTTGCAAACGACGCACGATGTTGCCGCGAGCGTGCGGGAACTGTCGCACCGGCTGCACCCCTCGAGGCTGCAGCTGATTGGACTCGTGGCGGGCCTCGACAGCCTTCGACGCGACCTGTCACCTCCACAGCTCCCGATTGCGTTCTGCCATCGTGATGTGCCACCGGCGATCGACCCTGAGATCGCGCTGTGCCTGTTCCGGGTGGCGCAAGAGGCGCTGGCCAATGCCGTGAAGCACAGCGAGGCACACCTCGTCTCGGTCGAATTAGCGGGCGAGCCATCCGGCCTGCGTCTCACGGTCACGGACGACGGGAAGGGATTCGACGTCAATGGCCTGGATATGGGGCTGGGCCTGATCAGCATGAGGGAACGCGTGGAATCGGTTGGGGGCGTTCTGGTCATCGACGCGGCGCCAGCATCGGGAACCCTGCTGCAGGTCACCGTGCCGACGCATATGGCCCTCGCCGCGGTGACATCGGCATGAACAACGCCCTGGCGATTCCCCGACGCCACATTCTCCCGTGGACACCCGTTCAACGCGTACTCGTCGTCGAGGACTACGAGCCGTTCCGGCGGGTGCTCTGCGACCTGCTGCAACAGCGGACGGATGTGCGCATCGTCGGTGAAGCCGCCGACGGGCCGGACGCCATCCGGCAGGCTGAAGCGCTCCGCCCGGACGTGGTCATGCTCGACATCGGGCTGCCGACAACGAGCGGCATCGAAGTCGCGGACCAGTTGCGTGCAGTGGTCCCGCAAGCCAAGGTCGTGTTTGTGACGAACGAGGCGTCATTGGAGGTGGTGGATCTGGCTTCCAGGACAGGCGCCCACGGCTATGTGTACAAACCGCGCGCGCAGCGGGACGTGCTCCAGGTGTTCGACGCGATTCTGCGCGGCGGGCGATTCGTCAGCGGCGGCCTCGAGCGTGTCGCCCGTGGAGACAGCCTCGCCTCGCATCGTCATGGGCTGGTGTTCTATTCGCGCGAGGTTGAACTGGCTGATGCGTTCAGTCGTTTCATTACTGGCCAGCTTCGCGACGGCAACGCCGTCATGGTGCTGGTCACCGAAGCGCATGACGCGAGTCTCCGGCGCAGTCTGCACGCGTCGGGCGTGGACCTTGCCCTTGCGATCAGCCAGGAACGGTACATCCCTGTGAACATCAGCGAGATGCTGGAGCAGGTGATGGTCGATGGCTGGCCGGACCGCGTACGGTTCCTCGACGCCGCGGAGGATCTGCTGGCAGCGACCGCGCGCGCGAGGGGCCGGTACGCCAGGCTCGCGGCCTGCGGTGAATGTTCTCCGACTCTCTGGGCGAACGGACAGATTGAGGCAGCCATTCAACTCGAACAACTCTGGGACGAGTTCGCGATCGACCACCGGATCGACATCCTGTGCGCGTACCCGATCACCGCACGCGAGGAAAGCCTGCGCGCGGTGAGAAGCCTGTGTGCGGAGCACACGGAAGTGGTGATCGCCTGACGCGCCTCGCGCGTCTTGCTGATCAGGGCACGAAGAGGACGAGAGAAAGGGCAAGGGAGCGGATGGCCGCTCCGTGCCCTTCTCTCAACGAGCGCTCTAGGCGCGGGATCCCGAATTCTTGACCCGCCGGCTTCTTACGAAGAAATACGCGCCCGCGGCGAAAGCTGCGAGAAGTACCCAAGCCATTCATCATCTCCAGCAAGGGGAAGCGGGACATGAGGGGCAACGCTCGTACCGATCTCCCCGAAAAGACAGTAATCCACACAGAGCCTGAGAGTTAGGACGTCCGCCGGCCGGCTGCCCGATGTGCAGACGTGCGCAGCAGGAAATGCAGAACGGTTAGCGGATTTCAGGGCTGACACCGTCGGACGCGGCCAGCCGCCGCGAAACTGCACACGGCTGCTGGCCACGAAGGACGCAGTCGATCAGGGCCGGACGGCAGGAAGGCTCGAAGGATTCCCGGTGTTGAGGCATTCGGGGTGGCCAAAACCGCCCTTGCTGAACGAACCACCTGCACCACCCGACGCCTTCAGGTCATAGATGATGTTGTCCGGACGGGAGTCGTCGCCGGACACGCCCCCGACACCGAGCAGATGATCGAGGCCCAGGTTGTTGCGCATGCGCCACGCGATGTGGTGGTCCGCGCACGAGGTGTCACCGCTCACTCCCAGCCCGCCGACGAGATTGGTTCCGGCGGCATAGAGGGCCAGGCCGCCGCCAAACACGTTGATGCCGCCGATCTTCTGGTTGACCATCGGATCGTTCGACTGCCCGTAATTGGTGGACGGCCCCGCATAAGCCACTGATGTGCTCACCGGATTGCTCTCCTGGAGACCGAAGAGACTTCCACCCGGCTGGACGGCGGAGTACAGGTTGGCGGTGGACAGGGCCAGGCCCCGGAGGCTGAACGCGTTTGCCGTGTTCGCCTTCTGAGCCGAAATGACACGGCTCCCCGGCCACTGAGCACCACGATCGCTTCCCGAAAACGCCACGAAGCAGACGATGCCGTCGCGGTCCACCATCGTGGCCCACATCTGAAGATCGAGTCCGCTCGATTCCGCGGCGACGGCCTGACTGAGCGCCGCCTGGAACTGCGCGTGGGTGATGCCCGTAGTGCCGCAGTTGGCAATCTGCGCTGATGCGGTCGACGCCACACTCGCACCGAGCAGGACAAATGCGCACACACGTAGTGCGCGGGCAATAGACGTTGCTCTCACGATCGTCCTCCTGAACTGCTGTTCGCAGCCGGCGAGGCTGCAAGAAAAGCGGCCGGGCAATATCACACGCATTGCGCGGCGGAAACGCCGATTTCTGTAAGTCACGGCCGTTTTGCACGCAATTCACGCGTGTGTGTCGGCGCCGCCTGTTGTCGGTAAGATCACGAAGTGCAGCACGCCACCTTCAAGCTCGTCGAGCAGTCGTCCGGCGTCGGTGAACTCGAGAAAGACGGTTCCGTACTGGGACAGGTGCGCTATTCGATCAGCCGCTATCAGGGGATGCTCGTCGGCTCCGGCATGCCGATACCCGGCCTGCATCGGCTCGAAGGGTCCACGGACTTCGAGGTCTCGGACGTGTCGTTGATCGGACGGCCGCTGCTGCTGCGCCTCGAGGACGGCCGCGCGCTCGCCGTCACCATTGCCGCCCGCGATGGCCGCCTCCTGAGCGAAGGACACGGCCCTGGCGGGTGTTCCTGCTGCTAAGCATTGACATTGTACTATTGAACTAGTACAATTGGTCACGTGGCGATCGTTTCCGTCGACCCACGCGACCGCACGCCGATCTACGCGCAGCTGGATCGCGCCCTGCGCGCCGCCATTGCCACCGGACGCCTCACCGCGGGCGACCAGCTGCCGACCGTCCGCCAGCTCGCCGTCGAACTGAGCGTCAACGCCAATACCGTCGCCCGCGTCTACGCCGAGCTCGAACGCGCGGGCATCCTGGAGACCAGGCGCGGCGTCGGCACCTTCGTGAGCGCCACACCCGCCCAGGCTCATCCGCCCCGGCAGCACGAACGGCGGCTACGGACCTTCGTCACGCGCCTGCTGGCCGACGCCTCCGCCGCGGGCTTCACGCTCGACGACCTGCTCGACGCACTTCACGCACATCGAAAGGGAGATTCGTAATGGCCGACATTGCCGCGGTTGGAAACGCACCCCGACTGAACGTGATCTCGTTCGGGGTGTTCATCCTCTCGGTCGCGCTGGCGGTGCTCACGGGCGTGCAGACCAGAAGCGCGCTCGCGCCGATCGTGATCATGCTGGTGGGCATCGCGGTCATGCAGTCGCCGCGGGTGGCGAAACAGTGGGAGCGCGGCGTCGTGCTGCGGCTGGGACGCTTCGTGGGACTCCGCGGCCCGGGACTCTTCTGGGTCATCCCCTTCGTCGACTCGGTGTCGTCCTGGATCGACCAGCGGACGATTACGACCGGGTTTGCCGCCGAGCAGACGCTGACCTCCGACACCGTGCCGGTCAACGTCGACGCGGTGCTCTTCTGGATGGTGCACGACGCCGAGAAAGCGGCGCTCGAAGTGCAGAATTACCGCACGGCCATCAGCTGGGCCGCGCAGACGGCGCTTCGCGACATCATCGGCCGCACGGCGCTCACCGATCTGCTCCGCGGCCGCGAGAAGATCGAGTCGGACCTGCAGCAGCTGATCGACCAGCGCTCGACGCCCTGGGGCGTCACCGTGTCGGCCGTTGAAATGCGAGACGTCGTCATCCCGGTGGCGCTGCAGGACGCGATGTCGCGCGAGGCGCAGGCGGCCCGTGAAAAGCAGGCGCGGATCATCCTGGGCCAGGCTGAAATGGAAATCGCGCACTCGTTCCAGGAGGCGGCCAAGTCGTACCACGACAATCCCACGGCGCTCCATCTGCGCGCGATGAACATGCTCTACGAAGGACTGAAGGAAAAGGGCGCGCTGATGCTGATCCCCAGCAGCGCCGTCGAATCGATGGGCATGGGCGGCATGCTCGGCGCCGCGGCGATGCGTCAGCAGG
>Ga0247825_10002991_pt1 | contig 11138 bp, 8 predicted proteins | sample 13C_Vanillin_Day_FD_194413 | JGI IMG/M metagenome (GOLD analysis project Ga0247825, IMG submission 194413) | Soil microbial communities from agricultural site in Penn Yan, New York, United States - 13C_Vanillin_Day48 | ecosystem: Environmental > Terrestrial > Soil > Agricultural land | place... | reverse complement strand
GACGCTGCTCTTCATCGACGAGATCCACCGCTTCGACAAGCGCCAGCAGGACTCGGTGCTGCACGCGGTCGAGGACGGCCTCGTGACGCTGATCGGCGCGACGACCGAGAACCCGTACTTCGAGGTGAACCAGGCACTGCTCTCGCGCTGCACCGTGATCGAGCTCGAGCCGCTGACCCCCGAGGAGCTCGCGCAGGTCGTCGAGCGCGGCGCCCGCGAGCTTGGCGCCGCCCCGTCCGATGACGTGACCGCCGGGATCGCCACCGTTGCGGGCGGGGACGCGCGAACGGCGCTGCAGACGCTCGAGCTCGCGTGGGAGACGGCCGGCGCGTCCGGCGAGACGCTCGCCCTCGAGCACGTCCGCGACGCCGCGCGGAAGCGGCCGCTCCGCTACGACCGCGCAGGTGACCGCCACTACGACCTCGCCTCGGCGTTCATCAAGTCGATGCGCGGGAGCGACCCCGACGCCGCGGTCTACTACCTCGCCGCGATGCTCGAGGGCGGCGAGGACCCGCGCTTCCTCGCCCGCCGCATCGTGATCGCCGCCAGCGAGGACGTCGGCAACGCCGACCCACGCGCGCTGCTCGTCGCAGCCGCAGCCGCCCAGGCCGTCGAGCATGTCGGGCTCCCGGAGGCGCAGCTCAACCTCGCGCAGGCCGCGATCTATGTCGCCCGGGCGCCGAAGTCGAACGCGTCGGCCCGCGCCATCTGGGACGCGCGAGCGGAGGTGCGTCGCGACGGCATCGCCGAGCCACCGGCGGCGCTCCGCGGCTCCGGATATCGCGGCGCCGAGACCCGCGGGCACGGCGTCGGGTACGTCTCGCCGCACGACGACCCGGCCGCAGCGGACGTCGATCACCTCCCCGAGGGCCTGCGCGGACGGACGTACTATGTTCCGTCCGGGAACGGCGAGGAGTCGGAGGAGGACGCGACGCGTGGCGATCGGGACGGGTGACAGAGCACCGGAGTTCGACCTGGAGGAGGAGGCCGGGAAGCCGCGGGTGCGGCTCTCCGACTACCTCGGCCGCTCGAACGTGCTGCTCGTCTTCCACCCCTTCGCGTTCACGCCGATCTGCGCGGAGGAGGCGATGGACCTCCAGGAGAACCTCGATTCCTTCCGCAACGCCAACACGGAGATCGTGTTCGTCTCGTGCGACGCCTCGGCGGCGCGGCAGGCATGGAAAAAGGAGCTCGACGCCGAGTACACGTTCGCGTCGGACTTCTGGTCGCACGGCGCGTCGGCGAAGCGCTACGGCGTCTTCAACGAGGAGACCGGCGCCCCGCTCCGCGGCACCTTCCTCATCGACCAGGACGGCACTGTCATCTGGTCGCTCGTGAACGACGACGACCGGCGTCGGACGGAGATGGTCCCCGACTCGCTCGAGACCCTCCACGAGACCTCGTGACGACCGGCGGGTCCGGCGGTGGCCTGGCGAGACCATCGTCTCGTCGCTGGTCGTCGCCGGCACAAAGGCGGCACGATCACGGCACCCCGCCGTCACGGCTTGGGCGATACCGTGACTCCAGGGGGTCTCGCTCCCCCCTTGGGGGGTTCGGTCCAGGACATCCCGCGCGAACCGCTGCCTTGGGACGACGCGCGCGCCCGTGAACGCGGACCGCGCCACTGGGCGGCAACTCCACGTCCGCTCGTACGGGGAGGAGTACGCGCCGGAGATCGTCTGCCTCCACGGCGTCACGTCGTGGGGCGCGCACTTCGCACGGCTGGCCGAGCGGCTCGGCGAGACGCACCGGGTACTAGCGCCGGATCTCCTCGGCCACGGCGGCTCACCCCGGGAGCCACCCTGGCGGATCGACGACCACCTCGCGAGCGTCGCCGCGTCGCTCGCCGGTCAGGGCCCTCGGACCTGGCTCGGCCACTCGTTCGGCGGCCGTCTCGCGTTCGAGCACGCAGCGATGCACGCCGACGAGGTCGACCGCCTCGTCCTCCTCGACCCCGCGATCCTGCTGCCCGGTCACGTCGCCCTCTGGGCCGCCGAGAACGGACGCCCTGAGCGGCGATACGCGTCCTTCGAGGAGGCGATCGACCGCCGCTACGAGGAGAGCCAACTGCACCGGGCACCCCGCACGCTGGTCGAGGAGGAGCTCCGCGGCCACCTCGCGGAGGACGGCGACGGATGGCGCTACCGCTACACGCAGGCGGCCGTCGTCACGGCGCACGCGGAGATGGCGACCACACCGCCTCCTTTCACTGCTGTCCGTATCCCGACGCTGCTCGTGCTCGGGGCGGACTCGTACCTCCCGTACGACCAGCTCCTCGACGGCCACCGGGAGGCGCTCGGCGACCTGCTCGAGGTCGTCACCGTCCCCGGTGGGCACACGGTGCTGTGGGACGCGCTCGACGAGACGGCGGGCGCGATCGCACGCTTCCTCGCGGCGACGCCCCGTCAGCCCACGTAGTGCTCGTCCGCGAGCGCGAGCACGTCGTCGAGGACCGCGACGCCCTCCTCGGCCTCCTCGCGCGTGATCGTCAACGGCGGCACGACCATGATCACGTTCCAGTGGGTCATCAGGTACAGGCCGCGCTCGAGCGCCGCCTTCCCGACCCGGGCGACCGGCGCCGCGGCCTCGCCCGACGCGTTGAACGGGACGAGCATCTCCTTCGTCTCCCGGTTCTTGACGAGCTCGAGACCGAAGAAGCAGCCGAGCCCGCGGACGTCGCCGATCGACGGATGCCGCGCCGCGAGCCCGCCTAGGGCGGCACGGAGCCACTCGCCCGTTGCCGCGGCGTTCTCGACGACGCCTTCCTCCTGGAACGCCTCGATCGACGCGACCGCGGAGGCGCAAGCGAGCGGGTGCCCCGCGTACGTCAGACCGCCCGGGAAGAACCGGTCGCGGATCGCGTCGACGATCTCGCCGCGGGCGATCATCGCGCCCAGCGGCACGTAGCCCGAGTTGATGCCCTTCGCCACCGTGATGATGTCCGGGACGACATCCCAGTGCTCGCACGCAAACCAACGCCCCGTGCGCCCGAAGCCCGCCATGACCTCGTCGAGGATCAGGAGGATCCCGTGCCGGTCGCACACCTCGCGAACCGCCTGCAGGTACCCGTCGGGCGGCACGATGATCCCGTTCGTCCCGACGACGGTCTCGAGGATCACGGCGGCGACGGTCTGCGGCCCCTCGTACTCGAGGATCTCCTCGAGGTGCGGCGCGCCCGAGCAGACGGGACACGGATCCGGGTGGCCCGCCGGGCAGCGGTACGTATACGGGTCGAGCATGCGGACGACGCCGGGCATCCCGGGCTCGACCGCCCAGCGGCGCGGGTCGCCGGTGAGCGTGACGGCGCCGTTGGTCGCGCCGTGGTAGGAGCGGTACCGCGCGACGATCTTGTTGCGGCCGGTGTAGAGACGCGCCAGCTTGACGGCGTTCTCGTTCGCCTCCGCGCCGCCGTTCGTGAAGAACGAGACCGAGAGGTCGCCGGGCGTGACCTCGGCAAGCATCCGTCCGAGCCGCGACCGCGACTCGTTGGCCATCGGCGGGCCGATCGTGCAGAGCTGGTCGGCCTGGTCCTTGATCGCCTGGATGATCTTCGGGTGCTGGTGGCCGATGTTGACATTCACGAGCTGTGAGGCGAAGTCGAGGTAGCGCTTGCCGTCGTAGTCCCAGAAGTGACGGCCCTCGGCGCCTGCGACCGCGATCGGGTTGATCTGGCTCTGCACCGACCAGGAGTAGAGAACGTGCTCCTTCGCGTCCTCGACGATCTGTGCCCCGAGATTGGGATTCGCCTCGACGATTGCCATCTCCACGCTCCTTCGCTTCGCTCGCGACCGATGGTATCGCCGTTTGGCCGGGCCTCATCCCGGTGGGTTGTCGGCGCGGGCGAATAGCGGCAGGATCAGGCGATGGCGATCATCGAGTCAGCGTCGACGGAGGTCCTTCTCGAGCGGGAGGCAGCGCTCGCGCAACTCCACGAGGCCTTCGCGGCGACCGCGGCGGGCCGGGGCCGCTTCGTCCTCGTCGGCGGTGAGGCTGGCGTCGGCAAGACGTCGCTCGTCCGCCGGTTCTGCGACGAGCTGCCGGGCGGGACGGCGGTCTTCTGGGGTGGGTGTGATCCACTGATGACGCCGCGCCCGCTCGGACCGTTCCTGGAGATCGCCGAGCACGCACGAGGCGCGATCGACGGTGTGCTCGACCCGTGGAGCGGTGCGCACGACGTCGCCGCCGGACTGCTCGAGCTCTGCGACGAACGGCAGGCGCTCGTCGTCGTCGTCGAGGACGCACACTGGGCCGACGAGGGCACGTTGGACGTGCTCCGGCTGCTCGGCCGGAGGAACGCCACGACGATGTGTCTCGCGCTCGTCACGTACCGCGACGACCAGCTCGGCCGCGCCCATCCGCTCCGTATCGCGCTCGGCGATCTCGCGACCGCGGCCTCGGTCGAACGGCTCGCGGTCCGTCCCCTCTCCCGCGACGGCGTCGCACAGCTCGCAGGGGGCAGCGATGTGGACGTCGACACCGTCTGGCGACTGACATCGGGCAACCCGTTCTACGTCGCAGAGGTCCTCGCTCACGGCACGCACGAGGTTCCCGGTTCGGTCCGGGACGTCGTGCTGGCGCGGGTCGCGCAGCTCGGCCCACGGGCGACCGCCGTTGTCGAGGCGGCAGCGATCGCGCCACCCGCGCTCGATGCGGCGCTCCTGCTCGCCGTGTGCGGCGAGGCGATCGACGCCGTCGACGAGTGCATCGCCAGCGGCGTTCTCCACACGGACGGCGACGGCGTCGCATTCAGACACGATCTCTCGCGCGCGGCCGTGGAGGAGTCGCTGTCGCCTGCCCGGAGACTTGCGTTGCACCGCTCGATGCTGCTGGCGCTGACGGACTCGCCTCGTGCGGGCGCCGACCTGGCACGCATCGCGCATCACGCCGAGCATGCGGCTGACAGCGAGGCCGTGCTTCGGTTCGCACCGGCGGCTGCCGAGCAGGCAGCGCGTTCGGGCGCGTACCGCGAGGCTGCCGCCCAGTACGCGCGCGCCCTCCGCTTCGGCGGCGGCCTCGCCCCCGGAGCCCGAGCTGACCTCCTCGAGGGTCGTTCCCGGGCGTGCTACCTCGCAGACGACCAGACCGAGGCCATCGAGGTCATTCGCGAGGCGATCCGGTGCAGGCAGACGGAGGGCGCCCCGCTCGAGGAAGCGCGAGCCCTGACCGAGCTCACCGACTACCTCTGGTGCCGCGGCTACAACGGCGAGGCGGACCAGACCGTCGACCGCGCGTCACGACTCGCTGCGGACCGTCCCGATCAACGTGAGCACGCGTACGTCTTTCACACGCAGGCCCTTCAGGCCCTCTACCGGGGGGACGCCGACGGGTGCTTCGATCACGCCCGCCGTGCGCTCGAGGTTGGCGCGCGCTTCGGCGACGAGCTCGTCGCCGGCCATGCGCGCGTCACGATCGGCAGCGCTACGGCGCGCAGCGACCTCGAGCACGGCCTGCGGCTGATCGAGGAGGCCGTCCAGATCGCGCGGCGGAACGGCGAGCACGAGGTCGCCGCACGCGGCATGAACGCCCTCGTGCTCCGCCCCATGCCGTGGAACCGCCACGACCTCGTCGAGCGGGCGATCGACGACGCGATCGAGTACTGCACCGAGCACACGCAGGACCTGTGGCGCATCAACGTCCAGGCGGTCGCAGCCCGCTGGGCCCTCGATCGCGGCCGCTGGGACGACGCGGTCGGGCATGCCCGCGCGGTGATCGACGACCCGCGAGAGTCGCCCTGGACGCACCACGAGGCGCTGTGCGTCCTCGCGCTCGTGCGCGCGCGGCGAGGCGATCCGGGAGCCCGAGATGCGCTCGCAGATGCTGCCGCGGTCGGCGTCCCCCAGGAGGAAGAGTCCGCCCACGCGGATCTCGCGGCTGCCCGTGCCGAGGTCGCGTGGCTCGAGCGCGCGGATGCAGACGTCGACCGCGCGACCGCAGCGTTGATCTCCGGACCCGTCGCGCTGCGCGACCCGGACGCTCTCGCGCGGCTCCACTTCTGGAGACGGCTCGCCGGCCTCCACGTCGGCGTGCCCGAGGGTGGATCGGGGCCGTATGCGCTTGCGCTCTCCGGCGGATGGCGGGAGGCGGCAGACGAGTGGACGAGGCAGAGCTCCCCCTACGAGACGGCGATCGCGCTGTGGCGGACCCGCGACGTCGAGGCACTGCGAGCTGCGCACGCCGAGTGCCGTCGCCTCGGCGCCGGCCCGCTCGCCGCGATCGTGGCGCGGGAGCTCCGCGAGTTGGGCGTCCGGGACCTCCCGCGAGGGCCGCGCACGACGACGCGGGCCAACGAAGCCGAGCTGACGACCCGCCAGCTCGACGTCCTGGCGCTGGTCGCCGAGGGCCTTCGCAATGCCGAGATAGCCGAGCGCCTCTTCGTCTCGCGGCGCACCGTCGACCACCACGTCTCCGCGATCCTGCGGAAGCTGGAGGCGGGCTCGCGCGGCGAGGCGGTCGCCACCGCGCGACGCCTGGGACTGCTCGCCGGCGTGTAGACGACCGATCTCAGTCACGCGGGGTCGAGAAGCCCTCGCTCGCGCGCGGCGAGCGTGGCCTCCGCTCGGCTGCGCACCCCGAGCTTGCGGAGAATCGCCGAGACGTGGTGGTCGACGGTGCGCCGCGAGACGACGAGCTCCTCTGCGATCTCGGCGTTCCGCTTCCCCGCGGAGACGAGACGAAGGACGTCCAGCTCGCGCGTCGTCAGCTCGGCAGGGTTCGCCCTCGTGGTCGAGCGCGGACCGCGTGGGAGCGACACGCCGAGCGCTCGCAGGCGGGCGCGAACGAGGCGGACGAGCGGGCCTGCGCCAAGCTGCTCGAGCTGGGCGAGCGCCGTCCGAAGCGGCTGCTCCTCGTCGAGCTGCGCGAGCGCCCGCGCCGCCTCGTAGGGACAGCCGCGCTCCCGCCACGCGTCGGCCGCCGCCTCGAACGACCCGGCGAGCTGCAGCCGCCACGGCTCCGCCACCCAGTCGGGCCAGCGGTCGAGCGCTCCTGCGCGGTGCTGCCAGTACGCGAGCTCACCCGCGAACCAGAGGTGGCGCTTCTCGAGCGCCAGGTCGTAGGCGGCACTCGCCTCGTCGGCGGTCCGCTCGGCGTCGCCGATGAGCCACATCGCCTCCGCCCGGGCGGCGTGGACGTGTCCGAGCCGTTGCAGGTGTCCCCCGGGGCGCGAGAGCGCCAGGGCCTCGTCGAGCACGTCCATCGCGCCCGGATCGCCACGGCGCACGCGGATGCGCCCGAGTGCGATGAGCGCGCTGATCCGGCTGATCGAGTCGTGTCCCTTCGAGAGCACGTCCGTCGCCGCTGCCGTCGCCTCGTCCCAGCGCCCGGAGTACACCTCGACGAGCGAGAGCCAGGCGCGCGAGTACCACGGCCACAGATCCTGCTCCTCGGTCCATGCGAGGTGCTCCCTCAGGTAGCGCTCGGACAGCGAGAGCTCGTACATCTCGCCGAGGCCCGTCCCGAGCATGCTCAATGCGGGGCCGATCCAGAGCCAGAGGTCGTTCTCGCGGGCGACCCTCAGGCTTTCGAGGAGATGGTCGACGCCCGTGTCGATCTCGCCGGCCATCACGTACGAGGTGCCGATCATGTTGAGCGCGTACGCGAGCGTGTCGAGATCGTCGAACTGCTGGGCGAGCTCCGCGCCACGCTTCCCCCACGCGACGCCGTCGGCGTTGTCCCGATTGAGCATCCGCATATAGGCCTGCGCCGCGTACGCCCGCGCAAGCTCGGGGCTCGGCGCCACCGATTCGAGGGTCTCGATCGCCGCCCGGCTTGCCTCCTCGGCTTCGGCGTTCCGTCCGATCGGCACACAGGCCCGCGTCAGCCATGCGAGAGAGTGCCCCTCTCCGATCCGGTCGCCCAGGGAGCGGTACAGCTCGGCTGCCTCGCGCCACGCCTCCGCCGCCTCCACCGAGAGCCCCGTCAACTGCTGCTCGAGTGCGTAGGCACCGAGGAGCTCCGCTCGAGCGCGCGGGTCCTGATCCCCGACGAACCGGATCGCACGCGCGTACTGCTGCCCCGCCTCGCGGTGCGCGTTCGCCGCAGACGCCTCGCGGGCGGCCGCCGGGGCGTGCTCGAGGACCGCGGCGGCGTCGCCCGCGTGCTCGGCGTGATGGGCGAGTCGCGAGGCGCGCGACCTCTGCGCCCCGCCCGAGCGGAGACTGTCGAGGAGCGCGGCATGGAGGCGCCTGCGGCGCGACACCGGCACCGAGTCTTCGAGTACGAGCCGTGCGACCTCGTGACGGAAGCCGATCGTGAGGGCGTCTTCGCGGAGCACACCGGCCGCGAGGCACGCGTCGAGCTGCACCATCGTCTCGGGCGCCACGCTCTCGAGCAGCCAGAGCTCCGCACCACCGGGAACCAGCGCCACCAGGTCGAGGAGCGGGCGCGCGTCCGCGCCCAGCGGCGTCACACGCGCGAGCACGGCGTCACGGACCGTCTCCGGCAGGACGTCGGACCCGACCGCAAGGACCTCGGTCACGTAGAAGGGGTTCCCGCCGGTGCGTGCGTGAATCGCGTCGCCGTCGGCGCGGCTCGACCCCGCGAGCTCGCGCACCGCGTCGATCGAGAGGCGCGGCACCGTCAGGCGCGACACGCCCGGCGCGGACGCGAGATGACCCAGGACGACGCGTAGGGGATGGTCTCCATCGACCTCGTCATCGCGGTAGGTCGCGACGACCAGCCCGCGCGTCTGGCCGATCCGGCGGCCGAGGACGCGCAACGCATCCAGCGTCGCCTCGTCCGCCCAGTGGACGTCCTCGAGGACGACGAGCGCGGGACGTGCGAGCTCGTCGAGGAGCGCGCGCGCCACCGCCCGTGGGTCCGCTCCTCCCTCGAGAAGTGCCCTCAGGGCACCACTGGTCGTCGCCGCGATGTCCACGAAGGGACCGAACGGGCTCGGCGTCGCGAGGTTCTCGCACGTCCCATGGAGCACCGGGCACTCCACCCGCTCCGCGAATGCACCGACGAGCGTCGTCTTGCCGATTCCCGCCTCGCCGCCGACGAACACGAGTCTGCCGCCCTCGTCCAGGGACGCGGCAAGCGCCGCGAGCAGCTCCTCACGCTCGAGAAGGTCGCTCATGCGCGCATGTTCGGCGTCCCGCGACGCGCGGGCAAATGCCGATGCGTCGAAAAGATCGGTAACGGGACGCTGCAATCTAGGTGATTCGGCCGATTCGCAAGGGCACCGGCCGTCCTACCGTCGATCGGGTCATGGAATCCGATTCAGGAGGCAGGAGTTGGAGACGTTCGTAATCCTCCGCCGCGGCGGCTGGCGCACGGCCGACGACCTCGGCGAGGCGGCAGCACGCTCGACCGTCGAGGGCGAGAAGATGCCCGACGAGATCCGCTGGATCCGCAGCTACGTCACCGCAGAGCCCGACGGGACGGTCGGAACGGTCTGCATCTACCAGGCATCGAGCCCGGAGGCGATCCGGGCGCATGCGAGCAAGGCCGACCTGCCGGTCGACGAGATCGTGAAGGTCGCCGACACGGTGATCGTCCGGCCCGACCCGGTCCCGGCGGCCGTCTGAGAAGGAGGGAGTCATGCGCAGAAAGCTTCTGCTTGGCGCGATCGTGGCCGTTGTGCCGGTGCTCGCGATCGCCGGCTTCGCCGCGGCGGGTGGCGGACAGTCGTCACTCGCGGAGCTCCGTGACGCGACCGCGAAGTACCACGACATCGACGTCGCGCTGGCCACCCACGACGCGGTCGAGCTCCCGCAGACGGCCGCGTACGGCGGCGGCACGTGCATCGCGGACGCCGGCGGAGCAGGCGCGATGGGTATCCATCTGCTCCTGCAGGACCGCCTCGACGGCACGCTCGTGCCGACGGAGCCGGAGGTCCTCCTCTACGAGAAGCGGAGCGACGGCAGCCGCAAGCTGACCGGCGTCGAGTACGTCGTCGCCGGAGGCCCGCAGCCGACGCTCTACGGCCAGGCCTTCGCCTGGACGAATCTCGGGCGCTACGGCAGTCCCGACGTCAACGTCTGGACGCTTCACGTGTGGGCCTGGAAGCCGAACCCGAGCGACCCGCTCGGGATCTTCAGCCCGTGGAACCCGCGGGTGACCTGCGACTAGGCAGCGCGCAGTCCGGGGGGAGACGACTGGAGGGGGAGCCGCGTACTCCCCCTCCGAGTCGTTAGGCTCGACCACGTGAGGGCAGCACTCATCCGGCAGGCCGGCGGGCTGCCCGAGCCGGGCGAGGCGCAGGCCCCGGACGGCGACGACGTCGTCGACGTGCTCGCGGCGCCGCTCAACCCGATCGACCTCGCCGTCTCGCGCGGCATCCTCGCCACCGGGCATCCGGAGCTGCCCTACGTCCCGGGCTGCGAGGTCGTGGGACGAACGGCCGAAGGCCGCGTCGTCTGGGTGTTCGGCGGGGGACTCGGCCGGGCGCGAGCCGGCGGCATGGCCGAGCGCGCATCGATCGGCGATGCGCTCGCGATCGACGTCCCGGAGGGTGCAGATCCCGCCGTCGCAGCCGGTCTCGGGATCGCGGGCCTCGCCGGCTGGCTTCCGTTCGCCTGGCGGGCGCCGCTCGAGGGAGGCGAGAACGTGCTGGTGCTCGGCGCCACCGGGTCGGTCGGCCTCGTGGCCGTGCAGACGGCGAAGCTCCTCGGCGCGGCACGGGTCGTCGCCGCGGGACGAAGCCCGGAGGGGCTCGAGCAGGCGATGACGCTCGGCGCGGACGCGGCGCTCCGGCTGGACGAGACGGACGACCTCGCCGCCGCCTTCAAGGACGCCTTCGGCGGCGACGGCCCGAGCTACGTGTTCGACCCGCTCTGGGGAGCGCCCGCTGCGGCCGCCGCCCAGGCCGCGGTTCCGTGGGCGACGATGGTCAACCTCGGGCAGTCCGCCGGCGCCACCTCGGAGCTCGCGTCGGCCGCGGTCCGCTTCAAGAGCCTCTCGATCCTCGGGCACACGAACTTCGCGGTCCCGCCTGACGAGCTCGCAGAGCACTACCGACGGCTCGTCGGTCACGTCACCGCCGGTGACATCGCGTTCGAGGTCGAGCGAGTGCCGCTCGACGACGTCGCAGGGGCGTGGCAGCGCCAGGCCGACGGCCCCGGCGCGAAGCTCGTCGTCGTCCCCTAGTCTCTCGCCCGTGGCGCTCCAGCCTGCACGGGTCGTCTCGCGCCTGGAAG
>Ga0247825_10002990_pt1 | contig 11138 bp, 8 predicted proteins | sample 13C_Vanillin_Day_FD_194413 | JGI IMG/M metagenome (GOLD analysis project Ga0247825, IMG submission 194413) | Soil microbial communities from agricultural site in Penn Yan, New York, United States - 13C_Vanillin_Day48 | ecosystem: Environmental > Terrestrial > Soil > Agricultural land | place... | reverse complement strand
CGAGGGCAGGCTGAGGTCGCTTGAAGAAGTCGTGACGGAGACGACACAGCGGCCGGGCGCCACGAGCACCGTACAAGACCTGTTTTGGATCGACATCAACAACCAGCGTCGATTCGCGGAATCCATTGAATCCCGGGTGGACACCCAGGCCAACGGAGATACGACCGCCGTTCGGAACAGCTGGGTTCGAGACGTGAATGGCCGTCTTCGCCTGCGGACGCAGCTGGTCGAAGAGGCGCGATCGTATGGGCCTGGTATGCAGCAGGTCGACACCACGCTCCTGGTGCCGGGCATCAACGAACCGACCAGAGAAGCGCGACGCACTGAGTACAAAGCACAGCAGATCAGCCCCGAGTTGTCCCGGAACGAGAGCACGAGCTCGGTTCGCGACGTCAACGGGCGGTGGAAGCCCGTCGAAATGCGGCGGGGCGAGGTCCGGAGGGTTGGAGCGGAGCGCATCGAGGAAGAGACGGTGCGACTTCCTGACATGAACGGAAAGCTATCCATCGCTGAAACGAACGTCATGCGCAGCTCCAGCACACCGGGACAGGAGCAGATGGTGATCGAAACATACTCGTCGCTCCAAGACATCCGGGCCGTCAATGGCCGGCCGCCACTGACCCAGAGAATCACGCGGACGACGACGGCGACCCCCGATGGCGGGCGCTACACGGTGGAAGATCTGGAATCGGTGAGTCGTGCGACTCCAAGTGCACCGCTGCGAGTGGTCCGGCGGATTGTGACCACGGTGGTCCCAGGCGGTCCCGGCGAGTGGATCACGCAGCGTGAGGTATACGAGGTGGATGCGAACAACCGGCTGGTGCTCCTCAGGGTTGAGTGAGCCGGTTTGCACACTCTTTTTTCGTAGCCACGCCACACCGGCGCGTTGTTGCACAGCTTTTGTCTGTTACACGCGTCATTGATTGAGCCACGCCGTAATAATCGATCGCACCCGGTCGTATTCATCGATCACGCCGAGTCATTCGGCCGTCGTCCGCATGCGTGGAAACGCCTTCGTCTACCGCTTCGGCGCCTTCGAACTCGACCCGGCGAGCCGGCGGCTCGTCTCGGGAGCGGAACGCGTCCGCCTGACGGAGCCGCAGCTCTCCCTCCTCCTCCACCTGGTCTCGCACGCGCCGCAGATCGTGGACAAGAACGCGCTGGCGCGCGCCGGCTGGGGCGGCACGACGTCCGATGAAAATCTTCAGCAGGCGATCTCGCGCCTGCGAAGAGCGCTCAGCGAGCGCGGCGGACCCACGTTCGTCGAAGCGGTGCGGAACGAGGGATATCGGTTCGTCGCGCCGATCGAGCGCCGGGAATCGGAGCACCCGATCGCCGCACTCGGACTGGACAGTGAGCCGCTCCGCGCATTCCTGCAGGGCCGACGCGATCTGGCCACGCTGAAGCTGGACGCGATCGAGCAGGCCCGCCGCGGCTTCGAGAAGATGCTGCAGCACAACGCGGACTACGCGCCCGCCCACACGAGCCTGGCGCACGCGTGCGCGCTCGTGTTCGAAGCCTCCCGCGTGGACGAGAAGTGCGACATGGACGCCTTGAGCCAGGCCGTGGACCACGCCCGCGTGGCCACAATGCTCGATCCGGCGTCGGCGGACGGCTGGAGCACGCTCGGCTTCGTCCTCTCGTTGACGGGCGACGCGGAGGCGGCGACGGTGGCCGCCTTGAAAGCCGTCGCCATCGACCGTGCGACCTGGCGCCACCAGCTGCGGCTGGCCTTCGTCACGTGGGGCGACGAGCGGATCGACGCGGCACAGTCGGCGCTGGCGCTTCGGCCCGACCTCGCGCTCGCCTGCTGGCTGAAAGCCACGGTCTTCGTCGCGCGCGGAGCCTTCGAGCCGGCGTTGACGGACCTGCAGGCCGGCTGCGCCGCACAGGACCGGCAGAAGACCGTCCCCGGCGACTACCCTGCTATCGGATTGCACCTGCTGCGCGGCCTCGTGCTCGCCGCGCAGGAACGCCTGGCCGAGGCGGAAGACGAGTTCGTCGCGGAACTGGCGGGACCCGATCGCGGCCAGCTTTACTGGCGCGAGTGCGCGGCAAACACCTGGTACGCCCGCGGGGCCGTTCGCGCGCGGCGCGGACAGATTCGCGATGCCAACGCTGCGTTCGAGAGAGCGCTCGAGATCGCGCCTGGACACCTCTTCTCCCTGGCAGCTCTTGCACGGCCACTGCCTGCGCTTGCGCCTGCGGATCCACGAGCCGCAAACGTCGTCGTCGCCCGGTCGGTCGCCCTCGCGCGCGCAGGACGGCATCGCGATGCGGCGGAGATCTATCGCGGGGCGTTGGCGTCAGGGCACCGGGCCCACGCGGGATGGATCCTGCCGGTCGAGCCGATCCTCCACGTCTCCGCGCGAACGGACATCTGGGACGACATCCTCGCCATCGTCCGCGAGCGCGCCACGTGAGGTCCGCCTGAAGGACTTTTCGAGGCGCGGCGGTGTGCGTTAGAGACAACTCTTATCGAGCCGCGCGCACTATTCCTGCGCCGAATGAAGTGACGCCGATCCAGTGCGAACTACTCGCTGATCCGCGTGACGTGTGACATCTTGAGCGAGAGCGTGCCAGATCCGAGCGACGTTGCGACTTTGTCGCGGTAACTGCTCTCGATCCACGCGCAACCTGACAGTCCTGTCAGCTTCTGTCAGGCGATTGTTCAGCTTCGCCGCGCATCTCTCCTCCACCATCGCGTCGGAGGGTAGATGTATGACTTACGCAGAGAAACGTCGGTACGAAATGCTGGTCCGCGTCCGCAACTTCGGCGCGGCCCATCGACAGCTGTTCCCGGACACCAGTTCCGCGTCGGCGGCCTTCGCGGTGATCGCCGCGGAGCTGCCGCAGCTCGAGGCGCTCGACGTCGCGGAGCGGGTGGCGTCGCACTCCTCGCGGGCGGCGCGGAAGGGGGAGGCGCGCAAGCGGCTCCTGGAGTGGCTCACCCGCGCCAAGAACACCGCCCGGGCCTTGACCAGGAGCGTCCCGCAGCTCGCGGGACACGTCGATCTGCCGGATCCGATGGACGATCGGCTGCTGCTGACGGTCGCGCGTCAGTTCGAGGCGGCGATCGCACCACATGCCGACGCGTTCGCGGCGCACGGAATCGCGATCGCGGCGCTCGGAGGGCTGATCGAGCCCTACGAGATCGCGCTGAACGACCGCGGGGTGCAACGGGGTGAAAAGGCGCAGGCGCGCGCACGCATCATCCCGTCGATGGCGCGTGCGCTCGAGGCCCTCGACACGCTGGACCTCACGGTGCCGAACCATCTAGCCGGCGACGCGGCGACGATGGCCGCGTGGAAGCGCGAGCGCCGGGTCGGCAAGCCCAGACGGAAGAACGTCGCCGCCGCCGCTGAACCTGAAGCAACGCCCGAGGCGGCGTGATCAACTCCAACCAAGGTGGGGCCGGATACGTCCGGCTCCACCTCGTCCCATCGCAACGGTTACAGTAATCTCGACCTGCCATTGAGCGTCCAGAGTGAAAACTCTCCTCGTTGTGCGACACGCGAAATCGAGTTGGGAGGATCCAACCGTCGACGATCACGAGCGGCCACTGAACGCGCGTGGTGAGCGGGATGCGCCGCGGATGGGACGCCGCGTGCGTGAGACACGCCTCTCCATCGAACTCATCATCAGTTCCGACGCACTCCGCGCGCGGCTGACAGCGCAGGCAATCGCCGACGCCACCGGCCACCGCGGGCAGATTCTGCTGGACCCGCGCCTCTATCACGCGAGCGTGGCCGACATCCTCGCTGTCCTGCGAAGCGCGCTCGAAGACAACGTCGCGACCGCGATGCTCGTCGGACACAATCCCGGCCTGGAAGAACTGGTGGCGCAGTTGACTGGCGAGCCGGAGGACCTTCCGACCGCTGCTCTGGCGCAGATCGCTCTCCCGATCGATTCGTGGCGCGACCTCACCACTTCGACGCGTGGCACGCTGGTTCGATTGTGGAGACCGAAAGAGTTGGAATGACCACTAGCTGAACCGGTCGTCATTGACCGTTGCCGGTAATGCATAGTGTTCGACCTCCTCCAGACGTACAACCCGATCTATTCGCGGCGGAAGTTCGTGCTGCGTTCCAATCACTCCGGAAGCGGATCAAGTGACCCCGTGAATACCACTCTTCGCGTCAACGGTAGAACCCACGAACTCTCCATCGACTCTCGCCTGACGTTGCTAGATACCCTTCGCGACGTGCTCGGCCTCACCGGTACGAAGAAGGGGTGCGATCAGGGCGCCTGCGGTGCGTGCACGGTCATCGTGGACAGCCAGCGCGTCCTGTCCTGTCTGACGCTGGCAGCGGCGAACGAGGGTCGTGATGTCGTCACGATTGAGGGCCTTTCGACAAACGGCGAACTGCACCCGATGCAGGCGGCCTTCCTGCATTGCGACGGCTTTCAGTGCGGGTACTGCACTCCCGGGCAGATCCTCTCGGCGGTCTGTACCGTCCAGGAAGTGCACGCTGGTGTGCCAAGTCACGTCACGCGAGACGTTCGACAGACGGTCGACAGCGCGACGCTGACAGACGAGGAGATCCGCGAGCGTATGAGCGGCAATCTCTGCCGCTGTGGCGCGTACCCGAACATCGTTGCCGCCGTGCGGCAGGTCCTGTCCGCCTCATGAATACGTTCACCTTTCAGCAGGCAGCGGGCGCGAAGGAGGCCGCAGGAGCTGTGGCGTCTCGGCCTGGTGCGATGTTCCTGGCTGGCGGGACGACGCTTGTCGATCTGATGAAGGTCGACGTGCTGAGGCCAGACACCGTCGTCGATGTCCGGCTTCCTGGTCTGTCGAGCATCGACGTGACCGAGCGTGGGATAGCCATCGGTGCGGCAGTCACCAACAGCGAGCTGGCGTGGCACCCGGTCGTGCGCGATCGATTGCCGCTGCTGTCGGAAGCCATCCTGTCGGGCGCGACGACCCAAATCCGCAACATGGCGACGGTCGCGGGCAATATCCTGCAGCGAACCCGCTGTCCGTACTTCCGGGATGTCCATGCGTCGTGCAATCGCAGACAGCCCGGATCCGGCTGCGATGCGCTCGACGGCTTCAACCGAGGCCATGCCGTGCTGGGCGTCAGCGACCACTGCATTGCTACCCATCCATCCGACATGTGCGTGGCGATGGCCGTCCTCGATGCTGAGGTTCACACGATACGGGCCAATGGGACCGCACGTTCGATCCCGTTTGGTCAGTTTCACAAGGCTCCCGGCAATACGCCGCACGTCGAAGTGGCGCTTGCACACGGTGAACTGATTACCCATATCGTCGTTCCATACCTGCCGGCGGGGCGGCGCTCGCACTTCCTCAAGGTCAGAGATCGTGCGAGCTACGAGTTCGCGCTCGCAGCAGCGGCAGTCGTCCTCGATCTCGACGGTGACACGATTCGCGCCGCGAGGTTGGGCCTCGGCGGGATCGCGACCAGACCCTGGCGCGCCACCGACGCCGAGCGGATCCTGACGGGCCGCAAGGCGACTGACGACGCGTTTCGGAAGGCCGCTGAGATGGCATTGGCGGGAGCGGTCGCGCGAGAACACAACGGCTTCAAGATCGAACTGGCGAAGCGCACCATCGTGCGCGCGTTTGCCATCGCGAGAGACGCGAGGGTATGAGCACCGCCACGACGGTCGGCACCCCCCTGGATCGCGTTGACGGGCGCCTCAAGGTGATGGGTGCCGCCACCTATCCAATCGATGTGAACCTTCCCGGCCTCGCCTACGCCGTTCTGGTGGGAAGCACCGTGACCAGCGGGCGCATCCGTCACATTGCGACGGAGACGGCCAGGCGCGCACCTGGCGTTCTGGCCGTCATCACGCACCTGAATGCGCCCCCGTTAGCGCCTGCGCCAGTCACCTTGATCGGTCCGCAGCCCTTGCCGCCGTTCCAAAGCGACGCCGTCCTGCATTACGGGCAGCACGTCGCGATGGTCGTCGCCGGAACGTGGGAAGAAGCGAACTCGGCGGCGGCGCTGCTCGAGATCACGTATGAGCGCGACACGCCGGTGCTTTCGTTCCACGACGCGCGGGCATCGCGGGTCTCCCACCCATGGACCCCTGATTACAAGCGTGGGGACTTCGCCGGCGCATCGACGGCGGCCGACGTGCACGTCAGGCAGACCTACACAACTGCAGACAACACCAACAACCCGATCGGCCTGTTCGCCACCGTGGCGGCGTGGGACGGCGACGCGCTCACCGTCCACGACACGACCCAGCATCCACATGGCGTCCGCGACGCACTGGCGGCCGCCTTCGGCGTCGAGCCGGCCGGCGTGCGCGTGCTGGCGCCGTTCGTGGGTGGTGCGTTCGGTGCAGGGCTGCGCGCCTGGCCGCATGTGCTGCTCGCGGCCCTTGCCGCGCGGGTCGCGAAGCGACCTGTGAAGCTGGTGCTGACGAGGGCCCAGATGTTTACCACGGTCGGCCATCGGCCACACACGATTCAGCAGGTGTCGATCGGGGCGCGCCGGGACGGACAGCTCACGGCGATTGAACATGTCTCGACCTCGGCGATCGGCATGGCAGACGAGTTGATCAATCTGATCACGTTCGGGACCGCCCATGCGTACGCATGTCCCAATGTGTCGACTCAGGCAACCCAGGTTCGCCAGAGCATTCCCGCGCCTGGCTGGATGCGTGCGCCCGGGGAAGCCGAAGGCTCGTTCGCTCTGGAGTCGGCCATCGACGAGCTCTCGTACGCGCTGGGCATCGATCCGATCGAGCTGCGGGTGAAGAATCACGCGCACGTGCACCCGCACTCGGGCTTGCCATGGTCGAGCAATGCGCTGCTCGAGTGCTATCGACAGGGCGCCGAACGCTTCGGCTGGTCGGCCCGCCATTCGGCGCCCCGATCGACTCGGGAGGGCGGGCAACTCGTGGGATACGGCATGGCACGAGGGGCGCTGGGCGCGTACCAGCCCCCATGCAAAGCCATCGCAACCGTTCGACGAGATGGAACGGTCTTCGTCCGCAGCGGCGCCACTGACATCGGGACTGGCCCCTACACGGTGATGACCATGCTGGCGGCCGATTGTCTTGGCGTGCCGGTCGAACGTGTGCGGTTCGGTCTCGGTGACAGCGCGATGCCGCGGGCGCCGCAAGAAGGTGGATCCGGGCTGACCGGCGCCCTGGGCAACGCCGTACACGCCACCTGCGTCAGTCTCGTCCGCGCCTTCGTGAGTCTTGTCGATCAGGACGAGGGATCACCGCTCAAGGGGTGCCGGGTGGAGGGCATCACCGTCCGCAGCGGAGGCATTCAGATCACGGACGACCCGTCGCGCTTCGAAACGTACACCGACATTCTCACGCGGCATCGCCTGGACGAGTTGACGAGTGAGGGCGAGAGTGCGCCGCCCGGTGAGAACTCGCCGGCCACCATGATCGTCCAGTCCGGTCGATTCATTCCGTTCACGCCGCCGTCAAAGAGCGGCCGAGCGCATGCCGGCGCATATGCCGCCCACTTCGTGGAAGTCCACGTCGACCCGGACCTGGGCACGGTGCGCGTCGCTCGAGTGGTGTCGGCCATCGACGGCGGCCGGATTCTCAACCCGAAGACGGCTCGCAGCCAGATCATCGGCGGTATCGCGATGGGCATCGGGATGGCCCTGCTGGAAGAAACCGCGTCTGACCGTACCGGCCGTCTGGCGACGACGTCGCTGGCCGAGTATGTCGTCGCAGCGAACGCAGACGTGCGCGATGTAGACGTGCTGTTCGTCGGAGAGCCTGATTCGATGACCCCTCTTGGAACAAAGGGCCTCGGGGAACTCGCCATCACCGGAATGGCGGCGGCGATCGCCAATGCGGTCCATCACGCGACGGGCACACGGATCCGGTCGTTGCCGATCTCGATCGAGAAGGTGCTCGAACACAAGTCCGCGAACCGCACCGATGCGTCGCTCGAGCCGAACCCCGCAACCGCGAGCGCTTGAGCCTGAGGCAGCGGAGGAGAAGATGACCACCTTCGACCGTCAACCCAGACTCACGAGGGTCGCCTGATCGAACCGGCGTCGAACAACCGGAGTGCGGTCCTGCGGAAGAAGTTCCGCCCCTTCCCCGTGACGAACGCCCACTGCAGGGCGCGAACAGGAGCGGGCAGCCGTGGGGCCGGCTCACTGCCGGGCGCGGTGAACCACTGCATCAGCGCCAGCTCCGGATTCCGTCGAAGCTCGTCGACCTGGGACACCCTGTGTACGCAACCGACGGTGCAGAACGGAGCGCACGCTTTCACCACGTGATACTGCTCCCGCAGGTCGTCCTTGCCGTACTGGTCGAGTGGCACCCCCGGATGCCCTCGCTGCTGTGAACACCAGTGCACAAGACCGTCTTCGCAGACATACAGGTAGCGGGCGCCGGCGTGACACTCCCAGTCGTTCGCCTGACCGTGCGCGAGGTTCCGCTGAAAGCGGTTGTAGTTCGCGTAGTCGAATGTCGATTTGCCCGCGGTGACGGCCTGCTCGAGAACCTCCCGCTGCTCCTGGTCGAGCGGGAGCAGCCGGCCCCTGCCGTCGTGAATGATGCCGACGGTCGTCGTCAGGCCGAGCTCGCGGGCGCATCTCGTGATGGTCAGCGCGTCCGCCGGGTTCGGAATTCCTGCCCCGACCACTGAGTTCACCGTGACGTCGAATTCGGCGACCTCGGCGAGCCAGCGGAGCTTCTGCTCCAGCACCTTCAGGCTCTTCTTCGACACGTCATCCGGCCGCACGTTGTCGATGCTGATCTGCAGATGATCCAGGCCGGCGGCATTCAACGCGCGAATCCGATCGCGCGTCAGCAGATAGCCGTTGGTGATGAGCGTCGCGATCGATCCGCGCCGGCGAATGTGACGGACGATCGCGTCGGCGTCCGGATGCAGCAGCGGCTCGCCGCCGGTGAGCGTGATGATCCCGGCCCCAAGTTCGACGAGCCGATCGATGCGGCGAAACAGTTCGGCCGTCGCGACCGGCGGAGAGTGGCTGTCGTACTCGTTGCAGTACGTGCACGACAGATTGCAGCGCCGAATCGAGACGAGATGGGCGACGACTGGCTGATACGTGTGCCGCAGCGATCGCACCAGCATCCGGGCTTCCCGGACGCGCCGGGTCGCGCTCCGTACGCGTCGCCTTACCTGAACTGCAACCATTGCCGGCAGTTCATCTTCGCACGCCCATCGGACAGCCGTGCTCCTCCTACGAGCTCAACAGCTGGTGAACGAACGCGATCGAAATCGATCCCTCGCCGACCGCGGAGGCCACGCGCTTGATGTTTCCGCGGCGGACATCGCCAATGGCGAAGACGCCGGGGCGGCTCGTTTCGAGCAGATACGGGGCGCGAGGCAGCGGCCAGCTGGCAGCCGCCAGATCATCCGGCGACAGATCCGGTCCCGTCTTGATGAACCCATTCTCGTCCAGTGCGACGCAGCCATGGAGCCATCTGGTGTGCGGCACGGCTCCAGTCATCATGAACACGTGCCGGATGTCGTGCGTTTCCGCGGTACCGGTCGCGTCCTTCCAGCCGACGCGCTCGAGGCGGGTGTCCCCTTCGAGGGTACTGATCTCTGTCCGCGTGTGCAGCGTAATCGTGGGATTGTCCTCGATGCGGCGAATGAGATAGCGGGACATTGTCGCGGCGAGGCCGTCGCTTCGCACCAGCACGTGGACACGGCTGCAGGTCTGCGCCAGGAAAACGGCCGCCTGACCGGCGGAATTGCCGCCGCCCACCACGATGACGTTCTCGCCGGCGCACAGTTGCGCCTCCATCTGAGTTGCTGCGTAGTAGACACCCGCTCCCTCGAATCGGGACAGACTGGCAATCGACGGCCGGCGGTACTGAGCCCCCGTGGCAATCACGATCGCGCGCGCCGCAACGCGCGACCCGTCCTCAGTGACGACTGCATACGGCAGGCGCGCGCACACGAGCTGGGTCGCCCGCCGGGCCACAAGAATCTGTGCCCCGAACTTCAACGCCTGCGCCTGCGCGCGGCCCGTCAGCTCGGGACCGGACACACCCGTGGGAAAACCGAGATAGTTCTCGATCCTCGAACTGGTTCCTGCCTGCCCTCCCGGGGCATCCGATTCGAGCACGAGCACGTCGAGCCCTTCTGAGGCTCCATACACCGCTGCCGCAAGCCCGGCTGGTCCGGCTCCCACAACAACCAGGTCCCGGACATGTGTGGGCTCGATCCCCTCATTCAACCCAAGACACTCAGCGATCTGCGCATTCGTCGGATTTCGCAGGACCAACTCACCGCGACAGATCAACACCGGGATATCAGCGGTCGTCACGTGAAATCGATCGAGGAGCTCCTGTGCGTCCGCCTCGCGATCGAGATCGATGAAGGTATGCGGATGGCCGTTGCGCGTCAGAAACTCCTTGGCCCGCAGCGTGCCGGCGCAGTGCGTGGAGCCGATCAGGACCGCATCGCCGATGCCCCGGCTGATCAGCTCGACCCGGCGCAGGATGAACGTCCGCATGAAGATCTCGCCCAGCTCGGCATCGGTCTGAATCAGTCCAAGCACCGCATCGCGATCCAGCTCGATCACCTCGCCCGGTTCACGGACTTGAGTCCGTGCCAAAGCGGGGCGGCCAGTAATCATGTAGATCTCGCCGGTGAACTGCCCCGGCTCGAGGTTGAGGATCGTCGTCTCCGGGCCGGTCGCCGGTACGATCTGCAGGCCGCCGCTGACGACAAGGAACAACGGCACGTGCCGGGAACCCGGCTCGACGAGGATCTCCCGCAACTTCGTGGTCCGGCGCCGCCCGCGCCTGGTGAGCCGCGCGATCTGCGCGTCGCTCAACGTCGGGAACAGTCGCGGATTCGTCATCGGGCCGGAGGCCGGCGCGGCGACAGACGGGTTCTCAACAGTCATCACACGCCCTCATTGAAGCAACGCATCTCCTCTGCAGACGCCGCGTCTTTACGGACTACGGGAAGAGGTGACAGGTCGCGCCTCTGCGCCCAGGAGGGGCGAGTCACATGCGGACGCTGACGCGCCGCCGGATGTGACTCGCCACAATCGCAGCAACCGGCCAGCGACGCCTACCGGGTGACCAACGCGACGCCGTGTGCAGCCTTGGCGATGATCGCGGCAACCGACTGCGGCTGGGACACATAGATGGCGTGGCTTCCCTTCGCCTCGGCAACCGTGGCACCGGCGCGC
>Ga0247825_10002989_pt1 | contig 11140 bp, 11 predicted proteins | sample 13C_Vanillin_Day_FD_194413 | JGI IMG/M metagenome (GOLD analysis project Ga0247825, IMG submission 194413) | Soil microbial communities from agricultural site in Penn Yan, New York, United States - 13C_Vanillin_Day48 | ecosystem: Environmental > Terrestrial > Soil > Agricultural land | place... | reverse complement strand
GCGGCGCTACCTGCAGGGCCTGCCGGTGGCCGAGCGCATCGACTTCGAAAAGGCGTAGGCGTCAGCCGCCGGATGCCCGACGTGGCTATTGCGTCTTCAGTCCCGCCGCCTTGAAGACGCTCTTGTAATTCTGGATGTCCGCCTTCACCAGCTTCGCCAGCTCGGCGGCGCTCCCCGCGCTGGCTTCGAGGCCTTGCTTGGCCATCTGTTCCTTGGTGTCCGGCGCTTTCGCGACCTGGATCAGATCCGATTCCAGCCGCTTGAGAATTGCGCGCGGCGTGCCGTTGGGCGTGAAGAATCCCAGCCACAACGCCATGTCGAAGCCCGGAAATCCCGATTCCGCCACGGTCGGCACATCGGGTACGGAATCGAGGCGCTTGCCGGAGCTGACTGCAAGCGAGCGCACGCGGCCGGTCTTGACGTGCGGCAGGAGCGGCGGCAGCGCGCCGAAAAGCGCCTGCACTTCGCCGCCGAGCACGGCCGTGGTGGCGGGGCCGTTGCCCTTGAAGGGGACGTGCGTCATTTCGAGGCCGGCGCGCTGCGTGAGCGTCGCCATGACGAGGTGCGTGGTCGTCGCCTGCCCGGCGGATCCGTAATTGAGTTTTCCCGGCTGGGACTTCACGTGGGCGATGAATTCCTTCAAATTTCTAGCTGGCAGCTTGGAAGGAACGACGAGGAGATAGGGCGCGTTTGCAACCAGGGCGATCGGGTCGAAGTCCTTGACCGGATCGTACGGAAGCTTCGAGTAGGCGGCGACCGCGATCGCGTGCGTCGTCGTCGTTCCCATGGTCATCGTGTAGCCGTCGGGGTTCGCGTGCGCCGCCATGTCGGTGCCGATCACGCCACCGGCGCCGCCGCGATTATCGATGACCACCTGGGTGCCGAGCCGCTCGCCGAGCTTCTGCCCGACGATACGCGCCACGGTATCGGTGTTTCCCCCGGGCGCGAATCCCACGATGAGCCGGATCGGCTTGTTGGGATAGTTCTGGGCGAGCGCGGGCAGGGCGCAGCACGCGGCCAGTCCGGCAAGCAGGTAGTGGCGGACGTTCATGGCTTTCCTCCGTTGTGGGTTTTTTGGCCGGCGTGCTTTGGGTCGAGAGGCGATCTTTACCCCGGTCGCGCGAAAATCGTATAGTGTCGCGGCAGGAACTTCAAGTGACGGCACGAATCGCATTCATCGGCTTTGGCGAGGTGGCTTCCGCGTTTTCGGCTGCATTGGCCGCGCGCGGCGCCGAGATCCGCTCCTACGACGTGCTGCTCGATCAGGCCGGCGGCGCGGAACGGCTTCAGGCGCGCGCAGCGGGCACGAAGGTCGCCTTCTGCCCGCTCGCGGACGCGGTTCGCAACGCGACGCATGTTCTGTCGACGGTCACGACCAGCGTGGCCTTGAAGGCGGCGCGCGGCTGCGTGGAACATCTCCGTGCCGGCCAGACCTACGTCGATTTGAACGCGACCGAACCCGGCGTCAAGCTCGACGTCGAGCGGGTCATTTCCCCTTCGGGAGCCGATTTCGTGGAGGGGGCGGTGCTGGGCGCAGTCGGCGTCACCGGCGCGAAGACCGAGATCCTGCTCGGCGGTCCGCACGGCCGCCGTGCCGAGCGCGAGCTCGGCGCGGAGCTGGGTCTCAATGTCCGCCACTACAGCGAGGAGATCGGCAAGGCATCCATGTTCAAGATGCTGCGCAGCGTTTTCTCCAAGGGGATGGAAGCGCTGCTGATCGAATTTCTGGTGGCCGGCGAGCGCGCGGGCATCCGCGAGGATCTCTGGCGGGAAGTGACCGAGCTCTTCACGGCTCATCCGTTCGAGAAAACGGCCTCGAACTGGGTGCGCAGCCACGCCACCGCCCACGCGCGGCGCTACCACGAGATGGTCCAGGTGGCGAGCGTGCTGCGCCAGCTCGGAATCGAGCCCACGATTACTGCGGCCACCGAGGCCTTCTTCCGGCGCTCCGGAACGCTCGGCCTGCAGGAGCAGTTCAAGGCGACGCCCGCCACCATGGATGAGCTGGTGCGCTTTCTCAATGAGCGGCTGGCGGCGCCACCCCGCTGAGCGGCGCCAGCACGACCGCGACCACAGGAAAGGAACATGAAGAAGAATCGCATGAAGGAAAAGCTGCGCGCCGGTGAGCCGGTGTTCGGCGTGTCGGTGATGATCCCCTCGCCGCAGATCGTGGAGATGGTTGCGGCCGCCGGCTTCGACTGGGTGCTGCTCGACTGCGAGCATGGCACGCTGACGCTGGAGAGCGTGGAGCTGATGGCGATGGCGGCGGAAGCATCCGGCGTCACAGCGATCGCGCGGCCGGTGACGCGCAGCCCCGAACACATTCTCCAGGTGCTCGACCGCGGCGTAATGGGCGTGCAGGTGCCGCACGTGAACACGGCGGAAGAGGCGCGCCAGGTGGTCGCCGCGGTCAAGTACCATCCGCTCGGGCAGCGCGGTCTCGCCGCCGGCACGCGCGCGGCGGTCTACGACTCGCACGGAACGCTCGCCGACTACGTGAAAGCGGCCAACGACGCCACGCTGATCGCGATTCAGCTCGAGGACGAGCCGGCGATCCGCAATATCGACGAGTTGCTGAAGGTGAACGACATCGACGTGTTCTTCATCGGCCCCTCGGACCTGTCCCAGGCGATGGGCCACCCCGGCAACCCCAAGGCCCCCCCCGTGGCCCAGGCCATCGAATCGAGCTTCCGCAAGATGGTGGCTGCCGGCCGCACGCCCGGCACGCCGGCAACGGCCGAGGCGGTCCGCGACGTGCTCGACAAGGGGGTCCGCTACATCTACACGCACCTGCCGCGGCTGCTGTCGGCCAGCGCAAAGGCTTACCTCAAGGCGGCGCAGGGGAAGTAGGGCAGCCGTCCACTGTCGCCAGTCAGGCGTCGGGCGTCACGCTCAGCCGCAAACGGTAACCCGGCAACCGCCCCCGGCATTCAGGCCTTGCGCTTGAGCCATCCATCCACGCTGTAGCGCCCGCCGCCGGTCACGAATAGCAGCACGAAGCCGCCGATGATGGAGAGGTTCTTGAAAAACTGGCTCTCCTGCGTGCGGCGCGCGGCCTCGGCGAATTCCCAGAAGCGGTGCGAGATGCCGGTCGCGACGACCACGAACAGGATCATCAGCAGCGAGGCTTCCCGGGTGCGCAGGCCCGTGATGATGAGGATGCCACCCAGGAATTCGACGGCGGCACCGATCAGCGCCCATGTGGAGGACGCCGGCACGCCGCGCTGGGCGAGGCTCGCCGCGAACGCGCTCAGCGCCAACAGTTTCTGCAACCCGCTCTTCACGAAGATCGCCCCGAGCGCGAGGCGGCCGATCAACAGGATCACTTCATCGCGATTGCTCATGGTGGCGGCTGGCATGGAGTCCTCTTTAATGGCGAATGAATGGCGAATGGGGGATGGCCATTGGCGGCTCATTTAACACCAGAATAGGCCCGGTGGGATCGGTGTTAAGATTTTCGCGCTAGAAGCGCAAGACGCGTTCCGACCATACCCGACTCGTGGAGGATTCCGGATGGCTGCGAGCTTGAAACCTGAGGTGGGCGGCAAAGCGACCTCACGAAACTCGACAGGGGCGGTGGCATTCGCGTTCGCCGCGGCGCTGGCAGCCGGAGGGTCGCACGCGCAGGCGTGGAAGCCGGAGCGGCCGGTCGAGCTCATCGCCATGAACGCCCCCGGCGGCGGTTCCGACCGGACGCTGCGCATCATGGCCAAGATCCTGCAGGAGGGCCGCCATGTCGAGGTTCCCGTCACTGTCGTAAACAAGCCGGGCGGCGGCGGCAGCGTCGCCTATGCTTATCTCAACCAGCACCCCGGGGATGCGCATTACCTGCAGCTTGCCTCGAAATCGCTGCTGACCAATCACATTGCCGGGCGGGGGCCCAGCTACAGCGACTTCACGCCGGTGGCGTTCCTGTTCGGGGAATATGTCTCGGTCACCGTGAAGCCCGACTCTCCGCTGCGCACCGGGCGCGACCTGGTCGAGCGCATGAAGAAGGATCCGGGCGCGCTGTCGTTCGGCATCGCCACGAGCCTCGGCAACCCCAATCACCAGGCCGTGGCGGCGGCGCTGAAGGCGGCGGGCGTGGATATCCGCAAGCTGCGCACCGTCATCTTTCCCTCGGGCGGGGCGGCGAGCACCGCCATGCTCGGCGGGCACGTCGATGTCGTGCCGATCACGGCGGCGTTCGCGGCCTCGATGGCGCGGCAGGGCCAGGTGCGCGTCCTCGCCGTGACGGCCCCCACGCGGCTGCCCGACGTGCTGGCCGATGTGCCGACCTGGCGGGAGCAGGGGTACGACGCGGTCGTCTCCAACTGGCGCAGTATTTTCGGCCCCCGCGGCATGACCGCGCCGCAGATCGCGTACTGGGAGCAGGCGCTGCAGCGATTCGTCGAATCCGACGGCTGGAAAAAGGAGCTCGAGGTCAATTTCTGGCGCAGCGAGTACTTGCGAAGCGCCGAGACGCGCAAGTTCATCGAGCAGGACGACGCGCAGGCGCGGGCGTTCCTGGGCGAGCTGGGACTCGCCAAGTGACTCGCGGGTCGCGGGTGGCGCGCCGCTGGCCGACCTGCTCACGAGCCGCGACCCGCGGATCACCTGATGCAAGGACATGAAAGCATGGATACGCCCGCTACCTCCGCTGCCCCCCTGTCCCACCGCATGAAGCGGCTCGTGCATCTGGACCTGCCCGGCGCGGGGCAGGTGATCGTCCAGGGCAAGCACGCCTTCCTCGGGCACATGGAGGCGCCACACGGCACGACCATCCTAGACGTATCCGACCCGCGGAGCCCGCGCGTGGTCGCGCAGATCAGGCTCGAGAATGCCGATGAGCACAGCCACAAGGTGCGCGTCGTCGGCGACATCATGGTGACCAACCTCGAGCAGCCGGGCCGGCGCCTGGCGGCGAAGGCGGCGCGCTATGCACGCACGCGGGCCGAGATGGAAAAGGCGCTGAAGCGGGCGCCGACCAGCGCCGAGCTCGCGGAGCGGCTCAAAGTGCCGGAAGCCCAGCTGCCGGAGCTGGAGGCCCGCAGCCGCGCCGGCTTCGAGCGCGCGGGATTCCGCGTTTGGGATATTTCGGACATCACGAAGCCCCGGCTCATGACCCACGTCAAGACCGGCGGCGTCGGCGTGCACCGCTTCGACATCGACGAGCGCTACGCCTACATTTCCACGGGGATGGACGGGTATGCGGGCAACATCCTGGTCAATTACGACGTGAGCGACCCGGCGCGGCCTCAGGAAGTGTCGCGGTGGTGGCTGCCCGGCCAGCACGTTGCAGGGGGCGAGACGCCGGAAGGGCCGGCCGAAGTGTGGCACCTGCACCACGCCATGCGCTGCGGCGACCACCTGTGGGCGGGCTGCTTCAACGCGGGCCTGCGCGTCATCGACGTCAGTGACATTCGCCGCCCCCGCACGGTCGGCGCCTACAACTACCATCCGCCCGTCATGGACCCCACGCACACCGTGCTGCGCGTCCCGCACAAAGTCGGCGGACGCGACGTCGCGCTGGCGATCGACGAGGCGCACGGTCGCCACCACGGGCACATTCCCGCCGGCCTGTGGCTGTTCGACGTGGGCGATCTCGCGCGCATCCAGCCACTGGGGCTGTTCCAGGTGAGCGAGCTCGATACGCCGTGGGCGCGCAAGGGCGGACGCTTCGGCGCGCACCAGTTCCAGGAGCACATCGACAGCACGCTCGTCTACTGCACCTGGTTCTCCGGCGGGCTGCGCGTCGTGGACATCCGCGACCCGGCTGCGCCGGAGGAAGTCGCGTGGTTCATCCCGGAGCCGTGCGGCGGTTCGAAAACGCCGCAAACCAACGACGTGGAGGTGGACGAGCGCGGCCTTGTCTATATCGTCGACCGGCATTGCGGGTTCGATATCCTCGAACTCGCTTGACCGGTGATGACTGCCGGCTGATGCACGTGATCTGAATCGGCCTCGTCACCGTCGTCAGCCATCAGTCATCAGTCAACAGTCATCAACTCCGACTGTCACAGCGGCATGCCGCCCCTCTTCGGTTGAAACGTCCGGTCCTGGTCATCCACGGCGGCGCCGGCACGCTCACGCGCGCCGACATGACGGGCAGAAGCGAGCGCCGCTATCGCGAGGGGCTGAAGGCCGCGCTCGCCGCGGGCCATGGAGTGTTGCGCTCCGGCGGCTCCGCGCTGGACGCCGTCACGGCCGCCGTCGTGGTCATGGAAGACGATCCCCTGTTCAATGCCGGGCGCGGCGCGGTCTTCAACGCCGCCGGTCAGCACGAGCTCGACGCCTCGGTCATGGACGGCGCGACGCTGGACGCGGGGGCCGTGTGCGCGGTACGGCGGATCCGCAACCCCGTTCTCGCGGCGCGCGCGGTCATGGACCACACGCCGCACGTGCTCCTATGCGGCGCGGGCGCGGAGCGATTCGCCCGCGAGCGGGGACTCGCCACGGTCGCTCCCTCCTATTTCGACACGCAGCGACGGCTCGCTTCGCTGCGCCGCGAGCAGCAACGCCGCCGTGGGAAGACGGCGGCCGGGCGCGCCGGCGACGCCGACCGTCACGGCACGGTGGGCGCGGTGGCGCTGGACCGGGCGGGGAATCTCGCCGCGGCGACTTCGACCGGCGGCTATACGAACAAGATGGCGGGTCGGGTGGGCGACTCGCCGGTGATCGGCGCCGGAACCTACGCCGACAATGCCGCCTGCGCGGTCTCCGGGACCGGTTCCGGCGAGCACTTCATGCGCGCGCTACTGGCCTACGACGTCGCCGCGCGGATGCGCTACCGGCGCGAGCCGCTCGCCCGGGCCGCGGCCGGGTCGCTCGCGCGGCTCAGCGTGCTCGGCGGCAGCGGCGGATTGATCGCGGTGGATCACGCGGGACGGATTGCGATGCCGTTCACCACCGAGGGCATGTATCGCGGCTGCATCCGCGGCAACGGACCGATGGCCGTTGCCATCTATCGCCGGTGACTCGCGGAAAGCGGGTCGCGGGTGGCGCGACCACTGCGCGGCTCGCCGCCCGTCACTCGTCACTCGTCACGCTCTCAGTTACTATTGCGACCTCGCAACAGAACCCTTTCCAGCGGTCCACATCGTGATTCAAGTCAGCGAGAAGATAGAAGTGCCGGCGCCGCCGCGCGCCGTCTGGGAGGTGCTGTCCGACCCCCATGCCGTGGTTGAGTGCGTACCCGGGGCGGAACTGGGCGCGCGGCAGGAGGACGGGTCGTACGAAGCGGGCCTGGTGGTCAAGTTCGGGCCGGCCAAGGTCACCTTTCGCGCGCGCTTCACGCTCGAGCTGGACGCTCCCACGATGACGGGGCAGGTCGCATCCAGGGGGAAAGACAACCAGGGCGGCACGCGGGTCAAGGCCGCGATGAAATTTGGCGTCGTCGAAGGCGCCACGCCCGGCACCTCCACGGTCCCGATCGACGCGGAGGTGGAGATTTCGGGCCGGCTCGCGTCGCTTGTGGAAAGCGGGGCGAACCTCGTGGTGAAGCGCATGACGGCGGAGTTCTCCGAACGGCTGGCCGCGAAGTTGACCAGTGCGACCGCCTAGGCGGCGTACCGCAGGAAAGCGTCAACACGAATCGAGGCGCCGGGACCGCCATAAAAAAATATATCCAAGACCGGTCCAATCACGAATCACGAATTAAAAGGAGCGCAGCATGAAGGTCTATCAGCGGCTCGCCCAGGCGTTCATCGCCGAAGGCACCACGCACATGTTCGGCATCATGGGCGACGGCAACATGTACTGGATGCACGAGCTGGACAAGCTCGGCGGCGTGCAGATGCTGGAGGTGCGCCACGAGGGCGCGGGGCTGGGAATGGCCGACGGCTGGGCGCGCGTGACCCGCACGCCGGGCATCGCCACGACCACGTGCGGTCCCGGGGTGTCCCAGCTCGCCACCGCGCTGATCACCGCCAGCCGCGCGTCCTCGCCGGTCGTGGCCTTCTGTGGCGAATATCCCAACAACGACGACGAGTACAACCAGCGGATGGACCAGCAGTCCTTCGCGGCCGGATGCGAGACCGTCTTCCTGCGCATCACCTCGCCCGACGTGGCCGATGACGTCGTGCGCAAGGCGTTCTACACCGCCAAGCTCGAGTCGCGTCCGGTCATGATCAGCGCGCCGATGGACGTGCAGCAGATGGCCTTCGAGGATGACGACGAGCCCTACAAGCCGTCGTCGACGATCCTGCCGAAGCGCACCATCCATCCCGATCCCGACGAGATCTCCCGCGCGGCCGACCTCGTCGGCAAGGCCAAGCACCCGGTCATCATCTGCGGGCGCGGCGCGATGTGGTCGGGCGCGGGCCCCGCCGTGGTCAAGCTCGCCGACCGCATCGGCGCGCTGATCGGCACGTCACTAATGGCGAAAGGCTGGCTGGCCGAGAACGAATGGTACGCCGGCATTTCCGGCACCTATGGCGCCCGCAACTCGCTCAAGCTTTTCGAGGAATCGGACTGCGTCATCGCGGTGGGCGCGACCATGAACCGCTACACCACCGAGCACGGCTACCTCTACCCGGATGCGAAGTTCGTGCACATCGACGTCAAGCCGCATCTCGTCATGAGCGGCGGCAAGGCCGCCGACTGCTACGTGCAGTCCGACGCGAAGGCCGGCGTGGAAGCGCTCGAGGCGGAGCTCGCGAGGCGGCAGGTGAAGATGACCGGCTACCGCACGTCGGAAGTGAAGAAGCTGCTCGTCGCGCGCAATGTCGATCGCGCCGAATTTCCGATCGAGCCCGGCCACGTCGACGCCCGCGAGATCATCCAGACGCTGGACGAAATGTTGCCGCCGTCGATCGGCGTGGTCACCGGCAGCGGCGCCACCGCCGGGTTCTCCAACATGCTGTTCAACAAGCCGCGCTCGCTGGTGCTGCCCGGGCATTTCTTCGGCTGCATCGGGCAGATGATGCCCGCGGCGATGGGCGTGGTGGTGGCGAGCGGCAACAAGCCCCACGTGCTGTGCGACGGGGACGCGAGCACCATGATGCACATCGGCGAATTCGAGACGATGGTGCGCTACAAGATGCCCCTGATGGTGGTGTGCCTGAACAACCAGGCGCTCGGCTCCGAGTATTACAAGCTCGACGCGCACAAGATGAAGGCCGAGCTGTCGGTGGTGACGACGCCCAACCTGGGCGAAGTCGGCAAGGCCTTCGGTGGCCGCGGCCGGATGGTGACGAGCGTGGAAGACCTCAAGGCGGAGACCCAGGAGTTCCTCGCGAATCCCGCGCCGACGCTGCTCGACGTGCGCATCTCGCGCAGCGTGATCACGCTGCCGTACCGGCGCATTCACTACGGCCGCGACGAATAGCCATCGCGGCCCGTGATCCGCGGGTAGCGGGTTGCGGGTAGATTGCGTCGAATCACGACCCCGCCCACCAGTCACGCGGACGGGGGGACGAACGTGCCCCGGTCCGCGCCGGTCCAATCGCCGTGGACCTCAAGGCGACGACCGCCGGGCCGGCGGTGAGAACGAGCCGGGCGGCAAGCGTCATCGGTGTTGCCTCCGGCATCGGCGCGCCGGACCGGCGCTGCGGTGAAGGCCCGCCGCGGCTGATCGCCGGCGGCCTCCTCGAGCGCCTGACCGCGCGCGGTGCCGACGTCGTGATCCAGGCCATCCTCCGGCCGCATTACTTGACCCTCTACCGCGCCATCTCCGATCTCTCGATCCGGCTCGCGCGCGAAGTAGCGCTGGTGCTCGAGTCGGGTCGCTTCCCGCTCGTGCTGGGGGGCGATCACAGCTGCGCCATCGGGACCTGGAGCGGAGTGGCAAGCGCGCTGGCGCGGCGCGGCTCCCTGGGCCTGGTCTGGATCGACGCGCACATGGACAGCCATACCCGCGCGACGAGCTGGTCCGGAATGCCGCACGGGATGCCCCTCGCCGCGCTGCTCGGCTACGGGGAGGCCAAAGCCGTCACTGCCCAGGTCGCGAGCACGGTGACCGAAGGCACCCTCGATCCTCGACATGTCAGTCTCGTGGGCATCCGCAGCTACGAGCCGGCGGAGGCCGAGCTGCTCGACCGGCTGGGGGTGCGCATCTTCGACCAGCGGCAGGTCGACGCGCGCGGGATCGAATCGGTGCTGGACCAGGCCGTCGCCATTGCCCGGACTGCGACCGGCGGCTACGGCATCAGTCTTGATCTCGACGCGGTGGACCCGCAAGAGGCGCCCGGGGTGGGCACGGCCGTGGCCGGCGGTGTGCCGGCGCGTCCGCTCACCGCCGCGCTGGCGGCTTGCTGCGGGGATGAGAGCCTCGCGGCGCTGGAGATCGTGGAATACAACCCCCATCGCGACCGGCACGGCCGCACGGCGGTGCTGGTGGAGAACCTGATGGCCGCGGTGCTGGCCCCGACTGATGACTGATGACTGATGACTGACGACTGATGACTGACGATTAACGGCCCACGCTGCTGTTTTCCGATGCCATTTCACGGATGAGCTGGTCGACGCGGTTGGCGACCTGCGGGTTCGACTTGGCGTGAGTGAGGATCTCCTGGTACTTCTCCACGCTCATCCCCTGATTCTTGACGGCCTGAACCATTTCGTCGGTCGCCTTCTGCTCGACGAGCTGCTGCTCCTCGGGGGTCTTGGCGGCCTGGTAGACCGGAAGGTAGGTATCGTTGATCTGGCTGACATGAATCACCGCCACGGCGAAGGACTTCAGATCCGCGTCGGTAAAATCGATGGACTGCGGCGCAGTGATGGGAGCAGCCGGCGTGGTGGCCTGCGCGGGAATGAGCGGGGCCCACGCAATGCCGAGAGCGATGGCCGCCGCCTGCAAATACCGAATCATGGTTGTCTCCTGAGAGAGACGTCGTTGGACGTCGGACGTATCGACAGTGCGTAGCCGAGCAAAGGTGGACTGCGGCGCGGGAAGCGAAGTTCCGGCCGCTGATCGATCGAGTCCCGCTTCTCCGGGTGAAATACCGCGCATGGGGTAAGATCGCGCAAAACCACGCTGCCGGGAGACGCGATGAAGCTGACGCTCTACTATGCACCGAACACGTGCGCGACGGTGCCTTTCATTACGCTTACGGAGGCGCGTGCCGAATTCGAAGTCCGGAACATCAACACGCGCAACGGCGAAAACCGCAGCCCGGAGTTCCTGCGGCTCAATCCCAAGCACAAGGTGCCGGTCCTGATC
>Ga0247825_10002988_pt1 | contig 11142 bp, 8 predicted proteins | sample 13C_Vanillin_Day_FD_194413 | JGI IMG/M metagenome (GOLD analysis project Ga0247825, IMG submission 194413) | Soil microbial communities from agricultural site in Penn Yan, New York, United States - 13C_Vanillin_Day48 | ecosystem: Environmental > Terrestrial > Soil > Agricultural land | place... | reverse complement strand
GGTCGCGGGCTGGCGAGCCTGCCGTGACACGGCGATCATCGCATCGATGAGCGGGTGCAAGACCACCCCGCACGCGTACGGCTTGTAGCCGTTGGTGACGATCATCCACGTCCGACCAAGGCCGGCTGTGAGCGCGCCGTTCTGCTGCGTCGCACTGTAGATCTTGGTAAAACCCAGGCTTCCTTCGAGAATTTCGGTCGAACTGTTGAAGCCTTTCGACGCCAGAGAGGATGCCAGGACTCCGTGGTAGGCGGATTTGCCGGCGTGTAGTGACTTGCAGTCGCTGCCGCGGTTCTGCTGCATCCCCGCGGCCTGGGTGCATGCGATGCCGAGCGCAAAGGTCGTCTGCGTCTCGTCCAGCCGCATGAGCCGTGCCGCTCCGGCAGCAGCGGCTACGGTTCCCAAGGTGCCGGTCAGATGCCAGCCGCCCAGGTGGTGGCTCGTAGCAGCCTGCCCCACTCGAATGCCCGCTTCGAACGCCGAGGCGAGGGCCACCATCACATCACGCCCCGACGAACGACGCTGTTCGCCCAGCGCGAAGAGGGCTGGAAGCGTGGCCGTACTCGTGTGGAGGATCACACCACCAAGGTGCGTGTCATCGAAGTCGAGCACGTGCCCCATCTGCCCGTTCGAGACGGCCGCATCGAGCAAGCCGAGCCGGCGTCCGCGGCGACCCAACACCGTGGACGTGGCGACGGAACCGAGGCCCTCGAACGTTGCAAGCAGCACGTCCACCGTCGGATGCGTGCTACCAGCCAGAGCACACCCGACCCAATCGAGCACCGCACGCCGAGCCTGGTGCAGCGCCTCAGGCGAGAGGTCCTCGTAGCGAATACCCGAGAGGAAACGGGCAAGAGCGCTCGTGACTCCTAGTCCCGTGAGAGCTGCGCCATAGGCATTGGACTCTTGGGCCTTCGCCGTAGCGGATGCCACGCCTCCCGCCAACAACACCAGGCTCGAGCCCAGCACGTCACGACGACTCAGCATGTCTGGCTCCTGTGTGAAATGTGTCCCGTCAATGTACGAGCAAGGGCCACCAGACGCAATGCCCCAGCGGAGCGTCGGCGTTCGCCGGTGTGCCAAGTCCTGGCGCGGCAGGACGAGTTCAGGCTAGTTGTTCGGTTGACCGTGTCCTCGCCTGGCAAGGCGGAGGTGCCCACGTCCGATCCTGTACATCAGACGGCGCTTGAGGAGTGTCAGTCTTCCGGGCGAAGGACGACGCTGCGACAGCGTGGTCGCTGGCGTACAGCCGCGTGAACTCGGCCCCAATGAGAACAATCTGCGCAGAATAGTAGACCCACAGGAGCAGGACGAGGACCGAGCCTGCCGCACCGTAGCTGGACGCGATTGCGCTCTGACCGATGTACAAGCCGATCAGGTGCTTCCCGGCCGTGAAGAGCACGGCGGTCACCACCGCGCCCGTCATGACATCCGACCACGCCAACTCCACATCGGGGAGAAATCGGAACAGGAGCGCGAACAGCACGGCGGTGACGGCAACTGAAACGAGTCCGTGCAGGATGTACAGGACGAGAGGCATCGCGGGGGCCCAACTTTCAACCCAGACCGCGAAAGCCGCCAGCGCGGTGCTGACCGCGAGGGACACAGCAGGAGAAAACCGACAGCGACAACCAGACCGAAGGAACGCGCACGATCCAGAAGGAAATCTGCCGGGCGGAGGCCAGACACTGGTTCGACACGCCAAATCGTGTTCAGGGCTGCCTGCAGTTCGAGGAAGGCACCACGCGCCGCGAGTACGAGCGTAAGCTCCCCAATAATCGCGGCAATGATGTTTTCCTCACGACGGGAAGCTCCCTGTAGGAGGGCCTGCACTGCCATTCCCCCGTCTGGACCCACCAGGGCATCGATCTGGCCCGCGAGCTGACCGCGGACTGCCTCGGCTCCAAACAGGGTCCCGGCTATCGCGATCGCCACGAGGAGAATCGGGGCCGATCGCGAACTGCGTGTAGTAGGCCACCGAGGCGCCAAGGCGCAGGGCGTTGTCGTTCCACCAGGCGACCAACGCCCGGCCCAGGATCCGAAGGACGCTCATGCGAAGACGCCCAAGCGAAGCGTGTTTACCGCGCCGCCGTCTGGTTCGAGCCGATGGCGTCTCCGGACACGATGATCTCGACTCGTCGATTCTGCTGTCGGCCGGCAGCGGTGTCGTTGGTCGCCACGGGTCGGTCTTCGCCCACGCCCAACGTGACGATCGCGGCAGGCGCAATCCGCTGATCGACAAGATACGCGCGGACCGACTCGGCGCGTCGCTCAGAGAGCCCCTGATTGTATTCGTTCGTGCCGACGCTGTCGGTGTGGCCCTCGACCTCGAGGCGGAGTCCAGGATGAGACCCGAGGATGCCCGAGACCCGCGCGAGCTTCTCCCTCGCACCGGGCTTCAGGTTCGCACTTGCCGTATCGAACAGGACGTCTGAGAGATTGACGATGAGTCCGCGCGCGGTCTCACGGGTTTCGAGAATCACGTTGAGCTGTGCGCGGAGGCTTTCCCTCAGCTCGGCCTTTTCCCTCTCGGATTCCGCTGCGAGATTCTGAGCGCTGGATGCCCGCGTCTCGGCGTCGAGTCGAGCCGCCTCAGCCTGCGCACGTGCGGCCTCGGCCTCGATGCGCGTCGCCTCCGCAGCCGCGCGTGCGGCCTCCGCTTCGGCCTTTGCCCGCTCGGCCGCAGCCTGCTGGGCGAGAGCCGCCTGTGAGCTCTGCTCCGCGAGCGCGCGTGCCCGTTCCGCTTCGGCCCGAGCCAAGGCGGCGCTCTGGGCATCCAGCTCGGCCTGACGACGGCGAAGCGCCTCGGTTTCAGCGCGATCCTGCGCCTCCCGCTCGCGAAGTTGTGCGGCGCGACGCTGCTCGGCCTGGAACTCTTCATCTTGCCGCTGCAATCCCACGAGACGAGCGTCTTCCGCCGTCTGCGCCGCTTGCCGTGCCGGCATCATGATCTCATTGCTACGGCGCCGCTGCTCCCGGGCTCGCTCGGCCGTGGCCAGCAGGTCAGCAGCCTTGTCAAACGTCTCGCGGGCGTACCGATCGGCCCCCGCCAGACGGGCCAACTCCACGGCGTTTCGCGCCTGCGCCAAGTCCAGGGGCGCACCCGGCTCGAGCGGCTTCAGGTTCAGCTTGGCGGCATCCTGGTTCATCAGATAGGAGCCGCGCTTGAGCAGCTCGTACTTGGCCTGAATGGTCTCTCGGCTCCCTTCGGTGCCTTCGCGGACAACGTTCTCGATCACGACGACGTCGCTGGGCTGTGTCACGGCGAAGTACGGCTCCGCCGTCACAATCAGGCCAAACGCCTGAAGTTCTGTCGTCACCTTGACCTTGGCATCCTCATCGTCCACCTGGATCTCGCCGAGGTTGGTGGCACGCCCTTCAGGAGTGACCGCCCAGAGCACGTACGTCAGATACTCGCGGCCAAACTGCGTCGCCGGCTGGAGCCTCTCGAAGCGTGCGTCAACCTGGATATAGCCCTGCTCCCCGGACACGGTAGCCCTGCCACGCGCCTGTGGCATCAACGGAGTACCAGCAAAATCGATCCTCGTGTCGCCGCTTCGCGGTCTGTAATTGATCGCGGGGGTCGTTCGCCCCACGACGGTGATTCTGAACAGAGGTGTCTGGCCATCTACCACGGCGACCGAGGGTTGCTGAGTTGGATTCGGCGGCGCGGTTTGCGAAAAGGCTACGCCTGCCGTGCAAAAACCGAACGCCATTAGTAAGGTCAAAGTCTGGTTCCACATGGTCACACCTCGGTTCAAAACAATCCTCATGACTGAGGATGTCGGGTGCAAAATCAACGCCGAAGGCTGCCACGCAGTAGTTCCGGTTGGGCGTTTTTCCGGGATCGTCCTCGTATCCACGCCGGTCAGAAAGGGAGTGGAAGTATTACCGATGAGACGCCGGCACTCATCGTATGTGGTGAAACTCGCGTCGTATTCGGTGAAACTCGCGCCCGCAAATCGGCTCTGATGGTCAATTCGCGGCCGTAAATCACCGGACATCACTTCGGCACTTCCTTTGCTTTCATCGAACGAGCGTTCGACGCCTTAGTTTTCGTCCGGCCTCGTGAAACTCTTCCCAGAGCGACTACCTGAGGCCGGTAGCGCCGGTACCCCCGCCCGTGCGGCGGTTGCCTGGACTGTCGTGCGGTGAACCCGATGACCATGACAGACACAGATCTGTTCGAACGTGCGTTTTCCAACGCTCCCATCGGCATGGCGCTGGTAGATATGACCGGCCAGGTCGTGCACGTGAACGCCATGCTGTGCCGTACCACCGGATACACGGCCGAGGAGTTGCGAGCCCGTCCGCTTTCGCCGCTGGTCGACACCGACGTTGCCGCCGGTGAAGCATCTCCGGTGGCCGACCTGGTCAGCGGGCGGATCCCCGCATACCACCTGGAGCGGGTGTATCCGCATGCCGAAGGTCGTCTCCTGTGGATGCTGGTGAGCGTGTCGCTGGTCCGCGACGCCGAGGACAACCCTCTCCATTTCGTTGCGCAAATTCAGGATATCTCGGCGCGCAAGGCACTCGAGGGGCACCTGGAGTATCTCGTCGACCACGATGCCTTGACGGGACTGCTCAACGCGAGGCATTTCGAGCAGGCATTGACTCAGAGTACGAGACTCTCGGCTCGCTACGGCGGCGGCGGCGCCGTGCTCCTGTTCGATCTGGATCACTTCAAGACCGTCAACGACCTGCTTGGTCACAAGGCCGGTGACGACTTGCTGAGGACCGTGTCAGCGACACTCCGGGGTCGAATCCGCGAGACCGACGTGCTGGCGCGGCTTGGCGGCGACGAATTCGGAATCCTGTTGCCTAGAGCGACGGTTCAGGAAGCGGAAGCGTCAGCGGAAGGCCTGGTGAAGGCACTGCGCCGCCACTCGGTGTCCTTCGGTGATCGCCAGATTCCGATCACCGCCAGTGTCGGCGTCGCGATGTTCGACAGCCTCACGGAGCGCGAGATCATGGCGGCGGCCGATCTCGCGCTGTACGAGGCGAAGGACATCGGGCGGAACCGTTTCGTGACCTATCGCCCACGCCAAGACGGGCCGCCCCAGGGGTCGGTACGGATGGCAGAGGCCGAGCGGGTCCGCCGGGCGGTCACGCACGACCAGTTCGAGCTGCACTGCCAGCCCGTTGTCGATCTCGAGACGCAGGTCATCGAACAGTACGAGCTCTTGTTGCGGCTGCGCACCGACGACCGCCAACTGCTCGCGCCGAGCGCGTTCCTCCACGTCGCGGAACGGTTCGGCGCCATCGTCGACATCGATTCCTGGGTCGTCGGTCGCGCGTGCGCGCTGCTGGCCGAACAGACACGCCGGGGTCGGAACGTGAAGTTCTCCATGAACGTCTCCGCCAAGTCGATCGGCAGCCCTGAACTGATGGCCGCCCTCGACCGCGCCCTCACGGAGTGGCGCGTAGACCCCGCGAGCCTGGTATTCGAACTAACGGAGACAGCGGCGATCGGCAATATCGACCAGACTCAGACGTTCCTGAGCGAAGTGCGCAACAGGGGATGCGGGATTACCTTGGACGACTTCGGTGCAGGTTTCGGCTCGTACCACTACGTCAAGCGGCTGCCGTGCGACTATTTCAAGATCGATGGAGACCTCGTTCGTGGCTGCGCCAGCAGCGTCACCGACCGCCTCATTCTCGAAGCGATGGTCGGGATCGCAAAGGGCATGGGGACGAAGACCGTCGCAAAGGGCGTGAACGACGAACAGACCGTCAACTGCCTGCACCGAAGCGGCATCGACTACGCCCAGGGATTCCACATCGGTGCACCCCGGCCGCTCGAGGATGCGCTCGGGGCGAACCGCGAGAGAGAGCACGAACTGGGCAGAATGGTGCGACGCCCTGCCTAGAGGCGGCCTTCATTGCGCGGGCCACGTCGCCACCGAGGCCGTGGGCGGCGGTCGCCGCGCGGGGGCTCGAATTCAGTGCTCGCGGTGCTCTTTCTCGTAGTCCGCCTGGGCCACTTGTTTGTCCTTGGTGTCCCTGCTCCGCGCGATCTGCTTCCGGGCTACTTGGACACGCGCGTTGCTCAGTTCGGCTGAGCTCACGGCGAATCCAGACAACAACCGATCGAGCTCGACACCGTGACAGCTCGGACACCGAGGAGCCTCGGCAGAGCCCGGCCGCAACAGAAACTCGAACTGATGTCGGCAACTCCGGCATTCGTACTCGTAGATCGGCATTCTCGCTCCCGTCCCTGAACAACTGGATTCTACTCGCCAGTCCGCGTCCAAGGCATTCAGCGCCTTCGACCTGGGACCCCGCGCCCGGCAGCCCAGGCGTGGTACCATCCGGCCGCTCGACCAGGACCATCCCCGGCACCACGACAACCGTCATGATCGTCCAACTGTTGGCTCTCGGCATCTTCATCGCGGTATTCGCCGTCGCGTCGATGCGCCAGGTGCACCTGGGCATCCTCATGTTCGCGGCCGCATGTGGGGTCGGTCTCTCGCTCGCCGGGATGCCCCTCCGAGACGTCATGGGGGGATTTCCACTGAGCATCATGGTGCTGCTCGTGGGCGTCACCTACTTCTTTGCCATCGCCCAGGCAAATGGCACTGTCGATGCCTTGATCAAGGCGGTCCTGTCCCGCGTGGGACACAACACGAGTATTCTGCCGTTCGTGTTCTTCGCCCTCGCCGGCGGCGTCGCCTCCATGGGCTCTGGCATGGCGGGACTCGTTGTGGCGCCAATCGGCCTGCCGATTGCCAGGCGAAGCGGCATCGACCCGATGCTCATGGCGCTCGCGATTGGATGCGGCATCAGCGCAGGCGCCTTCGCTCCCACCAGCCTGTTCGGCATCGTCAGCTATGGTACGGCTCGCCAGGCCAATATCGACCTCAACCCATTGGTCCTTTTCGGAGTCGCCGTCGCCGCCAACGTCGGTCTGTTGATTGGCGCCCTGTTCATGTTCGGCGGTCGTTCACTTCGTGCGCAACGCGCTCACCTGCCAGGGTCGCATGGGAAGTCGGACGATGCCAGCACCCCGGTCAGCGCTCCCCTAGGGCACCACCAGATCGCCACGGTCGTGTGCATGATCGGCCTGGTTGTCGCCGTGCTCACGTGCGTCATGAACGGAATCGAACCAGACATCGGCGTATTGACGTTCGCGCTTGGTGCGCTGCTCGCCCTCGTTGACCCGGCGTCAGGAAAGGCCGCCGTATCCAAGATCGACTGGTCAACGGTCCTGCTCGTCGGTGGCATCGTTACCTTCGTCGGGGTGCTCCAGACGATGGGAGCCGTCGACTTGCTCGGGGAAATAGCCAGCACCGTGAGCACGCCAATGGTGTCCGCGCTCGTGATCTGTCTGATTGGAGCGCTCGTCTCGGCGTTTGCATCGACGACAGGAATACTCGCCGCTCTGGTTCCGCTGGCACTGCCGCTCGTGGCGTCTGGGCACGTGGCGGGCTGGGCGCTCATCAGCGCGCTTGCGGTGTGCGCCTCGATCGTGGACGTCTCCCCGTTCTCCACTGTCGGTGCCACGCTCATTGCCTCCGCACACGAGGAAGAGCGCGTACGCATGACGTCTCTGCTGACCCGCTGGGGCATGTGTATGGTCGTGCTGGGGCCGGTCGTGCTGGTTGGCACGCTCGTGCTGCCGAGCCGGTTCTAGACGAATCCGTCATGCGACAGCCACTGACGTCCATTCGCGTGCTCGACCTGAGCCGCGTGCGTTCAGGACCCGCGGCCGTGCGACAGCTCGCCGACTGGGGCGCCGATGTGATCAAGATTGAGTCTCCTGGCGGAGGTGATGCGGATCTATTCGGAGATCACCGTGGCAGCTCTGATTTTCAGAACCTGCAGCGAAACAAGCGAAGTTGCACGCTCAATCTGAAGAGCGCCGAAGGTGTCGCGATCTTCAAGCGACTGGCGCAGTCGGCTGACGTCGTGGTCGAGAACTTTCGACCCGACGTCAAGAAGCGCCTGGGCATTTCCTATCCGGAGCTTCGTGCCGCGAATCCCCGCCTGGTGTACGCCAGCATCTCCGGCTTCGGAGAGGACGGTCCGTATCGCGCCCGGCCCGGCTTTGATCAGATTGCGCAAGGCATGGGCGGCCTGATGTCCATCACAGGGTTGCCCAATCAGGGACCTGTCCGTGCCGGCATTCCCGTAGCCGACCTGAGTGCCGGCATCTTGTGCGCCCAGGGGATTCTGCTCGCGCTGTTCGATCGGGAACGCACGGGGGACGGGCAATGGGTCACGACGTCCTTGCTGCAGGCCCAGGTCTTCATGCTCGACTTTCAAGCGACACGCTGGCTGGACGATGGAATCGTGCCCGAGCAGGCGGGCAACAGCCACCCCACGTACAGCCTTACTGGTGTCTTCACGACCTCGGACGGCTGGATCAACCTCGCGGCGAGCGGACAGGCCATGTGGGAGGGACTGTGTCGGGTACTCAGTGAAGACGCCGCCGACGGTCGCGCGCGGTTGGCGAATCCCGCGTTCGCGACTCCACAGTCGCGTCTGGAGCATCGGGAGGAGGTGACTGAGGCTGTCAACGGCCTCCTGTCCTCGAACACCTCGGCGCACTGGCTGCAGCGGCTGAACGAGGCCGGTGTTCCCAGCGGCCCGATCAACACGATCGACCAGGTATTCGCCGACCCTCAGGTTCGACACCTTGCGATGGTCGAGGAGATCCCGTCTCCTTATTTCGATCCGCTCCGCGTGGTCGGACAAGCGTTTCGCCTGTCGGGGACAGAGAGCAGCGTTCGACTCAGGCCGCCAGAACGCGGTGAGCATACCGACGAGATACTGGCGACCCTGGGATACACCGCAGAGGCGATCGCCGGCCTCCGCGAGCGCGGCGTCGTCTAGCGGATGGCAACCACAGGAGCGGTCTGAACATGAGCGGTACAATTCTCACTGCGGTCGACGCCTCGATCGCCACGCTGACGTTCCACAATCCCGAGCGTCACAACTCGGTGTCCCTGCAGATGTGGAAGGACGCGGCATCCGTGCTCGAACGTTTCGCGGAAGACGAATCCGTCCGCGTAGTGGTTTTGACGGGGTCGGGAGACAAGTCTTTCGCGTCTGGCGCCGACATCTCGGAATTCGATCGGGTGAGATCCGACGCCCAGGCGGCTGCCGTGTACGATACGTCGCTCGACCGGTTCTGGACGGCGCTCTCTGGGCATCCCAAGCCGACGATCGCGATGATCCGCGGGTTCTGTATCGGGGGAGGTCTGAACATCGCAGCGTGTTGCGATGTGCGAGTATGCGGCGCGAGTTCGCGATTCGCGGTGCCCGCCGCAAAACTTGGACTGGGTTACGGCGTGGCGGCTTTGAGACGGCTGGTGGCTCTGGTTGGCCCACAGTTCGCCCTGGAGATTCTCCTGACCGCGCGCCAGTTCAGCTCGGACGAATCATTTGCGATGGGCCTGGTCAATCGGGTGGTACCGGACGACGAGGTCGGTCGCCACGTCCACAACTTGGCCAGCGGCATCGCGCGCAACGCCCCCCTCACCATGCTCGCAGCCAAGCGCATCATCCACGAACTGATGCAGGACTCAAGCTCTCGGGACTTCTCCGCCGGTGAGGCGCTGGTCAAGCAGTGCTTCGATAGCGCGGACTATCGGGAGGGACGACAGGCCTTTCTCGAAAAACGTCCACCCCTGTTCACCGGACGATAGTAGCCACCGCAACCGCCTGGGCTAGTTCGTCGCGCCCTTCGTGCCCTTCGTGTTTCTTCGTACCCTTCGTGGTATCAGAACGCCCGGCTCTGGCACCCGTCCACGACGATCGACGTGCCGCTGATCCAGCTCGCCCGTTCCGAACAGAGGAACGCCACGACGTCGCCCACCTCCTCGGGACGCCCAAATCGTCCAAACGGCAGCTCACGCTTCACGAACTCGCCAATGCCGGTCGGATCAGCCTGCTGCCGCCGCCACCAGGAGCCTCCCTCGACGAGGATCGATCCTGGCGACACGCTGTTCACTCGGATATGCGAGGGCGCCAACTGCTGCGCCAGGGACTTGGCGAGGCTGATCTCCGCGGCCTTCAGGGCGTTGTACGTCATCCGCCCGCCGGCTTCGCGCCCGAAGATCGACGCGATGATGACGATGACGCCGCCGCGCGACGGCATATGAGGGACCGCCAGCTTTGAGGCGCGCACGGCGGGCAACAGCGTTTGATCGAATGCCTCCTGCCACTGCTCGTCCGACGTCTCGAGGAGACCGCCGCCTCCGGCGAGCCCGACGTTGTTGACGAGGATGTCGATGCCACCAAATGCCGCAACGGTCCGATCGACGACCGCCTGCACACCGTCCGTCTTCGTCAGGTCTGCCACGACCGCCAGCGTCCTGCCCGGACCTAACGCGACAGCCGCTATTTCGGCTTCCGCGGCGAGCAGCCGCGCTTCGCCGCGGGCACTCATGCTCACGCGACACCCCTCCGCCGCGAGCGATCGGGCGGCGGCCAGACCGAGTCCGCGGCTCGAGCCGGTCACGATTGCAACTTTGTTCGTCAGGCCAAGATCCATGCGCGTCGATCATATCTGAGCCGTCCTCGGCCACCGCGACGATTGGTTCGGTGCCAACGGTAGACGTTTGATTCCGGACGGATCTGGATAAGAATCTTGCACGGGCCGTTTGAGCTTGCCGCCCAACAGGAACCCACCCTTCATATGCGAATCGGTATACCGGGCGAGATCCGGCAGGGCGAGACGCGCGTCGCCGCGACACCTGAGACAATCCGCAAGCTCACCCAGGACGGACGACACATCGTCCTGGTGGAGTCGGGGGCGGGCCTCGGCGCGAGTATCCTCGACGGCGACTTCGAGGCCGCCGGCGCCGCGCTCGCCGCGACCGGCGCAGATGTCTACGCGCAGTCTGACATCGTCCTAAAGGTCCGGGGTCCCGAACCCGTCGAACTGCCGTTGCTGCGTCGAGGATCGACGCTCATCGGATTGCTCAACCCTCACGACCAGACCGCAGTCGAAGCAATTACGAAAGCGGGCGTCACCGCCTTCGCACTGGAATCCGTGCCTCGGACGACTCGCGCGCAGACGATGGACGTGCTGTCGTCTCAGGCCAACATCGCCGGCTACAAGGCTGTGTTACTCGCCGCCAACGCATACGGGCGTTTCATGCCGATGCTCATGACGGCCGCCGGGCGGCTCTCACC
>Ga0247825_10002986_pt1 | contig 11146 bp, 6 predicted proteins | sample 13C_Vanillin_Day_FD_194413 | JGI IMG/M metagenome (GOLD analysis project Ga0247825, IMG submission 194413) | Soil microbial communities from agricultural site in Penn Yan, New York, United States - 13C_Vanillin_Day48 | ecosystem: Environmental > Terrestrial > Soil > Agricultural land | place... | reverse complement strand
AAGACCTTCGACAACGGAGTGCTCTGCTCATCGGAGAACTCCGTGGTGACGGATCAGGCTATCGCCGACGACGTCAAGCGCGAGTTCCAGGCTCAGGGCGGCTACTTCATGAACGCGACCGAGATGGAGGCGCTGGGGCGTGTCCTGGTGACGCCGCAGCGGCTGCCAAACCCGGCCCTCGTCGGTAAAACCGCGACCTTCATCGCCGACAAGTGCGGAATCAAGGTGCCGGCGGACACGCGAGTGCTGATTGCCCCGCTCGACGGCGTCGGTCGCGACTATCCGCTGTCGATCGAAAAGCTCTGTCCTGTTCTGTCCTTTTACGTCGTGAGCGACTGGCGCGAGGGGTGCGAACGCTGTAAGCAGATCCTGCGTTACGGCGGGATGGGCCATACGATGTCCATCCATTCTCAGAACGATCAGGTCATCCTGGAATTCGGCCTCAAGAAGCCGGCGTTTCGCATCTGCGTCAACACGCCGACGACGCTCGGCTCAATCGGCCTCACGACCGGGCTAGACCCCGCCATGACCCTCGGCTGCGGCGGGTACGGCGGCAACATCACCTCGGACAACATTTCGCCGCGCCACCTCCTGAACATCAAGCGGCTGGCCTACGAGGTGACTCCGGCCGCCAGTCTTGCGGCGCAGGAAACTGCAGCGTCGTCGCAGGCCGCGGCCGCCGTCATGCTGAAGCCCGCGGGGATCGGCGCCCGTCGACTCTCACGGCGGATCGACGAGTTCCTGGGATCCCGCGGCTTTCGGGGCGATGCGGTCGTTCCACCCGAAGAGGCAATGCCTTCAGCCGCCCCCCAAGCGGAAGACCAGGAAGTGGTCGCGCCGTCCAGGGACGCTGTGGCCCCGCTCGACTTCGTGTGCGAAGAAGATGTGCGGGTCGCAATTCAGGCCGGTCGAAAGCTACTGGTCTCCGAGCGCGCCATCGTTACGCCAGCCGCTCGCGATCTCGCCGAAGAGCATCGCGTGTTCACCGTCGCGCCCTCGCGCTGACTCGTCGGGCGGTCCGCCTTCAACCCGGCCGGTGCAGATTTGATACGGAACCTTTCTGCCTGGGACGGGAATTGTTGACCCGCCGCGGGAGAGCAGGCTAGACTGACCTCGACCATGGAGCGGGGGCTCGCAGCCCTCCCCGCGTGTTAAACACGACCGTTCGACGCAGGATCAAGTTGTCCTGAGCTGCCGAAGGACGGAGCCCCCGCATTGGGGGCGACTTACGATGCGGTCCGGTACTCGAGCTGTTCGAGTACGGGTATCGGAGCCGATCGCGGAGCGCCCGGAATGGTTCATTTTCACCCCTGGCAACGGCGGTTGATCGTCGCGTTGCTGCCGTTCGTTGCGGCCTGCGGATCCAGCCTCAAAACGAAGTCGCCCAACGTGACGCCCGGCAGTGGTCCGGTGGCGGCGGTAGAGCCCGCGGCGCCCGCGGCGCCGGTCCAGGATCCGGTTCTGACGCTCATTACCGCATCGAACGATCACTTCCTGGCCGGCGAGCGCGAGCTCGGACAGGGGCATTTCGACGCCGCCAAGGTGGAATTCAACCGGGCGTTAGACATCCTGCTCGAGTCGCCATACGGAGCGCGCACGGAGCCACGCATCCGCGAGCATTTCGATCGGCTGGTCGACCGGATCAGCGGCTACGAAGTCAAGGCGCTGGCCGAGGGTGACGGCTTTACGGAGAAGAAATACGAGGCGGCTTCAATCGACCAGCTGTTGGCCGAAACGACCACATTCGGGCCGCCTCCGGCGCCGCCCGAGCTGACCGAGACGGTGCAGTCGGATCTCGAGACGATCATCCACGACATCCCTATTCCCCTGAACGACCGCGTGCTGGCCTACATCGAACTGTTCCAGAACCGTCTTCACGACTTCATCGAGGAAGGCATGAAGCGCGGCGGCAAGTACCTGCCGATGATCCAGAGCGTATTTCGCGCCGAAGGGCTCCCGCTGGACCTTGCCTACGTCCCGCTGGTTGAAAGTGCCTTCAAGCCGAACGCGCTGTCCCGAGCCAAGGCGAAAGGCGTCTGGCAGTTCATGGCCGGCACGGCCGCCGAGAACGGGCTCCGGCAGGACTGGTACATCGATGAGCGGTCGGACCCCGAGAAAGCGACCGTCGCAGCGGCCAAGTACCTTCGCACGCTCTCGAAGATGTTCGACGGGGACTGGCACCTTGCCCTGGCGTCGTATAACGGCGGGCCGGGACGGATGCAGCGTGCCATCCAGCGCGCGGGCGGCGTCGAGGACTTCTGGAGACTGGCCGCCAGGAGGAACCTGCTGCCGCGCGAGACCCGTGAATACGTTCCCATGATCCTCGCGGCGATTGTGATCGCGCGCAATCCGACCCAGTACGGGTTCGATTTCGAACCCGAGGTGCCTCCCGAGTACGAGCGCGTCACCTTGTCCAAGCCCGTCGACCTCCGTCGTATCGCCGAGTGGACCGAGACAAGCATCGACGAGATTCAGGCGCTCAACCCCGAATTGCGGCGCTGGACGACGCCCGTTCGCAACGCGGAATATGAGCTGAGGGTGCCGGCCGGCACCGCAGAGCGGGTCACCACGCAGCTGGCCGAAGCGGCGGCAACGGATCTGGCGACGTTGAACTGGCATACGGTCAAGCGTGGTGAAACCCTCGCGACCATCGCCAGAAAGCTTCGTGTCAGCAGGAACGATTTGGCGGCCGCCAACTACCTCCGCACCACCGCCCGCGTCGCGGTCGGCCAAAAGCTCATGGTTCCACGCGAGGCAACCGTGATGATGGCGGCGCGGACCGAGCGGACCGCGCCGGTCGTGACCGCCAGCCGGACGGTTCCGGAAACAGGAACTCTGGCGGCACCAGCGGAGCCGACTCGGGTCAAGGTGATCTACGCCGTCAAGCGCGGCGATACGCTCCACTCCATCGCCCGGCTCTTCAAGACCACGGTCGACGCGATTCGGAGCTGGAACCCGCGTATCCCCGGCGACCGCATCGCGGCCGGCCAGCGCCTCACGGTGTATCGAATCGCCGGGTAGCACCCGGGATCAGGCTGTCCTCTTCCTCGTCGGCAGCCGCGGGCCGCGCCCGCAGCTGCTTGATTCCCACCTCGATGCGCTCTGCGAACTCGCGCTCCTCCTGAAGCGTGCGGCGCGGGGTGGAGCTCTCTACACTCCTGGCCAGGCGAGGAGCCGGCAGAATTTTCAGATCGAGAACCGGAAAGGTCCCCAACGGTTCGAAAATCCGACGGTGGCGCAGCGCCACGCGGTTTGCACACCTGGCCGAGATGCTCGCCAGCCTTCGCACCGCCGCTGTCTTCGGCATCGAGGCCTGCCCCGTCCAGGTCGAAGTGGATGTCTCGTTCGGCTTTCCCGGCTTCACCATGGTGGGCCTCCCCGACGCCAGCGTGCGTGAAAGCCGGGACCGGGTGCGGGCCGCAATCCGCAATTCCGGATTCGAATTCCCGGCCCATCGGATTACGGTAAATCTGGCACCGGCCGACGTGCGCAAAGCAGGCGCTGCGTTCGATCTCCCGATCGCGCTCGGTATTCTTGCAGCGCAAGGCGTCGTCGAGCGGCGCGAGATCGCCGACTGCGTGCTGCTCGGGGAGCTGTCTCTCGACGGGTCGATTCACCCCGCCCGCGGCGTTCTCCCGATTGCTGCGGCGGCGAAGCGTGAAGGCATCGCTGCGATCCTGCTGCCGGCCCTTAACGCCGAGGAAGCGGCGGTTGTTTCGGGCCTCGACGTCTATGCTGTCTCGTCACTCGCTGACGCGGTGCAGGCCCTCAACGAACCGGCCACGCGCGCCAGGACCCCGGCTCCCCCCCGGACTGAGTGCTCCGGGCGCCTCGCTGCCGATCTGGCCGATGTCCGCGGTCAGCTCCTCGCCCGGCGCGCGCTCGAGATTGCATCGGCCGGCGGCCACAACCTGCTGCTGATTGGACCGCCCGGCGCGGGCAAGACCATGCTCGCGCGGCGGCTTCCTGGAATTCTGCCGCCGCTGACATTCGACGAGGCACTGGAGGTGACCGCGGTGCACTCGGTCGCCGGCCTGCTCCCTCGCGGTGCCGGGCTGCTGGCCGATCGCCCGTTCCGCGCACCGCATCACACCATCTCGGATATCGCGCTGATTGGCGGCGGCGCCCAGGCGCGTCCCGGCGAAGTCAGCCTCGCCCACCACGGCGTCCTGTTCTTGGACGAGATGCTCGAGTTCACCCGCCATGTGCTGGAAGTCCTCCGGCAGCCGCTCGAAGACGGCGCTGTCGTCATCGCGCGCGCCGCGCGGACGGCGGTGTTTCCGGCGCGGTTCGTCCTGGTCGGCGCGATGAATCCCTGCCCGTGCGGTTTCGCGACGGATCCGGCTCGCGAATGCCGATGTACACCGCAACAGGTTGCACGCTATCGCGGCCGACTTTCCGGCCCGCTGCGCGATCGGCTGGATCTGACCGTGGATGTGCCTGCTCTTCCAGTTGCGGCGCTGACGACCGCGGCCGCTGGCGAACCGTCATCGAACGTTCGGTCGCGGGTGATCGCCGCGAGGAACCGGCAACGCGAGCGGTATGCGCACGACCGGCTTCGGACGAATGCAGAGCTGACGCCGGCGCTGACTGCCGGGTACTGCCCGCTCGGCACGCAGACGGCGCGGTTGCTCGATGCCGCCATCGTCAGGATGTCGCTCAGCGCCCGCGGGTACGACCGCGTCCTCAAGGTCGCGCGGACGATAGCGGATCTGTGCGACGCTGAGCGGATCGACGCCGAGCACGTCGCCGAGGCACTGCAGTTTCGGATGCTATAGCGTTGCAGTGTCTCAGCATCTAAAACGCCGCCATGCCGCCGATGCCGACGATCGCGCCCGTGATGGTCGCCAGGATGAACGAGACAACGATGATTACGAGCGCCGACACCACCATATAGGGGATGACTTTCTCCCCTGGCGTGGCCATCAGCACTGGCAGCCCCAGGTAGAACAGGTACACCGCGTAGAGCGCGGCGATGATGCCGAGGACCGCGAGCAGCGGCACCAGATTCAGCACGCCGGCGATCCACACGGGAGTCATCGAATACACCACCAGCTTGAGCGCCTGTCCCGTGTCGCCGCGCGACTGGAAGGTTGGCGCGAGCTTTTCGATCACCACCGCGGCAATCCACGCGCCGACGAGCGCGAAGACCCACGCCAGGACCGCGCTCACCAGGCTGCGGCCGATACCGATTCGAATCGTACCGAGAATGGGGGTCGGGATGCCCACCAGACTGTACCCGATGAACTGGCAGACAGCCGGAATGGCGGCCAGCGGCGCCGCATAGTCGCGCAGCAGGCTTTCCACCGTTGCCGGTTCGGATGCAATAACGCGCCACTCTTCCGCCGGTCTTGTCAGGATATTGACTACGCGTGTCTGAAGGGACATCAGGGCTCCTCTTTGGATGGCGAGTGGATGGAGTATACGCGCGAGTCCCGGTCCAGGTATTCCAGTTTCAACCAGGCGCTGAACGCGGGCAGCCGCGCCTCGACGAGTGACCGCTCCTCAGGAGGAAACCAGCTGCTGTGAACGATGACGTGCGTGACGTCGAGCTGCGCAAGATGTCGGATGCCCTCTTCGCTCGGAAAGCTTCTGAGGCGAGCGTACAACTCCTCATGGAGCGCGGGCCGAATCCCGCTGAATCCATGCACCGTTTTCTGCCAGTGCGCCATCGAGTGCAGCATGTAGTTCGAATGGAGTCGCTCGGACCGCGTGACCGGTACCTCCGCTACCGAGAACGGCTTGGGCTGGCGCGCGAGCCACAGATCGGCGGCGGGAATGTCGAGCTGATAAGGAACCCCTCGATAAGGGATCGGCGAGAATTCCGCGATCAGGAGAGCTGCGATCGCCAAGGGAGCGAGGCGGCGGGTGGCTGGGGCGAGTCGAGACGCGAACCGGTCGAATCCAATCCCGGCCAGCACGGCGACCCCAAGCAGGCCCAACACCATGAATCGGGACGACCCGCGGATGAAGTTGAATCCGGGGAGCCAGTAGACGTACTGCCACAGGCCTACGCGCCCGCCGACCGCAAGCGCGATGCAAACGATCGTCAGCAGGAGATAGAAACCGGTTGGATTGCGGCGGTAGGCAGCGCCCCACCCGACCCAGCCGTCACGATGGCGGGCCAGCCATACGCACACGCCCCAGATGATCGCCAGCCCGGCGATGATTGCCGACAGCAGGCGGACCGATTCGAGCGTGTGGACGACCGCGACCGCTCGGGGGGTTGTGGGGCGTCGCGATAACGCCCAGGGAGGCACGGGGATGTATTCGTTTGCGGCATCTTCACGCGCCCAGGACAAGCCGGGACCGGCTCGTTCGCCGAGCGGCACGTGTTCCACGAGGATGCGGTGAGATCCCGCAGTCAACGCCGCGCTGCCGGTTGTCGGGGCGTCTGGCCGTTCGATGCTGTGGTCGATGAGCAGCTGGCTGTCAATCGACAATCGAGAAGCGGAATCCGAGGCAACCGCGAAGTTGTAGCGGCCAGGCCGCTCGATACTCAAGTAGCCGGTCCAGGCGACTCTTCCGTCGGAGTAGCGTTGCGCAGTCAGGCCGTCACCCGTGCCCAGGAACGGCGGTGCCGCTCCGATCGTCGCCCAACAGAGCCCGGCGATCGCAGCGATGACGAGGGGCACCTTGTAACGGGGCGACGTTTGCACCACCAAGGACGCCAGGGCGGAGTCGTTTCTGTTGAAAGCGGTGATGCGGCGAAAAAGAGCGACGCCGCCGGCGACGACCGCCACTACGGCGAGAATGACAGGCAAGACCCCGGGAAACAGCCAGGCAGTTGCCGCCGCGTTGATGCTTCTGTCGGTAATGAGCGACTGCAGGAACACGTCGACGCGGGTCGGAGACGCGAAAAAGCTTTCGATCGGCGTCCCGGTGACATCGAGCGAACGACGGAGTCCCTCCTCGGCCTGATTGATCAGGTACGGAATCAGGAACAGAACCGCCGGCGCAAGCAACAACGTTCCGGCAAGACCAAAATCGCGTAGCCGCTGTCGGAGCAGAAACGGCTCCCCCAGCGCGAGTCGATACGCGAGCATGAGAACGATCGCGACCGCCGCAAAGACGCCGCCATGGCCGCTGGCGAGCACCTGCAGAGTGAAAAACGCGACGGCCAGGCGCAGATCGACTTTCCGGCCGCGATCCAGATACGCATGCAGCGAAGCCAGCGCGAGCGGAATCCATTGAACGGCGGCGAGATGAAGCTGGCTGAAACGGAAAAAGCGAGGCGGCGAGAACGCGAAGATGATGCCTGTCAGCACGGCGCCGGCCGTGCTCAGGCCGACCCGACGTCCAAGCAGGTAGGCGCCGAACCCGCATAGTACGGACGACAACAGCGAAACGAGGTTCACGGCGAGCACCGGATTGGCGGTCATCCACAGTACCGGGGCGGCGAAGATCGCACTACCGATCAGATTCTCGGAGAGGGCCAGCGAATTCCGAAGCGGATGAAAGATGTTGGCGTCGAAAATGGAAAGCGGCTGGTGCACCAACGCGTAGGCGTCCCAGGCGAGCGTCCACATGAAGAGATGGCCGTCAGGATCGTCGGAAGGCAACGTCCGATGGGCTGTTACCGACAACGGGTAAGCGAGCAGCCACGTCAGAGCAACATAGAGCGCGGCAACCGCCCACGAGCTTTGTCGCGCGGTCATGCAGGCTGCCCGGCGCGCTCCGCGGTGTCGACCACGGCAAGATGATACACAGGATCTGCGATGCTACAATTTGCCGCGTGATGGATGGCGTCAAGCTTTCACGATTTGGGACGCGCACCTCACTGAGGCTCGAAATCGCGATCTTCCTCACGGTCGCAATCGCCGGCACCGCCACGGTCGGCACCCTCATCCCATTGAGCGCGGGAACTACTCGGCTGGTCGACCCCGGAATTGCGGCGCTGATGTGGATCGTCTGCGCCGCGGTTGCCGGTGTCGGCGTGGCGATGCGGCACCGCGTTCCGGCCGAAACGATCGTGCGCCATAAGCGTCCGCTGGCGCTGGTGCTCGGGGCCGCCCTGGCCTGGATCGTTCTCGGCATGGCGCGCCGCACATTCGACGCTGGAGACGGGTTGGTCGGGGAATACTTCACGAACGTCGCATGGACAGGGTCGCCGGCATTCTCCGTCATCGACACAGAACCATCGGCGGCCAGAATGAGACAGCGCTGGAACGGGGTCCAGCCCGAGCAATTCAGCGTTCGCTGGACCGGATTTCTCACCGTTGGACAGCCGGGCCTCTACACCTTCGTCACGACGTCGGACGACGGGTCGCAGCTCATCGTCGACAATCAACTTGTCGTCGAGAACGGCGGGATGCACAGCCTCGCGACGCGATCGGGCCGCATTCAGTTGGATCGCGGATCACACGTCGTCGTCCTGCGGTACGTGCAATTCGGCGCAGCGTCGGCGTTGGCCTGGTCATGGTCGCGCGATGGCGCCGCTGACGAGCCGGTGCCAGGCTGGGCATTGTCACTGCGCCCGACGCGCCCCGCGACGGTGGTGAATGCCCGACTCGTTGACTGGGTTATTCGAAGCCTGGCGATCGTGGTGGCGCTGACAACGCTGTGGCATTTGCGCGCCAGCTTGAGGGGGCGAGAGCAGGCGGTTGGCCGATGGCTCGACGCGCGGCGGCGGGACGCGATCACACCCTATCGCAATACCGCGTCTCTGGTGTTCTCGGTGTCGATAGTGATCGTCACCTTGGTCCTGCCCTGGCCAGACGGCGCTTATCAGCTTTCGTTTCGGGCGGTGGAGAGCACGGCTCGTCATCTCAACACCAGCGCGATGAAGGTGCTCGGCAGCTTTGGGGCGTTTCAGGCCGACATCAACAGCCCTCACAGCGGCGAATACGTCCTTCCGCGAAGAGTCCAGGAAATGCTGGCGATGCTTCGGGCCCACGCTGTGGAGCAGTACCGGGTCTCGGATCTCATCGCCGGGGACGCATGGGGATACCAGCAGATCGTCGCTTCAGCCTGGCCGAGCAAACTTGAAAAGGCGGCGAAGGCAGGTTTCGTGCTCAATCAAGAGCCGATCACAGCGGGCTGCACTCTGATCGAGAAACAAAGCGAAGTGTCGCTTGTTGATTGTCCTTAGTCTGTTCACGCTCTACCTGTTCTGGTTGGGCTGCGTTCCGATCTCTTTTTCGAAAGCCAACGGCCGTATTTTCGAGCAGGTCGCTCTGGCGATTGGCGTCGGCATGCTCCTCAACTTCTCTCTGGTGTTGACGGGACAATCGATCGGGCGGGTGTTCGCAGCTGGAATGATCCTGGCGATCTGGGGCGCGCTGCGATGGTTCGCCGCGTTCCGCGTGCGGCCACTCCCAGCGGGCCCGCCAGGACTGTCGGCGGGTCTGTTCTCCGTCGGCTGCATGGTGTGCCTCCTGGCGGTCTATTACTTCCAGATTCTCTCGGAACCGCTGGTCAACTGGGACGCCCGCTCGATCTGGTTCTTTCACGCCAAGATGATTTGGGCCGAAGGCGCCCTGCGTCAATCGACCGGCTGGAATCACCCCTCGCTTGCATTTTCGAATCCCGATTATCCGAAGCTCGTGCCGGCGATCGCCGCCCAACTCGCTTACCTGAAGGGTGCCTGGAACGAGTTTCTGCCAAAGGGCAGCCTGTTGGTAATGCTGGTTCCGCTGACGTTGTGGATTTTCAGCTTTCGTCAAAAGAGCGTGAGCTTCATCCTGTTGATCCTGATGTTCTTCTTCAGCCTGGATGCGTGGCTGTGGAACGGCTACATGGACGGCTACTTGGTTCTCTATTCCGCGGTGACGCTGCTGTTGTTCGGCCGCTATCTGGCCGAACAACGGGACGTGGATTTGTACTCCGGGATGTCTGCCCTGGGGATCAGTGCGAATCTCAAGAATGAGGGCCTCCTCTACAGCCTGTGCCTGATCAGCGCTCTGTTCATCATCAGCCGAAGGTCGCCTGCGTTCAGCCTGAGGGTGTATGCCAGGCGCATCGGTACGGACGCGGTGTTTGCGAGCGTTCTGCTGATCTCGATTGCGCCGACGATCATGTGGACGATCTGCAAGCAGGCATGGGGTCTGCAAAACGATCTCGCAGCCAATCCGTCCGGCGGTTTGCTGCGGTTGACCGACCGGCTGTTCGACGGCGTCTCATCTCAATATGTTCTGCATTTCCTGATCATCCGAGCGAGCGCCGCGCGTCTGCTGGTTGGACTGCTGGCGATCACCGTAATGTTTGCGGCGTATCAAAGATTGAAGCTGCATCGCGGCGCTCTCGTTGCGGCGACGACGTCGGCGCTGTATGTTTGCGGGATCTTCCTCGTCTACCTGAGCACGCCACACAACGATCTGCCGTTCTACCTCCTGACCTCGGCCGCCAGAACGATGACGACCGCGAGCGTCGGTCTCCTGGTCGCCGTCTTCTTTCTGCTCGTCGACCTCGAAGTGAAGGCGCCCGACTCGTCCCGGCAGCAGCGGACCCCGATGCTACAATCCGCCCCGTGATTTCCGGAGTTGGGTCATCACGGCCCAGTTTGCCCAGCCGCGAGACGGGGCTTGCTCTCCTCCTGTTTACGGCGCTGACGGTGTTGCTGGCCTACCCTCTGTCGGTACATCCCTCGAGCTTCCGGTTTCCGACCGGCCCCGACGGCGACATCGGCTGGTATCTGCTCGGTTGGGACGCGCACGCGTTTCTCAGCCAGCCGTGGGCGATCTTCGACGCCAACATCTACTATCCGCAGCGACTGACGCTCGCCTACGGCGAGAACCTGATTGGCATTGCGCTGTTCGTCGCGCCGGTGATCTGGTCGACCGGCGATCTGCTGCTTGCGGCCAACATCGGGTCGCTCCTGTCGTGCATCCTGTGCGGCCTCGGCGCTTACGTTCTGGCCCGGCGCGTGGGACTCAGCGTTGCAGCGGCGGTGATCTGCGGAATCATCTTCGAGTGCGCCCCGCCCCGATTTTTTCGCATCGGCCAGATCAACCTCTCGAACGTGCAGTGGATCCCGTTCGGCCTTGCGGCGCTGCACGGCTATCTCGACGAGGGAAGGAAGCGCGACCTGCGCCTGGCGGCGGCGTGCGTTTCGCTGCAGACGCTGTCGAGCGGCCACGGCGCCGTCTTCATGGCGGTGTCGCTGCTGATGTTTGGCCTTTACCGCGCGCTGCTTGGCGAGCCGTTG
>Ga0247825_10002985_pt1 | contig 11146 bp, 9 predicted proteins | sample 13C_Vanillin_Day_FD_194413 | JGI IMG/M metagenome (GOLD analysis project Ga0247825, IMG submission 194413) | Soil microbial communities from agricultural site in Penn Yan, New York, United States - 13C_Vanillin_Day48 | ecosystem: Environmental > Terrestrial > Soil > Agricultural land | place... | reverse complement strand
CCCTATAAGGGGAGCGGCGAGTCGGTGCAGGCGGTGATCTCGGGGCAGGTGACGATGACCATCGTCGATCCCGCGCCTGCCGCCGGCCCGATCAAGGCCGGCACGGTGAAGGCCCTCGCCGTCACCACCGAGAAGCGCCACCCGTCGTGGCCGGACGTGCCGACCATGGCGGAAGCCGGCATCCCGGACATGGTCGTGCCGGTGTGGACGGCCCTCTTCGCCCCCGCCAGGACCCCGCAGGCGATCGTCGCCCGCTTGCAGAAGGAAGTGGCGCGCGTGGTGCGCACGCCCGAGGTGCGCGAGCGCTTCGCCGCCATGGGCCTCGAGCCGGTGGGCGGCACGCCCGAGGAGCTTGCCAGGGCGGTGGCGCGCGACCTCGAGCGCTACAAGGCGGTGGCCAAGGCCGCCAACATCAGGAACGACTAGCCGGCGCCCTCGACGATCACCAGCTCCACTTCGCCGGCGCCGTTCTTGCGGAACGCCGAAGCCTCCTGGTACTCGGGCGAGTCGTGGCAGGCCACCGCCTGCTCGAGGCTCGGGAACTCGATCACCACGAAGCGGTGGAATTTCTGCGGTCCCTCGAGGATCTGGAAGCGCCCGCCGCGCGCAAGCACCCTGCCGCCGTAGCGCGCGATGATCGCCGGCACGCGGTCGGTGTATTTCTTGTACTCGGCGGGATCGTTGATCTTGGAGCGGGCGACCCAGTAGGCGCTCATGTCGTCTTGGCTCTCAGGAGGTCGGGAAGATACGTCGCGATCTGCGGGAACGCCCACAGGCAGGCGATCACCGCGAGCAGCGCGACCCAGTAGGGCATCGAGCCGGCGAAGATGGTGCCGACGCCGATGCGCGGGTCCTGCACCGCGGCCTTTACGGTAAACACGAGCAGGCCGAACGGCGGCGTGAGGAGGCCCGTCTCGACCGCGAGGATGCCGATGATGGCGAAGGCGAGCGGATCGAGGCCGATGGCGATGGCGATCGGGTAGAAGATCGGCACCGTCAGCAGCATGATCGAGATCGAGTCGATCAGGCAGCCCAGCACGAACCACACCAGCACCATCAGGAGCAGGATGCCGCCCTGCCCCAGCCCGGTGGAGAGCAGCATCTCCTGCACCGCGCGCGTGAAGCCGGTCATGGTGAGCACGCGCGAATAGAGCTGCGCGGTGACGAGCAGCAGCAGCAGCGGCGCCGAGGTGCGGCCGACCGAGAGGATCACCTCGCCCACCTCCTTCGCGCGCAGGCCCTTGCCGATGGCGAGGACGAGCGCCGCCGCGGCGCCCACGCCCGCGCCCTCGGTCGGCGTGAAGGCGCCGAACCAGATGCCGCCCAGCGTGCCGGCGACGAGCCCGATCACGAGCAGCGTGCCGACCAGGGCGCCGAGGATGCTTTTCTCTTCGATCGGATTTGAATTCCTGGACAGGCCCTCTCCGACCAGCTCCGGCCGCAGCGACGCCGCGCCGACGATGTACAGCACGTAGAACGCGGTGAGGAGCAGGCCGGGCAGCACCCCGGCGAGAAACAGGTCGCCGATCGACATCTCGGTGAGGATCGCCCAGACGATCATCAGCACGCTCGGCGGGATCAGCATGCCCAGCACCGCGCTGCCGGCGATGCAGCCGAGCGCGAAGCGGTCCTGGTAGCCGTGGCGCTTCATCTCGGGATAGGCGATGCGCGAGAAGGCCGCCGCCGCCGCGATGCTCACGCCGGTGACGAACGCGAACACCGCGTTGGAGATCACGGTGGCGATGGCGAGGCGTCCGGGCACGATGCGCGTCAGCCGGTTGAAGAGCTGGAAGAGATCGCCCGCGGCGCCGCACTTCGCGAGGAACTCGCCCATCAGCATGAACAGCGGGATCACCGCGAAGATGTAGTCGCGCACCGCCTCGTAGGCGGTGCTGCCGATGAAGCTCGCCACCACCTGGAAGTCGCCGGTCATCAGGTAGATGCCCAGCATCGACGCGGCCCCGAGCGCGACCGCGATGTGCACGCCGGCGAACACCAGGCCGAGCAGCACCGTCACCAGGATCAGCATCTCCCCGGTGCCGAACATCTAGGCCTTGCCTTTCAGGAAAGAATTGAAATGGGAAAGAAACAGAAGGGCATAGTCCAATGCCGCCAGGCCCGATCCCAGCAGCACGATGAAGCGCGCCGGCCAGCTGGGGATGCGCAGCGCGCCCTCGCCCTCGTACTCGTCGGAGCTCCAGGCGTGCGCGAAGGGGTCGAAGCCGCCGTAGACGATGACGGCGAAGAAGGCGAAGCCGAGCAGGCAGCCGAAGGCGGCGAGCGCCTCGCGGCCGCGCGCCGGCAGCAGCGCCGAGAAGACGTCCACCTGCAGCATGCCGCCCGAGCGGATGGCGTAGCTCGCCTGCAGGAAGCAGATGATGACGATCGACATCGACACCATCTCCGGCGTGCCCTTCACCGGCGAGGAGAAGACGGTGCGGCCGACGACGTCGGCGACGACGAGGAAGCTTAAGAGGAAGGCGAGCGTCGCGGCAAAGGCGAGCAAGGCCTTTGCCGTCAGATCACTCCATCTGTTCAACAACTACTTGACCGAGTAGCGCACCGGCCATTTGTGCCCGAGCTTCTCGGCTTCGGCGAGCGCCGCCTTGAGCACCTGCGTGCCCGGCATGCCGGCCTTGTCGAGCTCGGTCGCCTTCTCCTGCGGCCAGCCCTTGAGCGAGCTCGCCCACTCCACCCGCACCGCGTCGGGGAGCCGGCGCACGTCGGCGCCGACCTTCTTCAGCTGCTCGAGCTGCTTTGGGTAGTTCTCCTCGTTCACCGTGCCGGTGAGCTTCTCGTACTCGCGCCCGACCTCGGCGAGGATCTGCTGCACGTCCTTCGGCAGCCGGTTCCAGCGCGCGCGGTTCACGGTGAGGCCGTGCCAGGTGATCGCGCCGAAGCCGATCTCGGTGTAGTACTTGCCGACTTCGTAGAGCTTGAAGTTGACGTAGCCCGAGGGGAACATGATCCAGCCGTCGTAGACGCCGGTCTTCATCGAGGTGTAGGCGTCCGGCAGCGAGGACTGCACCGGCACCGCGCCGGCGAACTCCAGCCACTTGAGGTTGAGGCCGGCGCCGGCGAGCTTGCGGCCCTTGATGTCCTTGACGTTCTTCCACTCGAAGTTGGTGCCGAGGTTGTAGCCGTTGTCGGCGATCAGCCCCAGCAGGCGCTGGTTGTACTTGTCCTCGAACACCTTGGACATGTAGGGCACCTGGTCGTACACGCGGCGCGCCAGGGTCACGCTCTTCACCGGGCTCATCGTGCCGAAGGGCAGCATGATCTGGAACGCGTGCATCGGCAGGTTGGAGGGCTCGAAGCAGAAGCAGTAGGCGCCGAGATCGATGATGCCGGACTGCACGCCTTCGAGCGTGTCGGCGACCTTGACGATCGAGCCTGCGTAGCCCTCGACGAACTCGACCTTGTGCTTGGTGCGCGCGGCGACGCGCTTGGTGACTTCCGGCACGAAGAACGTGTTGACCAGGTGCACGTAGGTGTTGGCCGTCGGGTGGCCCGAGGCGATGCGCAGCTTGATGTCTTCGGCGAGTGACGGGAACGCAACAACAGCGGCGGCGGCCGCCACGCAGAGCTTCAGTTTCATGGAAATCCCCTCCTCCTTGTCACGGCCGATCTTATACAATTCCGCGAGCAGGGGGTGCAGTAGAAGAAAGGACATCGCCCATGGGGCCGATGAAGCTGCGCTCGCACCTCCTCGTCCTGACGCTCGGGACGCTCCTTCCCATGCTCGTCTTCGCGCTCATCGCGCTCGGCCTGCTCGCCGAGCGCGAGCGCGCGCTGTTCGAGCGCGGCGCCAAGGAGAGAACCCTCGCCGTCCTCACCGCCATCGACGGCGAGCTGGGCAACGCCATGACCACGCTGCAGGCGCTCGCCGCCTCGCGCCACCTCGACGAGGACGGGCTGCGCGAGTTCCACCGCGACGCGATGCGCGTGCTGCCGACGCAGCCGGGCTGGACGACTCTCGCCCTGGCCACGCCCGAGGGCGAGCAGCTGCTCAGGGTCCCCGATGACTTCGGCGCGAAGCTGCGAGCGCTGACCGAGCGGCGGAGCTTCGAGCAGGTGCTGCGCACCTCGAAGCCGGCGATACGCCCCCTCGCGCGCGATGCGGTAAGCGGGCGCCACGAGTTCGGCGCCCGGGTGCCGGTGATCCGCTTCGGCGCCATCAAGTACGTGCTCTCGGTCACCATCGACCCGCGCAAGATCCGCGCGCTGCTCGACGCGCAGCGGCTGCCGCCGGACTGGGTCGGCGTCGTCGTCGACCACGAGCGGCGCGTCGTGGCGCAGACCAATGCGCTCGACACGGCGCTCGGGCAGGCGGCCCCGGAGACGCTGCGCGCCGCCCTCGAAGGCCCGGCCGAGGGCTGGTTCCACGATCCTTCCGGGGAAGAAACCGCGCTCTATACCGCCTTCAACCGCTCCGGCTTCAGCGGCTGGACGGTGGCGATGAGCATGCCGGCGGCCGCGGTGGACGCGGGGCTGGGCAAGGCCGCGTGGACGACGACGGTCGGCGTGATCGTCGCCCTCCTCGCGGCGCTGCTCCTCGCCGCCGGCCTCGGCCACCGCATCGCCGCGCCGATCAGCGCACTCGCCTCGGTGGCGAAGGCGATGACCGCGGGGCGCGAGGCCGAGCTGCCCAACCCGGGCGGCGTCGCGGAGGTCCGCGAGGTGGGACGCGCGCTGGTCGATGCCGCCAACACCGCGCGCACGCGCGAGCACGCGCTGCGCAGCGCCGACCGCGCCAAGGACGAGTTCCTCGCCATGCTCAGCCACGAGCTGCGCAACCCCCTGGGCGCGCTCGCCGGCGCGGCGCACCTGCTGCGCCTGCTCGCGCCGAAGGACGAGACGGCGATCCGTGCCACCGACATCGTCGGCCGCCAGGTGCAGCACATGACGCGGCTGGTCGAGGACCTGCTCGACGTCTCCCGCGTGACGCGCGGCAAGATCAGCCTCTCGCGCGAGCCGCTCGACCTCGCGCGCGCGGTCGAGGCCGTGGTGCAGCAATGGCGGAGCTCCGGCCGCCTGGCGAAGCACGAGGTGCGCGTCGAGCTCTCGCCGGCCTGGGTGCGCGCCGACGCAGCGCGGATCGACCAGATCATCGCCAACCTGGTCGGCAACGCCGTCAAGTACACGCAGGACGGCGGGCAGGTCGCCATCACAGTGCGCCGCGAGCGCAACGCGGCGCTGCTGCAGGTGCGAGACAGCGGCATGGGCATGTCCCCCGACCTCGCCGCGCGCGTCTTCGATCTCTTCGTGCAGGGCGAAACCTCGCTCGACCGCAGCCTCGGCGGCCTGGGCATCGGCCTCACGCTGGTCAAGCGCCTCGCCGAGCTGCACGGCGGCACGGCCGCGGCGGCGAGCGAAGGGCCGGGCAAGGGGTCGGTGTTCAGCGTCTCGCTGCCGGCCATCGAGGCGCCGCTGCAGGCGCCGCCAGCCCAGGCAGGGCCGGCAGAGCCGGCGCCGCGTCGCCTGCACAAGATCCTGCTCATCGAGGACAACGACGATGCGCGCCGCACCCTCTCCCTCGCGCTGCAGATGAACGGCCACCAGGTCTACGCGGCGCCCGATGGCAAGGTGGGCATCGAGACCGCCGACGCGGTCGACCCCGAGGTGGCGGTGATCGACATCGGCCTGCCCGGCCTCAACGGCTACCAGGTCGGCGAGGACCTGCGCCGCAAGCCCGCGCACGACTCGATGGTGCTGATCGCGCTCACCGGCTACGGCCAGCCCGACTCCCTGCGCCGCGCGCGCGACGCCGGGTTCGACGAGTACATCACCAAGCCGATCGAGCCCGAGCGGCTGATGCGCCTCATCGACGTGGCCTGCGCGGCGAAGGCGCGCCGCCGCGACGCTTCCCGGCCGCCCGCGTAGCGAATACCTGAGAATAGGGTCTGTCCCGGGTCCGTCCCGGGTCCGTCCCCATTTTTCCTTGCCAAGAAAAATTCATCCCGGGTGGGTCGTCCTTGCCGCGCTTTGCTGCGTCGGGTTCGCGCGCCAGGGCCCGGCGGTGGCGACGCTCTCGATCTTCGTCGAGCCGCTGACGCGCGAGTTCGGCTGGTCGCGCGCCGCGCTCTCGGGCGCGGTTTCGCTCGCCGGGGTGCTCGCGGCGGTGATCTCCCCCGGCATCGGTTCGCTCCTCGACCGCCACGGCCCGCGGATGGTGTTGTGCATCGCGGTGCTGGTCAACGCGGCCGCGCTCGTGCTGCTGTCCTTTACCCCCTCGCTCCTGGTGTTCTACGTGCTGTTCTGCATCGCGCGCACGAACTGGGCGGTGCCCTTCGACCTGGGCATCTACGGTGCCATCAACAGCTGGTTCATCGCCCGCCGGGCCTTCGCCACCTCGGTCGCCACCATGGCGCAGATCGCCGGGCTGGTGGCGATGCCGCTGATCGCGCAGGCCGCCATCGCGAGCGATGGCTGGCGCTCCGGCTGGGTGGCGCTCGGCGTCGTGACGCTCCTGGTCGGATTTCTGCCGGTGTGGCTCTTCCTCGGCCACAGGCCGGAGGACAGGGAGGTCGTTTCCCCGCCGGGTCACGTCGAGCCGGAGTTCTCCCGCGCGCAGGCGATGCGCTCGCCGGCCTTCTGGCTGCTCATGCTCTATACCGTGCTCATCTTTCCCGTCCAGGCCGGCGTGAGCCTGCACCAGGCGTCGCACCTCGTGGAGCGCGGCATCGCGCCGGCGAGCGCCGCCGCGGTGGTAAGCGTGTTCTCGCTCACGGCGGGGCTGGGAACTTTCGCGTGCGGCTTCCTGCCGCGGCGTCTTCCGATCCGCTTCGCGATGGCCGTCGCCGGGCTGCTTGCGCTCGCCGGCACGCTTCTCATGACCCGCATCGGCTCGGCGGCCGATGGCACCCTGGCCGGCGGGGTGTTCGGCTTCGGCATCGGGGCGGTGCTGACGCTGCTGCCGGTCGCCTGGGCGGACTACTTCGGGCGGGCGAACTATGGCGCGATCCGCGGCCTCGCGCTCTCGGCGCAGGTCCTCTCCCAGGCCGCCGGCCCGATCCTGTCCGGCGCGCTGCACGACCTGACCGGGAACTACCTCGCGTCGCTCTACTGTTTCGTCGCGCTCTCGGCGCTCACCATCCCGGCGGCGATCGCCGCGCGCCCGCCACAGCGCTAGACGAGCTGCCGGGCGATCCTCATCCGCACGGCGCTCATGTCGTCGCCGCGCAGCTCGCGCAGCGCGTAGCCGGCGAAGTCGTCCGTGACCTCCTTACGCCAGTAGAGGTCCATATCGGTGTTGTCCATGGGCTTGGCGCGGTTCGCCGCCAGCTCGGCCGCGTGTGCGATCACTTCGTCGCTGAGCGTCTTGCCCTTCAGGAACTCGCCCGCTTTCTCGACGAGGAATGGACGGGACGCGACGGCGCCCAGCGCCATGCGGGCATCGCTGATCACATCCTTCTCGAACTTCAAGGCGACGGCAACGCCGAGAATCGGGAAGTCGAAGGAGCCGCGCCGGCGCAGCTTCCAGTAGGTGCTCTTCCAGCCCGCCGGCGCCCGCACCTCGGTGAGGATCTCGTCGGGCGCGCGCGTGAGGTACTCGATCCCGTCGTTCTTGTAGAGGTTTTCGACCGGGATTTCCCTTTCCCCCCGGGAGCTCACGAGCGTCACCTTCGCATTCAGCGCAATCAGCGCAGGTGCGGTATCCGTCGACGAAACAGCCACGCAGCGCTTGCTCGCGGTGGCCACCCAGCAGGTCTTGCCGTCCTTCTTCAGGCAGAAGTCGATCGCCTTGCGCCATTCATAGGTCTGGTTGTAGTAGTTGCAGCGCGTGTCGAGGCACAGGTTGCCGCCCAGCGTGCCCATGTTGCGAATCTGCGGCGTGGCAACCTGCGCCGCCGCCTGTCGCAGCGCGGTCGGGGTTTTTTCGTAGCGAACGATTTCATTCAGGGTCACGGCAGCGCCGAAGCTGCCGTTCAGGGCCTTGAGCTCCGGGATGCCGCGCAGCGAGACGAGGACCTTCGGCGCCTGGTGGCGCCGCTTCATGTTCGGCAGCAGGTCGGTGCCGCCGGCGACCGCCATCGCCGCCGGCCCCTCGCCCGCGAGGATCTTCGCCGCCTCCGCGACCGTGCGCGGGGCGCGGTATTCAAACCACGGCAGCCGCAGCATCGCGCTTCGTCTCCTTGCCGTCGCCGCCTTCCCATGGCGGCAGGACGAACACCGGCGGCGGATAGGGCACCGCGGGAAAGCTCTCGGGCCCAACACGTTTATTTTCGTTGTGTAAAGCCGAAAGCACTTTATCGGGCGTGATGGGAATCTCGTCGATGCGCACGCCCACCGCGTCGTAGATCGCGTTCGCGAGCGCCGGCATCACGGGCAGCAGCGGCCCCTGTCCCACTTCCTTCGCGCCGTACGGGCAGTTCGGGTCGCTCATGCCTTCTTCCTGCTCGATGAGCGCCACCTCGACCTCGGGCATGTCGAGCCCGGTGAGGCTCTTGTAATCGAGCATCGAAGGCGCGCGATGCACGAGGGCGCCGGAGAGCTTCTCGGGCAGGCGGCGGAACGACTGCGCCTCCATCAGCGCCTCGCCCAGGCCCATGTAGACGCCGCCGATCACCTGGCCGCGCGCCAGCACCGGATTGAGGGCGCGGCCGATGTCGTGCGCGATCCAGATCTTCGGCACGTGGATCCAGCCGGTGCGCTCGTCGACCTCGGTCTCCACCACGCACGCCGTGAAGCTGTACGCGGGCGAAGGGCCGACGCCCGCGCCCTTGTACTTGCCGGGGGGCTTGGGTGGCGAATACGACCCGACCGCCGAAAGGGTACCGAGCTGCGCCTCCGCGGCGTGCACGGCCTCGGCGAAGGTCATGCCGGGCCCGGCGTTGTCGGCGGCGAACACCCGTCCCTGCGAGAACGCCACGCGGTCGGGCAACGTGCCCAGGGTTTCAGAAACAACTCCAGAAATAGCGACTCGCAACCGTTCCGCTGCCTGCAGCGCCGCGTTGCCCGCCATGATGGTGACGCGGCTCGAATACGAGCCGAGATCGACCGGCGTGATGCCGGTGTCGCCGGTGACCACGCGCACGACGCCGATGTCGACGCCGAGCGCCTCGGCGACGAGGCCGGCGAGCACGTCGTCGGAGCCCTGCCCGATCTCGGTGGCGCCGCAGTAGACGATCACCGCGCCCGAGCGGTCGAGCAGGATCTGCACGCCCGAGTGCGGCATCTTGTTCCAGTAGATCGCCACGCCGGCGCCGCACATGTAGGCGCTGCAGGCGAGGCCAAGGCCCCGTCCTTTGCCGAGCTTCCCGCGCCGCTCGCTCCAGCCCGACATCTCGGTGACCTTGCGGATGCATTCTTCCAGGCCGATCGAGCCGACATGCAGCCAGCTCGCCGTCAACGAATCCTTCTTCACGAGATTTCTCAGCCTGAGTTCCGCCGGATCCAGGCCAAGCTTCTCCGCGATCTTGTCGAGCTGCACCTCCTGGCCGAAGCGAGGCTGCGGCGTGCCGTGGCCGCGCTTGGGGCCGCACGCCGGCTTGTTGGTGAAGGTGCGGCAGGCCTCGAACTTGAAGCGCGGATAGTGGTAGGTGACCGGCGTCAGCACGCCGGTGTAGAACGTGCTCGCCGGGCCGTGCGAGCCGTAGCCGCCGCCGTCGAGCAGCGTCTGCAGGTGCATGCCGGTGAGCTTGCCGTCCCTGGTCACGCCGGTCTTCATCTTCATCAGCACCGGGTGCCGGCCGCGATGGACGTAGAACACCTCTTCGCGCGTCAGGCCGACCTTCACCGGCCGGCCGAGCACGAGCGCCGCCTTGGCGACGACGAACTCGTGGCCGCCGGGATCGCACTTGCCGCCGAAGCCGCCGCCGTTGGGCGTGGCGACGACGCGGATCCGCGCCTCGGGAATCTGCAGCACTCGCGCGAGCTGGCGGTGCAGGTAGTGCGGATTCTGCGTGCTCGAGGAGAGCTCGAGCTTGCCCTCGCCGTCGAGGCGCGCGAGCGAAGCCTGCTGCTCCATCGGCAGATGCGTATTGCCTTCGTAGAAGAACAGGTCCTCGAAAACCAGCGCCGAGCGGCCGAGGGCTTCGTCGACCTTGCCGAACTCGTAGGACTGGTTGCGGTGGATATTCCCCTGCTCGCCGTAGTCGTGGATGCGCGGCTCGGGCCTTTGAAGGGCTTCAACCGGATCAGCCACCGGCGACAGGATTCGATAAACCACTTCTATCAAATGCAAGGCCTCGGTGGCCGTCTGCTCGTCGCGGGCGATCACCGCCGCCACCGGGTCGCCCACGTAGCGCACCCGCTCGCGCGCGAGCGGGTACTCGTCCAGCGACACCGGCATGATGCCGAAGGGCACCGGGAAGTCCTGCCCGGTCAGCACCAGGTGCACGCCAGGATGGCTTTTCGCTTTCTCGATTCTTATTTCTTCTATTACTGCGTGCGGATGCGGCGACCTGAGCAGCTTCGCGAAAAGCATGCGCGGCAGGAAGAGGTCGTCGGCATAGCGCACCTGGCCGGTGACCTTGGCGCGGCCGTCGACCCGCCGGCGGCCCTTGCCGATGATGTCGAAGCGCTTCTTCACCGCTTCTCCTCCCCGATTTCTTCCCTGAGGCGCGCCGCGGCGTCCTCGACTGCCTCTGTGATCTGGTTGTAGCCGGTGCAGCGGCAAAGGTTACCGGCCGTGGCTTCCCTGATCTCCTGCTGCGTCGGGCTCGGGTTCCTGTCGAGCAGCGCCTTGGCAGTCATCACCACGCCCGGCGTGCAGTAGCCGCACTGCGAGCCGCCGCGGTCGGCGAACGCGGCCTGCAGCGGGTGCAACTCCGGGCCGCGCGCCACGCCCTCGATGGTCTGGACCGCGCGCCCCTCGCACTCCAGTGCGAGCGCGAGGCAGGAGAGGATCGGCTCGCCGTCGACGAGCACGGTGCAGGCGCCGCACTCGCCGAGCTCGCAGCCGTGCTTGGTGCCGGTGAGGCCGAGCTCCTCGCGCAGCACCTCGAGCAGCGTCTTGTAGGGCGCGAACGTGACCTCGACGGGCTCGCCGTTCACTGCCATCTTCACCTGGACGCTCGAGCGCATTTGTTCGGTCCCCAAACAATTCGGACTGTACTCTAAAGGCCTTGTGGCGGGAAGGGTTTGATCGGGATTAAGATTTTCTTTCCCCTGCCTTTGCCCCCTCAACCCCCCAGGAGACTCC
>Ga0247825_10002984_pt1 | contig 11147 bp, 5 predicted proteins | sample 13C_Vanillin_Day_FD_194413 | JGI IMG/M metagenome (GOLD analysis project Ga0247825, IMG submission 194413) | Soil microbial communities from agricultural site in Penn Yan, New York, United States - 13C_Vanillin_Day48 | ecosystem: Environmental > Terrestrial > Soil > Agricultural land | place... | reverse complement strand
CGTCGGCAACCTCCCGGCCGAGGGTGAGACGCTGTCCGCTCGCGTCGAGCCGCTGATCACGACAAGCGAGCTGGCTGGCTACGTCGAGGTCTATCTTCCGGACCCGGCCGCCTCGGATGTCACGGTTACGCTTGATATTGCGGAAGGGGACGCGACGCCGGCGCTGTCCAGCCAGGCGTTGACGCTCCGTCCCGGCGAAACGCCCTCGGCACGCGTCGCTTCGGGATTCGTGCCGGCGACGATGACACCGGGTCGTTATGTTGCGCGAGCGATTGTCCGCCGCGGCGGCGAAACGGTGAAAACTCTGACCCGGCCGATCACCATCGTCCGCGACACGTCGGTCGTCACTCGGGCGCCGGCACGAACGCGCGGCACTCCCATCACGCCCAGATTGCAGCAGCTCACGGCGGCCTACGTGGCCGGCGTCGTGAACGGTCTCGCGAACCTCGTCGGGCAGGAAGAGTTCACCTTGAGCAAGCCCGATCGCAAGGTGACATCCGATCTGCTGCTGGTTCGTTATCCTGGAACGCGGCGCGATCTCATTTCCTATCGGGACGTGTCACACCTCAACGCGAAGGTGGTCGAGGGCCGCGAACAGCGGCTTGTCGATTTGTTCGTGAAGCCCACCGATGCCCTGCGGGAACAGGCCCGGCAGATCATGTCGAGTGCGGACGCTTACGTACCGTCAGTGTTCAACCCGATCTTTGTCCTGGGCTTCATGCAGTCCGACTTCCAGTCGCGCTTCGAGCTGACGGTCAACGACGCCGGCGCGGAATGGCCGCGCGAGGTGAAAGCGGTCGCCTTCGTGGAGGTTGGACGTCCGACGCTGCTGCGGACAGGTCCCTTCGGCGACCTCGACGCCCCGACCCGGGGCACCGCCTGGATCGAAGAAACGACCGGCCGCATTCTTCAGACCGAGCTGGAAGTAGGCCGCGGGCGTTCGATGCCGAAAATGATCACAAAGTTCAGGCTCGACGACCGGCTGCAGGTCACTGTTCCGGTGGAGATGCGAACCGAGAATCCGGATGGTCAGGCGACGTACTCGAATTTCCGCCGGTTCGGCGTGCAAACGGATACTGTTATCCCGTTGAAGCCAACGCCACAGAACTGAGTCTCCCGATGCGACGGTTGATTGTCTGCGCCCTGTTTGCGGCACTGGCGCGCCCCGGCGATGCTGCCCAGAACGCGCAGGGCCCGACCAACGTCTTCCGCGGCAAGGTCGATCTCGTCACGATCGACGTTTCGGCAACCGATTCACGCGGCCGGCCGGTCGAGGATCTCAAGCCCGGCGATTTCACGGTCAAGGTAGACGGCAAGCCGAGGCCGATCGCCTCGGCCGAGCTGATCAGAGTCGATCGCGAGAAGCCGCCGGCCCCGCCGCGTCCGGTCGATGCCCTTATCGCCTCGAACGCCTCGTCGCAGAATGCCCGCCGCATCGTCGTCGCCGTTGACCAGACGCTAATCACGCCGGGGATGCTCACGCCGCTCCTCCGCACGGCGTCGCAGTTCGTCGACCGTCTGGCGGCGCCCGACTACGCGGCCTTCATCGGCTTTCCCGAACCCGGTCCACGCGTGGACTTCACGACGGACAAGTCGCTGGTCCATAAGGCAATGCAAACGATCAGCGTCGGGCAGCCCGCAAAAATCTCGGCGTCCGAGTTCAATATTTCGATGTACGAGTCGGTGATGATCACCGGCGCCGAGAGCATTCGGAACAAGGCCAAGGACTCTCCCCCTGGTCCGGTCATGGAAAAGGTGCTGGAGCGGGCCATGGAATCCGGGGCGTGCGACGCCGTGCCTCCCCAGCTTGGATGCAAGGCGGCCATCTACAACGAATCGACCGTCATCGCGTCCGAGGCCCGCATCCAAGGGACCATTTCGCTGCGCGCACTGGAAGCGCTCCTGAAGGATATGGTGCCGCTCGAGGGTCCGAAGACGATGGTTGTGTTCTCGGCCGGGATGGTGAACGAGGACCCGTCGCGCCTGGACGACCTGGCAAGACTCGCCGCGGCGGCGCGAACGACGATCAATGTCATCGCCGTTGAGCGCGATCGCGGCGAGCTCATCAGTCAGGGAAACATCCGATCGTTTTCGCCACTGGCCGACCGATCGTTCGAGCTGGAGGGACTCGAGGGGATAGCCGATCGCACGAACGGAACACTGTTCCAGGGTGTCGCCGCCGGCGCGGGCATTTTCGAACGGCTGGAGAAGGAGCTGTCCGCCTGGTATGTCGTTGCAGTCGAGCGGCAACCTGGCGATGCGGAACAGATGAAGCTGGACGTGGACGTCAAGCGGCGTGGCGTCACGCTGCATTCGAACAGGTCCGTGCTGACGGCGGCCGTGAATACGCGTCGCTCCATCGACGACCTGCTGAGCGACACGTTGTCTTCGCCCTTTTCGCTTCCTGGTCTTCCCCTTCGCGTCGCCACGTACGCCCAGCGCGATGCAGAGCCCGGAAAGTATCGGCTGCGCGTGGCGGCTGATGTCGGACAGCCTGGAGAGCCTGCAGGAGAGTTCGGCCTCGGCTACGTGCTGACGAATGAGAAAGGCCGCATCGTCACCAAGGCAGGTTCGCGCCGCACGCTCTCACCCGAAGTGAGCGGTCCCAACCAGGTCCTGCGGTACGACACCGCGCTCAGCGTCGAGCCGGGCTCGTACGCGTTGCGGGTGGGCGCCGTCGACACCAACGGGCGGCGGGGAGCTGTCGTCTACCGGATCGAGTTGCCGAAGCTGACGCCCGGGGAGTTCGCAACGAGCGATCTGATCGTCGGGAACCTCCCTGCCGAGGGCGAGACGCTGTCGCCGAGGGTCGAACCGGTGGTCACCGCCAGCGAGCTCGCGGGTTACCTGGAGCTGTATCTTCCAGACGCTGCGGCGGACAACGTCACCGTCACGCTCGATATCGCGGAGGGAGAGGCGTCCCCGGCACTGGTGTCGAAGGCGCTGACGCTCAAGTCCGGTGAATCGCCGGCGTCACACGTGGCCACCGGGTTCGTGCCGGTGACGATGACCCCGGGCCGTTATCTGGCGCGGGCAACCGTCAGCCGTGGCGGCAGAGCCCTCAGGACCCTGACGAGGCCGATTACGATCGTTCGCGACCCGACGGTGGTGTCGAGAGCCCCGACGCGGACACGCGGCATCCCGATCGCACCCCAGCTCCAGCGGTTGACGGCTGGTTATATCGCTGGTCTGGTCAACGGACTGGCGAACGTGGTGGCGCAGGAGGACTTCACCCTGAGCAGCCCCAATCGCCGGGTGATGTCCGATCTGCTGCTCGTGCGCTATCCGGGTACCATCCGCGATCTCATCCCCTACCGGGACGTCTCGCAGCTGAATGGCAAGCCGCTCGAAGGCCGAGAGCAGCGGCTCGTGGACCTCTTCGTGAAACCGACGGAGACGCTCCGCGCACAGGCGAAACAGATCATGCTGAGCGCCGATACGTACGTGCCGTCGGTGTTCAACCCGATCTTCGTGCTCGGCTTCCTGCAGTCGGACTTCCAGAGACGTTTCGAGCTCACCGTCAACGACGCCGGGCCGGACTGGCCCCGTGAGGTCAAGGCCGTGAGCTTCGTCGAAATTGGACGGCCGACGCTGCTGCGCACGGGCACATTTGGCGACATCGACGTCCCGACGCGCGGCACCGCGTGGATCGAGGAAGCGACCGGCCGGATTCTGCAGACCGAGCTGGAGGTAGGCCGCGGGCGCTCCGTGCCGAAGATGGTGACGAAGTTCAGGCTCGACGACAAACTGCAGGTGACGGTGCCAGTCGAGATGCGGACCGAGAATCCGGACGGCCTGGCCGTCTATTCGAACTTCCGCCGCTTTGGTGTGCAGACGGACACCGAGATTCCGCTGAAGCCGGCCCCGGAGCCGCCCCAGCGCTGAGCGCTACAGCCTCGCCCGGATTTCCCAGAGGTCGGGGAAGAGGTTGGCGCCGACCGTGTTACGCAGGTACTCCGCGCCGCTCGATCCGCCAGTGCCCGTCTTGGCGCCAATCGTCCGTTCGACCATCTTGACGTGGCGATAGCGCCACTCCTGAACGCCCTCGTCGAGATCGACAAGCCGCTCGCAGAGCTCCGCATTCTTCGGATCGCCACGATAGACGGCAATCAACACTTCCTGAACCTCCGGTGACGGCTCGGGCCGCGTGGTCACGTCTCGCGTCAGCGCAGGCCCAGGGATCTCGTATCCCTCGCGGTCCAGGTAATGAAGAAACGCGTCCCACAGCGTCGGCTCTGCGAATCGCCGATCGAGCGCCGTTCGCGCACGTGTCCCGTCGGGGAAGCGCTGCAGGGCGCGCTGGTTCTTTGCGCCGAGCACGAACTCGATCTGCCGGAACTGGTCGGACTGGAATCCGCTCGCCGCCTCCAGCCGTGCCCGGAACGACAAGAACTCCAGCGGTGTCATCGTCTCGAGGATATCGAGCTGGGCGACGAGCACCTTCAGGATCGTCAGGATCCGTTTCAGCGTGTGCTGGGCACGGTGCGTATCGTCGGCGGTGAGCAGCGCCCGCACACGGTCCAGCTCGTGCAGCAGCTCCTTGAACCACAGTTCGTAGACCTGGTGAATGACGATGAAGAGCAGCTCGTCGTGTTCGGGCCCTTCGGAGCGCGGCTGCTGCAGCGCGAGCAGGTCGTCCACGCGCAGGTAGCTGCCGTAGGTCACGGCGCGGTCCGTTGATCCATCATCCATCGGAGTCCACCTCCAGGCCGACGGCGCGCATCAGCGCGAGCGCGTTGCTGCGTGTGACACGCCCTGGCTTCAACCGGTAGTCGAACCGCATCTCCCCCGCGTCGAACCATTCTTCGAAGTGCACGTTGGCGGCGCGCGTGCCGAGGTCGTCGGCGATGGCTGTGAGGGCGAGATCGTGTGTCGTGATCAGGCCGATCGCGCCTCGATCGAGCAGGCTTCGCAGCACGCCCGTCGCCCCGACGAGCCGATCGTGGGAGTTGGTGCCGTGAAACAGCTCGTCGAGCAGGAACAGCAGCGGCCGCTGCCCGCGTGCCACGTCCGCGAGCTCGCGGATCCGCGTGATCTCCGCGTAGAACCGCGAGCGGCCTTCGAGCAGGGAATCCTGGATGCGCAGCGTCGCGCCGATCGCCATAGGCGAGAGCCGGAGGGATGCGGCACGGACGGGAGCGCCCGCAAACGCGAGGACCGCGTTGGCACCGATGGTCCTGAGCAGCGTGCTCTTGCCCGACATGTTCGATCCGCTGATGACGAGCAGGCGCGTCGTGTCGTCGAGGGCGACGTCATTGCGGACCATGCGGGCGGAGGGCAGAAGCGGATGACCGAGCGAGCTGCCCTCGAAACGAGCGTTGTGATCGGTGGCAATCTCCGGGAAGGGATCGTCCGGGTGCTCATACCGGTACGCCGACAGCGACGCCAGCGCCTCGAACTCCCCGGCGGCTTCCAGCCACTGGCGAATGAAGGCGCCATGCCGTCGGCGCCACGACTCGATGGCCCAGGCGAGGTGAGTGCCAACGAGAAAGACCAGCGACACGATGAGAAACACGTTGTTGTGCTGCCAGTCGTTGATTTCCACCAGCCATTCGAGCCTTCGAATGGCGCGCGAGGCGCTGACACCCTCCGACCCGCCAGACAGCCGCTGCTGCAGTTCGCGAAGGCGCGGCGCCTCGAAGGCCTCGGATTCGATTCGTGACAAAAGCCTGGACAGCGTCTCGAGATCCCGTGTGACGGCTTCGGCGCCGTGAAGAACGTGCACGATGCGCCGCAGTTGCGGCCACGTGAACAGCGACTGGGCGGCGAGCACGACGAGCAAGGGGCGCACGTCATCGGTCAACGCGAAGAAGGCAATCGTTGCGATGACGGCCGCGGTAAAGGCGCGTGAGATCCACGCGAGCCATTGGGGATGGAGTTGGCGCGGCTGCTCGGCCCACGTCAGAAGCGGCCCGGTGTGCACGTCGGCGCGAACGTCGAGCGCCGCGCGGGCCAGTGATTCGCGCAGGTCGAGCAGCGGGGTCAGCTCGGTGACCGCCGCCTGACGCGCGCGAATTTCGTCAGGGCCGGCCGGGTGCTTCAGCCAGCCGGCGAGCGTTTCCTCGCCCGCCGGGGTTGCGGCAATCGAGAGCAACTGGAAGAGCGACCCGTTTCCAAAGAGATCGAGGTCGTTTGCGTAGAGGTGGTGATCGTCGCGAAACCGTTCGCCGGACTCGCCAGTGCCGGCCCAGACGTCTTCGATGCGGGCAATCCCGCGCTGGTAAAACGCGATGGCGCGAAGGGCGGCCGTGCGCCGGCGGAGCACGCGGTCATGCCGCTGCATCAGGATGCCGAAGGCGACCACCGGCACCACCAGAAGCCACGGCGACGCCAGGCCACGAAAGATCGCGAGTACCAGGAGCGCGCCAACGGCGAATACCGCAAGGCGGGCGTAGGCCAGGCCTGCGTCGATGCGGCTCCAGCGCCTCTCCTCCGCCCGGCGGTCGGCCAGGCGCTGGCTGTAGGCGGCAAGAGGCGCGGGCACAGCCCGATTGTCCTTCAGGGGACCTGAGCCCGCGGGTCAGAAGTGCGGTTCGCGGCCGGCAGGAAACGGGTGCTGGACTGTCAGTATGTAACAGTACAAAATATATATTGATATGGTTCGTAAGTTTGCAGGCCGGACGGCGCGCGACCTCGCCCGCTCGATCGAAGAGGCCGTGCACGGCGGAACGCTCCAGCCGGGAGAACCTTTGCCGCCGATCCGTCAGATGGCGGCGTCCTCCGGCATCAGTCCCGTGACGGTGGCGGCGGCCTATCGCCGGCTTCGTTCGCGGGGCATTGTCATCGGACAGGGGCGCAGGGGAACCAGGGTGCGCCCGAACCCCGCCAGCCCGGTCCTCCCTGCGGACCAGCGGCCTGTTGCTGAAGGCCTGATAGACCTGGCCACCGGCAACCCGGACCCCTACCTCCTGCCGCCAATGAGCCCTGCCCTGGGTCGTGTGCGGGTTGAGCCCGGACTCTACGGAGACCCGCCGCTGCGGTCGCAGCTGATTTCTTTCGCGGCAGGGGAGTTCACAGCCGACGGCATTGCATCGGATCACCTGACGGTGGTTTCGGGAGCGCTCGACGGCATCGAACGCCTGCTTCGCGAGCATTTGCGGCCGGGCGATCGGATCGCGGTGGAGGATCCGTCGATGCCCGCGCTGCTCGACCTGATTGGTGCGTCGGGATTCAGTCCGGTACCCGTCGAGATCGATCAGGAGGGTCCGAGGCCTGACTCGCTGTCGGATGCGCTCGCCCGTGGCGTCCGAGCGGTGGTCATCACGCCTCGTGCTCAGAATCCGACAGGCGCCGCGCTTGCGCCCGCCCGCGCGGCCGAGCTGATACGCCTGCTCAAGAAACGTGACGACCTGCTTGTCGTCGAAAACGATCCGGCCGGACCCGTTTCCGGGGTTCCGTACACATCCGTCTGTCGCAATGCCAGGAGATGGGCCGTCGTCCGTTCCGTCTCAAAGTTTCTCAGCCCCGATCTGCGGCTCGCTGTACTGTCGGGCGACGAGCTGACGATCGCGCGCGTGCAGGGACGGCTGTCGCTGGGCGTGCGCTGGGTCAGCCATCTGCTTCAGGACTTGACCCTCGCACTCTGGTCCGACCCGTCCAGCGGACGACGTCTGGCGCAGGCTGCCGATGCGTACGCCGTTCGTCGCCGTGCGCTCATCACCGCACTGACGAAGCAGGGAATTGCCGTGGAGGCCGCATCGGGATTCCATCTGTGGATTCCCGTGCGAGAGGAGACGTCTGCGGTTCAGCATCTGGCGGCTTGTGGCTGGGCGGTTGCACCAGGGGAGCGCTTCCGGCTTCGCTCGAAGCCGGCAATTCGTGTCACGACGTCAGCGCTCCCGATTGATCGAGCGCCGCAGCTTGCCGCCGACATCGTGGACGCGATACGTCCGTCGGCATCTGCCTCTGCGTAGAGCGGGGCGCCGAATGTAGTGTCCCGCCTTCAGGCGGACCCGGCGCGCCGGGGTTAGGATCTTTGCGTTGGCTAAATCCAGGAAATCGACTCCCTCGCTCTTCGATCTGCCAGAGAGCGACGAACCACGCGCCTCGGCGGCGCCGCCCACAGGCGGGTCAACTGACGGCGTGGCGCTGCACGAAGCCGCGCAGAGCCGGTATCTCAACTACGCGCTGTCGGTCATCACGTCGCGCGCGCTGCCCGATGTCCGCGACGGGCTCAAGCCGGTTCAGCGGCGCATCCTCTACACGATGTGGCAGCAGAACCTCACCGCCGACTCCAAGCACCGCAAGTGCGCAAAGGTCGTTGGCGATGTCATGGGGAGCTACCACCCGCACGGAGACGCCGCGCTCTACGAGACGCTGGTTCGCATGGCGCAGCCCTTCTCGCTGCGCTATCCGCTCATCGACGGCTCTGGGAATTTCGGATCGCTCGACGGCGACAGCGCCGCGGCCATGCGCTACACGGAGTGCAGGCTCGCGCGCATTGCCGACGAGATGCTCCAGGAGATCGATCAGTCCACGGTCCATTTCAGGCCGAACTACGACGGCACGAAGACGGAACCGGTGGTCCTGCCGGCGCGACTGCCGAACCTGCTCATCAACGGGGCGACGGGCATCGCTGTCGGGATGGCCACGAATGTGCCGCCCCACAACCTGGGCGAAGTCTCCACAGCGCTCATCAAGCTTCTCGACAATCCGGACTTGAGCAGCGTCCAGCTGTGTCGCTACGTCAAGGGACCGGACTTTCCAACCGGCGGGCAGATCCTCAACTCCGCCGACGAGCTCAAGGAGATCTACAAGAGCGGCTCGGGAACCATCCGGCTTCGCGCGACATGGGAAACAGGCTCGGTGTCACGCAGCGGCCGCACGGTGCTCATCACCAGCATTCCGTACGCGACGAACAAGGCCGCGCTCGTCGAACGTATCGCCGATGTCGTCCTGTCGCGCAAACTGCCGCCGCTCCTCGACGTCAAGGACGTCTCGACAGATGACGTGCGCATCGAGCTGGAGTTGAAGGGGGATGCTGACCCGAAGCTGGTGATGGCGTACCTCTTCAAGAACACGCCGCTCCAGACCAACGTCTTCGTCAACCTCACCTGCCTGATTCCGACGGAGAACGAGGAGGTCGGCCGGCCCGAGCGGCTCGATCTGAAGGCGATGCTGTGGCACTTCCTGCATTTCCGTCTGGAAGTGGTCACCAACCGGCTCGAGCACGAGCTCGAGGCGCTCAAGAAGCGCATCCACATCCTCGAGGGCTTCGAGAAGGTCTTCGACGCGCTGGACGAAATCATCCGGATCATCCGCAAGTCAGACGGCAAGGCCGACTCCGCGGAAAAGATCATGAAGCGGTTCGAGCTCGATGCGGAGCAGACAGACGCGATCCTCGAGCTCAAGCTCTATCGCCTCGCCCGGCTCGAGATCCTCGTCATCCAGAACGAACTAGGCGAGAAGCGGAAGCGCGCCCGTCAGATCGGCGGTCTCCTGCGCGATGAAGAGAGCCGCTGGAAGCTCGTTCGAGAAGAGATCGAAGAGGTTCAGGCCGCCTACGGCAAAGGCGACAAGCGGCGCACGATCATCGAGGCCGACGAAGAGGTCGCCTTCACCGAAGACGACTTCATCGTCGAGGAAGACAACGTCGTCATCGTGTCGCGCGACGGGTGGGTGAAACGGCAGAAGGAAGTACGCGATCTCTCGACGACGAGGCTGAGGGAAGGCGACAGCGTGCTGGCCGTGCTTCCCGGCAGCACGCGCGCGAGCGTCGTCTTCTTCAGTAATTTCGGCGCCGCCTACACCGCGCGCATCATCGACGTTCCGGCATCGACCGGATACGGCGAGCCGGTGCAGAAGCTGTTCAAGCTGCGCGACGGCGAGCGCGTCATCGCGGCCTTCAGCCTCGATCCGCGCATCGCTGGAAAGATTGAGACCAAGAAGGAGGGCGTGGCCCCGCCGGTACACGCCATCGCCGTCACCAGCGACGGGTACAGCCTGCGCTTCAGCCTCGAGTCGTTCGTCGAGCCGAGCACGCGCGCCGGTCGGCGCTATGCCCGTCCCGCGAATGGCGTCGTGGTGGTTGGTGTCGCCAAGATTTCCGGATCCGAGACCATCATTGCCGCCACGCACGACGCGCGTGCCATTCTCTGCCCCGCCGACGAGGTGAACTACCTCTCGGGTCCGGGCAGGGGTGTCATCCTGATCAAGCTCGTGTCCAAGGACGATCACGTGCTGGGGTTCATCGCGTCCACGGGCGATCGGGACCTCATGCGTGTGGAAACGAGCCGCGGCGGAGAGCAGACCATCAGCACCGCCAAGTACGAGGTGACGGGGCGTGGGGGAAAAGGTCGCGAACTTCTGCAGCGCGGCCAGTTTACAAAGGTGATTCCGGCCGAAATTGAGAACCCGCCGCCCACGTCCTCGTAGCGTCCCGCTTCAGCCGGACCGCGTCTCCGGCGCGATATACTTGTCCTGACACAAACGCCCCGGGATTCCGGCAGCTCGTTCACCTGTTGCGCGTGTGCGCCCTGAGCCGCCGTTGACGCACGTCTTTCCTGGAGCCCTACAGTCCGCCTGAAGGCGGGCACGGACGTCCGGCTGAAGCCGGACACTACATGAACATCACGACAGACACACGCAGTACCCGTATCGCCGTTTTCATCGACTTCGACAACGTAGAGATCGGCGTCAAGTCCACCATCGGCGGCCAGTTCGATATCGGCCTCGTCCTCGAAGCCATCAAGGAGCGCGGCGAGATCGTCACCAAGGTGGCCTACAGCGACTGGAAGCGCGTCGGCGACTACAGCCGCCTGCTGACGCAGCACGCCATCCGCATGGTGCAGCGCAACATGACGCCGGGCGGCGACAAGAACGGCGCCGACATCACCATGGCCCTCGATGCGCTCGAGATGGCCTTCACCCACGATCACATCAACGCCTTCGTCATCGTCGGCGGCGACAGCGATTTCATTTCGCTCGTCGAGAAGCTGAAGCAGTACGGCCGCAAGGTCATCGTCGTCGGGGGCCGGCAGTTCACGAGCGCGACGATGCAGCGCAACTGCCATGAGTTCATCGCCTACGAGAATCTCGTTGGCAGTCGAGGCCGGCCGGCCGAGCGATCCGGTGGAAAGACGACGACCGGTACGAGCGACATCGCGAAAGTGCTGCCGCTGGTGAAACGCGCGCTCAAGGTGCTTTCC
>Ga0247825_10002983_pt1 | contig 11152 bp, 7 predicted proteins | sample 13C_Vanillin_Day_FD_194413 | JGI IMG/M metagenome (GOLD analysis project Ga0247825, IMG submission 194413) | Soil microbial communities from agricultural site in Penn Yan, New York, United States - 13C_Vanillin_Day48 | ecosystem: Environmental > Terrestrial > Soil > Agricultural land | place... | reverse complement strand
GGAGTCAATCCGCCGCCCGTCGCCGAGCCGGCCAGGGGCGCCCAGCTCGCGCCGGTCCACCGGCGCACCCAGACGTAGGCACCGCCGCTCGCCGGCCACTCCTCCCAGGCCAGCGCGAGCTGGCCGGTCGCGTCGGCGGCCAGCGAAGGGTTGAAGGAGCCGCTCGTGCTGGCGCTGACCCCGCCGGCGCCGCCGCGTCCGGGCGCGCCGTCGGCTGCCGGCACCGCGGAGCCGACCGCTACCCACGCCGTGCCGTTCCAGCGTGTGACGTAGACGTCACTATTGGTGGAGGTCACGAGACCGATCGTCGTGTAGTACGTGAACGCCACGACGGGCCCGCCGGTGCTATCCAGGGCCAGCGAGGGTGTGTCGACGTCGTGGAAGATCGCCCCGAGAGGGCTGGTGAAGCTGCGCGCGTTGCTGGCGCCGCCGCCGGCGAAGTCGGAGCCCACGAACTGCCAGGCGCTTCCCGTCCAGCGCCGCACGTAGATCTGCACGGTGGCATCGACGATCGCCGGCGCCGCGGCGACGGCGACGCCGGTCTCGGCGAGGCGCAGGAAGGCCACGATCGGGTGGCCGGCCGGATCGAGCGCGAGCGAGAACTTCCCGACGATCTCGGCGATCGTCCCCGAGATGCCCCCGGCCGAGTCCGAGCCACCGAGCGCATCGAACGTGGTGCCCGTCCGCACACGCAGCCGGACTTCGCTGTTGCCGGCGCCGTCCTCGGTCAGCCAGGCGACGTGGATCGCGCCGCTCGAGGCGATCCGCACCTGGGGCTCGTACCCCGGCCCGAGGCCCGCCGGCCCGCTGAGGATCTCCCACGCCGCGCCGTTCCAGCGCTTCACGACGATGGGCCCCTGGCTCGGCGTCGCGTCCTGATACTCGGTGTAGGCGACCACCGGCCGGCCGTCGCCGCCCACGGCCACGGCGCCGTCGAAGATGGCCTTGGGGCCTGCCGCCTGGCTCACGCCGTTGCCGCTGGCCGAGCCGCCCAGCTCCCGCCAGAACGGGCTCACGCCCGCGTCGGCCGATCCGGCGCCCGCGAGAACGATGAAGACGAGGACGACGCACACGACGCGTGGGCAGACCGTGGCCAAGACGTTTCATCGTAGCAGGCACCTCCGCCGATCCCGCCAAAGCGGATAAGCTCGTACCGGGCTTCCATGACCCTCAACATCGCCTTCCTGCGGCCCGCCCTCGGCATCGGCGGGGCCGAGCGCCTCGTGGTGGACGCGGCTCTCGAGCTCGGCGCCCGCGGGCACGCGGTCACGCTGTTCGTCGCCGACCAGGAAGAGGCACAGCTCGACGAAGTCCGCGCGGGGCTCGTGCGCGTCGTCGCGGTCGGACGGTTCCTGCCGATGCAGCTCGGGCAGCGGCTGCGGGCGCCGGCAGCGATCGTGCGCGCAGCGTGGGCGGCGCGCGCGCTGGCGCGCGCCACGCCCACACCCGACATCGTCCTCTGCGAGGCGGTGCCGCACGTGATCCCGCTCCTGCGACGCCTGGTGCAGGTGCCGGTCGCCGCCTACTGCAACTTCCCGGACCTGCTCCTGGCGCCGCGTCGACGGGGGCTCTACGCGCTCTACCGGGCGCCGATCGATCGACTGGAGGCGGCCGGGCTGCAGGCCGCCGACCGGGTGCTGGTCAACAGCCGCTTCAGCGCATCCATCGTGCAGGCGACGTTCCCTCGCTTGCCGGCCGACGGCATCGAGGTGGTGTACCCCGGTGTGGAGGTCAGCGACGCACCACCCCCGCCGCCGCCCGAGGGCGAAGTGCTCGTGCTGTCGGTCAACCGGTTCGATCCAAGCAAGAACTTGGCGCTCGCCGTCGACGCGCTGGCCGGGCTGCAGGCTCGCCTGCCGCCGGCGGCGTTCGCGGCCGTGCGTCTCGTGCTGGCCGGACACGTCGACCCGCGGCTGGCCGAGTCCGGGGCGCTGGCGAGCGAGCTCGTGGCCCGGGGGGCCGCGCTGGGGCTCGGCGGCCACGTCTCGCTCGTGAGCTCACCGTCCGATGCCGAGCGGCGCGCGCTGCTCGCCCGCGCGGCGTGCGTCGTCTACACGCCGCTGGCCGAGCCCTTCGGCCTCGTGCCGCTGGAGGCGATGGCCGCCGCCCGTCCGGTGATTGCCGTGAACCGCGGCGGCCCGACGGAGACCATCGTGCACGGCGAGACCGGCTGGCTCGCGGACGCACGGCCGGAGGCGTTCGCGGATGCGCTGGCCCGCGTGCTCGGCGACCCCACCGCCGCCCGGCGCATGGGCCTGACCGGCTGGCGTCACGTGCGCACGCGTTTCTCGCGCCGCGCGTTCGGAGACCGCCTCGAAAACTCGCTGCGATCGCTCGCGGGCCGATGAGATGCGTTGGCCAGCTCAGCGGGGGCCGGAGTATTCGAAGATGCGCACTGCCGGGGGCGCGCCCGGCGACTCGTGCAGGAGACGGAAGCGCGTGAGCGGCTCGAGCGGCACCGGTGTCTGCTGGGGATCGAGCCCGACGATCGTGCGGCCCGTGCGGCCGACGCGGTCGAGGTAGGCGACCGCCCCCTCGTAGGTCTTGAACCGCCGCGACTCCAGGGCCTCCTTGCCTTGCGTGCCGTCCGGCAGCCGGCGCTCGGCGTAGGCGACGACGTAGGTCGTGTCGTGGGGGATCTCCGCGGCCCCGCCGTAGACATAGAGGCGCACGGCGAGCGTGCGGTAGTACTCCGGATGGAACAGCACCAGCGGACCGAGCGCGCCCTTGGCGTCCTTGGTGAGGAACGTCTCCCAGTAGCGGTTGATGTCCTTGCCGGCCCACGCCGCCAGCGTCTCGAACTTGCCCTGCACGAGCCCGCCGCGCGGCAGGATCGGCACCTCCCCGTGGGCGACGACGTAGCGCGCCCGGTGCTCGTCGAGGATCGCTGCCGCCTCCGCCTCGTCGGTCGCCGTGAAGAAGCGCGCGGCCACGTCGGCGCCGGCCTGGGTCGGGTTGGCGATCGGCACCCGCCGCCCCAGGCGAACGATCTCGTAGCCGTAGTCCCACCAGGACATCACCGTGTAGGACGGGGCCAGCGTCTGACCGGGGCGATAGCGCGCGTAGTAGTAGTCGGGGTCCGGGAACGGCTCGGGCGTGTTGCGGCGCAGCCACTCGAGCGAGGCGCGATAGCCGTCGCTGAGCCCCAGGTTGGTGGCGGCCATCGGACGCGCGACCAGGGCGCTCGGCACGAACACCAGCCCGACCACGGCGGCCACCGCCGCGATGCGGCGCAACAGCCCCCCGTGCTCGGGAAGGGCTCCGGCCCGGTCGCGCGAGCGTCGCGCGACCGCCCGCGAGCGCGCGGCGGCCGGCGGCGCCCAGCCCCAGGCCAGCGCCGCCCCGCACGCCCAGCCGGTCAGCAGCGCGAGGTCGAGGTTCAGGTAGTAGCCGAAGCGGTTCTGCCCGAGCGTGGCGACGTACATGAGCGCGCTCCAGACCACCACCAGCACCAGCGCGGGCCGGGCCGTGCGCGCGGCCCTCCAGGCAAGCCAGCCGAGCGCGGGCAGGCCGACGTAGAACGCCGGCCCGAAGAGGCCGACGGGGACCGCGAACGACAGCGAGCCGGTCATGAGGAGCAGTGGGCGCACCTCGCTCACGGTGAAGCCGGTACGGCCGGGCCGGAAGCGCTCGAGGTCGGTCAGAATGCGCGCCGTCAGGTCGCGCGCCACCACCGTGAAGAGCAGCGTGCCCCCGACGGCGATGACGACCGCGCACGCCAGCAGCGCGCCCCGCGGGGCCGACAGCGCGCGCAGCCCGCGGCGCCCGGCCGCCATCGCCGCGACGAAGACGAGCCCGGCCACGACCGAGGTGACCTGGATGGCGAAGCGCCACAGGCTGCGGTCCTGCAGGCCGAGGAGGACGACCAGCGCGATGGCCAGCGCGGGCAGCAGCACCGGCAGCACGCGGTCGTCGCGCACGCCGTGGACGTCGTCCAGGACGTACTGCGTTGCTCCCCACGCGCACAGCACGAAGACGAGCAGGGCGCCGCCGCTCCAGGCCATCAGGTAGGTGCTGAGCGCCACGCCGGTGAGTGCTGCGCCGACGAGCCGCCGGCGCGGTGTCTCGGCACCCAGCGCGGAGAGACAGGCGAGCACGGTCAGCGCGGTGAGGAACGCTTCGGCCACGTGGTGATCGGTGAAGCCGAGGACGGAGCGCGCCAGGAACTGGCCGGGCATGATGGCCAGCAGGCCGGCGGCCAGCAGGCCCGTGCGCCGGTCGAACACCCGCTCGCCGATGAGAAACACCGGCACGACGGTGAGCGCGCCGAGGATCGGCGGCACCAGCGCGCCCACCAGCTCGACCGTGCGCGTGGAGGGCGCGCCCAGCCCGATCACCCACGCCAGCCCGCCGACGGCGAGGTCGAAGAGCAGCGGTACCGCGACCACCGGCGCGTCGGCGCTGAGGTAGGGATCCACACCCGCGCGGTAAGGAAAGTGACGCGCGAGATTCTCGATGAGGCGCATGTGGTACCAGGCGTCGCTGTCCTGGTAGTTGACGGCGGCTCCGCCGAGGACCGCGCTGGCGAGGAACACCGTGCGGGCCAGGAACGCGACACCGACGATGGCGACCAGCAGCCAGGCGTGGCCCGGCGCGGTCAGGCGCTCACGCATGCGCGAGCAGGATCTCCCGGGCCTCGGCCTCCCAGCCCGCGCGCCACGTCGTGCCGCGGGCCTTCTCCACGTTGGCGCGCAGCCGGTCGAGGTCCGGCGTGGTCGCGGGGAACGTCCCCAGCAGGGCCACCCACTGCCGGGCCAGCGTCTCGGCGTCAGCGAAGCGCAGGCCGGTGTCGTCGTGACGGAGCATCTCGTCCAGGCACGGCCCGTAGTCGAGCGCGCACACCGGCAGGCCGGCCCCGTGCAGATCGACGATCTTCATCGGCAGGTCGAGCCCCGAGGCCGAGCGGTGCAGGCAAAGGCCCAGGTCGGCTGCGCCCAGCACGCGCGGATACTCGTCGGGCTCGAGCCACGCCGTCCGCACGTGGAGCCGCCGGCCCGGCAGCTTGGCTGCCCTCGCCTCGAAGCCCGCCCGCCGCGCGCCGCGGCCGGTGAGCAGCACGAGCACCTCCGGGAAGACGCGGTCCTGCACCAGCGCCTCGCACCGCTGCACCGCTGCGAGCAGCAGGTCGAAGTCCTCGTCGCGCGTCCACGAGGTCGGGCTCACGACGATCGCCGGCTCGCGGGCGCCGAGCCCCAGCGAGTCCGCCAGGCGCCGGCGCACGACGCGCCGGGCCGCAGCGTCGAGCGGCGCGAAGCGCGCGGCAGGGCGATCGCGCAGGACCGAGACCGGGCGCATGCCCCAGCGCGCCAGCTCGGTCGCGAGCGCGTCCGACACGCACAGGTGGGCGTCGGCGCGGCGGCCGAGCAGGCCCTCGTACCAGCGCGCCAAGCTCACGCCCGGGTGACGGGCGCCGAGGCCGAGGGCCAGCACCGCCCACGCGAGGTTGTGCCAGTCCACGACGAGGCGCGCGCCCCGCAGCCGGGCCGCCGCCAGGACCACCAGGAGCGTCGGGATGGCCGGCGGGTTCTGCACGAGGATCACGTCAGGCTTGCGCACGACAGCCGCGAACATCCAGACTAGCCAGAGTGTCTGGACCACGGCCTCCCAGATGGCGGCCGGCAAGAGCAGCCAGCGGGGCAGGGACCGCTCGCGTGCCGGAGGCAGCAGATGGCAGGTGATCCGCGGATGGACGCGCAGCTCCGCGTGAACGGCACTGCCCCCGCAGGCGACGACGTCCACGTCGACGTCGTGGGCCGCGAGGGCTTCCGCATGGTATTGCATGCGGGGACTGCGCCCGAGATCGCCGAGCACCACCGTGGTGACGCGCATAGAACGCTGCGAAGCCACGAGGAGCCTACCACACCGCGCCGCCGGCTCCTGATCGCCGTCGGCCCCACGGCCGGCCACGTGTACCCGGCGCTCGCGATTGCCGAGGCCTATCGCGCCCGCCACCCCGACGTCGACGTGCGCTTCGCCGGCGCCGGCAACGCGCTGACGGCGCGCCTGCTCGGCCGCGCCGGCTACGCGCTGGAGCCGGTGAGCGGCTCGCAGCTCGTGAACGTCGGGCTCGGCGCCCGGCTCGCCGCCGCCGGCCGGGTGGTGAAGGGCCTGGCCCAGGCGCGCCGGCTGTTGCGGGCGCGGCGCACCCGGCTGGTCCTCGGCGTCGGCGGCTACGCGTCGGGCGCGATCCTGCTGGCCGCGCGCACGCTCGGCGCCCGGGTCGCGATCCACGAAGCGAACGTCGTTCCCGGCCTCACCAACCGCCTGCTGGCGCCGTTCGCGCATCGCGTCTACCTCGGCTCCGCCGCCGCGCTGCCGGCGTTCGCCGGCCGCGGCCCTCTGGTGACCGGCCATCCCGTGCGCGCGGACATCGCCGCGCTGGCCACCGGGCACCGGGCGGCGCCCGAGGGTGACCGCCCGGCGCGCGTGCTGGTGCTGAGCAGCACACGGGGCGAGCGGTTCCTCGCCGAGCGCGCGCCCGAGCTGCTGGCCGCCGTCGAGCGGCGCGGCGTCGCGGTGGAGGTGCTGCACCAGGCCGGCCAACTCCCGGCCGACGCGGTCGCCCACGCGTATCGCCGGGCCGGCGTGAAGGCGACGGTGGCGCCGTACCTCGACGAGATCGCCAGCGCCTATCGCTGGGCCGACGTCGTCGTCGCGCGCTCGGGCGCGGGCACGATCGCCGAGGTCGCGGCGGCCGGCGTGCCCGCGCTGCTGGTGCCGCTGACCGACGCCCCCCGCGACCACCAGGCCGCCAATGCGGCCGCCTTCGCCGCCGCCGGGGCCGGGCTTGCCGTCCGCGAGACCGACTGGCAGCGCGACCCGCTCGCCGCGTGGGTGGCCACGCTGCTCGGCGCGGGGGGCTGGACCAGCGCCGCCGCCGCCGCGCGCGGGCTCGCGCGGCCGGACGCCGCCGCGCGCATCGTGGCCGACTGCGAGCTCGCGATGACCGACCGCTGGTGAGCCACCTCCTGCTGCCCGCGGCGGCGGCGCTGCTGGCGCTGGCGCTCACACCGGGCGTGCGCGCGCTCGCGCGCCGCTTCGACCTGGTCGACCCGCCGGGCGGGCGCAAGATCCACACCGTGTCGACGCCGCGCGTCGGGGGTGTCGGCGTCGTCGTCGCGATGGTGCTGGTCCTCGCGGCGGCAGCCGCCACCGGCCACGCCAGCGCTGCCGAGGCCCGGGCCTGGCTGCCCGTCCTGCTCGGCGGGGTGCTCGTCTTCGGAGTCGGGCTCTGGGACGACGTGCGGCCGCTGCCGCCGTGGACGAAGCTCGCGGTCCAGCTGGCCGGGGCCGGTGTCACCGTGGCTCTCGGCGTCCGCATCGAGCAGATCACGCTCTTCGGCACCACGCTCGGGCTCGGCCTGCTCGCGCTGCCGCTCACCATCCTGTGGATCGTCGGCCTCACCAACGCCTTCAACGTGATGGACGGTCTCGACGGCCTCGCCACCGGGCTGGCCATCATCGCGGCGGCCACCTGCGCGGTGGTCTCGCTCGCGCGCGACGACGTGCAGGGCGGGATGCTGCTCGTGGCGCTGCTGGGGGCGCTGTGCGGCTTCCTGCCGTACAACTTCAATCCGGCCACGATCTTCCTGGGCGACTCCGGCAGCCTCGTCGTCGGCTACGTGCTGGCGGTGACGGCCATCACCAGCTTCCAGAAGGGTGCGACCGCGCTCGTGGTGCTCGGGCCGCTGCTGCTCTTCGCGCTGCCGATCTCGGAAACACTGCACTCGGTGGTGCGACGCGCGCGCGGGCAGGGCCTGCGCCACGTGTTCCTCGCCGACCAGCGTCACGTGCACCACCGCCTGCTCGGCCTGGGCCTCTCCCACCGCAGGGCCGTGCTGCTGCTCTACGGCGTCTCGCTGTCCTGTTCCCTGCTGGCGCTGTCGACGCTGCGCATGCGGTGAGGCCTCCGGGCGTCCGGCCCGGGCGGCGGGCTCAGGGCGCCGAGCCGGCCATCGCGCGAAAGCCGGCGTCGCGCGCCAGCAGCTCGTCGTAGGGACCGACCGCGGCCAGCCGCCCGTCGCGCAGCACGGCCAGGCGGTCGCAGTGGCGCACGGTCGTGAGCCGGTGCGCGATGACCACCAGTGTCTTCACGCCGCGCAGGCCCTCCAGCGCGGTGATGAGCTCGCGCTCGGTGGAGGTGTCGAGCGCGGAGGTGGCCTCGTCGAACACCAGCACCTCCGGCTCGTCGTGGAGCGCGCGGGCGATGGCCACGCGCTGGCGCTGGCCGACCGACAGCCGCGTTCCCCGCTCGCCCAGCAGGGTGTCGAGCCCGTCCGGCAGGCCGGTCACGAAGTCGGCGAGCTGGGCCAATCGCAGCGCCGCCGTCACCCGGCGGTCGTCGATCTCGGCGTCGGCCACGCCGAAGGCGACGTTGCGTCGGATCGTGTCGTCGAGGACGAAGGGCTCCTGGGCCACGTAGCCGATGTACCGCTGCCAGGAGCGCAGCGCGCCGGCGATGTCGCGGCCGTCGACCGTGATCCGGCCGGACGTCGGCGTCAGCAGGCCGAGCAGCAGGTCCACCAGCGTGCTCTTGCCGGCTCCCGAGGGCCCGACGATCCCGATCGACTCGCCGCGGGCGATCGCGAGATCGACGTCGACCAGCACCGGCTCGGCCTCGCCCGCGTAGGTGTAGGACACGCTCTCCAGCGCCACGACGCGGGTGAAGCGGATCGGCTCGCCGGCGCCGGGCCCGGTCGGCGGCCCCGGGCGGGGCAGGGCGGCGAGGTCGTCGCGCAGGTCGTGGATCCAGGCCCGGCTGTAGCGCAGCTCGCTGACGTACATCATGATGCGATTGGCCGAGGGGATGACGCGGAAGCCGGCGTAGGCGTAGAGGCCGAGCAGGGGCAGGGCGGCGGCCCCGCTCTTCAGCGTGAGCAGCAGGCTCACCGACAGCAGGCCACAGACGAAGACCGTCTCCACGCCCATGCGAAGCGTGCTCGCCACCGCGGCGTACCGCGTGCGCAGGCGTGCCGCTCCCGCCACCCGCTCGTCGAACTGGGTGAGGAAGAAGCGCTCACGGCCGCTGAGCTTGACCTCCTTCACGCCGCCCAGGCTCTGCTGCAGCGTCTGCAGGGTCTCGCCGTCCAGGCGCGCCACCGCCTGCCCCCAGCGCGCAGTCGCGTGACGCGACAGCGTCAGCGGCAGCAGCAGCAGTCCGCCCACCACGACCACCGCCACCAGCGTCACGCCTGGCGCCGTCACCGCCAGGATGACCACGATGCCCGCCACGACCAGCGCCTCGCCGGCCACGTTGACCAGCGAGCCGAGCACGCCGCGGAAGACGCTGTGCACCGCCCCGGTCACGCGGTGAATGAGCCCCGCCGAGTTGTGCCGGAAGTGGAACGCGTAGGGGGCGGCCAGGTAGGCGGCGAGCAGGCGATGCGAGAGCTGCTGAACGGAGGCGCTCAGCGCCTGCTCCTGCACCCAGGTGACCACGGCCAGCAGCGCGTTGCGGGCGATGTAGAACGCCATGACCAGGAGCGTGAAGGCCAGGATGACCGAGGGGCCGTCGTGCCGCGGCAGGTGCGGGTAGATCCACGCGGCGACCGGCAGCGTGGCCGCGCGGGCGGGATCGCCCAGGATCGTGATCAGGCCGAACGCGGCCCCGGCGCCGACCGCCTCGGCCGCCGCCGAGGCCAGCGCCAGCGGGATCAGCGCCGCCCAGCGCCAGCGCGCCTGCGGCGACAGCAGCCCGAGGCACGCCCGAACGTCGTTCAGCATGCCGGTCTATGCTCTCACACCGCCGCCGGACGCCGTCAACGGCGCACGCGTCGGCGGCACCGTCCATGCACATCGGGACGCGTGATGCGTCGTCTTCTGGCCGCCGTCCTGCTGCTCGCCGGCTGCGCCTCCGGAGCTCGCCCGCCGGCGGTGGACACCGGTGCGGCGGGCCGCACCGGCTCGGCCACATCGCCCGACGTCGAGATCGTCGCCCGGGCCGGCGCGTGGCGGGGCTGGCCCTCGGACCTCGCCCGCTTCGTGACGCCGATTCACGTCACGGTCGTCAACCTCGGAGCGGTGCCGGTGCGTGTGAGCCACGACGACTTCGCCCTGACCCTGGCGGGCGACCGGCAGCTGGCCGCCGTGCTGCCGACCGAGGTGCGCGGGACCGTCTACCAGCCGCCGCCCTCGCCGCTATCGAGCGCGGGGTTCATGCTGGGCGCCGACCGCTATGGCCCGGAGCGGGACTGGGTACTGCCGGGCTCCGCGTGGAACGCCGCGGCCGATCCGGTGGCGCGCGTTGGCGAGCCGTTCGCGCTGCCGTCCCCCGACGTGCTCGACCGCGCCCTTCGCGAGGGCGTGCTGCAGCCCGGCGGCACCGCGAGCGGCTTCGTCTACTTCGAGCGAGGCCCGCGCGCCGGTCAGGTCGAGCTCACCGCGCGGCTGGTCGATGCTTGGACCGGTCAGGGGCTGGGCCGCGCCGTCGTTCCGCTCACGCTGCCATAGGCTGCGCCCGGGCGCCCGCCGGCCGGACGTTACTCCGGCGGCTATCCGGGCCGAGGTCGCGAGGGCCGTCCATCCTCGCCCTTGATCGGCGGGCCTGCTCGGCACAGCTTCACCCGGATCCGCGAGGATCCGCGACGGGCACCCTCGATCCTACCGTGATCGCCCGGCCGCCGCTCGCACTGGCCTCGGTGCGGGCGCGCGCGGTATGCTCGGCGTCATGCGCCCGAGGCGATCGCGACTCCATCCGCCGGCGGCCGGCCGCTGAGGCGCGCGACAGCGGCTTGCCTCCCGCTGGTGCTGCTGGCCGCGCTGGTGGCATGGCCCCTCGTCGCGCGCGGCCAGGGCGAGTCGCCGGCGGAGCTGAGCGAGGTCGTCATCGTCGAGCGCGACGTGGCCGTCGAGGTCTGGGTGCGGCTGCGCCGGCCCGCGAAGTACCAGGCGGAGCTGATCGACAGCCCGTGGCGCCTGGTGCTCGACCTGGAGGACACCGCGTACCGCTGGTCCGTGCGTCCGCAGCTCGTGGGCGTCGATCCCGTACGAGAGCTGCGCGGGAGCCAGTACCGCAAGGGCGTGGCGCGGCTGGTGATCGAGCTGCAGCGCAAGGTCGAGTACGTCGTCGAGCAGGACCGCGAGGGGCTGCGCATCGTGCTGCCGCGCGCGGCCAGCGTGGCGGCGGCGCCACCGCCACGCTGGCCGCCGCGCC
>Ga0247825_10002982_pt1 | contig 11153 bp, 8 predicted proteins | sample 13C_Vanillin_Day_FD_194413 | JGI IMG/M metagenome (GOLD analysis project Ga0247825, IMG submission 194413) | Soil microbial communities from agricultural site in Penn Yan, New York, United States - 13C_Vanillin_Day48 | ecosystem: Environmental > Terrestrial > Soil > Agricultural land | place... | reverse complement strand
GCCTCAACGGAAGCGCGACTATGGTGCGGCGGCTGCTACAGGCGGGAGCCAACCCCAACGCCGCTCTTCTGCTTGGTGAAACGCCGTTGATGGTCGCCTCGCGCTCTGGCAATCCGGATGTCGTCGAGCAGCTGCTTGCGAAGGGAGCGAACGTCAACGCGCGTGCGGCCCGAGGGCAAACGGCGCTCATGTGGGCCGTCTCGCAGAAACATCCGGATGTCGTGAAAGTGCTGCTCTCGCACCGCGCTGACGTCCATGCGCGCTCTGAGAGCTGGCGCCAGATGGAAGCCGTCTCACCGCATGGCGCCCCGGAATACAACCGCGAGATTCCGTACGGCAACAACACGCCGCTGATGTTTGCGGCACGCGTCGGTGACCTCGCCTCAGCGAAGCTTCTGGTCGCAGCCGGCGCGAACGTCAACGATCAGGATGCCTGGGGCATCAGCGTCGTGACACTGGCAGCACACTCGGGTTTTCTCGATCTCGTGGAGTTCCTGCTCGACAAGAACGCGGACCCGAATAAATCGACGGCGGGTTTCACCGCGCTTCACGAAGCCATCATGCGCCGCGATGAGCCGCTGGTCCGTACGCTCCTCGCGCATGGTGCCGATCCTCAAGCTCGCCTGCAGGCGTGGACGCCGACCCGGCGGCAGTCGAGCGACCTTCACTTCGAACCGGAACTCGTTGGCGCCACGCCCTTCTGGCTTGCGGCTCGCTTCTCGCAGCCGAACGTGATGCGCCGGCTCGTCGAGCTCGGCGCCGATCCGCTGTTCGTCCATCGCAGCGACAGAATCGTGGACGGCAAGGACGGTCGCGCCTACGACCATAGACTCGAAGCAACTACGGCACTGATGGCGGCGGTCGGCATGGGCGGCGGCGGAACCGCATGGGTGCCGCCTGACAGAAGTCAGCGTGAGGCGCTCATGCTCGAGACCGTGAGGCTCGCGATCGATCTGGGCATCGACGTCAACGCGGTAAACACCGACGGTCGCACCGCGCTCGACGCTGCAAAGGCGCTGAAGTTCGAAACAGTCGTGACCTATCTGGTTTCCAAAGGCGCCAAGCCTGGCAAGACCGACAAGAAGGAAGAGCCGGCCGCGCGCTGACGCGACTCCTCATGCAGACTGCTCCGGCGACGACGTTCAGGCGCAAGATGCCGCCGCTTGCCGTCCGCTGTCTCATGGGTATCGCCATGTTCGGAGTGGCGGGTCCGATCATTCGCATTCTCGATCGGCTCGGGCGCGCGCCATCGTTCCTGGCTTCCATGACAAACCGACGCAACCAAACGGCCAGGTCAAAGAATCCTCTCAATAACTACACGCCGACCGGTCATGACGTGTTCGTTGCCGCGCACGTCAAGAGCGGTACGAACTGGATGATGCAGATCGCTCATCAGCTCGCGTTCCACGGAAACGGTGACTACGACCACATTCACAGTGTCGTGGCATGGCCGGACGTCTTGATGATGGGTCCCATGAACCACTACGCCATCCCGATTGAGGACCCGTCAGTGTGGATGGCATCGCCGGAACAGAAGCGCGTCGTCAAGACCCACCTCGACTTCGACTGGCTCCCGTACTCGGAGGATGCGCGCTACATCATCGTGATCCGCGATCCGAAGGACGTGTTCGTCTCGAGCTATTTCTTCTTCGTCAAGCACGGTCCTTTCAGCTTCACGCGATTCTCCGCGGACACATGGCTCGAGGTGTTCCTCTCGTCGGGCATGGGCGTCTGGTCGTCGTGGCCGGTGAACACGGCGGGCTACTGGGCCGCCCGACACAAGCCCAACGTGCTGATCGTTCCCTTCAAGTCGATGAAGAAGGATCTGCGCGGCACGGTGAAGAAGGTCGCGGACTTCATGGGCGTCCGCGCGACCGGCGAGATCATCGACCGCGTGTGTCAGAAAGCCTCGTTCGATTACATGAAGCAGATCGACGACAAGTTCCGTGCGTGGGAGATGATCCCGTGGAAGTCGACGGCGGCGCCCATGATGCGCAAGGGTACGCAGTCGTCATCCGCGGAGTTGCTCAGCCCTGAACAACAGGAGCGGATCGACCGGCACTTCATGGCCGAACTCAAGCGGCTTGGCTCGGACTTTCCCTACGAAGAATTTTGCGACGTCAGCCCGAAATTGAAGGCAGGCGCAGCCTGATCAGCGCGAGACCCGCGCTCCTCGCGTCAGCAGCCATTCACCATCGCCACGATCGCGCCGAACGCGAGCGCGACGAATATTACCGCCGCCATCGGTAGACCCGGTCGCCGTTTCTCAGGCGCCGGCGGCACAAACTCCGGCACCGACATGACCGCGGTCGTCGACGATGTGGGTGTCACTTCGATCGTGCTGAGAGCGATGGCCAGATCGTGCATGGCCTCAAACCGTCGCGCGGGATCCTTGTCGAGACAGCGACGCATCAACTGCTCGAGCGGCAACGATACTTGCGGGTTGCTGTTGCGGAGATCCGGGACGTCGTCGCGCAGGATCGCGGTCATCGTCTCGGGAACGGTGTCGCGAACGAACGCGCGCCGGCCGGTCAGCATCTCGTAGAGGACGACACCGAGCGCGAAGACGTCGGTGCGGCGATCGACGTGCTTGCCGCGAACCTGCTCCGGCGACATGTATCCGGTCGTGCCGAGCACGAGACCCGGGATCGTTCCTGGCGGAGACGTCGGCAGCACGCTGGAGACGACGCCAGTGCTCTCCTGATCAATCAACTTCGCTAACCCGAAGTCGAGGATCTTCACCCGCCCGTCCGGCGTCAGGAACACGTTGTCCGGCTTCAGGTCGCGATGGACGATGCCCTTCTCGTGAGCGGCGGCCAGTCCGTGTGCGATCTGTACGGCGTAGTCGAGCGCTGTGCGCATCGGGATGGGACCACTGCTCACTCGCTCGCGCAGCGTCTGGCCTTCGAGCAACTCCGACACGATGTAGGGCACGCCGTCGTACACGCCGACGTCGTACACCGCGAGGATGTTCGGGTGATTCAGCGCCGCAGCCGCTCGCGCTTCCTGCTCGAAGCGCTGAAGCCGGCCGGGATCGGACGAGGCATTCGCGGGAAGAACCTTGATCGCGACGTCGCGCCCGAGTCGAGGGTCGCGACCGCGATAGACCTCGCCCATTCCACCCGCGCCGAGCAGGGAAAAGATTTCGTAGGGACCGAGATGGACACCGGATGTCAGCGGCACGAGGTCATTTTGCCCAGGCGCGCCCCTGCTGGGTGACGATGTCCACGAGGTTCCCCATGGTGAGATTGACGTCGATGAGATGCAGTCCCCAGTCGGCGAGCAGTTGACCGGCGGTGACGAGGTCGCCGGCGATATCGTCGGTGCGGGGGTCGGATGGATCGCCGTGCACGGTGACCTCGAGGTAGGTGGCGTTCTCGTTCGACTTGCATTGCACCGTGAGCAGACCTGGAACACTGACCCACGGTGTGTCGATCGGGCGTTCGGGCGTGACCCACGGCCGCGCCGACGCGCCCACGATCAGCTGACCGCGCGCGTCGAGATACGCCCGCACGGCAGCACCACTCCCACCGGCAAGCGCCACGGGATCGGTGCAGGCGGCCACACTATCACTCTCGGTGACCCTGCCGAACCGCGCATTCGGCGGGGGCGGGACGGTTGAGCGAAACGACACGTAGGTGACGACACAACCCGTCTGGGCCGCCGCACGGCACAGCGGGATGTTCTTGAACGAACCACCCACATCTTTTCCACGCGGGACGCTCAGGGTCGCACCGAGCAGAATCGCCGACACTAGCCGGGACTGCGTTGGCTTGCCGTCGATCTCCTGTCGAATGAGTTCCGCGAGGATGAAGGATCCCTGTGAGTGGCCCACGAGCACGACACCACGGCCACGATTGTCGTGTTCGAGGTAATACCTCCACGCATCCCGCACATCGTCATACGGCGAACCGCGGCTCAGCGCGCCACCCCCGCCCCCGCCGGCAAGCATGGACCGCAGTCCGGCCAGTGTGACCTGCCGATACATCGGAGCGAAGAGGCGGCACGAGGAACCGAAGCGCGCGAACTGCTGTCGGATGACGTTGCGTTCGGCATCGTCGGCAACCATGTCGCTCATCGGTGTGGGATCGGTGGACACGGTTGGATAGACGTAAAAGCAATCGATCGGCGCGTTCGACGCAGGCATCCAGGCTTCGCGAGTCAAGCGGCCGTCGGCGTGCACCATCGTGGTGGTGAGGTCAACCGCGCACGCGTCCTGACGCCCAGGCCGGCAAAGCCATGAGGCATCGCGGCTGTAGTCGTTCGGTGCGATGGCGGCGCTCGTGGGCGGCGGCGCGGCCGTCTGGGCGTACACCGATCCGGCGGCGCACAGAAAGAGCAGCGGGATCAAGGCGCGCCCGGACGCATCGCGCATCGGCTTCATCTCGCTGGCTGTTTTTCGGTCGGATCGGCGCCATCGCGCGGCGCTCCCGTTCCCGACGAACCGAAGAAGAGTTTGCGGCCGTCAGGGTACGTGATGTTACGGCCATTCGCCCGTTTGAGCGTGTGGTCCCGCGCCTGGTAGCCGTCGACGACGATCTCCGTGCCGATCGGCAGCGAGTTCTTCGTGATGCCCTGACGAAGCAGCGAGTTCGGGCTGCCGCCTTCGATCATCCACACTTCGGTGCCACCGTCAGGTTTCTTCACTTCCATGTGGATCCACGTATGGGGATTCACCCACTCGACCTTCACGATAGGGCCCTTGAGCAGCACGGGACGAGTGGAGTCGAACTCGCCGCCAAATGCATGATGTGCCATGGCCGGAGCGGCAGCCGTCAGCGCCAGCGCGCTCAACCCGACGACGATCGGCAATTTCATCCGCATGACTCTCTCCTGATCGAGAAACGAGCGCCTACCGTTTGGCCGCCTCCGCGTCGCGCTGCCTCGCGCCCCGCAGAATGTTCTCCAGCGCGTAGTTCGCTTCGTGACACGCGTACTCGTAGATAGGTTGATCGGTTGCCGGCCAGGTGAACTCGCCCGTCCATGGCCGCTCCCAGGTTCCCGGATCCTCGATCGTGAAGCGGTAGAGCAGCGCTTTCTCCCCTACGCGTGTGAAGCGTTCGATCACGTGCAGGTCTTTGCCTGGACCGTTCAATCGATCCTGCTCCTTGGCACCACTGCTTTCCACCATCATGAGCGTCCGGCCGGGAGCCACGGGGACGACGTAGCGGATCTGGTCGGCGTTGAAGTTCGTCGTGTCGACGACCAGCGTGTCACCCTCCCAGCGACCGACCGAATCGCCAGCCCACTTGCGGATGTGCGACGGCAGATGCTGGGCGTTCATTCGAATCACACGCACGTCGTGCACCATCTCATTGAGAATGACGATGCGATCCGGCGTCTGCACGATCTTCCGGAGGTTGTTGTAGAAGTAATTCGGCAAGGCCGGTGGTCCCGCGGCAGAGCCGAAGCCGAGCAGGCAGCGCTCGCCAAGCGGCCGGCGCTCGGGATCGTCGTATGCGCCCGGTGTCGGATCGAGCCCCGGATCGTTCTCTGCGCTCGGCCGTGCAAGCAAGGCGCCCAGTCGCTGGCGCGCCGCTGGCATCAACGGCGGCAACTTGCCATCCGGTGGATCGACAACGATCGAGGTCCGTGCTTCGCCGTTGACCATGGTGAACGTGGATCCCGGATCGAGCCAGAAAGAGTTGTAGCCGCCCACGTTTCCAGCCGCTCCGCGCGATCCGTCACCGCCTTTCGGCGGCGCCGCGCGGTCACCGCTGCTCGGCCGCGAGCTAAGTGCCACCACGGCGGCCGCCGCTCCTTCGAGTTTCGCCACTTCCTCTCGAGCGAGCACGGCATTCATGCCGTTCGGGCGCTCGAGCGGAGTGAGTGTCGCGAGGTCGTAGGTTCCCTGAAGGTCCGGCTGTCCGTCGGCCAGGCGCGCGGGTGAATAGGCTTGGCCCTGTCCTGCGATCGGCGCTGGCGACAGCGCCGCGAGAGCGGGCCCTCCAACCAGGATCGTCACGAGCAACAGTCGTCGCCTCATAAGCTTTCCTCCTCGTCACCGGCTCAAGGGGTTCTTGCGCCACTGACCGAACATCAACTCTTCGACGAACTCGACGCACTTGAAGTCCATCAACTGTGCGTTCGGCTCCTGGCGCCGGTAGAGAGCCATGCTCATCTTCCACGGGCGCGAAAACACCTTGGGATCCTCGATGGTCGCCTCGTAGGCGATCACGTCACGACTCGTGCGCGTGTAACGCTCCACCACGTGCAACGCGTCGCTGTGAAAGTTGCCCGAGCGGTCGAACCACGTCTGGTCGTTGAAGCCCGTGACATCGACGACCAGGGTGTCACCGTCCCAGCGTCCGACCGACTGCCCCATCCAGGAGTCCACGGGTGCGGGCCCCGGATCCTTCATGAAGACGTCGCGCACGGCCCCGGCATACTCGTACGCGATGAGCAGGCTGCTCTCGCTGTGAGCGATCTGAAACGGATACGGCATGTAGGTGGCGCGCGGCACGCCCGGCAGATAGCACTTGATCTCCGGGTCGCGGGTGAGCCAATTCGCCTGGTTCTCTCGCTTCGTCTTCAGCGCATCAGGCAGGTACGGCAACGCGTCGCCCTCGACAACGCCAACGCCGGGGGGGACAGCCCCCACCGCGCCAAGCGCCAGCACAGACGCAGCCGGGACTTGACCGTACGGCCCCGCCCGCAGCGCCATGGCCGGACGAGCCACGTGCATCTGGATGTCAAAGTTGGCTTCGTTCAACGTCTGCCAAACGCCATTCAGGTCCGGCCTTCCGTTCGCCAGTCTCGGCAACGATGCCGGGGCCTGGCCGACGACAGGAACAGCGAGCAGGGCAAGCATCGCGCCGGCGGCGGCGGCGACGAGCGTGGTCGCAACTTTCGCAGCCAGATGTCTCATGCAAAGCCTCCGGTCCGATCCGTGGACGTGGCACGCGATTATCGCGCAAGGAAGGTCATCTTTGGAGGCAAAGCCTCCGCTTACTCTGACAGGGGAGGCGGCGTCTCTACTTCCTGTGGAATCACGCGGGTGAATTGACCGCGCTGCAACAGCTCGCGGCCTTTGCCCCCGCGACCGGTGATCTCGTATTTCGTCGTGCTGATCGTCTGCTCGGCACCTCTGCTCGTCTCGACGCGCATGATGTCGCGGTCGCCCGTCGATGCGATGAACCCGAGCACCCGGTCCTTGCCACTGAGCTTGATGAGAATGACACCCTTGCCAGGGCCGGAGAGATAGTTCACTTCATCGGCGCGGCACAGGATGGCTCGGGCCTCCTCGGTCGCGGCGATCACGATCTCGTCCCCTGAGATCTTCGAGACGCCCACGACGTCGACGCCCTGCGCTGGACGGGCGAAGCGGCGCCCGGCTCGTGTGCTTGGCTCGACGAACGAGTCCAGCCCGAAGCGAAGGCTGTAACCATCGCTCGTGACCGCGATGGCGTGGACGCGCGGAACCGCGCCTTCCTTCTTCGGCGTGATGTCACCCGCCACGCGTGGATCGAGACTCACGCCAGCGATCACTCGTTCCTGGTCGCGCAGCTTGAACAGCTTCTGCACCGGCTCGCCGTAACCGGTCGACGCCGGCACATCGATGATCCTCGACGTATACGCCGCACCCAGGTTGGTGAAGAACACCACGGTCGCACGCGTGCTTCCCGGCAGCACCGCCAGAACCGAGTCTCCCTCGCGCAAGCGTGTCGTCGAGAGGTCGCGCACTTCCTTCTGGCGCTTCACCCATCCGTCACGCGACACGATGACGACGTTGTCTTCTTCGACGATGAAGTCGTCTTCGGTGAAGGCGACATCTTCTTCCGATTCGATGAGCGTGCGGCGTTTGTCGTTCTTGCCGTACTGCTCCTGGATCTCGCCGATCTCGTCGCGGACGACCTTCCAGCGCGCTTCTTCGTCTTTGAGCAGCGAAGAGATCTGGCGCGCGCGCTTGCGCTTGTCGGCCAGTTCGTTCTGGATGACCAGAATCTCGAGCCGCGCCAGGCGATAGAGCTTGAGCTCGAGGATCGCGTCCGTCTGTTCGGCGTCGAGATCGAACCGCTTCATGATCTTGGCCGCCGAGTCGGCCTTGCCGTCCGACTTGCGGATGATGCGGATGATCTCGTCGAGCGCGTCGAAGACCTTCTCGAAACCCTCGAGAACGTGGACGCGCTTCTGGAGCGACTCGAGCTCGTGCTCGAGCCGGTTGGTGACGACCTCGAGGCGGAAATGGAGGAAGTGCCAGAGAATCGCCTTGAGATCGAGCCGCTCGGGGCGTCCGACTTCAGCGTTTTCAGTTGGAATCAGGCACGTCAGGTTGACGATGACGTTGGTCTGGAGAGGCGTGTTCTTGAACAGATACGCCATCACCATCTTCGGATCGGCGTCCCGCTTCAACTCCAGCGCAATCCGCACATCGTCTGTCGAGACGTCTTTGACGTCGAGGAGCGGCGGCAGCTTGCGCGACAGCACGACCTCGGCGATCCGCTCGACGAGCGCGGCCTTGTTTACCGCGTAGGGAATGCTCGTGATGTAGATCGTCTGACTGCTGCGCGTTTCCGGACCCTCGTCCCATGTCGCGCGCAGACGAACGGTGCCCGACCCGGTCCTGTAGATCTCCTTTAGCTCGTCGGGCGAGTTGAGAACCTGCGCGCCCGTCGGAAAATCCGGGCCCTTGACGTAGCGACACAATTGAACGCTGCTCAGGTCAGGGTTGTCGAGCAGCCTGACGAGAGCCGTGCAGATCTCCGACAAGTTGTGCGGCGGCACGTTGGTCGCCATGCCGACGGCGATGCCGGTGGTGCCGTTGATCAGGAGATTCGGGAGTCGCGCTGGAAGAACGACCGGCTCGGTTTTCGTGCCGTCGTAGTTCGGGCGAAATGGCACGGTGCTCTGCTCGATCTCCGTGAGCATCTCGTCCGAGATGCGCGCGAGCCGGCATTCCGTGTAGCGCATCGCGGCGGCGCTGTCGCCGTCGAGCGAGCCGAAGTTGCCGGACCCATCGATGAGCGGATACCGCAGCGAGAACGGCTGCGCCATGCGCACCAGCGTCTCGTAGAGCGCGGCATCGCCGTGCGGATGGTAGCTCCCCATCACGTCACCGACGACCTTCGCGCACTTGCGGTGCTTGGTGTCGGCAGTCAGGTTCTGCTGCCACATCGTGTAGAGGATGCGGCGCTGCACCGGCTTCAATCCATCGCGCACGTCAGGGAGCGCACGCGACGTGATGACTGAAAGCGCGTAGTTGAGGTAACGGCTTTGCGCCGCCTCGTGGAGCGCGACGCCCTCTGCGCCACCTGGCGGCGGAGGCGGTGGAGCCGCCGTCTGATCGTCAGCGAGGTCGAACAGCGAGGGCGATGATTTACGCGATCTTTTCAAGGGCAAAGGTCAAAAGGTACCATACCTTTGACCTTTGACTTTTGCCCTTTGACCCACATGTTCACTCCAAAGACTCTGTCGTTTCTCCGCTCGTTGAAGCGCAACAACGATCGCGAGTGGTTTCGGGCACACAAAGAGGACTACGAGCGGCACGTGCGCGGACCGATGATCGAAGTGCTCGCACGGTTGACGGTTGACATGCCGTCGTTCGCGCCGGAGCTCATTGCCGATCCGAAGGTCTCGCTCTTTCGTCCCTATCGCGATACCAGATTCAGCAGCGACAAGTCGCCGATCAAGACAGCCGTCGGCGCACGCTTTCCCTCGCGCCAGTTCGCGCGCGGAGAGGGAGCAGGACTGTATTTCGAAGTCGCCCCGCGCTGGGTCTGGATCGGCGGCGGGATGTACATGCCATCGTCGGCCGACCTCAACGCTATTCGCGAAGAAATCACCTCGTCGCACCCGCGGCTCCATCGGCTGGTCACGTCGCCAACGTTCACACGTGCCGTCGGCGAGATGACCGGTGAGCGACTGACGCGCGTCCCTCGGGGCTACGTGAAGAATCACCCCGCCGCGCGCTACCTGCAGTTCAAGCAGTTCCTTGGAGCCAGCGAGTACGAGGCATCCTTCGCGACGAGCCCGGCCTTCTATCGGGAGTTGCTGCGGGTCTTCAGGGCCGTGACGCCGCTCGTGAAATTCCTCAACCAGGCACTGCTCGATCGCCTCACGCAGGGACCAATCCTCGTTGACGAAACGACGCCGCGAGATCGGCGGCGAAGCGCGTCGCTTCCGCAGGCGGCAACGCCGATGTGGTAACCCGGATCGCGGGCGGACTGTGGACGCGAAATCGTTCACCCGCCGCCACCGCCCATCCTCGATCGGCGAGTGCCTGAACTGTCGTGGTTTCTTCTCGAACGGGAATCCATACGTTGAAACCTGAACGCCCGTGCGCCTTGATTTCATGCGCCGCTAACGCCTCGATCAAGGCGTTGCGCCGTTCGGCGTAGACATCCGCTGCTCGGGCGAACAGGCGGCCGCTCGATGGATCCGACCAGAGCGCCAGCGTCAGGTTCTGCAGCAGGTGACTCACCCATCTCACGTTGACCGTCTGCCGCCGCTGCAACCGTCCAATCGTGATCGCATCGCCGGCCGTCACGGCGACGCGGAGATCCGGCCCCAGCCATTTCGACGTGGACCTCACAGCTGCCCAGTGCTCCCGGCCCTGCGTGAGCGTCGCGAGCGAAGTACCCGCAATCGTCGCGGCATCGTCGATCTCGATCAGCAATGCGCGGGGACGATGATGGAGGATGCGACGGAGATCGGATGCGCGCCGTTCCGTGATCGCGGCGCCGGTTGGATTCTGGGCCCGCGATGAAATGACGACAGCGGGCACTCGCAGTCCCAATGCGCGCTCGAGCGCTTCCGGCCGCGGCCCTTCGTCGTCGATCGGGAACGGTGCCGGCACGAGGCCGAGCGACGCGAGCAGGTCGAGGAGCGCGGGAAATGTCGGATCCTCGATGGCGATGTGGTCGCCGACGCGTGCGTGTTCGCGCAGCAGGCGCTCGATCGCGTCGAGGCTTCCACTGGTGATCGCAACGGGACCCTCCGCGACTCCGTCAGCGGCGAACTCGCCGGCCGCGAAAGCGACGAGAGCCGATGAGTCAGCCGGTCCACCGTACAACTTCGTGTCGGGATCGATGCTTCGAAGCGCCGGACCCAGCGACGGAAGGAGAGCCGGGTCGGGATTGCCGGTCACCAGATCGACATGAGCGCCGGTCGATCTGGCGCGGTCGATCGTCGCGGGAGCACTCCGCGCGTGCGCT
>Ga0247825_10002981_pt1 | contig 11153 bp, 7 predicted proteins | sample 13C_Vanillin_Day_FD_194413 | JGI IMG/M metagenome (GOLD analysis project Ga0247825, IMG submission 194413) | Soil microbial communities from agricultural site in Penn Yan, New York, United States - 13C_Vanillin_Day48 | ecosystem: Environmental > Terrestrial > Soil > Agricultural land | place... | reverse complement strand
TCGGCGTACTTCCACAACCAAATCGGGCTGCTGACCGAGACCACCGGCGACCCGACGCCGATGAATCTGGCTGAGGTTCCGGATCGCCAGGTGCCGACGGCCGATTTGCCGATGCCGATCGCGCCGCAGCGGTGGCATTTCCGTCAGGCCATTCAGTACTCGATGACCGCCAATCGTGCCGTGCTCGACTTTGCATCACGCTCCCGCGAAACGCTGCTGGCGAACGCCTATGCGATGGCGAGAAACGCGATCGCCGAGGGCAGCCGCGATTCGTGGATGCGGGCGCCCGCCGGCGGCGATCGCGCGCTGCGCGCACCGCGCGCGTATGTGATTCCGTCGACGCAGGCGGATTTTCCGACAGCCACCAAGTTCGTCGACGCGCTGTTGAAGGCCGGCGTGACCATTCACCGTGCGCGCTCGCCGTTTCGCGCGAACGGCACGTCGTACGCCGCCGGGTCGTACGTGGTGAAAACGGCGCAGCCGTTCCGCGCCCACGTTCTCGACATGTTCGAGCCGCAGCACTATCCGGACGATCAGGCTCCGTACGACATTGCCGGGTGGACACTCGCCCTGCAGATGGGCGTGAAGTTCGAACGCATCCTCGACGCTCTCGACGGCCCCTTCGAACGGATCGACGTCGTCGAGCCGCCGCGGTCGGCAATCCGGGGCGATGGTCACGCCGGGTATTTCCTGAGCCACCATCAGAACGACAGCGCGGTGGCCGTCAATCGCCTGCTCCGTGCCGGGGCTCCGGTGTACTGGCTGGGCGATCGCTCGATCGCGTCGGAAGACCGCACCGGATCCATTTATGTTCCGCCCGGAGATGGCGCACGCGACATTCTCGCGGGCGCGGCACGCGAACTCGGTATCGCCGTCACCGCTGCGGATATCGCGCCCAACGGACCGATGCTCCGGCTTCGTCCGCTTCGAATCGGGTTGTGGGATCGCTACGGTGGTGCCACGAGCAGCGGCTGGATTCGATGGATTCTCGAACGGTACGAATTCCCGTTCGAGCTCGCGTTCGTGCAGAGCATCGATCGCGGCGATCTGGCGGGGAAGTACGACGTGCTGATTCTTCCCGACGACGCGGAAATACAGCGGGTCGATCGAACGCCGCTCAATGTACCGTCGCAGTATCGCGACCAGACCGGCGTGTTGACCGCCGCCCGCAGTGTGCCGGCCCTCCGAAGCTTTGCGGAAAACGGCGGGACGGTGATCGCCATTGGCCAGGCCGGGCGGATTGCCGCGTCGCTCGGCGTCCACGCCGAAGCGACCTCCTACGACATACCCGGCTCTATCCTTCGAACCGAGGTCGACAACACGACGCCGATTGGGTTTGGATTCGAGCGGAACGTCGACGTGTTCTTCGACAACAGCCCCATCTTCCGGCTGAGCGGAAGCGTGACCCCCGTCGCACGGTTCGAGGCAGCGTCATTGCGCAGCGGGTGGGCGCGCGGGCAGGAACAGCTGGCTGGCGCACTCGCAGCCGCCGACGTTCCATTGGGTCGCGGGCGCATCATCGTCTTCGGCCCGCAGATCGCGTTTCGTGCGCAGTCACACGCCACGTTCAAGTTCCTGTTCAACGCCATCTACTACGCCAGGGCCGAGCCGCACGACCCCGTCTCTCCACCCGGCCGCTGAGCTGTTGACGCCGGCGACCCGCGTCGCCGATCAGGCATCGGGGTTGCGAGCGCTGGGGGTGGAGTCAGCTCATGGACATGCGTTCACTGCTCAGCGGAATCGCCATCGGCGCCGTCGCAGTGTCAGTTCTCGACCCCAGCCGCGGCGCCAGGCGGCGTGCACTGTTGCGCGACAAGGCCATTCGCGCGGGCCGGATAACCGGCGACGCATTCGAGACGACGATGCGCGACCTCACAAATCGCACGCGGGGCTTTGCGGCCGAGACGCAGGGCTGGATCGCGGACCGCGCGGTTGACGATGCCCGGCTGCTCGAGCGGGTCCGCGCCAGCCTCGGGCGCGTTTCGTCGCATCCGCGGTCCGTTGACGTCGAGGTCCAGGGAGGTCAGGTGACTCTGCGGGGCCCGGCTCTTTACTCGGAAGTCCAGGATCTCCTCTCGATGGCAGCTGGGGTGCGGGGTGTCCGGTCGGTCATCAACGAGCTCGAGCCGCACGATTCGCCGGGAAGAGTGCCGGCGTTGCAGGGCAAAGGCCGGGTTGCCGGGCCGCGTCTCGATCTCTTGCAGTCACGGTGGGCTCCTGCGACGCGGGCACTCGTCGGCGCCGCGGCCCTGGCAGCCGGCGGCCTCGCAGTGGCCTACACGCGCCGGTAGCCGGTCGAGTTTTCTTTCCCTCCACAGGCGGTGTACCGTGAAGAAGGACGGCGGCCGTGCCGCTGTCCACTGGTGCAGCCGGGCGTCCGTGCTGCGCCATGGCAGACCTTGCATCCACGTCGCTCCTTCCTGCGTCTTACCTGCCTGGGCTGCCCACGTTCAATTTCGACGCCTCTCTAGAAGGACAGCAATCAGGATGTTCAGTCGACGCCATCGATTCACTGCGTTGGCGGTCTTGGGCTTGTGTACGGCGATCGGTGCGCCCCTCGTGGCGCAGTCGCCGGACGAGGTGCCAGCCGGCCCGCTGACGCTCGAACAGGTGCTGACGCTTGCGGAAAAGCGCAGCGAATCAATTGCCATCGCGCGTGCCGCCGTCCAGCGCGCCGAAGGAGAGCAGACACGCGCGCGCAGCGGGCTCTATCCGCAGCTCTCGGCGTCTGCGTCGTACGACCGCGCGCTCGCGTCGGAGTTCGAGGGCCTCTTCGACAGCACCGACTTCGGTGGCGCCGAGGAGGACGGAAGCTTCGAGGATCTGCCGTTCGGCCGCGAGAACACGTGGCGCGTTTCCTTCGCGCTCTCACAGAATCTGTATACCGGCGGACGGCAAGCCGCGCAGAACCGGATTGCCGAAGCGGGACGCGAGGCGGCGAGCCTCGGCGTCTCGACATCGAGAGGGCAGCTGCTGTTCGACGTGACACAGGCGTACTACGATGCCGCGTTGAGCGACCGCCTGGTGCAAATCGCCGAAGCGACGCGCGAACAGGCGGACGCGACGCTCCGACAGACGCAGGCCGGATTCGATGCCGGAACCCAGCCCGAATTCGAGCTCGTCCGCGCGCGTGTCACGCGCGACACGCAGACGCCGCTCGTCATCCGCCAGCGCGCCAATCGTGAGGTCGCGCTGTTTCGTCTGAAGCAGCTCCTCGATTTGCCGCAGGACTTCGACCTGCAGCTTGCCGACGCGCTGGGCGACGAACGGCTGTCGCCTCCCGCGACGTTCGCGGCCAGCGTCGCCCCCTTCGAGAAGTCGCTGCCCGTGACCGACCCTGCCGCCCTCACCGCGGCGGCGCGTGCCGATATCGCGATTCCCGACCGAACGGTGGTCAACGAGGCGGCCGCCACTCTTCGGCTCCGGGAGGCGTCGCTCAAGCTGGCCGAGGCGCAGAAAAAGCCGCAGATTGCGCTGAACTCGACGTACTCGCGCATCGCGTACCCATCGAACTTTTTCCCCGCCTTTGACCGTAGCAATTGGTCAGTGGGCGCCGCGCTGAACATTCCGGTGCTGACGGGCGGCCGCCAGCGTGGGGACGAACAGGTGGCACGCGCCGAGCTTGAGCAGGCGCGGCTGCAGTTGCGGCAGACGCAGGAGCTCGCGGCGCTGGACTCCCGATCGGCGTGGGCGGAGCTGATTGCCGCACGTGCGGCGTGGGAGGCGAGCGCCGGTACGGTCCAGCAGGCGGCGCGGGCGCACGAGATAGCGGACGTCCGCTACCGGGCGGGAGTGTCAACGCAGCTCGAACTGTCGGATGCGCGCCTGTTGCTGCAGCAGGCGGAGGCGAATCGTGCACAGGCCGCGCGCGACCTGCAGGTGGCACGCGCCCGCATGGCGCTTCTCCCCGACCTGCCCATCGGCGCGTCGTCCACGCCTCGATTGCAGGTGCCGCCGCAGCAGGTGCCTCCGGCACCGCAGCCTTCGCCAGGCCTTCCGGGAGGCAGCAACGCGGCGATTCAGACAGGCGGTTTCCAGACGGGCGGATTCCAGGCAGGGATTAGATGACGAGACGGGCAGGCAAGTCAGGATGCAAAATAGCAGGTTCACATTCCATGAAGCATTCTGACGCGAGCAGAGCCGGTTCACGGTCGATGTCCACGTTCGTCGCAGTGGTTTCAGCGATGCTGATTGCCGCGTGCACGACGGTCGCGGAAAAGCCGCCGGCGGCGCCGCCGCCGGTCCGTGTCGGCGGCGAGAACGTGGTCGCCGTCGGGCGCGAAACGATCGTGATCGGTCCGATCGTGTCCGGTGAACTGCGCGCGGAGCGTGAGGCAACCGTGCGCGCCGAGATCGGCGGCTCGATGACCGAGGTCAACGTCCGCGAGGGACAGGCAGTCGGACGCGGCATGCTTCTCGGCCGCATTGAAACGCGCACGCTGGATGACGTCCGGCAGTCGGCGATGTCGTCCGTGCGGAACGCCGAAAACCAGCTGCTGGTGGCGCGGCGCGAGCTGGACCGTACCGAAACGCTCGTCAAAGCAGGAGCGCTGGCCGCCCGCGATCTCGACGTCGCGCGGCAGAACGTCACCGCGGCCGAGGCGCAGCTGGCGGATGCGAAGTCACGCCTGGCGTCGGCCGATCGCCAGCTTGCCGATACGGTGCTGCGCGCCCCGATCAACGGCATCATCGCCAACCGGCCCGTGAACATCGGCGACGTCGTCAGCGTCGGTGCCGAACTGTTCACCATCATCGATCCCTCGTCAATGCGTCTCGAGGCGTCGGTGCCGTCGGACGATCTGTCCCACCTGCGCATCGGCGCCAAGGTGGAATTCACGGTGCGCGGCTACGATCAGCGCTTCGAAGGCCGTATTGCGATGATCTCTCCGCAGGCCGACCCGGTGACGCGGCAGGTGCCGATCTACGTGTCCATCCCGAACGTCGGCGGGCGGCTCGTGGCCGGTCTCTTTGCCGAAGGCCGCGTCGTCAGCCAGTCCGCCGAGGGGCTGGTGGTGCCGCTCAATGCGGTGAATACGACGAGCGGGACGCCGTGGGTGCTGCGCGCCAACGGCGGCAAGACCGAGCGGATCGACGTCCGCCTGGGACTCCAGGACCCGCGGTCCGAACGCGTGCAGGTCGTGGCCGGCCTGAACGAAGGTGACATGCTGCTCCGCGGCGCCGCGCAGGGGATTACACCGGGGACGCCGGTGAGTCTCAATGGAGCGCCATAGTTCTGCATTCTGCATTCTGAATTACTCGAATGTTCATTTCTGATACCGCGATCAAGCGTCCGGTCCTCACCGTGGTGGCGATGCTCATCCTGGTGGTGTTCGGCATCGTCGCGCTGACCCAGCTCGATACCGACGAGTTTCCCGAGATCGACGCGCCGATCGTCGTGATCGCGATTCCGTATCCGGGCGCTTCGCCCGACAACGTCGAGCGCGAGGTGATCGAGCCGATCGAGGAGGTCATCTCCGGCATCAGCGGCGTTGATCGCATGCGTTCGAGCTCGCTCGACGGTTTCGGCAACATCATCGTCGAGTTCGTGTTCGAGAAGGACCCGCGCGTCGCCACGCAGGAGATCCGGGACGAGATCTCTGGAATCCGCAACGAACTGCCGCCGGAGATGGAGGAGCCGATCCTCACCCGGTTCGATCCGCAGGATCAACCGATCGTCTCCCTCACGTTGTCGTCGCCCGGCTTGACCGGCGCCGAGCTGACGAGAATGGCCGACCCGGGGATTACCCGACAGTTCCGCGGCATCCCGGGTGTGGCGTCGGTCGATCTGGCGGGAGCCATCGAACGGGAGCTGGTCGTCGAGATTCGGCCGCGCGACCTGCAGTCAGCCGGCGTCAGCGTGGCGCAGCTCGTGTTGAGCCTGCAATCGCAGAATCTTGCCGCTCCGGTCGGCCGCCTCGAGAGCGAGCTGGAGGAGCGGACAATCCGCCTGCGCGGGCGCCTCGATGCGCCCACGGAGTTCAAGGACCTCGTCATCTCGCAGTCGGGCGGCCGCGTCGTGCGCCTGGGCGACGTTGCGGATGTCCGCGACTCCACAGAGGAACCGCGGTCGTTCGCGTTGTACGACGACGAGGAAGCCGTTGGCATCAACATCATCAAGTCCAGCGGCTTCAGCACGACGGCGGTTGCGGCGGATATCCGGGCGGCTGTCGAAGGGATTCAGCAAACGCTTCCGGCGGGCGTGACGCTGCGCGTGGTGCGCGATTCGGGCATTCGCGTCGACAACTCGGTCCGCGGCGTGCAGGAAACGCTGCTCGAAGGCGCCGGGTTGACCGTCCTCGTCGTGTTCCTGTTCCTCAATTCGTGGCGGTCAACGGTAATCACCGGCCTGGCGTTGCCCGTCTCCGTCCTGGCGTCGTTCATCGTGGTCTGGATGTTCGGCTTCACGCTGAACACCATGTCGCTGCTGGGGCTCTCGCTGGCGATCGGCGTGCTCATCGACGACGCCATCGTGGTGCGCGAGAACATCGTGCGGCACGTCGAAATGGGAAAGGGGCACTACCGCGCCGCGTTCGAGGGCACCGACGAAATCGGTTTAGCGGTCACGGCGACAACGATGTCGATCGTCGTGGTGTTCCTTCCGGTGGCGTTCATCACCGGCATTGCGGGGCAGTGGTTCAAGCCGTTTGCGCTGACCATTGCCTGCTCGGTCCTGGTGTCGCTGTTCGTGTCGTTTTCGCTCGACCCGATGCTCTCGGCGTACTGGCCTGATCCGGACACGCCGATGGAGCAACGGTCCTGGATCTCACGCCTGCTCGGCCGGTTCAACCGCTGGTTCGATCGGCGGGCCGAGTCGTACAAGGGCGTGGTCGCGTGGGCGCTCGATCATCGTGCGGCGATGATCGTGCTGGCGCTGGCGACGTTCGTGGGCGCGCTCGCGCTGCCGATGCTGGGCGTCATCGGCGGCGGGCTGGTTCCGGAAACAGACGAGTCCGAGTTCTCGATCATCCTCGAAACGCCGCCGGGTTCGAATCTCGCCTATACGAAGTTGAAAGCCAGCGAGGTGTCGCGCGTCGCCCGCGCCCAGTCCGAGGTCCTCTACGCCTACGCCTCCGTCGGCGGCCAGGGCGAGGCGGTCGACGAGGGCACGGTCTTCGTCAAGCTGTCGCCGAAGAGCGATCGGTCGCGCAGCCAGGCTGAAATCGTGACGGCGATTCGCCGCGATCTCGCACAGCTCGCCGGTGTCGATACGTCGATGACCGTCGGGTGGAACGACGAGAAGCAGATTCAGCTCCAGCTGCAGGGCGACGACGCCGCGACGCTGGCGCGTCTGGCGGACGCCATCTTGGCGGAGGTCAAGAAGGTGCCCGGCGCGGTTGACGTCGGCCTGTCAACAAAGGGTCAGAAGCCGGAGCTCAACGTGCAGATCGACCGCGCGCTGGCCGGCTCGCTGGGCGTCACCATCGGCCAGGTGGCCCAGGCGCTGCGCCCGGCGTTTGCCGGCATCGACGTTGGCGACTGGGTCGATCCCTCGGGCGAGACGCGTGACGTGACGGTGCGGCTGGCGCCTGAATCGCGGACCGTGGTTGCCGATCTCGAGTCGCTGCCGCTGGTCGTCAACAGCGAGGCGGGGCCGCGGGCGATTCCGCTTGGCCAGATCGCCCGCGTGGCGCCGTCGATCGGCCCCGCGCGAATCGACCATCTCGATCGGGACCGCGTCATTACCATCGAGGCGAACACCGAAGGCCGATCGCTCAACGACGTCTCCACCGCGATCATGTCGCGGATAGAGGAGACGGTGCCGCTGCCCGCCGGCTACGCGATCACGCAGGGCGGCGAAACCGAGTCGCAGCAGGAGATCTTCACGCAGATGATCATCGCGCTCGGCGTCGCGGTGATGCTCATGTACTTCGTCCTGGTGATCCAGTTCGGATCGTTCCTCGAGCCGTTCTCGATCCTGCTGTCGCTGCCGCTGTCGCTGATCGGTGTGATGCTCGGGCTGGCGGTGACCGGCGAGACGCTCAACATCATGAGCATGATCGGCGTCATCCTGCTGATGGGCATCGTCGCCAAGAACGCCATTCTGCTGATCGACTTTGCCAAGTGGTCCGAGGAAAAGGGCATGGACCGGCGCGAGGCGCTGATTCAGGCGGGACGCGTCCGGCTGCGGCCGATTCTCATGACGACGTTCGCACTGATCGCGGGCATGGTGCCGGTGGCGCTCGGGGGTGGCGAGGGCGGCGATTTTCGCGCTCCGCTCGGTATCGCCGTCATCGGCGGCGTCATCACCTCAACCCTGCTGACGCTGCTCGTGATTCCGACCGTCTACGAAACACTCGCGGACGCGCGCGACTGGCTGGGCGCGAAGGTCGGCGTGGCGCGCCCGCACGGGCTCACCGAGCACGAACACGCGAAAGCGTAGTACAAACGGGCCATGCACAACCCGCTCGTCCCTGAAACGCTGGAAGGCTGGAGCGTCCTGCACCTGATGTACCGCGTGGGCTGGGACAGCGTGCGCCGTCTCGGCGACGGCGACCTGCAGCGGATGTCCGACGAGGTCGTGCGCGCGCTGGCGGTTCCCGATGCCGGCGCGACGGCGTTCGTTCAGATGCTCGGCCACAAGGCCGACCTGATGTTCATCTGTTTCCGGCGCGACTTCGAGCAGCTCGCGCACGCGCAACTGGCGCTCTCGCGCACCGAACTGCATACGATTCTTCAGCCGGCCACGTCCTACGTATCCGTTGTCGAGCTCGGCATGTACGAGATGACGGGCAAGCTGCACCAGCAGCTTGGCGCGAAGCACAAGCCGGGCAGCGACGTCTTCGAATCGGCGTTCGACGCCGAGATGGAAACGCAGCGCCAGCGAGTGATGAACCGTCTGTTCATCGAGCTGCCGAAGGCGCGCTATGTCTGCTTCTACCCGATGAACAAGCGGCGCGGTGAAGGGAACAACTGGTATTCCGAGCCGTTCGAACGCCGGGCGGCGATGATGCGTGAGCACGGCATGATCGGCCGCACGTACTCGGGCAAGGTGACACAGGTGATCTCCGGGTCGATCGGCTTCGATGACTGGGAATGGGGGGTGGATCTTTTCGCGCAGGATCCGCTCGTGTTCAAGAAACTGATCTACGAGATGCGCTTCGACGAAGCGAGCGCACGCTTTGCGGAGTTCGGCCCGTTCTACACCGGCCTCCAGTTCGCTCCGGCTCAGCTGGCTGCCTACCTTCACGGCTCGATTCCCGCGCTGGAATAGCGTGGGAACGCCGATGTCGCGTTCTGTGATCGGGACGCGTCATTTTTGAACCTCACTTTCTCCTGCCCGAAGGTCGCTGTTCCGCCAAGTCGCGCAGAATCAGCGACTACTGGTTGCCGTCCCTATTAGCGAGTGCAGGCGCGGGAATTGCTGTGGTCGGGGGCGCGTGGACACCATGAGCCCTCAGGAAACGTTCGTGACCCGGCTGCGCCGGCACCGCCAGAAGTGCCGCATCTCGCTCGACGAGTTGGCGCACGACACCCGGGTCAAGAAGGAACTGCTCGAGGCGCTCGAGAACAACGACCTGTCCCAGTGGCCGCGCGGACTCTACGCCCGGGCGTGGATTCGCAGCTACGCCTGGGTGGTCGGGATGGATCCGGACGATACGGTCGACGAGTTCTGCCGCCTGTTCCCGCACGGTGATCGGCGCGCGAACGGCACCATCCGCGAGATGGCTTCCATCGTCGCGTCGCCGTCCGAATATCGCGACGAGTTCGCCCACGCCGAACGGCGCGGTGTGCCGCAGCAGCAGCAGGAGCCAGCGCCCCCGGCGTCGTGGCACACCCCGCTGACGCAGGGCGTGCGCGCATTGTGGAGCCGCGTGGCCACTGCGGCGGGCCCGTACCTCCGCGCACGGCGCGCTCCTCGCACGACTCTCTAGTTGGTAGTTGGCTAGTTGGATAGTTCGTAGTCCACCCTTACTGTTCCTACTCGCGCGCAGGCTCCGTTTTTTCCGGAGAACTGTTTCCGAGCAGGAAGAGCAGACCATCGGCGAGCGTGCCTCGCCAATTCAGCAGGTCATGTCCTCCCGCGAACTGCTGGCAGCGAACGTCGTATCCCTTGGCAAACAGGACGTCGCGGAGATGCCGCGAGCTCACCAGTACCCTCACGACAGTGGGACCGCGCGGCGCCTCGAAGGTGCCGGCGTCCATATAGAACCGGAGAGGCAGCCTTGGACGAGTGGCGAATTCCTTTGCCATCCAGTTGTGTTCGACCGTCGCATCCGTACCGTCAGGCGCCCACCAGAACGATCCGGACTGACTCAGTACATTGCCGAAGACCTCCGAGTATCGAAGGCCTGCATATGCGGCAGTAAGCCCACCGAGGCTATAGCCACCGATGATTGCGCGGTCAGGATTGACTGTGACGTTGTATCGTGCGCGAACCCACGGCACGAGCTCCCTGGCTATGAAGGTCGCAAAGTTCGACTCCGGTGACAGATCCTGAACCCGACGGCCGGCAATGTTCGAGACGAAGACCGCGACAGTCCCGGTGAATTTTGGACGAGGCTATTAGATTATTCAGAGTAGTTGGTGCGCGCATTTCCTGGTCGAGGTAGTTCGGTCCATCGAATAGCACCAGTAGCGCGTTGGGTGGCCCGACCGGCTAGTAGCCTGGAGGTGTATAGACCGTGACGGAGCGCTGCAACTTCTCGATCACGCTTGGCACCTGGAATGTTTCGATACGCCCTTCCGCGATTCCGGGCTTGACGACGATCCACGGCTGAGGAACCGCTCCGGGAAGTTCGACCGCGCTCGCGCACGCGTATTTGCTCGAGCCGGGCGCGCACAGGGTCCGGTTCGGATTCAATGGGTCTGCCCGCAAGGTCGCTTCGCGTTCGATTTCGCGAGGACCATCCGACACGAGCGGGTCGTTTGGTGACAGCTGATACATGAACCGCGCGCCCGCCTGAAGCCGCATTGTCAAGTACCACACGTCGGTATTCGGAATCCGCCGGAGAACATTCTCAAGATCGGAGCGCGGGCCCTGGAGACTTCCTATAACGAGTACGTTCTGCGTCTCCGCACCGCCGCGCCAGAGAAATGTGACCAGCTGATACTTTCCATCACCGCCAAATGGCTCGACGAGCGGCCATGCTAGTGATAATTGCGTACCGTACCCCATCGGGACAGCGCAGTTTTTGCAATCATTCGCCGACAAG
>Ga0247825_10002980_pt1 | contig 11156 bp, 13 predicted proteins | sample 13C_Vanillin_Day_FD_194413 | JGI IMG/M metagenome (GOLD analysis project Ga0247825, IMG submission 194413) | Soil microbial communities from agricultural site in Penn Yan, New York, United States - 13C_Vanillin_Day48 | ecosystem: Environmental > Terrestrial > Soil > Agricultural land | place... | reverse complement strand
GCGGCCCGTCGACGACGGAGTGCTGGGCCGTGAGCTTGGCGTCCGATTCGATCGTGACGCGCGTGTAGTCGGCCGACGGCCACACGCGCACCGCGACGATGCTGGCGCCATGGGCCAGCTCGGCCGCGCCGAGCAGCAGCACGACGCTGCCGAGGCGGTGGAGGGCGTCGCGGCGCCTCACCGCAGCAGCTCCGCCCCGCGAGGCGTGTAGGCGTCGAGCTTCACATCGCGCGCGTCGTCGTCACGCGGCTCGATCGTGATGCGCAGGTCCGGCACCGGCAGCGCGCCGCGCACCCGCGAAGGCCACTCCGCGAGCTTGAGGCCCGGCGCGCCGAACACGTCGCGCAGGCCCGCGTCGTCCCACTCGCGGGCATGCTCGAAGCGGTAGAAATCGAGGTGCGAGACGGCCAGGCCGCCGACCTCGTACGGCTCCAGCACGGCGTAGGTGGGGCTCTTGATGCGCCCCTGCACGCCCAGGGCGCGCAGCAGGTGGCGCACGAACGTGGTCTTGCCCGCGCCCAGCGGGCCTTCCAGCTCCACCGTGGCATCGCGCAGCGCCGGCAGGGCGGCCAGGCGGGCGGCGTCGGCGGCGCAATCGCCCTCGCTGCGCCATACGGTGGAGCGGCTTTCTAGAATCGGGCGATGGATGTCGGTGGTGCGATCCAAATCCGTGGCGAGGTCGATGGTCGAGCGCTGCTCGATCGGCTGCGCGCCTGGGCGCACGAGCTCGGATTTTCCCAGATCGGTGTTTGTGACGTGGATCTCGCGCATGCCGAGCCTGGACTTCAGTCGTGGCTTCACAACGGTTGGCATGGCTCGATGGACTACATGGCTCGCCACGGCCTGCGCCGCGCGCGCCCGGCAGAGCTCGTGCCCGGCACCCTGCGCGTGATCTCCGCGCGCATGGACTACCTGCCGCGCGATACGCCGCCAGGCTGGCAGGCCATCGAATGGCGGCGTCTGGACGACGCGCATCGCGCCACCGTCTCGCTCTACGCCCGCGGCCGCGACTATCACAAGGTGCTGCGCTCGCGGCTGCAGCAGCTGGCGGACCGGCTCGCAGACGCCGTCGGACCGTTCGGCCACCGCGTGTTCACCGATTCGGCGCCGGTGCTGGAGGTCGAGATCGCGAGCCGCAGCGGCATCGGCTGGCGCGGCAAGCACACGCTGGCCCTCGCGCGCGACGCCGGCTCGATGTTCTTCATCGGCGAGGTCTTCGTCGACCTGCCGCTGCCCGTCACCGCGCCGGCGGACGCGCACTGCGGCACCTGCAACGCCTGCCTGGACATCTGCCCCACGCGCGCCATCGTCGCGCCGGGGCGGCTCGATGCGCGGCGCTGCATCTCCTACCTCACGATCGAGCACGACGGCCCGATTCCCGTCGAACTGCGCCCGTTGATCGGCAACCGCATCTACGGCTGCGACGACTGCCAGCTCGTGTGTCCGTGGAACAAGTATGCGCAGCGCAGCGCACTGCCCGATTTCGACGTCCGCACCGCGCTCGACGACCCCACGCTGCTCGAGCTCTGGGCCTGGACCGAGCCGCAGTTCCTCGCGTTCACCGAAGGCAGCGCGATCCGGCGCATCGGCCATGAGCGGTGGCAGCGCAATCTCGCCGTGGCCCTCGGCAACGCGCTTCGCGCGACCGGCAACCCGGCCATCGCACCCGCCCTGCGCGCGCGCCGCGACGCCGCCACGACGCTGGTGCGCGAGCACATCGACTGGGCACTGCACCAGGCCGCGGGGTGAACCGCCGGCGGCCGCGCCTTCAGCGCGGCGACATCGCGTAGAAGAGGGCAAGCGTGACGGGCACGCCCACCATCCCGACCATCGTCGAGACCGTGACGAGCCCGGCAACGAAGCCGGCATGGCCGCCCATGCGCACCGCCAGCACGTACGCGCTCGATGCCGTCGGCATCGCGGCGAACAGCACCAGCATCATGCGCTGCACCGGCGAGAGCGGCGCCCACTGCACGAGCACCAGCGCCGCGGCGGGCAACACCAGGTGGCGGATCGCCAGCAGCGCCGCGGCCAGGCGCGGCGCCTCGCGCAAGGCGCCGAAGCGCAGCCCGGCGCCCACTGCCATCAGCCCGAGCGGCAGCGCGGCCACGCCGATGCGCTGCAGCGTGGTGGCCACGGCTTCCGGAAACTGCACGCCCAGCGCGTTGCCCGCCAGGCCGGACAGCGTGCCGATGATGAGCGGGTTGCGCGCGAGCTCGCGCCCGTATCCGTGGGCGCCATGGCGCGCCAGCGGCCACACGGCCGCCACGTTGCACACCGGCACCGCCAGCGCCACGAGCAGCGCCATCGTGGCCACGCCGGTCGCGCCGGCGAGCCGCTCCGACAGCGCCAGCGCCACGTACGAGTTGAAGCGGAAGGCCACCTGGGCGCCGGCGGCATGCGTGCGCGCATCGACGCCCGGCACGCGACCGAGCGCGAAGGCCAGCGCGATGCCGATGCCGAGCACCGCCACGCCGGCTGCCCCGAAGCCGGCCAGCGACGCCAGCGACAGCGGGCTGCGCACGATGGAGCTGAACAGCAGCACCGGGAACAGCACGTAGTACACGAGCCGCTCCGCGCCGTCCCACACCGGCCGGTCGAGCGGCGTATAACGGCAGATCACGAAGCCGCAGGCGATGAGCAGGAAGTCCGGCAACAGCAGCAGGGCATGATCCATGATGGAAGTGTCGGTCATCGCCCCGGGCGATGCCGGCGTTGACCGGCCTGCGGCCACCACTCGCCAACCACCATGTCCAAGCCGTTTTTCACGCTCGTCCTCCTCCTCGTTCTGGCCGTGTCGCGGCCGGTGCAGTCGCGCACCATCGAGGGCCAGCCTTATGAAGAGCAGATGCAGCTGGCGGGCAGCACGCTGCTGCTGAATGGCGTGGGCCTGCGCCAAGTCGCCTGGTTCAAGGGGTATGCGGCGGGCCTGTACCTCACGCGCAAGGCCACCACGACCGATCAGGCGCTGAGCGCCCCGGGCCCGAAGCGCCTGCAGATCCGCATGCTGGTGGACGTCGACACGATCGAGTTCTCCAAGTCGTTCAACCGCGGCATCCGGCGCAACACGCCGGCCGCCCAGCAGGCCGCGCTCGGTGAGCGCATGCAGGCGTTCGACCAGATCATCCTCGGCGTCGGAAAGGTCAAGACCAACGATGCCATCGACATCGATTTCCTGCCCGGGCGGGGCGTGGTGCTGTCGGTCAACGGCAAGCCGCGCGGCGCGCCGGTCCCCGGCGACGATCTCTACGCCGCGCTGCTGCGCATCTTCCTCGGCGACAAGCCGGCCGACCCGGAGCTGAAGCAGGGCCTTCTCGGCGCCCCGCTCTGAAGCGGCGCCTCGGCCGGCCCATGGACGCGCGCACGGCCAGCCAGGCCCTGATCGACCGCTTCGTCGACACGCTGTGGATCGAGGACGGGCTGGCGCCCAACACGCTGGCCGCCTACCGTCGCGACCTTGAGCAGCTGTCCGACTGGCTCGCGCGCGACGCCGGCCGCGCACTCGACGCGTGCCGTGAGATCGACCTGCTCGGCTACGCCGCCGCGCGACACGCCGGCTCGCGCGCCACCAGCGCCAACCGCCGGCTCACGGTGTTCAAGCGCTTCTTCCGCTTTGCGCTGCGCGAGCATCTGATGCAGGCCGACCCCACGCTGAAGCTGCTGGCCGCCCGCCAGCCGATGCGCGTGCCCAAGACCTTGAGCGAGGCGCAGGTCGAGTCGCTGCTGGCGGCGCCCGACGTGAACACGCCGCTCGGCCTGCGCGACCGCGCCATGCTCGAGCTGATGTACGCGAGCGGCCTGCGCGTGAGCGAGCTCGTCACGCTCAAGAGCATTCACGTGAGCCCGAGCGACGGTGTGCTGCGCGTGACCGGCAAGGGCTCGAAGGAGCGCCTCGTGCCGTTCGGCGAGGAAGCCCATGCCTGGCTCGGGCGCTACCTGGCCGAAGCGCGGACCGCGCTGCTCGGCGCGCGCGCCTGCGACGATCTCTTCGTCACCGCGCGCGGCTCGGGCATGACGCGGCAGATGTTCTGGTCGCTCGTGAAGCGGCATGCGCGCCAGGCCGGCATCTCCGTGCCGCTGTCGCCGCACACGCTGCGCCACGCGTTCGCCACCCACCTGCTGAACCACGGCGCGGATCTGCGCGCGGTGCAGATGCTGCTGGGCCACGCCGACATCTCCACCACCACGATCTACACGCACGTGGCGCGCGAGCGGCTGCGCCAGCTGCACGCGCAGCACCACCCAAGAGGCTGAATGTGGACCCCCCCGAAGCGCCTTCGGCGCCTCCCCCCGAGGGGGCGCCACCGGCGGACCGGCGGAGCCGGATCCGCGGTGGCCGCTTGGTGATGGCGGTTCTTGCGGGAGCCTGCGCTTAGAAGTTGTGGCGCACGCCGGTGGCGATCGACGAGAAATCGGCGCCGCTCACGTCGGTGTCGATCTTCGTGTAGAACGCGTAGAGCTTGGTGCGCTTGCTGAGGTTGTAGTTGTAGGCGAGGGTGAACTGCTTCTGCCCGGTGTCGGGCACGTCGCCCACGTCGCCGGCCACGCCCATGTTGGCGTGAAATTCCGAGCTGCCCATCACGTACATCGCGGCGAGGCGGAAGTTGTCGCGGTCCAGGCTGCTGACGCCCAGCGCCGCGCTGCTGCCCGAGTTGTGCTCGTAGTAGCCGCCGACGGTGAGGGCGCCGAACTCGTAGAGCGCACGCACCGCCAGCGACTGCAGGCCGTCGAAATCCTCGAAGCCGAGGCCGAGGTGCAGCGCGTCGCGGTCGTAGTTGGCCGCGATCGAGATCGGGCTGTCGACCTTCGAGTTCTCCTTCAGGCCGTACTGGATCGCGAAGGTGGCGCCGCCGAAGCTGGGCGACGTGTAGGCCACGGTGCTGTCGAGCCCGCCGAACACCAGCGCGGTGGGCAGGTACAGCGCATCGGCCGAGGTGCCGGTGTCGTGGTTGTGCAGCGAGACATAGTCGGCGATGGCGAAGTACGCCTCGCTCGAGGGCATCTGGCCGAGGCGGACGGTGCCGAACCCGCCGCTCAGGCCGACGGTGGCTTCGCGGTTCCAGAACTGCCCCTGCGGGTAGCGGCTGCTCGGGCTGGAAGTCTGCGCACCGGTGTCGGAGTCGAAGCCGTGCTCGAGGACGAAATGCGCCTTCAGCCCGCCGCCGATGTCTTCGGTGCCCCTGACGCCGATGCGCGAAGCGTTGTTCACCAACGCGGTGGTCTTCTCGCCGCCGATGTCCTGGCGCTCGACGGTGGTGTTGATGCGGCCGTAGATGGTGACGTTGTTCTGGGCCATCGCGGCGCCGGCGCCGAAAGCGGCGACGGCGGCGATCAGGATCGTGCGCTTCATCAGGCGATTCTCGCGGGGGATCACGCGAAGACCTCGACGCGACGACCTCACGCGCCCAAAAGCGCGGGCGCCTGACGCGACGAAACAACATCAGCCCGCATCGACGGGCAGCGGTGCCGACGCCTTGATCTCCTCGAGGCAGATCATCGAACGCACGTCGGCCACCCCGGCGGTCTGCATGAGGCGGTCGGTGAGGAACTGGGACAGCGACTTCAAGTCGCGCGCCACCACCTTGAGCAGGTAATCGTAGTCGCCGCTCACGGTGTAGCACTCGAGGATCTGCGGGAACGAGCGGATCGTCGCCTCGATCTCGCGCACGTGGCCGAAGGCGTCGGCGTCGATGTTCAGGTGCACGTAGGCGATCACGCCGAGCCCGAGTTGCTCCGGCGCCGCGAGGGCGCGGTAGCCACGGATCGCGCCGCGCTCCTCCAGCGCGCGCATGCGGCGCAGGCATTGCGGCGCCGAGAGGTGGACACGCCCCGCGAGGTCGACGTTGGAGATCCGGCCGTCGGCTTGCAGCACCTCAAGAATCTTGCGATCGATGGCATCCAGGGCGGGCTGACTCACTGCATTCTCCCGGCTCGATGCCATGATTGTTTCATGTCCTACCTTTCCGGCGCATCATTTGGAAAGCTAATTTCGTCGCCCCCGCGCCACAATCGAGGCTGACCACGAGAACATCGCCATGACCGCTCGACTGCCGACCCACGTCACGCCGCCCCGCCTCGATCCGCGCGCCCTCGAGTCGCGCTACGGCGCCGACAACTATGCGCCGCTGCCCGTGGTGCTCGTGCGCGGCGAGGGCGTCACGCTGTGGGACGACACCGGCCGCAGCTACCTCGACATGATGAGCGCCTACTCGGCCGTGAGCTTCGGCCACGGCCACCCGGAGCTCGTCGCCGCGCTCGCGGCGCAGGCCTCGCGCCTGGCCGTCACCTCGCGCGCCTTCCACACCGACCGGCTCGGGCCTTTCCTCGAGCGCCTGTGCACCGCCACCGGCATGGCGCGCGCACTGCCCATGAACTCGGGCGCCGAGGCGGTGGAGACAGCGCTGAAGGCCGCGCGCAAGTGGGGTCACGTGGTCAAGGGCATCCCGGACGGGCGCGCGGAGGTCATCGTCGCCGCGGGCAACTTCGCCGGCCGCACCACCACCATCGTCGGCTTCTCCACCGAGCCCCAGTACCGCGCCGGATTCGGCCCGTTCGCGCCGGGCTTCGTCACGGTTCCCTACGGCGACGCGCAGGCGCTCGAGGCGGCCATCACGCCGAACACCTGCGCCTTCCTCGTCGAGCCGATCCAGGGCGAGGCCGGCATCGTGGTGCCGCCCGCGGGCTACCTCCAGCGCGTGCGCGAGATCTGCACTCGCCACGGCGTGCTGATGATCTGCGACGAGATCCAGACCGGCCTCGGCCGCACCGGCGCGCTGCTCGCGTGCGACCACGAAGGCGTGCGGCCCGACGGGCTGACGCTCGGCAAGGCGCTGGGTGGCGGCCTGCTGCCGGTGAGCGCGTTCCTCGCTCGCGAGGACGTGATGGCGGTGTTCACCCCGGGCGACCACGGCAGCACGTTCGGTGGCAATCCGCTCGCCGCCGCGGTCGGCGAGGCGGCGCTGGCCCTGCTGGAGCGCGAGGGCCTCGCCGAGCGTGCCCGCGTGCTGGGCGAGCACCTGATGACGAGCCTGCGCGCGCTCGATCACCCGGCCATCGTGGAAGTGCGCGGCAAGGGGCTGCTCGTCGGCCTGGAGATCGACCCGGCCTTCGCGAGCGCCCGCGCCGTGTGCGAGGCGCTGATGGAGGAGGGCATCCTCACGAAGGACACGCACGGCACGGTGGTGCGCCTGGCGCCCCCGCTCGTGGTCACCCGGAAGCAGCTGGACCAGACGGTGCTCGCGCTCGAACGGGCGCTGGAGCGGCTCGCCCGCTAGGTCGCAGGCGAGAGAGGGCGCATACACTGCGCCCCATGCACATCGTCCCGTTTCGTCGTCTCCTCAAGGGCGCCAGCCTGTTCGCGGCCGCCGTGCTGCTCGCCGCGTGCGGCAAGCAGGAGCCTGGGCCCGCCCCCGTGGCCTCGGCCGCTGCGCCGGCTGCGCCGCCGCCGGCGAAGGTGCTCGTCGTCGGCACCGACGCGGCCTATGCGCCGTTCGAGTCGCAGAACGAGAAGGGCGAGATCGTCGGCTTCGACATCGACGTCGTGAAGGCCGTCGCGAAGAAGGCCGGGCTCGAGGTGAAGTTCGTCAACACGCCGTGGGAGGGCATTTTCAATGCGCTCAACCAGGGCGACCGCGACCTGATCGTTTCGGCCGTCACCATCACCGACGAGCGCAAGCAGACGATGGACTTCAGCGCCCCGTACTTCGATGCCGCGCAGCTCATCGCGGTGAAGCAGAACAGCAAGGTCTCGAAGTTCGACGACCTGAAGAAGCTGAAGGTGGGCGTGCAGACCGGCACCACGGGCGATGAAGCGGTGACCAAGCTGCTCGGCAAGAACAGCACCAGCATCAAGCGCTTCGAGTTGACGCCGCTGGCGCTGAAGGAGCTGGAGGCGGGCGGGGTCGATGCCGTCGTGGCCGACAACGGCGTGGTCGTGCACTACATCGCCAACAACCCGGGCGGCAAGTTCAAGACGGTGAACGACAAGGCCTTCGTGCCCGAGCAATACGGCATCGTCGTGAAGAAGGGCAACAAGGAACTGCTCGGCAAGATCGACCAGGCCCTCGGCGCGATCAAGGCCGACGGCACCTACGACAAGATCTACACGCAGTACTTCGGCCAGGCCAGCGGCGCCGCGGCGCCGGCTCCCGCCGCGTCGAAGTAGCGCGGCGGCGCCGAGGGCCCGGCGGTGGACCTGCGCTGGAGCATCCTCGCCGGCTACGGGCCGCTGTTCGCAGCGGGCCTGCTCATGACGATCCAGCTCACGCTCGTGGCGATCGTCTTCGGCCTGCTGCTCGGCGTGGCGCTCGGCTTGACGAGCACGTCGGCCGACGCGCCGCCGCCGCGCTCGCGGCCGCTGGCGTGGCTGCTCAAGGCGGCGCGCGGGGTCACGCTCGCCTACGTCACGTTCTTTCGCGGCACGCCGCTGTTCGTGCAGATCCTGCTCGTGCACTTCGCGCTGATGCCCATGCTCGTGCACCCCGACGGCGGCCTGCTGCTGGCCGGCGAGGCGGCGCGCGAATTCCGGCAGGAGCACGGCGCGTTCTTCTCGGGTGCGCTCGCGCTCACGCTGAACGCCGGCGCCTACATCTCGGAGATCTTCCGCGCCGGCATCCAGAGCATCCACCGCGGCCAGACGCAGGCCGCCTACAGCATCGGCCTCACGCACGCGCAGTCGATGCGCTACGTGGTGCTGCCGCAGGCGTTGCGCCGCATGGTGCCCGCGCTCGTGAACGAGGGCGTCACGCTGATCAAGGATTCGTCGCTCGTCTCGGCCATCGGCCTGGCCGAGCTGGCGCTGGCCGCGCGCACGGTCGCCGGCGCCTATTCGCGCTACTGGGAGCCGTATTTGGCGATCTCCGCGGTGTACCTCGTGCTCACGCTCGTGCTGTCGACGCTGGCCAAGCGGCTCGAGGCGCCGGCGCACCTGCGCGGGCGCTGAGGCGGCGCGTCAGGAGCCGAAGAAGTACCGCTTCAGCCCGGCCAGGATCATCTCGACCGCGATCGCGGTGAGCACCAGGCCCATCAGCTTCTCGAGCGCGCTCACCATCGAGCCGCCCACCAGCTGGCGGATGCGGTCGGCCGCGAGCAGCACGGCGGCGCTCACGGCCATGGCCGCGGTGAGCGCGCCCACCCAGTACCACATGCCCTGCGGCTGGCGCGACGCGAGCAGCAGCACGGTGGCCATCGCCGACGGCCCCGCGAGCAGCGGCACGGCGAGCGGAAAGACGAACGGCTCGCGCTTGCCCTGCGCGGTGTAGACCTCGCCGCCGGACGCGAAGATCATGCGGATCGCGATGATCAGCAGGATGACGCCGCCCGCCACCTCGAGCGAACGCTCGGACAGATGCATCAGGCGCAGGAAGCCCTGGCCCGCGAACATGAAGGCCAGCAGCACCACGAAGGCGATGCAGGCCTCGCGCAGCGCCACGCGCGTGCGCCGCGCCGGCTCCACGTTGCGCAGCACAGAGATGAAGATCGGAAGGCTCCCGAACGGGTCGAGCACGAGCAGCAGCAGCACGAACGCCGAGATGAAGGTGTGGTCCATCGGCGGTCAGCGGCCGGGCGAGCTCACCGTCCGACCGCGTGCAACTGCTGCAGCTCCGCCTCGTCGAAGCCGGCCGCGCGCCGGGCGGCGACGTTGAACGGCCCGCGCAGCCGCGGCGCGCCGTGCTCGGCCGCGAGCGCGGCGTAGGCGGTTGCCGGGTCCAGGCCGCGCGCGTCGCAGAGCCAGCGGTACCAGCGGTTGCCCACGGCGACGTGGCCGATCTCGTCGCGCAGGATCACGTCGAGGATCGCCGCGCCCGCCGCGTCGCCCGAGGCGGCGAGCTTCGCGCGGATCGGCGGCGAGGCATCGAGGCCGCGTGCCTCGAGCGTGCGCGGCACGAGCGCCACCCGGGCCAGCACGTCGTGCCGTGTCTTGTGCGCCATCTGCCAGAGGCCATCGTGCGCCGGGAAGTCGCCATAACGATGGCCGAGGCTCGCGAGGTGGTCGCGCAGCAGCTCGAAGTGCAGCGCCTCCTCGCGCGCCACGCGCAGCCAGTCGACATAGAACGCGTCGGGCAGGCCGGCAAAGCGCCAGGTGGCGTCGAGCGCGAGATCGATCGCGTTCAGCTCGATGTGGGCCAGCGCGTGGATCAGCGCCGCGCGGCCTTCGCGCGTGTTCACGGGGCGCGGCTTCAGCGCCGACGGCGCGACGAGCCGGGGCGCGTCGGGGCGGCCGGGCAGGGCCGGCGGCTCGGGCAGCGCCAGCCCGCTGCCGGAGGGCGCATCGATCGACAGGGCGCGCGTGCGCGCGGCCTTCGAATCGGGATCGCGCACGAGCAGCAGCTCGAGTGCGTGCTGGCGCAGGGTCGACATCGCGGCGATGTTACGCGCCCGCCTGCCTAGAATGCCCTTTTGCTCCCAGCGGGTGTCTCATGGCCCTCTATCGGTTCGAGCAGCACGCTCCCGTCGTTCCCGTCTCGGCCTGGGTGGCCGAAACGGCCACCGTCATCGGCCGCGTCGAGCTCGGCGAGGACGCGAGCATCTGGTACGGCGCCACGGCGCGCGGCGACAACGACCGCATCGTGGTCGGCGCGCGCAGCAACGTGCAGGAAAGCAGCGTGCTGCACACCGACGCCGGCATTCAGCTCATCGTGGGCGCCGACGTGACGATCGGCCACCAGGTGATGCTGCACGGCTGCACCATCGGCGACGGCACGCTCATCGGCATCCAGGCCATCGTGCTGAACGGCGCGCGCATCGGGCGCCATTGCCTGGTGGGGGCCGGGGCGCTGGTCACCGAAGGCAAGGAGTTCCCCGACGGCTCGCTCATCGTCGGCTCGCCGGCGAAGGTGGTGCGCGCGCTCGATCCCGCACAGATCGAGGGGCTGATGCAAAGCGCCCGGCACTACGTCGAACAGGCGCGCCGCCACCGCGCGCAATGCGCGCGCGTCGACATTCGCTGAAGGCCGTCTCCGGGCCCTTTTCCGCGCCGGCGGGCGAGGCGGCCTCGCTCGACCGCTGCCTGCTCCTTGCAGCGCTGCTGCATGTGCTGCTCGTGTTGTTGCTCGGCACCGCGCCGGGCTCGGCGCCCTGGCGCGGCGGGTCGGCGCCCGGGCCGCTGCGCGTGACGTTGGCTGAGGCGCCACGCGCGCCGCCGGCCGCAACAGCGC
>Ga0247825_10002978_pt1 | contig 11162 bp, 11 predicted proteins | sample 13C_Vanillin_Day_FD_194413 | JGI IMG/M metagenome (GOLD analysis project Ga0247825, IMG submission 194413) | Soil microbial communities from agricultural site in Penn Yan, New York, United States - 13C_Vanillin_Day48 | ecosystem: Environmental > Terrestrial > Soil > Agricultural land | place... | reverse complement strand
GCTGCAACGGGCCGACGGATCTACTCGCTACCGATCAAGCCAGAGCAGCTGCGCGGGGGAACGGCGTAGGAGCTGGTTGGTGGATGTTGGTTAGTGGATGGTGGTCATATTCCAGGTTCGCCTAGCAGCCCGTGGTGAAAGCTGTTTGTCTCACGCCGATGTGCGCGATGGCGGATCTCGTGATCGAGAGACGTCCGAGTCGTGAAAAGAGTCGTACGAGCGACCGATGACGCGATACAGACTGCCGCAGCGGCCAGATCAACGTCAGAAGGGTGGCCAAGACCGCGAGGAGCCGCCCTTGCAGCCCGCGCGGCGTGCCGACGCCGATCAGCTGCCGCATGAGCAACCCGAGATTGAAGCCCCCGGCGTGGATCAGCACGCGCTTGCGGATGTTCGTGTGGCCGCGGAGGTGCACCCGACGCATCCCGCCGGTCTCATAGAGATGGGCGAAGGGCCGTTCCAAGCGCTCGCCGCGGAGCCGCAGCAGGCGCAGGCCCCGCGGACCGCGAATCCGCCGACGATTGCGGTAGACCGCGTCGCGTGCCTGGGGATTCTTCCTCCAGTTCCGTCTGCCGCGATCGGGCTCGGAGATGTAACTGCGGACGCCCACGGCTTCGAAGTCCACGAGCGACTGATTGCTGTGATAGCCCTTGTCGCCGACGATCTCTTCGATCCCCTCGCCATCAGGCCTCACCGCCTCCACCTGCTCGGCTGCCTCAATCAGCGTCTCGACGCATGTCGTCGTGTCGCCGTCGTCGGCATCTTGCACTGTGACACCGACGATCGCGCCGGTCTCGAGGTCGACGGCATGCTCGGCCTTGTGCGCCAAGTGCGTGCGCCCGTCTTTCATCTTTGTGATCTTCGCGTCGGGATCGTGCGGATGGGTCCAATCGTCGTTCGAGCCCTTCTTCTTCCGCTTCCGGTCGATGCGCGCCAGGTCCGCGCGGGTCGGTGTCTCGATGCCCGACGCCTGCGCGAGCTTCGTCAAGAAGTCCTGATAGCTCTCCCCGGTATCCCGCCGCACGATGCTCCGCAGCGCCGCGTTCGCCTCCAGCGTCGTCGCGTCAATGCCGATCGTCTTCCCCTTGACCAGGCCCGCGTCGGCGAGACGCTGCAGCATCCACGTGAAGACCGCCTCGTGCGTCTCGAGATCGATCAAGCGACGGGTCCGGGAAATCGTCGAATGGTCGGGCGGCGCCTCCGGCAACACCAACCCGAGGAACTCCCGCACGGCAAACGAATCGGCCGCGCGCCACGCGATCGCGCGCTCGGCGTCCAAGCCTTCGAAGTAGCCGACCAGCAGCAACCGGAAGTAACGGCCCGGCGGCAGGCCGGGGCGGCCCTCGTCCGCGTAGAACCGCTCGCACAGACCCTCGACGAAGCCGTCGAAGTCGTGCTGGTCGAGAATCTGATTCAGTCGCGCGTAGAACGGGTGGGCGGCACTGCGCGGCAGGTCCTGGGTCGCCACCCACATCGAGGCCTGCTTCGCATGTCGCTTTCGTTTCCCCATCGCCATTGGCGACAGTGTAGTACGCGGGATCGATCGCGTCGATCCTTAATTCAACGTTTCACCACGGGCTGCTAGCCCACCAACCACGAATCACCGACCACTATCCGCCATCCGACTAGAGTCCCCGCTTAGTCCCGCCCAGTTCCTCGACACCCTGTTTGAACAGGTCGAGGATCTTGGTGCTCGTCCGGAACTCTTCGAGGATTGCCGCGCGGCGGCTGGTTCGCAAATCGGTGATCACGTACGCGAGCGTCGTCGCCATCACCGAGCCTTCCTCGGTGTTGGTGGCTTCGAAGCGCTCCTGAAACGCACGGAGGGTCGGCTCGAAGTTCGCGTCGTGCCATCTCTCGATCCCGCTGTCGAGGCGCAGGAAGTCGTTGAGTACGGCGGCGTACGCCTGCGTCGGGGGCCGGTGCCAGAACGACACGTCCTTGCCGAAGTTCTTCACGTAGAACGGCAGATACAGGTTGGCCTGCGCCGGGACGCGAGCACCGAGTGCCGGGTTGAATCGCTTCACTTCATCGAGCTTGAGGCCGGTGCGAGCGGTGATGTCGAGCGCGCGCCATGACTCTGACGTGCGCATCGCGTAGATTCGAGACTGTGGATTCTCGGCGACGATCCGCCGGACGTTGATCGTGTTGCCGAACACCATCTCGGCATAGAGCGAGGAGCGCGGCCCGTAGGTCCGGAACAGATCGCGATAGCGCTGGATCGAGATGTCGCGAAGGCTCGCCGCGAAGTCCGAGCCCATGAGGTACTGCTCGCGCGATCCCACGCCACCAAGGCGCTCGCCGTTGATCACAGTGCGCCCGACGTTCACGCCGCCCGCGTGATGTTCAGACAGCGCCGGGATGTAGCTGTCGTACATCGTCGCGAGGATCGTCAGATACGCCGCGCAGTAGGGCGCCTGCGTCGTCTGGTTGTAGGCCTCGATGACCGCGGGTGACAGCTTGTTCAGGAACGCCCAGTTCCGGCTGAGCCACTGGCAGAAGCCGAGTGCGCGCGCGCGCGAGCGGGCACGGCCGTCCAGGCCGGATTCGAGGATGGCCTGTGCCAGTCCGATCTCCGACGGCACTCCAAACCGCTCGTAGATGGCGCCCCATTCATCGAGGAAGCTTCCGTAGCGCTGCGCGTTCGGGATGAGGAACAGCCCGCGAGTGGGGTTGTGTACGAGCGGACCCGTGACCGGTTCGAGGAGTCGTACCACTTCGTCCCGGCGCTCGTTCAGCTGCTTCGGCAGCGTGCGGCCGTTCAGAAAGCCGGAGAGTCCCTGCTCCTCCCATACCGCATCGCGAGTCCAGTCGCCGGCGGCGGGAAAGGTTGCGATCAGACGTCCGTCGTTGGCGCTCCCGAATGCAATCCGTCCGTCAGGAATCGTGAAGATGTATTGCCAGAACTGGTACTCGGGCCGGTAGGTCTCGACAGCCTTGATGTCCTGGGCCAGTCGTGCGCGCGAGTACTCCGCTGCAGCACTCGCCTCGTAGGGCAGGGCTGCCGGCGTGTTCGTGGGTTCGGGCGCAGTCTGCGCCTGAATGGCTGAGCTAGCGCTCGCAAGAGTGGCGAGTCCGAGAATGAAGGCCAGTAGTCTCATGGGTGAAGCGAGTTGATTATCAACGAATCTGGCGTAACTCAGCCACTAACTCTCTTATCGACCGACTGCGTCCAGAAATTCACATCTCTGCGGGTTGGGCCTTCGGGCTAGGATCGGTCGCCATGAAAGGCTCACGGATTCTTACTGGTTTCATCGTCGCGTCGGTTGTGAGCGCGACCTCGTCGCTCCTTGCTCAATGGCCGGCGTATCCCGATACGAAGGTGCCACGAACCGCAGATGCACGGCCCAACCTCGATGCGCCGACGCCGCGGACCGCTGTCGGCAAGCCCGACCTTAGTGGCGTCTGGTTGAACGAATGGTTCTACGGCGGGCAGGTGCGCCAACCACCGGTGTCGCCGGCAGGAGAGCCGCCCGCCTCGACCTTCGCGAACATCGGCGCCGGATTTCCGAACGGACTTCCATTTCAACCCTGGGCAAAGGAGTTGATGGAAAAACGAAAAGAGCAGAACAGCAAGGACAATCCCGATGCTCACTGCCTGCCGATGGGCTTGATGCAGTTCCACGAGCACCCGCAACCGCGCCGGATGATTCAGACGCCAGGCGTCCTCGTCGTCCTCTATGAAGGCAACTCCGGCGTGCGGCAGATCTTCACCGACGGCAGACCGCTTCCGAATAATGACCCTCAGCCCTGGTGGTATGGCTACTCGACCGGCAAGTGGGAAGGCGACACGCTCGTCGTCGAGACGACCGGATTCCGTGACGATGGCTGGTTGGATATCTGGGGGAGCCCGTTCACGAGCGCGGCGAAGATCACGGAGCGATTCAGGAGGCTGAATTACGGCGTGATGAAGATCGACGTCACCATCGACGATCCGAAGGCGTACACGAAGCCGTTCAGCGTCCGCGTCAACCAGCGCATCATGCCCGACGGCGAGCTGATCGAGTTCATCTGCAATGAGAACAACAAGGCGCCGCAGTTGATGGTGGGGAAGTAAGGGCACGGTCCTCAGTCCACGGTCTTCAGTCCACAGTCCACTCCACCATCCACCATCCGGGACGTGCTTGACTCGCATATACTGTGTGGCATACAGTGTGTGGCGCACACTGGATAGCACACAGGACTTATGGCGCCGGATCAATTCGAATCGCTTCGTCTCGAGCTTCGTCGCGGCTGTCTGGTGATGGCCGTCCTCGCGCAACTGCGGCGAGAGCACTATGGCTACACGCTGAAGAAAGATCTGACCGATCAGGGGTTGGAGATCGACGAAGGGACGCTCTACCCGCTGCTCCGGAGGCTCGAGAGTCAGGGATTACTCGTCAGCGAGTGGCGAGAGGAAGACAAGCGCAACAAGCGGTTCTATCGTCTCTCGCCTAGTGGCAAGTCGGTGCTCAAGGAGCTGCTGGCCGAGTGGCAGTCGATCAATTCCGCGGTGAATCGCATCGTCGGTGGAACGCGCTCAGTTGCATGAGGCCCGAGATGACACTGCTCGAACGGTACCTGCACGCGGTGAAGAAGCGGCTGCCGCGAAATCAGCGCGACGACATCGTCGCGGAGCTACGCGACATCCTGCTGTCACAGATCGAAGCGGAAGAGGCTACACATAGGCGACGTCTCTCCGACGACGAGGTCGCGGTGATTTTGAGAAGGTTCGGGCGTCCAATGACCGTGGCAGCGCGATACGGGGCGTCCAACTATCTCATTGGCCCGGCGCTGTACCCAGCCTACCTGGCCTCGTTGAGAGTACTGGCGTGGGTGTGGGGGCCGATCGCGGCGCTCTCCGTGTTCCTGTCGGTTGTGACGGCTGACGATCCGTTCCGCCAGGCGGCGTGGAAGCTTTTGCTCGTCACCGTGATCGGCCTAGCGAATTTCGCGATCATCACGCTGATCTTCGCGCGCATCGAGAGGGCCGCCGCCTCCTCCGGCACGAGTGCAGACCATTGGGACCCGCGCTCGCTACCATCTCCGGAGCAGCTCGAGCCGACACCGCGGTCGCAGGTAATGGGATCGATTCTCCTGATGACTTTCTATCTACTGCTGTGGCTCGGCGTCTTGCCGATTGATGCCTGGATTGCGCGCCTCAATGCGGTGGTCGGCGGTACTCCGTTGCCGTATGGGTTTGCGCCGGTCTGGAGCGCAGTGAGCCGCTTGTCGTGGTGCTCATCCTCATGAGCATCGCCCGCGACATCGTTGCACTGATCCGGCCGCATTGGCTCACGCTGCGCGGCTACACCGGCCTCGCGCTGAACGTGGGCGGGCTGCTGGTGCTAATACGGCTGGTGCGCGCGGATGCGGTGTTCGTGGTCACTGACCCGGCTGGCATTGGTGCCGCCCATATCGGTCCCTTCAACACGCTGTTCTTCATGGTTCTGCTCATGGCGGTGTCCGGCGCCTTCATCAGCACCCTGCTGGCCGTGCGGCACCTCGTGAGGCGACGCGCGTCGTACGCCTGATCCGGCTACCGGCTACAATGCCGCCCACCTCGTGAAGCTCTCGGACATCGGCCCCGGGCTCCTGCTTGCGGCCACCGGCATCGGTGTGGGCGACATGGTCTCGTCCACGATTGCTGGTGCCGAATACGGTCTGACGCTCGTCTGGGCGCTCGCGGCTGGCGTCGTCCTCAAGTTTGCGATCACCGAAGGCGCGGCGCGCTGGCAGCTCGGCACGGGGACGACGCTCATCCAAGGATGGCGCGATCATCTTCCACGTGCTGCCGTTCTCGCCTTCTTCATCTACTTCATCGTCTGGAGCTACTTTGTGTCGAGCGCGCTCGTCACAGCGAGTGCGCTGGTGCCGGCCGCGATCATTCCCTCGGTGCCGCTGCCGGTGTGGGGAGTCATTCACGCGGTTGGCGCGTTCGTGATGGTGTGGTTCGGCCGATACGAGCGTTTCCTCGCGATCGTGAAGTGGTTCATCGGCCTGAAATTCGGTGCAATCATCGCGTCGGCGCTCCTGATTGTGCTGTGGTCCGGAGCGGACTGGTCTGGCGCAGGGGCGCGATCGCCGTTCTCGACGGCTTACACGCTGTCGCTTATCGGCGGCGTCGGTGGAACGGTGACGCTGCTCTCGTACGGCTACTGGATGCGCGAGGCCGGGTGGGCGGGCGTCGAGCGGATGAAGGCGGCGCGCGGCGATCTCACCCTTTCCTTCACCCTCGTTTTCGTCTTCTGCATCTCGATGATCTTTCTCTCGACGCAGATCAACTGGACGGGGCAGATCCTCGACGAAGGTCCGCGGCTCTGTTTGTTGCTTGCGGATCGCATTGGCCAGGAGATCGGTCCGGTCGGGCGGGGAGTGTTCCTGCTTGGCTTCTGGGGCGCGGCGTTCTCGTCAGTGCTCGGCGTCTATCACGGGGTGCCGTTCCTCTTCGACGACATGCTGCGCCTCTGGCGCCGGCAGCCGGCCGGCGGACAGCGCGGCAAGCCCTACCGAGCGTGGGCCGCCTATCTTGCACTCGCCGCGATCTCGGCACTCGTCATTCGAAGACCCGTGTGGCTCGTCTTCGCGTACACCGTGGTCGGGTCGATGTTCTTTCCGTTTGTGATCTCGACGCTGCTGTGGCTGAACAACAAACGGAACGTGCGCGCCACGCGAAACGGCGTGCTCGTGAACGTGGTGCTCAGCGCGGCGCTCGTCCTTTACGCGTTTCTCGCGATCGAAGCGTTCTGAATGGGGTCGGGAGTCATTTGATCAGGGCAGTTTGGGCACGGTCGTTTCATACTGGACTGTCCTCAACAAATGACTCCCGACCCCCTTACACTTTCAGTCCTCGATCTCGTCCCCGTCCGTAGCGGCGCCACTGCACGTGAGGCGATGGAAGAGTCGGTGGACCTGGCGCGTCTGGCGGAGCGGCTTGGCTTCGTGCGCTACTGGTTCGCCGAGCACCACGGCATGGCGAGCATCGCGAGTTCGGCGCCCGAGATTCTGATCGAGCACGTCGCGTCGGCGACATCGCGGATTCGCGTCGGGTCGGGCGGCATCATGCTGCCGAACCACACTCCGCTCCGCGTCGCGGAGGTGTTCCACACACTCGAGACGCTGCATCCGGATCGTATCGATCTCGGCCTGGGTCGCGCTCCTGGCACAGACCCGGCGACGTCGCGCGCGCTCAGGCCGTTCGACGGCGAACACTTTCCAGAGCAGGTGCAGGAGATGCTGGCGCTCTCGCGGCGGCAGTTTCCGCCCGAGCATCCGTTCGCGTCGGTGCGTGTCGTGCCCGAGGGCGTGACATTGCCACCCATCTGGGTGCTTGCCTCGAGCGGCGCGACGGCGGCGTTCGCCGGGTCGATGGGGATGGGTTACGGGTTCGCGCGGCATTTCAGCCCGACGCCGCCGGGTCCGGCCATTCGCGCCTACCGCGAACACTTTCGGCCGTCGGCGCAGTTCCCGTCGCCGCACGTCATTCTCGGCGTCTCGATCATCTGCGCGCCGACCGCCGAGGAGGCCGACGACCTGGCCTCGTCCTCGGATCTTGGCTGGGTTCGCCTCCATCGCCGTGAGTTTCTCCCGCTACCCAGCCCGGATGAGGCCCGCCGCTACGAGTACACCCCGCAGGAGCGCGTCGTCGTCGAAATGAATCGCGCGCGCCATTTCATCGGCACGCCGGAGACCGTCGCGAACATGATTCGCAATATCGTCTCGGACACGCAGGCCGACGAAGTGATGATCACGTGCACCGTCTATGGCCGGATGGAGCGATTCCGTTGTTACAAGTTGATCGCATCCGAGTTTGGCATGCCGGCGGAACGGGCGGGCTGAAGCAGACAAACTTCCGGCCTTTCGGAGCCCTCATCGGGGGTCGACGCCAGTTTCCTCAGATAGTCGAGCCATTTCAGGGATCCGTCGGCGGCAAGGATCTTGACTGTCCCGAGGCGTGCTGAAAGTCGATCTGCATACGCACACGTCTGACGATCCTGTCGATGACGTTCCGTACTCCACGTATGAGCTGATCGATCGCGCCGCGCAGCTTGGGTATCACGCGCTGGCGATTACCCTTCACGAGCGACAGCTTGGCCTGCAACCGTTCGTCGACTACGCGGCCGATCGCGGTATCACGCTCATACCGGGGATCGAGCGGACGATAGAAGGCTGCCACGTCCTGTTGTTGAATTTCACTCCCGCCACCGAGCGGGTCAACAGCTTCGCGGACCTTCGGGAGTTGAAGGCGCGGGAACCGCGCGGGCTCGTCGTCGCACCGCACCCGTTCTTTCCGGTCGGCGTGGCGCTGCGCGGCATGATGGATCGTCACGCGGATCTCTTCGACGTCGTCGAATGCAACGCGATGTCCACCCGCTTGCTCGATTTCAACCGGAAGGCGCAGCGATGGGCGCGTGCGCATGGCAAGCCGATGATTGGCAACGGCGACGTTCATCGGCTGCGTCAGTTGGGCTCCACGTATTCACTCGTCGATGCGTACCCGGAGGCCGGTGCGATTTGCGAGGCGATCCGGAATGGTCGCGTCGAAGTTCACGCCAAGCCACTGTCGATGGTTTCCGCCGCCACCCTCGTGTGGCAGCTGATGGCGCGAGATTTGGTGAAGGGGCTGCTCCGCCCAGCGCCGGCCGGACACCTCTAGCCCAAACGCACCGGATACAATAGGCCGGTGCTCGTCACCGCCGAACTCTCCCAGCTTCTTCGCGACGTGCTCACCAGTCGCGTCTACGATGTGGCGCGGGAGACGCCGCTCGACAAGGCGCCACGCCTGTCCGAGCGTCTCGACAACGAAGTCCTTCTCAAGCGCGAGGACCTGCAGCCGGTCTTCAGCTTCAAGCTGCGCGGCGCCTACAACAAGATTGCGCATCTGACGGACAGGGAGCGATCGCGCGGTGTCATCGCTGCGAGTGCCGGCAACCATGCGCAGGGCGTCGCGTTTTCAGCGCAGAGGCTCGGACTGCGATCGATCATCGTCATGCCGCAGACGACACCACGGATCAAGGTGGATGCGGTGCAGTCGATGGGCGCCGAGGTGGTGCTGGCGGGCGACAGCTACGATCAGGCCAAGGCACACTGCGACACGCTCGTGGCGCAGACCGGTATGACGTTCATCCATCCCTTCGACGATCCGCTCGTCATCGCGGGGCAGGGGACGATCGGTGCCGAGATTGTTCGTCACAGCCAGGATCAGTTGTCGGCAGTGTTCGTTCCGGTCGGCGGCGGCGGTCTGGTTGCCGGTATTGCCGGCTTCATCAAGTCGCTCCGGCCCGATGTGAAGATGATTGGTGTCGAGCCGTTCGAGGCCGACGCGATGTACCGATCCCTCGCGCACGGCCGGCGCGTGCAGCTCGATCACGTCGGCATCTTCGCGGACGGTGTCGCGGTGCGCGAAGTCGGTGAGCGGACGTTCGAGATCGTGCGACAGACCGTCGACGAAGTGCTGCGCGTGACCAACGACGAGATCTGCGCGGCGATCAAGGACATCTTCGACGACACGCGCACGATCATGGAGCCCGCTGGCGCACTCGCGGTCGCTGGCATGAAGACGTGGGTGGAACGTGAGGGCGCGCACAACCAGTCGCTCGTCGCGATCCTGAGCGGCGCCAACATCAACTTCGATCGCCTGCGCTTCGTTGCCGAGCGCGCCGAGGTTGGCGAAGCGCGCGAGACGCTCATCGCGATCACGCTGCCGGAGAAGGCGGGATCGTTCCAGAAGTTCTGCTCGGTGATCGGTCGCCGAACGGTGACGGAGTTCAACTATCGCCTGAGCGGCCGGCAGCAGGCCCACATCTTCGTCGGCTTTGCCACGCAGTCGCGGCAGGACGGCTCGGCGCTCGCGGCACAACTCACGGCGGCTGGCTACGAGACGGTCGATCTCACGGACAACGAGCTCGCGAAGCTGCACGTGCGCCACATGGTTGGTGGCCATGCGCCCGAAGTGCGTCACGAGCGTTTGTGCCGATTCGAGTTTCCCGAGCGGCCGGGCGCGCTCGCGCAGTTTCTCGAGAAGCTCGGTGGCCGCTGGAACATCAGCCTGTTCCACTACCGCAATCACGGCGCGGACTTCGGCCGCGTGCTCGCGGGGTTCGAAGTCCAGGAGAGCGACCTGCCCGCGTTCCGCGCGTTCCTCGACGAGCTCGCGTATCCGTACACGCTCGAGTACGAGAACCCAGCGTACAAGTTCTTTCTCGGGTAACTGCGTCCACGGTCCTCAGTCCACGGTCTCTGGTCCGCACGATCCGAGCACTTGTGGACTCACGCGAAGACCGCGGACGGAGGACTGAAGACTGAGGACTGCTTCTATCGCCTACGTCGCCCGCCGTCGAGCCGTGAGCCAGCTAATCGTCGACGCGAATGCGATCGCTGCGAAGACGACCGAGATGAAGAGCGACTTGCCCCGGAACGGCTGGCCTCGCAACAGATCCATCACCAGCGGGAACGCCGCAGCCAGCGAATAGGCGATCGCAAACGCTGCCGAAATCTGACGACGCTCGGCGCGGCTGCGTGCGCGCTCGAGGCGTTCGCGCTCAGTGCTGACGTCGCCCGCATCTACTGCGCCGCGTTCGTCGAACAGCCGCTTGAAGCGCGCGGTCATGCGCGAGAACTCAGGGTCCGTCGTGAGGAATTCGTCGATGAGCGCCCGTGTGTCGGCGCTGACTTCCCCGGCGAAATACCCAGGCAGCAGATCGTAGACGACGTCGCGTGTGATCTTCATGAGTGGTCTCCAAGGCCAGGCGCCGGTGGCGTGGCCAGCGCTTCTCGAGCGCGAAAGATTCGTGATTTCACGGCGCCAACGCTGACCCCGAGGGCAGCGGCGATTTCCGAATACGACATTTCGCGAATGACGTAGAGCAGCAGTGCGCGTCGATCGCCGCGTGCGACGTGGCGCAGGCGGGCGCGCACCTGCCGCAAGGCCGACGCGGGTTCGACGCGGGCGTCCGCCATTGGCGAGCCATCCTGCAATCGCTCGTCGAGCGCCACGTGCGGCTGCGCCGCGCGCAGGTGGTCACGAAACAGGTTGCGTGTGATGGTCAGGAGGTAGGCGCGAACGGTCTCCTGACGAATGCGATCGCGAGCCGTCCACGCGCGCACGAACGTGTCAGCGGTCAGGTCCTCGGCACGCGCGACGTCCCCCGTCAGGAACAGCGCGAAGCGGAAGACATCCGGGT
>Ga0247825_10002977_pt1 | contig 11162 bp, 9 predicted proteins | sample 13C_Vanillin_Day_FD_194413 | JGI IMG/M metagenome (GOLD analysis project Ga0247825, IMG submission 194413) | Soil microbial communities from agricultural site in Penn Yan, New York, United States - 13C_Vanillin_Day48 | ecosystem: Environmental > Terrestrial > Soil > Agricultural land | place... | reverse complement strand
CGTTGTGACTCCGCAGATGGTTCGACAGGCTCACCATGACAATTGGGGCGGGGGGCTGCGGTCGGGTGGCGGTGGTTGCGCGGTGGGCTGCGCTCAGGCGCGATGTGACTCCGCAGATGGTTCGACAGGCTCACCATGACAATTGGGATGAGGGGCTGCGGTCGGGTGGCGGTGGTATCTGGCGGTGTGGAGGTGCGCGATGAATCGCGCCGCTACAAGGGCAGGGTTCCAAAGCACAACACGACGCCGAGGTTGGAAACCTCGGCTACAGGGATAGTTGTGCTGGTCGGAGGGCGATGAGGCGCGCCTGTGACTTCGTAGATGGTTCGACAGGCTCACCATGACAAAGGTGAGGTTGTTGCGCGAAACGAACTGACTTGAGAAGGAGGGCTCGCGGGCCACTTTCGTGGCCCGCGAGCTTGCCCGTGGTTTAGGCGGTGAAGGGGGCCTTGGTCTCGTCCAGCCAGGTGCCGTAGTGGGTCCAGACTGAGGAGCCGAGGTAACGGTAGGTCTGGTAGTTGCGCAAGGCCGGCCAGGCGAGGGCGAATGACGTTGCGGTGCCAGGGTTGATCAGGCCGTACATGGACTTTGCAAGGTTCCGCTGGATGTCCTTGACGAGGACCTGACGCGCCTTGACGTCCTTCTCCAGCCGGGCCTTTTCAATCAGGGAGTCGATTGCGGGGTCGCCGGACTTGTCGTTCTTGCCGTTGGTGCTGAAGCCCTTGAAGGTTGCACCGGCCTTCGACCAGTACTCGGCGGCGAGAGCGCTTGCAGGGGCCAGGCGCCAGGGGGTGGTCCCGGTGACGGTGTGCCAGCCGATGCCTTCGTACTGGCCCTGGCCGTCGCGGATCTGGGGGATGTAGACGGTGTTGTAGTCTTCCGCGACCACCGTGCATTCGAAGCCGGCGTCGAGGACCATTGCTTCCAACGCCTCAGCGAATCGGGCGAGGTTGGCGACGGCGTTCGAGGTGATGCGGTTGGACTTGATCTTGATGGGCGTGGAAACGCCCGCGGCCGAAATCAGCTTTTTGGCTTCGGCGAGGTCGTACTGGTAGTACTTCCCGTTTGCCCCGAAGTCCTTGCCCTGGGGGTCCAGCCACCAGTCAGTGCCGAAGTCGGCCGGGAGGGCCGAGTTCCAACGAACGTCAGTGGGAAGGCCGCCTGCCTCGAGGTCGGGGACGTTGAACATAGCGTCGACCCACGCGGCACGGTCCCAGGACATGGAGAAGGCCTGGCGCACGCGCTCGTCGGCGAAGGGGTTGCTCTTGTCCGCGGGCAGCTGGCCGAAGGTGACGACCGGGTTAGCGGACTGGAGGTCCAGGGCGTAAATCTGGAGGCGAGGTTCGTCCCGCTTAAGGGTGAAGACACTCTCCGCGAGCAGGCCTGCCTGGAAGTAATGGATGTTGCCCGCCTTGAGCTGGGCCTCTGCCTGCGCGTTCTCGGAGATGATCGGGTACTCGATCGTCTCGACGAGGTTGGCGTTCTGGTCCCAGAAGTCCGGGTTGCGCCTGAGTGTGAAGCCCTGTGACGGCTCGTACTTGTCGAGGAAATAGGGGCCGGTGCCGATCATCTCGCGCCGGATGTCGAAGCCGCTCTCGGCCTCCTTGGGCATGAGGACGATGTTGCCGGTGTGACTTCCGTAGGCGGCGAAGAGGTTCAGTGCGAAGGTCAGGGGTTCCTTGAGCTTGACGGAGACGGTGCGCGCGTCGGTGGCGGTGACGGTGAGGACGGGCGCGCTGGGGTTGGCTGAGTTCGCGGCGAGACCGCGCAAGGGTGCGGTGGCAGCGTAGCGATTCCAGCTGAAGATGAAGTCGGAGGAATCGGCGATGCGGCCGTTGACCGGGGCCTTGTTATGCCATTTGGCGTTCGCCCGCGTCTTGAAGGTGATGGTCAGGCCGTCCGGCGAAACTTCCCAGGATTCGGCGAAGCCGGGGCTGAGCTCCAGCTTGTCCTCTTCGTCCAGGTACGGCGCCTTCGGCTGGAGCATCGTGCTGTAGACGTGCTTGGCAGGGTTGTTCAGGGGCGCAATGGGTGACTGGGCGTCGAAGCTGGGTGCGTCAGCGTTGGTGCGGTCCTTGAGGACACCGCCGCGCTTGGCCTGCGACTTGGAGTCTTCCCTCTTCGTGACGAGGCTTGTCTTGTCGCTTGAGCCGGTGCTGTCGCCGTCGTCCCCGCCGCCACAGGCTGCGAGAAACGCGGCCCCCAGGGCCGAAGCACCCGATGCCGCTATGAAGCGGCGCCGGTTGAGCCTGCCAGCGAGGGTCTTGGTCCAGTAGTTGGGTTCCATTCTCGAGCTTTCCTCCCTTGATTTGTCTATCATTAATTACAATTCATGTAATCGATTAACTTTGTTACGTTGGCGGGTATTCTACCGGATGTTGTCAATGGTTATTCACAAGACATCTGGTGACTCGTTTCAGATTGACAAATACCGAGAAGAGGGTTACAACGCGGGAATCGACGATGCGCTCTCGACTGAGGGTTAAAACCTCAGTTAGAGGATCGAAATGCCTCATATACAGGCCGGAGGGGCGACGGCGTGTCAGCATGCCAGGCACCTACCGCGGTCGATTAGAGGCTTCGAGCCGCAAGAATTGCGAACAGCTGGAAAGAGGTCTTACATGCTTAGCGCTGCTGAAAACGAGTTGATGTGCCGAGTGGGACCGGGGACTGCTATGGGAGACCTTTTGCGCGAGTACTGGATCCCGGCGCTGGCGCCGGATGACATGCCGGCGCCGGATGGCCCGCCGCTGCGCATCCGGCTGCTGGGCGAGAACCTGATCGCGTTTCGGACGACGTCGGGGCAGTTCGGGCTGATCCAGAACGCCTGCCCGCACCGTGGGGCGTCGCTGTTCTTCGGCCGCAATGAGGAAGAGGGCCTGCGCTGCGTGTACCACGGCTGGAAGTTCGACGTGACCGGCGCGTGCGTCGACATGCCGTCGGAGCCGGCCGAGAGCAACTTCAAGAGCAAGGTACACGCGACGGCCTACCCCTGCGTGGAGCGCAACGGCATCGTGTGGACGTACATGGGTAGCCGGGAGACCCTGCCCCCGCTGCCGGCGATTACGTACAACCTGGACGAGGACTGCCGGATCAACCGGTTCGTGGAGGACTGCAACTTCATGCAGGCGCTCGAGGGCGACATCGACACGGTGCACTTCGGCTTCCTGCACTGCGGTCATATCCGGCCTGAAGACGCGGTCTACCAGAGTTGTGACTACTACGCATTCAAGCAGCGCCACATGGACATCGTGACGATCGAGCACGAGGTCGGCACGACCTACGGCGCAATCCGGCCGGCAGAAGAGACGACGGACAACTGGCGTATCGGTCACTTCATGCTGCCGTTCTACACGCAGGCGGCGAACGGCGTCCTTGGTCTGAGGGCATCGATGCGGGCGTGGGTGCCGATCGACGATGAGCACACGATGGTCTGGGGAATCGGCACGGCCCAACTGGCGGACCGGGATGCGGTGGGCATCGGCAGCCTACGGCAGAGCGGTGGGCGGAACGACCCTCTGGGGCGATTCGGGCCGATGGGCGGACGCGGTACGCAGCCGTTCTTGCCAGACACAAGCGACTGGATCGGCCGCTTCCGTCCGACGGCGAACATGAGCAACGACTACCTGATCGACCGGGAGCTGCAGTCGGCGGTGGACATGGATCCTTCGCGGCCGCAGACGGGGACCTACAGCGGCGTGCCGAACGGTGCGCAGGACCCGCTGACCCAGGAGACGATGGGTTCGATCTACGACCGGACGCAGGAGCACCTCGGCACGACCGATGGAATGATCATCCGGACGCGACACAAGGTCCTCAACGCGGCGAAGGCGCTACGCGATCAGGGCGTTACGCCTCCCGGCGTCGATAGCCCGTCGCTGTACCAGCTGCAGTCCGGTGGTGCGAACCTGCCCAAAGGCGTGAATGCAATCGAGGCGTGCTGGGACATTTTGTTCAACGGCGCCCAGCTGAGCGACGTGGGGACGAAGGTCGTGATTCCCTCCTCAGGTTAGGGGCAGACCCCTCCCCCGGCCCCCTCCGCCGCTTCGCTACCCGGCAAGCGACCGATTTCGGAGAGGGGGAGCAGGAACGGGGATCTGCGGAGCGTCGCGGTCACGGACTGGACCGAGGGCTAAACACTGTGGAACGAGCATCTGGGGACGGCCTTAGCGCTTATGCGGAGCGCTACCTCGACATCTACCCTTGGGCGGACGCCGCGGCGATCGAGCTGTGGTCGAGGGTTGGCGCTGCTTACCTCGCCCAGCGTGCTGCCCAGGAGAGGTTGTACAAGAGCTTCGGGCTGGAGAAGAAACACGGGCGCTTCGCAGTGCTGCGGGCGCTCTACTTTGCCCCCGGTCACCGGCTGACACAGTTCGAGATTGGCAACGATGCCAAGGTGACTTCAACCCACGTCACGTATCTGATCGATAGCCTCCAGGAAGATGGACTGGCCGTGAGGTTGCCCCATCCCAGCGATCGGCGAATGGTGCATGTCGAACTGACGCGGGAAGGGCTTGAGCTTTGCGAGAGGCTCGTACCGGCGATGGCCGAGTTCATTGGCGAGATCTCTTCCGATCTGACTCAGGAGGAGAAGAGCGTTCTCAATCGGCTGCTCGAAAAGTTGCGCGCGAACGCGGAGGCGAGCAATCTCGCCGAGGGTTAGGGTTCGGAGTCGTCGCGGGATGCCTAAAGGCCGCGACAGGATATCCCGTGATTCTTGCCGACCGAGGCGGAGCGAGCGGTGGTGATGCGCCCGCTACGGCGTAGATGCTTCGACAGGCTCAGCATGACAAACGGGCCGGTCCGTCTGATTCGGTTCGTGGCGTTGCTGGCGCGACTGCGTGTGCCACGAGAGTGAACTCGCTAGGCGCGGACTACGAGAGTCTTCGCGGCCATATCGCCGATGCGCTGGTGCTTCGATGAGGTGGCGGCGACGACGGTGCCTACGAGGTAGGGAAGAACCCAGGGGAAGCCATCGACCACGCGCAGGAGGGTGCGAGTGGCGACCTTCCCGGGTGTGAGGAGCCCGTCGGCGGCAACGACTTTGATGCCCATGACTTTCTTGCCGAGGGTCTGGCCCGTGGCGTTCTCGAAGACGAAGAAGTAGGCGAAGCAGAGGACGATATAGACGATGAAGGGCACGCCGCTGAGGTTGAAGGCGAAGCTGGAGCCGTCGGCCTCGGACTCGCCAAAGATCGCCGACATGACGCCGCCGAGGATGGCGAGGGTGATGACGTCGATGATGCCTGCCACGATACGGACGCCGAGGATGTTCTCGGCGGCGATCGGCGCGGCAGGCAATGGGGTGTCGTTCATGGGCGGGAGTCTAGCAGAACCCGGGAGGGCCGTTAGCAAGCTGTAACTTGAGGCGTCGTGGTCTACCGATGGTCATAGATGACTGCCTGACTACGGTAGATGACTAGATGTCCTCCTTTACTCGCGAACTGATGATTGTTGGTGTCCTGCTCGTGGGCATTTCCCTGGTTGTAGGCGCGTGGGTATCGCAATACGACCGCTCGGACAGTCCACGACTTGGAATGCCACCCGAAGCGGCGCTGGACGGTGCCACGGTAACCCCTGCCGCGGGCGGGTCGCTTCGAATTGTCACGGCGACGGTGCAGGTGACTCGCGAGGTGCCGGCCACGCCGCCTATCGCTCCCACAGCGACTCCCGCCCCACGCCTGCAGGTGACGGTCATCGCCACGGAGGCGCCGGCGGGTACCACGCAGGCTCCGGCCATTCCAACCCAACCATCCGCTCCGACGCAGGTGATCCCGGCGGCAGTTTCGGGGGACTTCAGCGGACGGTGGAGGATTGTGGACACGATTACCTCTGGCTCGGGCACCGGACAGTCGTTCAGTTTCGATGTGTCACTGCAGCAGACTGGGAATCGGATCACGGGCGGCAATGCGGGCATCCATATCGATGGCACCGTCAGCGGCCAAACGGCGACCGTGACGTACACCCAGCCAGCGCTAGGGCACACGGGCGGCTTTACGTGGACGCTCGTGAGCGCGGCGCGGGCGGAGGGCACGTTCACAAGCTCCTTGCCCAACTCAGGTAGCAGCATTCTGCAGCGTTTGCCCTAGAAACCCGGGCGCCTCGTTAGAAAGCTGTAAGGATGGGAAGCTCCTACCTTTAGCGATGGACTTTGGCGGCTCTGACGCTACGTTGGTCGTGAGGCAGCGTCATGTTTACCCGCCTGATCATGATCGCAGGACTAGTTGTGGTTGCCGGCATCCTGGCAATTGGTGCCCTGGTGTCCGGTGAGGATGAGCCAAGCACACTGGAGACCGCGCTTCCGCCCGAAACCGCCATCGATGAGGCGCAGACAACCGAGCCGGAGGCGCGAATCGTGACGGCAGCAGCGGAGCCAACCCGGGAGGCGCCGAGGGCGACGCAAGCGCCGCCGCCGACCCCGACACCGCCGGCCACGCAACGACCATCCCGGCGATCGCCCACACCGGCCGCGGCCGAGTCGACGGCTGCGGCGGCGGCACAAGCAGACTTCACCGGGCTGTGGCGCATCCTCGACACCGTCACCCAGGGAGTCGGGGCGGGTGAAAGCTTCGCGTTCGACGTGGTGTTGCAGCAGACCGGCGGGCTGGTGACGGGCGGCAACGATGGTATCCAGATCAGCGGCCGGGTCGATGGTCAGACGGCGACGCTGACCTACCGGCAGGCAGAGCTCGGATATACGGCGACCTTCACGCTGACGCTGGTCGATGGCATGTGGGGCGGGGGTACCTTCAGGAGCTCGGTGAACGCGGGGACGAGCACACTGCATCGGTTGCAGTGACTTCGAGGTTAGAGCCGCCGCCGCCGAAGGCGATTGCTCTCACTCGCGTCAACTCATGGGTGAGCTTGCGGTGCACGATGGTAGGCTGCAGCTCCTTCGACTTCGCTCAGGATGACAACCGAGAGCCCTGACGAAGCTACTCGACGACGTAGGCGCCCTGATTGGTGGGTTTGGTGATGATGCTGCGGCCGCTGTAGCCCGCGGCGATGGCGGCCTGCGTCATGAGACGGGCGACGCGTTCAGCGTTGGTGTTGGTGAAGGCGGCGACTGTCGAGCCGGCACCCGAGAGGTAAGAGGCGGCGGCGCCGGCTTCCTTCGCGGCGGCCATGATCGGGTTCAGGCCGGGGAAGATCTCGCCGCGCACGGGCTGGTGGATGCGGTCCTGCGTGGCTTCGTCGAGGAGGTCGTAGCGCCCGGCGCCGAGGGCGGCGATGAGCATGGCAACGCGGGAAGTATTGAAGATGCTGTCTTCGCGGGAGAGTTGCTTGGGCAGCTTGCGCCGTGATTCGGCCGTGGGCATCTCGAAGTCGGGGACGAAGACGACGATTTCGAGATCGGCAGGTAGCGGCGGCTGGATGTGGAGGATGACGCCATCGGCCTTGCGTACGTTCAGCTGGAAGCCGCCGAGGAGGCAGGGCGAGGCGTTGTCGGGGAAGCCTTCGAGGGCCGAGCCCATGCGCAGGAGGGCCTCAGTGTCGTGCAGGTTGTCGAGCAGGGCATTACCGGCGAGAAGACCGGCGACGCGGAGGGCGGCGCTGGCGCCGAGGCCGCGGGCGATAGGGACGCCATCGTCCCAGGTGATGCGTACTTCGGGCGGGCTGCCGACGCTTTCGAAGGCAGCCTGGATGCCCTGCCAGACGAGGCGCGTGACACCGTGGTCGGTGCTGCCGTCGGACCGCCCGGTCTCGACGGTGGCGGTGCCCCAGATGTCGACGGCGAGGCCGAGGCAGTCGAAGCCAGGGCCGAGGTTGGCGGAGGTACCGGGGGCGCGGACGGAGAGGTGCATGAGGGGCAGTTTACGGGCAGAGGGGTGTTTAGGGGCAGTGCATAGGGCATAGGACATCGTGCATAGATCACGGGCATACGGCATATGGGCATACGGGCATTCGGGCATTCGGGCATTCGGGCATTCGGGCATTCGGGCATTCGGGCATTCGGGCATTCGGGCAAAGCGTATGGGCGGCGTGCCCACCATGGTGGGCACCTACATTTGTCGGGCTTTAGAATCAGACGAACTGTACGAATTGAGCGAGCGAGGGGAGAACAGACGCGATGGCGGAGCTGAAGGTTGGGGATGCGGCGCCGGACTTCGAGGCGGTGAGTGACAGTGGGGAGACGATCAAGCTGAGCGACCTGCGGGGAAAGCGGGTGGTGCTGTATTTCTATCCGAAGGACAACACGACGGGCTGCACGCAGCAGGCATGCGCGTTTCGGGACTCGTACACGGACGTGGAGGCGAAGAATGCGGTCGTGCTGGGAGTGAGCCCGGACAGCGCGAAGTCGCACACGAACTTCAAGACGAAGTTCGACCTGCCGTTCCCGCTGCTCGTCGATAGCGACCATGCCATCGCGGAGAAGTACGACGTGTGGCGGGAGAAGTCGATGTACGGGCGGAAGTACATGGGCATCCTGCGCAGCCACTTCGTCATCGATGAGCAAGGGAAGATTGTCGAGGCAGCGTACAACGTGAAGGCGTCCGAGAGCGCGAAGAAGGCGGTCGAGGCGCTCTGACCCCTCCCCCTGCCCCCTCCCCGTTTACGGAGAGGGGATTCAAGATCCCGGGCTTCGACACGAGCTTTGGGACTCGATAAGATGCGCGCACGGTCTATGAACTGTTGACTGACAACTGTGAACTGATGACTCGACGAAGGAGAACCTGACGTGGCCCAGATAAACGTAGGCGATATGGCGCCGGACTTCGCGACGGTGGACGACAACAACAAGCCGGTGAAGCTGAGTGACCTGCGCGGCAAGAAGGTGGTGCTCTACTTCTACCCGAAGGATGACACCCCCGGCTGCACGCGGCAGGCATGCGGTTTTCGTGACTCGTACAGCGCCGTGGAGCAGATGAACTCCGTCGTCATGGGCGTAAGCCCGGACGGTGTGGAGTCGCACCAGGCGTTCAAGAGCAAGTTCAGCCTGCCGTTCCCGCTGCTGACGGACGAGGACCACGCGATCGCCGAGGCGTACGGGACGTGGGTTGAGCGTGAGCGCGATGGCAACAAGTTCATGGGCATCGCCCGCAGCCACTTCGTGATCGACGAAGAGGGCAAGGTGGTCGATGCGCAGTACAACGTGAGCCCGGAGGACAGCGTGTCGCTGTCTCTGGAGACGATTCGGTAGGCTAAGGCTCTCGCTGGCTCCCCACCTTCAGACGCAGGGAGTGGGGAGTAGAACCAACCAGGGACGCTGGTCTTCGGGCCGGCGTCCCTTCTTTCTTGTCCTCTCCTGCGAGGAGGCAAGGGTTTGGCGGCGCCAAACTGAGGAGCGACTGAAGCAGACGTGAGGTCTCCCATCACGATGACGGCAATGCTAGTCAGCCGCCGACGCCTCGTATCCATGTCGGGTGACACCGTGCCAGCCTGCTCGCATGGCAGTAGAATCGCCGCTTAGGTGAGGCCGCGTTGAGTGGATTAACGCGGATCTAGATCGAGGGCAGGTGCTTGGGACCTGAAGACCGAGGGTACTGGGCCCGGCGCTTGCCGTCGCGTGTCGGCCGGCGTAGCTTCTTGGCGGCCCTTGGCACGTCGTTAGCTTCCGCGAGCCTGGCAGCTTGCGGCATCTTCGACGATGAGGAGGGCGGGGGCGCTCCAGAAGACAAGTCCGGTCTCCTCTCGAAGCCCGAGGACACCACCAGCAAGGCCGTCCGCGGTGGCATCCTGCCCTCGTTCGTTGTAGCCGACACCCTGTCCTTCGATGGCCTGACTTCTTTACCCGTCAGCGGCTCGTTCTGGAACGACTGGTCGTACGCCCGCCTGGTGGACTTCCACATCGCCAACGTCGTTGCGGGCGAAAAGCGCGGCAACAGCGTCGATCCGTACGGTGCGGAGTCCTGGGAGGTGACACCGGACCGCCTGCAGTACACGTTCAGGCTGCAGCCGGAAGGCAAGCTCGACCCTCGACCCCCTACCAACGGGCGGCTCCTCGATGCGGACGATGTTGTTTTCTCCTGGAACCGGTTCAGGTCCGGCCACCGCAGTCGCACCACGCTGGTCCACGAGCTCAACCCGCTGGCGCCCATCGAGTCGATAACGGCGATGGACAGCCGAACCGTGGTGATGAAGCTCGCGTTTCCCACCGTGTCCATTCTTCAAACGCTGGCGCACTGGATGGTATCGCCGGCGCTGATGCCGCGCGAAGCGGATGGCGGCTTCGACCCGCGCCAGAGCATGCGAGGTTCCGGGCCCTGGATGCTCACGGAGTACCAGCCTGGTATCGGCTACAAGCTGCGGCGCAACCCCAACTTCTTTCACAAAGACCGGCCATTAGTGGATGGCATCGACCTCCCAATCATCAATGAGTATGCCCAGGGCGTCGCCCAGCTGAAGGCGGGTAACATCTACTTCTACTTCCTGAATTCAGAGGACGTCCTCCAGACGAAGGCCGACGTGCCGGCGCTGAAGATGTACGCGCACGGCGGCTACCCGGCGAACGTTGGCGTTACCGCAGTCTTTGACTTCAGGGCCGGTTCGGTCTTCCGCGACGAACGTGTGCGCCAGGCGATGTCGATGCTTATCGACCGCGACCTGTTCATCGACGTCCGCCACAACGTGACGGCCTTCGCCAACGCGGGGCTGCCCGTGTCGAAGCGTTGGACAACTTTGCTTTCTTCCGGCGAGGAGGACTTCTGGCTCGACCCGCAGAGTAGCGAGTTTGGTGAGAACGCCAGGTACTTCCGCCACGACGTCTCCGAAGCCAGGAAGCTCCTGCAAGCCGCCGGTACTGGCGTGATCGACCAACCCCTCGCACTGGTCGCCGGACAGGAGCTCGGCCCAGCTCATAAGGACGAAGTCGAGGTCCTGCGTGGCATGTGGGAATCAACCGGGGACATCAGACTGCGCGCAAACCCGGTCGATTTCTCAACGGTGTTCCAGCCTCGCTACATCGTAAACAGCCCGCGGCGAGACTTCGAAGGTAAGGGCGGGATGGTCATGGCCAACCTCCCGGACCAGGCCGAAGTCGACAGCATGCTGGCTCAGTACTACTCCCGGGGTGGCGGCTCTTACCGATTCGAGCCCGATTTCCCCAATGACGCCCGCTGGGACTCCCTGGTTCAGGCCCAGAGCGGCGAGTTCGATGAGACGAAGCGCAAGGCGTTGCTGCATGACCTTCAGCGCCATGCTGCCGCAAAGGCCTACACGAT
>Ga0247825_10002976_pt1 | contig 11163 bp, 11 predicted proteins | sample 13C_Vanillin_Day_FD_194413 | JGI IMG/M metagenome (GOLD analysis project Ga0247825, IMG submission 194413) | Soil microbial communities from agricultural site in Penn Yan, New York, United States - 13C_Vanillin_Day48 | ecosystem: Environmental > Terrestrial > Soil > Agricultural land | place... | reverse complement strand
GTCCGCGCTCCTGCGCCCAGCGGCCGTTGCCGTCCATCACCAGCGCGATGTGCCGGGGCACGAGTTCGGGTTGCAGGCCGGGCGGGCGGGCGCCCGAGGGGTGCGGGTCCGGCGGCCGGATCTGGCGCTCGGCCCCGGAACTATGCGGGGCTCGAGGTTCGCGTCGTCGAATCACGGTCCCCATCCTGCCTGACCGAATCCTCCACCCTTACCGCCGCATGCGGTCGTGCGCGTTCGATCAGCGGGAGGGTGCGGAGTTGCCGTTCGAGGTGCCACTGCAGATGCGCCGCGACGAGACCGCTGGCCTGCCCCCGCAACGACTCGGGCACGTCCTCCGTGCTCGCCCAGTCGCCGCGGATCAGCGCATCCATCAGGTCGAGGACACCCGGTGACGGCGTGGCGGCGCCCGGCGGCCGGCAATGGACGCACACCGCTCCCCCGGCGGCCACGTGGAATGCCCGGTGCGGTCCGGGGGCGCTGCACCGCGCGCAGTCGTCGAGGGCGGGAGCCCACCCCGCAAAACCCATGGCCCGCAACAGGAAGGCGTCGAGGATCAGCTCGCACGGGCGGTTGTGCTCGGCGACGGCCCGCAGCGCCCCGACCGTCAGGCGATGCAGTTGCGGCGCCGGGGCCCGTTCCTCACCGGCGAGCCGCTCGGCGGTCTCGAGGATCGCGCACGCCGTGGTGTACCGGGAATAGTCGTCGACGATGTCGGTCGCGAACGCGTCGACCGTCTGGACCTGGGTGACGATGTCGAGGTTGCGGCCCGGGTAGAGCTGCACGTCGATGTGCGCGAACGGCTCGAGCCGGGCGCCGAACTTGGACTTCGTGCGGCGCACCCCCTTGGCGACCGCGCGCACCAGACCGTGCTGCCGGGTGAGGAGTGTGACGATACGGTCGGCCTCGCCCAGCTTGTGCTGGCGCAGGACCACCGCATTGTCTCGATACAACCTCACCGGTCCAGTCTCCCACGTCGAGGCGACCACATTCCGCAGGCCGAGCCGCGTGCGACGGTCAGGGCTCGGTGCGCCCGTCGCGCACGGCGTCGACGACGTCGCGGACTCCGTCGATGACGAGTTGCGGCTGCTCGATGTTGATGTTGTGGCCGCTGTTCGTGTTCGTGACATGCGTGGCACCCGGGACGAGTTGTGCCAGATCCGCCTGCGCCTTCGGCTGCACGGCGTCGAGGGCCGGGCCGTAGCCGGGATCGATGTCGGCGGGGAGGCTTCCGTTCGCAATGCCCTCCGCGATCTGCGGCGCCACCGAACGGTCGGCGGAGAGGACGACGAGCGGCTGGGGCCGGATCGGTTCGGCGGCGCGGATCTCGTCGAAGCTGCGGACGAAGTCGACACGCTCGAGGTCCGGGTACTCGTCGAGACTGTCCTGCTGCGGGGTGTTGAGCCGCAGGAACTCCTCGAACTGCTCCGGGGGCAGGAGTGTCTGCAACTCCTCCGACTGCGCGTCGATCAGCACCATGCCCGCCACCTCGTCGGGATGGGTGCCGGCGAAGAGTCTCGCGATCTGACCGCCGTAGGAGTGGGCGGCCAGCACGTAGGGGCCGGGGCCGGCCTCGCCGGTGGCGCCCAGCAGCGACTGGAGGTCGGCGACCGCGTCCGTGGTGGTGATCGGCTGCGGAACCGGGTCGCTGCGGCTCAATGCGTCGTCGCCCAGCACGACTCCCGGCCGGTCGTACGAGCAGACTCGGGTGAACTCGGCGACCCCGTCGAAGGCCGAGGTGCTCGCCGGATCGGCCGTCGTCGTCCACTGATCGGCACCGAACCGGAGACCGGACACGAACACGACGGTCGGTGCGCCTGTGCCCGCACACTCGAGATGGATGTTCCTACCCCCGCCGATGTCGACGGTGCCGGCGAAATTCTCGCTCGTGTCGCCGTCGTCGCTCACTCCGCACGCGGCGACGAGCACCACGACCCCCAGAGTGGGGAGCCACCCCGACAACCGCGGCCACACCGGCACGACACACCTCGAAACCCGTTCGGAAACGCAGACCGCTTCCGGGTGATCCGTACCCCGCTCTCCCCGGATCAAACCCGGACGCCGCCCGGCGTCAGCTGAAACGCTGCTCGAGGTGCACCGTCACCTCCACTCCGGCACCGTCCTTACCGATCAACTTGCACAGTGCGATCTTCAGGGGAAGCCAGTGCGGACCTTCACCCGAGGGCATCAGGGTCGCATTGAACGGGTGGCCGTCGATCGTCCCGCCGACCTTCACCGGCCGCCGCGTTCCGAGAAGTTCGGCGGAGTCCGGCACGGTCACGTACGTGGCGAACGCCCCGTCCTTCTGGATCGGCGCCGTGAAGGTGTGCGCGAGTGGTTGCGGGGTCTTCGGTGCGGGCATTCGTGGCTCCTCCGGTCGAGTGTGATGCTGCGGTCGAAGGTAGGACTCCCGGAGCCGGCCGGAATCATCGGTCGTGAGCAGGATCACGTCGCCCGGTCACACCTGGAACCGGTACCCCATCCCGGCCTCGGTGATGAGGTGACGCGGGTGGGACGGGTCGTCCTCGAGTTTGCGCCTCAGCTGCGCCAGATACACCCGCAGGTAGTGGGTCTCGGTGGCGTACGCCGGACCCCACACCTCCCGCAGCAGTTCCTTCTGCCCCACCAGCTTGCCCTTGTTGCGCACCAGCATCTCGAGCATTCCCCACTCGGTCGGCGTCAGGTGCACCTCGGTCCCTGCCCGCCGCACCGTCTTCGCCGCCAGATCGACCGTGAACGAATCCGTTTCCACCACAGGTTCACTCGTGTCGACGGCCGTCGTCGCCCGGCGGGCGGCCGCACGCACCCGGGCCAGGAACTCGTCCATCCCGAACGGCTTGGTGACGTAGTCGTCGGCGCCGGCGTCGAGAGCGTCGACCTTGTCCGCGGAGTCCGTCCGCGCCGACAGCACGATGACCGGTGCGGGGCACCACCCGCGGAGGCCGGCCAGCACCTCGGTGCCGTCCATGTCGGGTAGCCCGAGGTCGAGCACGATCACGTCCGGCGGTCGCTCGGCCGCGGCGCGCAGGGCGGCCGCCCCGGACGCGGCCGTCACCACGTCGTACCCGCGCACGCTCAGATTGATCCGCAGGGCGCGGAGAATCTGCGGTTCGTCGTCGACGACGAGAACTCTCGTCATGAATGCTCCCCTCCCGCCCCGGCCAGCTCCACCACCATCGTCAGACCACCGCCGGGGGTGTCGGTGGCGCTGATGGTCCCGCCCATCGCGTCGACGAATCCGCGGACGACGGAGAGCCCGAGCCCGACTCCCGTGGTCGTGTCGCGGTCCCCCAGCCGCTGGAACGGGGCGAACATCTCGTCTGCCCGCCCACGCGGAATTCCCGGCCCCGTGTCGGCGACGGTGATGACGGCGCGGTCGCCCACCGCCGCGGCACCGACCCGGATCACGGAGTCCTCACCGTAGCGGAGTGCGTTGTCGATCAGATTGGCGAGCACCCGCTCGAGCAGGCCCGAATCCGCCATCGCCGTCACCGTTCCGACGTCGACTTCCACCCTTTCCCGGGCCCGGGTCCCGGTCCGGCCGCCGATTCCCAGACCCACCAGCGCCCGGTGCACCACCTCGTCGAGGTACACCGGCCGCAGCGTCGGGGTCACCACTCCCGCCGCGAGACGGGAGGAGTCGAGCAGGTTCCCGACGAGAGAGGTCAGCACGTCGGCCGATTCCTCGATGGTCGCGAGCAGTTCGGCGGTGTCCTCCGGGGAGAAGTCGACGTCGTCGCTGCGCAGGCTGGACGCGGCGGCCTTGACCGCGGCCAGTGGGGTCCGGAGGTCGTGGCTGACGGCGGACAGCAGCGACCGCCGCAACCGGTCGGCCTCGGCCAGCGCCTGCGCCTGCCCCGCCTCCTGCGCGAGCTCGGTCTGGCGGATCATGCCCACCGCCTGGTTGGCGACGGCGAGGAGCACCCGACGGTCCCGGGCGTGCAGTTCGCTGCCGCGCAGGGCGAGCGCGTATTCCCCTTCCCCCACCTCGCAGACGGTGTCGGCGTCGGCGATGCTCACCGGTGGGTGCGGCCCGACGGACCCCACCGGACCGCGGTCCCGGTGCAGCACGCTGACCGAATCCTGGCCGTAGGTCTCGCGCACCTTCTCGAGCAGCGTGTCGAGGTCGGCGCCGCGCAGCACCGATCCGGCGAACAGTGCCAGCAGCTCGGCTTCCTGCGACGCCCGGCGGGCTTCCCGTGAACGTTTGGCGGCCGCGTCGACCAGGACCGCGACGGCGACGGCCACCACGAGCAGCACGACCGTGGTGATGAAGTTGTCCGGCTCGGCGATGGTGAAGCTCCGCACCGGCGGCGTGAAGAAGTAGTTGAGGAACAGACCCGAGATCAGCGCGGAGAACGCGGCGGGGGCGACACCCCCGAGCAGCGAGACGAGCAGCACCACGATGAAGAACAGGGCTCCCTCGCCGACCAATCCGAGCCACCGGTCGACGGCACTCATCACCAGCGTGGCCACCGACGGTACGAGGACGGCGGCGATCCAGGCGATCGCCGTGCGCGAACGGGAGCCCACCGGCGACAACCGCCGCGGGCGGTGGGATTCGCCGTGCGTCACCATGTGCACGTCGATCGACCCGGACTGTTGCACCACGCTTGCGCCGATGCCCTCGTCGAAGATCCGCGCCCACCGTGAGCGTCTCGACGTGCCCAGCACCAGTTGTGTGGCGTTCGCGGTCCGGGCGAAGTCGAGCAACGTGGTCGGGACGTCGTCGCCGACGACGCTGTGCAGACTCGCGCCGATATTTGCGGCGAGGGCCCGTACCTTGCCCATCTCCGGAGCCGAGACACCCGCGAGGCCGTCGCCGCGCACCACGTGCACGACGATCAGTTCGGCGCTGGATCTCGACGCGATCCGGCCGGCGCGCCGAACCAGCGTCTCCGATTCCGGTCCGCCCGTCACCGCGACCACCACCCGTTCCCGGGCCTCCCACGTGTCGGTGATCTTGTTCTCCGCACGGTATTTCGCGAGTGCGGCATCCACCTGGTCGGCCACCCACAGCAGGGCCAGTTCGCGGAGTGCGGTGAGGTTCCCTTTCCGGAAGTAATTGCTCAGTGCCGCATCGACTTTGTCTGCGGCATAGATGTTGCCGTGGGACAGCCTGCGGCGCAGAGCCTCCGGAGTGATGTCGACCAATTCGACCTGGGTGGCGGCGCGCACCACCTCGTCGGGAACCGTTTCCTGCTGCACCACTCCGGTGATCCGCTGCACCACGTCGTTGAGGCTTTCGAGGTGCTGGACGTTGAGCGTCGAGAGGACGTCGATCCCCGCGGCGAGGAGTATCTCCACGTCCTGCCAGCGTTTCTCGTGGACGCTGCCCGGTGTGTTCGTGTGCGCGAGCTCGTCTACGAGGACCAGCGCCGGCCTGCGGGCCAGCACCGCCTCGACGTCGAGTTCCCGGCCGAGCGTGCCCCGGTAGGCGATCAGCTTGGGCGGAATCAGTTCGAGGTCGCCGAGCTGCGCCGCCGTGCGGTCGCGGCCGTGGGTCTCCACCACGGCCGCGACCACGTCGCACCCCCGCTCCCGGCGGCGGTGCGCCTCACCGAGCATCGCGAACGTCTTGCCGACGCCCGGTGCGGCTCCGAGATAGATGCGCAGTTCACCGCGTCGGCGTTCGGCGTCCCGGCGCACGCCCTCGGTTCCGGTACCACTCACCTCGCCATCATCCACCAGCGGTCGGGGCGGTGCACTCGGGAGCGGTCAGGCCCAGGGCCAGGTTCAGTTCGAGGACGTTCACCCGTTCCTCACCGAGGAAGCCGAGTTGCCTTCCCTCGGTGTTCTCGTCGACGAGTTGCCGGACCCGGGTCTCGCTGAGACCGTTCTCCGCGGCCACCCTCGGCACCTGCAACGCCGCGTACGCGGGGCTGATGTGCGGGTCGATGCCCGAGCCGGATCCGGTGACCGCGTCCGCCGGTACCTTGGAGGGGTCCACCCCTTCCCGGGTCGCGATCGCCGCCCGCCGGTCGGCGATGAACGTCGCCAGGATCTCACTGCTCGGCCCCTGGTTGGTGGGCAGGGCGGTGGCGGGATCGCCCGGCGCGAACGGATCCTGTTCGGCCACCGACCCGGTGACCCGGTTGTGGAAGAACGGATCCGGCTCCCCCGCAGGCACCTGCGGGTCGACACCGACCCACCGGCTCCCGACGACGCACCCGGCGCTGTCGCGCACCGCAGACCCCTCGGCCGCTCCTGCGCCGATCCTGCTCACCCCCCACACGGCGGCGGGATAGAGCACACCGAGGACTGCTGTGAGTGCGAGCAGGACGAGTAGTCCGGCCCAGGTCTGCCGGAGCAGGCCGATGAGAAATCGCATGCGGGATCACCCAATTCCGGGAATGAGACGGACGACGAGGTCGATGAGCCAGATACCGGCGAACGGCGTGATCACACCGCCGAGACCGTAGATCAGCAGGTTGCGGCCCAGCAGCGTCGACGCCGACGACGGACGGTAGCGAACGCCTTTCAGCGACAACGGGATCAGCGCGACGATCACCACGGCGTTGAAGATCACCGCCGACAGGATGGCCGATTCCGGGGTGGCCAGCCGCATGACGTTCAGCGTGTCCAGCTGCGGATAGATTCCGCTGAACAGGGCGGGGAGAATCGCGAAGTACTTGGCCAGGTCGTTGGCGAGCGAGAACGTGGTGAGCGCCCCGCGGGTGATGAGCAGTTGCTTGCCGATCTCCACCACCTCGATGAGCTTGGTGGGATCCGAATCGAGATCCACCATGTTCCCGGCCTCCTTCGCCGCGGACGTGCCGGTGTTCATCGCCACCCCGACATCCGCCTGGGCCAGCGCCGGGGCGTCGTTGGTGCCGTCCCCGGTCATCGCGACGAGCCGGCCGCCCTCCTGTTCTCTGCGGATCAGCGCGAGCTTGTCCTCGGGTGTCGCCTCGGCCATGAAGTCGTCGACACCGGCCTCGGCCGCGATGGCCTTCGCCGTCAACGGGTTGTCGCCGGTGATCATCACCGTGCGAATCCCCATGGCCCGCAGTTCCGCGAACCGCTCGGCGATACCCGGTTTCACCACGTCCGACAGCGCGATCACCCCGAGGACGGTCGCTGCGTCTCCGTGAACGGTGGCGACCACCAGCGGCGTTCCCCCGGCCTGCGCGATCTGGTTCACACTGTCGGTGACCGCGGGCGCCGCCTGCCCGCCGAGCGCCTGCACCCACGTCAGCACGGCGTCGCTCGCGCCCTTGCGGATCCGGGCGCCGTCGATGTCGAGTCCGCTCATCCGGGTCTGCGCCGTGAACGGCACGAACTCCGCCGCTCGCTCCGCCTCGGACGGTGCCGGGTCCAACCCGAAGTCGCGGGCACACAGGTCCACGATGCTGCGCCCCTCGGGCGTGCCGTCCGCGAGGCTGGACAACCGTGCGGCCGTGGCCAACTCGATCGCGGAAACCCCCGGTGCGGGATGCAGGGCCGTGGCCTGCCGGTTGCCGAACGTGATGGTGCCGGTCTTGTCCATCAGCAGGGTGTCGATGTCGCCGGCGGCCTCCACCGCCCGCCCCGACATCGCCAGGACGTTCCGCTGCACCAGCCGGTCCATCCCGGCGATGCCGATGGCCGACAGCAGGGCCCCGATCGTGGTGGGGATCAGGCAGACCAGCAGCGCGATCAGCTTGATCGGATCCTGCTCCTGGCCCGCGTACAGGCCCATCGGGCCGATCGCGACGACGGCCAGCAGGAAGATGATCGTCAGCGACGCCAGCAGGATGTTCAGCGCGATCTCGTTCGGCGTCTTCTGCCGCGCCGCCCCCTCCACGAGGGCGATCATCCGGTCCACGAACGACTGTCCGGGGGCCGCGGTGATGCGCACGACGATCCGGTCGGACAGCACGGTCGTGCCACCGGTGACGGCACACCGGTCGCCACCGGATTCGCGGACGACGGGCGCCGATTCGCCGGTGACGGCCGACTCGTCCACGGTCGCAATTCCGTCGACGACGTCGCCGTCGCCGGGTATCACCTCTCCCGCCTCGACGACCACCCGGTCGCCGACGGTGAGTTCGGTACCCGCCACCGACTCCACCCGGCCGCTCGCCGTGATCCGGTGAGCGACCGTGTCCTGCTTCACCTTCCGCAGGCTCGCCGCCTGCGCCTTGCCCCGCCCTTCCGCGACCGACTCGGCCAGATTCGCGAACAACACCGTGAACCACAGCCAGGCGACGACGGCCCAGGAGAACACCGACGGGTCGGCGACGGCCATGACGGTGGTGACGACGGAGCCGACGAACACCACGAACATCACCGGGTTGCGGGCGAGGTGCCGGGGGTCGAGTTTGCGCAGGGCGCCCGGGAGCGCCGTCACCAGCTGGGCGGGGCTGAAGATTCCCGCCTTCACGGGCGCCGGGTCGTGGCCGGCCTCGGGCGTCGTCGCCGTCCCGGATTCCGGACGACTGGTCACGTTCACACTCACTGCAGAGCCTCCGCGATCGGTCCCAGCGCGAGGGCCGGGAAGAATGTCAACGCCGCGACGAGCACGACGGTGCCGGTGAGGAGCCCGGTGAACATCGGGCCCGCCGTCGGCAGGGTCCCGGCGCCTGCGGCCGTCTTCTTCTGCGACGCCAGGGATCCGGCGAGCGCGAGGACGAAGATGATCGGCAGGAACCGGCCGAGCAGCATGCACAGGCCGAGAGCGGTCTGGAACCAGTCGCTCGTCACCGTCAGCCCGCCGAACGCACTGCCGTTGTTGTTCGAGGCCGACGCGAACGCGTACAGCACTTCCGAGAACCCGTGGATGGATCCGGGGCTTCCGGGGTCGCCGCTGTTGCCCTGGTAACCGGTGGTCGAGGACAGGATCACGGTGATTCCGGTCCCGATCAGGACGAGCGCCGGCATCACCAGCACCGACAGGGCGGCGAGGGTGATCTCCCGCTGCCGCAGCTTCTTGCCGAGGTATTCGGGGGTGCGGCCGACGAGGAGTCCGCCGACGAAGACGGCGATCAGGGCGAGGACGAGAATTCCGTAGAGCCCGGTGCCGACACCGCCGGGCGCGATCTCACCGAGCAGCATGTTGAGGAGAACGGCTCCGCCGCCGAGTGGCGACAGGCTGTCGTGCGCCGAATTCACCGCGCCCGTGGACGTTCCGGTGGTGCTCACGGCGAACAGTGCCGTGCCGGGGATTCCGAAACGAACCTCCTTGCCCTCCATCATCGCGCCCGCGGCGGTGGCGGCGACGCCGCGCCGACCCGACTCCGCGGCCAGCATGACCGCGAGGAGCGATCCCCACAGGATGCCCATCACGGCGAGCAGGGTCAGCCCCTGGCGGTGCCCGGACACCTCGCTCGCTCGGTCGTGAGGATCGCCGACCATGGTGCCGAACGTGCGGGTGAGGGAGACCGGGATCAGCAGGATCGCGAGGATCTCGACGATGTTGCTGATCGGCGTCGGGTTCTCGAACGGGTGCGCCGAATTGGCGGCGAGAATCCCGCCGCCGTTGGTGCCGAGTTCCTTGATCGCTTCCTGCGAGGCGACGGGTGCGAGTGCGTTGGTGACGGAGTTGCCGTCCAGACCGGTGGACGCGAAGCCCGGGTGGAAGGACTGGATCACGCCCTGGCTCAGCAGGATCAGCGCGATCACGAAGGAGAACGGCAGCAGAATACGCAGGCTGCCCCGGGTGAGGTCCACCCAGAAGTTGCCGATCTCACCGCCGCGCGACACCCGGACGAACCCGCGGATCAGCGCCACCGCGACGGCCATGCCCACCGCTGCGGACACGAAGTTCTGCACGGCGAGCCCGACCGGCTGGGTCAGGTTGCTCATCGTGGTCTCGGGCGCATACGACTGCCAGTTGGTGTTCGTCACGAACGACACGGCCGTGTTGAACGCCACCGCGGGACTGACCCCGGAGAGGTCCCCGGACAGCGGCAGCACGCCCTGGATGCGCTGCAGGGCGTAGAGGAACAGCACACTCGCCGCGGAGAATCCCAGCACGCTGCCCGCGTAGCCGTACCAGGTCTGCTCGGTGTGGGGGTTGATGCGGCACAGGCGGTACAGGACGGATTCGACCCGCAGGTGACGGCGTGATTCGTACACGCGCGCCATGTAGTCGCCCACCGGCACATATGCGACCGCGAGTACCGCGAGGACGAAGGCGACCTGCAGTCCGGCCGCCAGGGCAGGCGTCATCAGAACCGCTCCGGGTCGATGAGCGCGATCAGGAGGTACACGACGAGCGCGGCGGCAATCGCGACGAGCGCGACCGCGAGTGTTCCGGCGCCCGTCATTTCACGCGTCCGGTCTGCAGGGCACGGAGAACGAGCGCGCAACAGGCGAATCCGCCGAGGACGAGCGCGACGTAGGCCACATCGGCCATGTGAGGATCCCTCTTCGTACTGATCCTGCGGTTCAGCGCAGGCATGACACCCCACGGTTGTGGGGTGTCATGCCAGCATCACGCCGGATCTCGGCGAAAGAGGCGGCGCTGACGAAGCGCTTACGGGACTCCTCCGGCTCTTGACGCTTTCCTTACGCGGTCCGGGTCAGCCGCGACACGGACGCGGGCACGGGTGTGCCGCTCGCCACCCACGGCGCCGGGACGGGCGCGCCGGCGACCGACCGAACCGGGACCACGCCGGCCCAGGCGCTGCTGGTTTCGGCCGGTTCGCCCGGTGGTGCGTCCCGCACCTTGACGGTCCACTGGCCCGGCGTGATCGGGAGGGCGAGGGCCAGTGTCGCGGCGAGTTCCTTGCGCCGGTGCCCCCGGACCTCCGTGCTGCGGCCGGGGATCAGCACGTCCGACAGTGCGTTCAGTGCGTCGGCGGATTCGTCTTCGCCGAGAGTGACGAGGTTGCCCCGCACCACCGCCGAACGGTAGTTGGCAGACGAGTCGAACAGGGTGTCCGCGACGACGATTCCGTCGAGCATCGCGACGCACAGCGCCGCCGGTGCGCCTGCCGCCACCTGCCGCAGCGCGCCGGCCCCGGTGGAGCCGTGCAGCAGGATCCTGTCGCCGTCGCGGGCGTACAGCATCGGCACGGCCCACGGCAGCCCGTCGACGACGGTGGCGAGGGTGCCCATCGGCGCGGCGTCGAGGACGGCGTCGAGTTGCGCGCGTTCGGTGCGGGCACGGTCCGGGTATCTCATGATCTTGTCCACGAGACCATCCTCACCCCTATGTGGATCAGCTTCCAGATCCACAAT
>Ga0247825_10002975_pt1 | contig 11164 bp, 11 predicted proteins | sample 13C_Vanillin_Day_FD_194413 | JGI IMG/M metagenome (GOLD analysis project Ga0247825, IMG submission 194413) | Soil microbial communities from agricultural site in Penn Yan, New York, United States - 13C_Vanillin_Day48 | ecosystem: Environmental > Terrestrial > Soil > Agricultural land | place... | reverse complement strand
ACCTGGAAGGGAGCATCGTAGTACGACGGGATCACCATGTCGATCCCTTCAGAGTCACTTTTTCAGCACCCTGCTAGGCCTTGGGACAGTCATATCAACGTTTCGCAGCGCTTCGCTGCAGTTCGTCTTCGATCAACGCGCGCAATTCTGCCGGCTGATTTCCGAGCAGGATGCGCCCGTTGACGAAGAGCGTCGGGGTCCCGCTCACGCCGGCTCTGGCGCCCTCTGCCATGTCCTGCTTTATTCGCGCCGCCTGCCGGCCCGAGTCGAGACACGAGCCAAAGGCCTCGACGTTCAGGCCGAGCTCCATGGCCCTCAATTTGAGCGACGCGACGGTCAGATCCTGCTGGAACCCGAACAGCGAATCGTGCATCTGCCAGAACCGACCCTGCTCGTGCGCGCAGAGTGAGGCTTCAGCCGCCTTCATCGCGTAAGGATGAATGGTGGTCAGCGGAAATTGCCGATAGACGACGCGCACGGTGTCGGGGTAGCTCTTCTCGAGGCTCTTGATTGTGGGAAACAGCGCGCCGCAGAACGGACACTCGAAATCCGAGAATTCGACGATCGTGACCGGCGCGCCCTCCGGCCCGCGCGAGGGATGCCCCGCCGTGACGAGTTCGGTCCTCAGCGGCTCGAGGAACGACTTGAAGCCGTACTCGCGCTTGAGTCGACGAAGCAGCACGTCCCGATAACGGTTCCGGCTCGAGTCGATGAGCTGCTGCCGCGCCTGCGCGAGCGCCTGTTCCCTCGGTCCGGTGAACCGTGCCTGGTTCCTGTCGTAATACGCAGACACCTCTTCGCGGGACGGAATGGCGACGTTCGACTCGATTTCGGCGTCGATGATCTGTTGCGGCGTGACCTGCTGCTTGGCAGCCTCGGCCGCAATCATCTTCTCTTCGGCGATCGCGTCGAGCGCTTTGTGCATGGCCTCCAGCCGTCCGCGATCGGTCGAGCCGATCCCGGAGGATTTGGGTGGCTGAGTCGCGAACAACTGCCCATAACTGATGACCTCTCCGTTCACCACCCCAGCCGGCGTCTCGGGCGCTTGGGCGGCGGCGCCGGCCGACGCGAGAACGATCAGCGCTGAAGCAAGCAGTTTGACGGGTCTTCTCACAGGCCTTCCTTCCGGATAGCGACCACTTTATTCCAGGATCTGCCGTCAGACAATCGCCGGCCGGTGTGCAGCTACCCATCGAGTGTCGACAGGTCTATCCGTTTCAGGCCCTGGCTGGCGGCCGGAGATCGCGGTCCGGAGCGCGCCCGGCCTCGGAGATGAGACCGGCCGTGCGGTTGTGAGATGATGGCACCGGAACCAGAATGATCGGTCGACGCCTGCTGACCACGGTCGGGATCGCCCTGCTGGCGTTCGGGTCGCTCGCGTATGCGCAGCGCATTTTCGTCGGCGGCGGGGGCGGATCTCGCTTCAGGCCGCGCTTTGCGACGAAGGCTGACTTCGATGGATCGTTTCTCTACTGTCGGGGGTTTTACCGCAGCGTCCGGGGAGAAGGGGGAGGCCAGGGATGGGGCACCGACTATCCCGGCGCGGACAACAACTTTTCCATCCGGCTCGCGGAGCTCACGCGGGTACCCGTGAAGTGGGACCCGACGCGACAGCCGATCCACGTCGTGGTCCGGCTCGATGACGCGCTGTTGAACCGCTGTCCGCTCCTCTTCATGGAAGACGTCGGGACTCTTCAGTTTTCGGCGACCGAAGCACTGAGCCTTCGTCGGTATCTGGAAAAGGGCGGATTCCTCTGGGTTGATGATTTCTGGGGCAGCATCGCCTGGACGCGATGGGTCGCTGAGCTCTCGCGCGTGCTGCCTCCCGCCGACTATCCGATCTTCGATGTTCCGTTGTCGCATCCGATCATGCACACGGTTTACGACGTCACGAAGTTTCTGCAGGTGTCGTCGATCAACTTCTGGTACCGGAGCGGGGGCTCCGTCTCCGAGCGCGGGTACGACAGCGATCAGGTTCATTACCGCGGTATTCAGGATGCCAACGGTCGCCTGATCGTGTTGATGACCCACAACACCGACGTGTCCGACACCTGGGAGCGGGAAGGGGAGAACGAGGAATACTTCAGCTTGTTTTCTCCGAGCGGCTACGCGATTGGCGTCAACGTCGTCGTGTACGCGCTGACGCACTGACCTCCCCACAACGGCAACGCTCTTGCTCCTCCTTCTGGCGCGCAGCGCGCAGATTGGAGGAGATGTGGACCATCCTTATCCTTGGCTCAGGTATGTCGACGCCGACGCCCTGGACGACCGAGACGTGGATTTCGACGAGATGAAAGTGGAAAGCCCTACGGGTGAGCACCTTGGCGAGGTCGAGGGGTTCATCGTGGATTCAGAATCGGCGCGCCCTTATTATGTGGTCGTGGACGCTGGCGGGTGGTTCAAGTCGAAGCACTTCCTGTTGCCGGTTGGGCACGCTCACATCGATCAGGGCAACGAAGTACTCAGAGCCGACCTGTCACGCGACCACGTCGAGCGCTTTCCCGGCTTCGACCGGGATGCATTCGACACGCTGACGGCCGACGATTTGAAATGGCTGAATGACGAGACGCTGAGCGCCTGCTCAGTTTCAGGCGCGATCTACACAGCTCGAGAGACCGACCCGTATTCGGCGGCGTGGGACCGGCCCGATTTCCAGTATCCGGACTGGTGGCGTCCGGCGCGTCCCGGCTCACCGTCGGTCGAACCAACGGCAGGGACGAGGTCCACATCTAGACCGACCAGATCGGTCGAGCCATCAAACCGCGAGCGCCGCGATGCGGTCATCGCCCACGGTGACAGCAGTCCTCATTTCGAGGGACGTGCCCAACCCGGTGATGTCGTGGGGATAGAGACCGGCGGTGAAACGACTCGTCTCGGCGATACGACCGAGGACGAAAACCGGCGTCGCGAAGCGGCGGAGCGAGCGGCTCGGCGCGATTAGAGAACGTCGCATCGGCGCAGGAGGCGAGGGGAGGCTACGACACGAGCGCGTGCCGCGAGGCGAACCCTTCGATCGCCGCTTCGTCCGGCTTCGTGAAACGCACGCCGGCGCGGTAACAGAGTCGACGGCCTCCAGCCGACTCGACCCTCGTCCAGACCACGCGACCGCCGCACGTCAGCGGCGGTTCGCTGGATAGCTGAACCTTCACCGTCTGGTGGGGTTTGAGCGGCGCCTCGGTGACGAGCTGGCAGCCGCTCACGGACACATCCACCAGCGCCGCCGCGGCGTTGTTCACCTCGACCATCACCGTATCTTTGAAGACGTACCGGTTGGCCAGCTGAATGGGCTGCCACCCCTCGTGCGAATCAGCCAGACTGGTGGCTGGGGGCGCTGGCGCCGGTTCGACAGCGGCAGGACGTTCGAGGTTCGCCATCTGGGCGAACTCGGCTTCTGCTTCGCGCAACTCTCGAATCCAGTTTTGTGCCGCCAGCAATTCACCAGCGAGGGCATCGCGCTCCGCCGTCAGAGCGTCGACGCGCTTGTGCATGTCGTCGAGCTCCGTGCGTTGACGTTCGGCGAGATCGACGGCGCTCACGAGATCGACGTTTGCCGCCTGCAATCCCGTCTTTGTCGCCTGCAACTCCGAGTTCGCCGCCTGCAGCTGGATGTTCGCGCTCTGCAGTTCCGCGTTGGCGCTCTGCAACGCCGCGACGGCGTTCTGCAGCTCGGTGTTGGCTGCCTGTGACTCGAGGTGCTCGGACTGCAGTCGGGCGTGCTGGCCTTGGAGGTCGGTGTTCGCGCTTTGCAGCCCGGTGAAGTCGCTCTGCAGCTCGGCCTTCCGCGTTCGTTCCAGTTCGAGCTCGGCCTGGACCTGGTCGAGTGTGCGGCGATCCGCATCCTGCGAAGCCCGTGTCTCTGACTGCTCTCGCTCGATCTGGGCGAGCTTCGATTCGCTGCGTTCGATCGACCAGCGTAATTCGGCGTTCGCGGTGCGCTCGTTTTCGAGACGCGAACGAAGATCGTCGAGCGCGGCGTCCCGCTCGCGCTCCAGCTCCGTGGCGATCGCCTGCTGGCGATCGACCTCATAGCCCATCTGCTCGCGGGCCCGGCTCAGCTCTTCCTCGAGTTGTTCCCGCGCGGTCTTCAGCTCGGCCTCGTACTCCTCACGCGCCTTGAGCAGCTCGCTTTGCTTGAGGAGCTCGAGCTGCGTCTGCTCGATGTCGCGTCGGAGTTCTGCGCCGAGCGCGCGCTCCTTGGCGAGCGAGTCGTTCGCCGTTCGAAGCGCGGCCTGCGCCGCATCAAGAGCCGTCTTGGCAGACTCGCGGAGCTCGGCCATCTGCCGATCGGCTTCGGCCTTCGTCGCGAGGCATGCCTCGGCGGCGGCGGCCTGTGCTTCCTCGGTGGCGATACGCGAGAGATCGAGAATCAACCCCGCGAGAGATTCCCCGCGGTTCGGATCGGCGAGCACGGCTTCAAGGGCCGCGAGCCGATTGAGGAGCTCGCCACGAAGACCGGCGAGGTGTCGTTGTGCGGTATCCGTCAGATGGTCGGTTGCGAGAAACGTCATGTTCAACCTTACATGTTAACGGCTCGAAGCCGATAAACCTTGCGTACCAACCTCAGACGCCTGGTAATTCTGTAAAGTTTTCGGAAAAGAGCGACAGACCGTTGCAGGAAAACGACATTCGGCGCGCGCAGCTGGAGGCCGCCGCTGCAGCGCTGGTCACCTGGATCCATGCGCGTCGACGAACGTGGCCCGATCTGCCCGCAGACTACGCGCCCCGCTCCGACGCGCGACTGAACAGCGCTCCTCCCGTCACCGAGCTTGCGCCGATCGCCGACGCCATCAGGCCGCCGCAACCGATCGCTCCGCCACCGCCTGTTGCTCCTGTCCAGACGGAAGTAGAAGCGGAGGCGATTCAGCCACCGCCCACTCGGCGGAACTGGCGCGAGATGCTGGCCGGCGTGGCTCGAGTCCTCGCGTTGGTCATTCGCGCCATCGGCCGCGTCCTTCGTGGGCTCGCCGGCGTTCTCCTCGGTGTGGCGCGTTGGTTTGCGGCCACCGTTTCTCGGCGGCGGCGACGGTCGATGCGACGGGCGCGCCGCTCCAGGCGCGGCCTGGCATACGCGGCGGCGGCAGGGATTCTGCTCCTCACGGGCTGGCTCAGCCAGCCGTATTGGTCAACCATCACGGAACGGATCGTGCCGGCGGAGGAGCAGCCGCAGCCTGCGATCGAGAAACCGCTCGCGACAGAGGGGTCGGGACAGCTGATAGTCCGCTCCGAACCTTCGGGTGCACGCGTCAGCGTGGATGGAAAGCCTCTGGGTGTCACACCGCTCGACATCAACGACCTGAGCCTCGGCAGGCACACGGTCCTGATCGAAGCCGATCAGGGATCCGTGAGGCGAACGGTCTCCATCACCGCCGACGGGCCGACGCTCATCAACGAGTCGATTTATGCGGGTTTTCTCAAGGTCTTCGCGCCGTTCGAGGTCCAGATCACCAACGGCGGCCGCGCGTTACGACTCGACGATCAGAATCAGGTCATGCTGCCTCCGGGCTCGTATCAGCTCCAGCTCGAGAACGCTCCGCTTGGGTACCGCGAGACGCACCGTGTCGATGTGAGTCCAGGTCAGACCAGCACGCTTTCGATCGTGCCCCCACCCTCATCTCTCACCGTGACCGCCAACGTCCCGGCCGTGGTATCCGTCGATGGCGAACAGGTTGGCGTGACGCCGCTGATGGATCACCCGATCGCGCTCGGCACACGCGACATCGTCGTTCGCAGCGAGTCGGGTCAGGAAAAGCGGTTCACCTCCCGCGTGACGGTGGCTCCCTTTCAGCTGGCGGTCGAGTTCTAATCTAAGCACCCTGCGCCAAGTCATTCCATCGCGGGCGTGACGCGTTCGCGGCGTACGTGTATATATGAGGGCCAACTGACGGGCGTCACCGCGCCTGCGAGAGGACCACATGGCATCGATGCACGAGATTGACTACAGGATCTTCGGCGACGACATGCAGTTCGTCGAAGTCGAACTCGATCCCAGGGAAGCCACGGTCGCCGAGGCCGGCGGAATGATGTACATGGACGACGGCATCGAGATGGAGACGATTTTCGGGGATGGGTCGGCGTCGCAGCAGAGCGGCGTGCTCGGAGCGTTGATGGGGGCCGGCAAGCGGCTGTTGACCGGAGAGTCCCTTTTCATGACCGTGTTTCACAACGTCTCGAGCCAGAGAAAGAAAGTGGCGTTCGGCGCTCCGTATCCGGGAAAGATTGTCGCCATGCATCTCGCCGAGCTCGGCGGCGAACTCATCGCCCAGAAGGATTCGTTTCTGGCGGCCGCAAAGGGCGTCAGCATCGGCATTGCGTTTCAGCGCAAACTGGGCGTGGGGCTGTTCGGCGGCGAGGGGTTCATCATGCAGCGGCTCCAGGGCGACGGGTGGGCGTTCGTGCACGCGGGGGGCACGTTGCACGAAAGGACGCTGGCGGCCGGCGAGCTCATTCGCGTCGACACCGGCTGCATCGTGGCGATGCAACCGTCGGTCGTCTACGAGATCCAATATGTCGGCAAGATCAAAACCGCGCTGTTCGGCGGAGAGGGCCTCTTCTTCGCCACGCTCCGAGGACCCGGCCGCGTGTGGCTCCAGTCGCTCCCTTTGAGCCGGCTGGCTAACCGGATTGTCGCGGCAGTGCCCGGCATCGGCCGGGGCGGTCGAGAAGAGGGGTCTCTTCTCGGCAGAATCGGCGGCATTCTGGACGGCGACAACAGTTAGAGCGATGATTAGTCCGAGGAGCGGCCGCGCTGTGAGGATGACGAAGCCTGTGCAGATGATCAAGGTCGCCGGCCCGCTCGGCGCGGCGCTGCTTTGCGCCGCTCTCCTCCACGCGCAGGAGATCTGGGTCGGCGGGGGATTCAATCGCTTCTCGGCCCGATTCGCGAAACCTGGCGACTTCGATGGGCAGTTTCTGTACTGCCGCGGCTTTTTCGGCGCAGGGCGCGGTGGCGGCGGGTGGAGCACCGACTACCCGGGGGCGGACCACAACTTCTCGGTCAGGCTCGCCGAGCTGACTCGGATTCCCGTCAAGTTCGACGAAGAGCGGAACCCGTACCACGTTGTCGTCCGTCTCGACGACCCGACCGTCCTGAACCGATGCCCGATGCTCTTCATGGAGAACGTCGAGACGCTCAGGTTTCGCGAGGCGGAAGTCGTGGGGCTGCGGGACTACCTGAAGAAGGGCGGGTTCCTCTGGGTGGATGACTTCTGGGGCAGCTATGCGTGGGAGAACTGGGAACGCGAGATCTCACGCGTGCTCCCGCCAGGTGAGTATCCGATTTTCGACATCCCGCTGTCGCATCCCATCATGCACACGGTGTACGACGTCCAGGACTACCTGCAGGTCTCGGCGATCTCTTTCTGGTACCGAAGCGGGGGCGGGGTTTCCGAGCGCGGCTATGATAGCGCTCAGGTGCACTATCGCGGCATCCAGGATGCGAGCGGACGCTTGATGATGATGGCCACCCACAACACCGACGTGTCCGACACCTGGGAGCGGGAAGGGGAGAACGCCGAGTACTTCAACCTCTTTTCGCCGCGCGGCTACGCGATCGGTGTCAACACTGTCGTCTACGCGTTGACCCATTGATCGCGCAGCCTGCGCGACCTCAGCTCAGCTCCCTGAACGGTCGACGGCGATGAAGTTGAACTCGCTGTCGGCGAGCGTCCCGGCGAGATCACGGATTTCAACGTCGATCATCGACGTGCCGTCGGCCAAGTTGCGCTGGAACTGCACCACGCGGGCGACGCGGTTCAACAACACCGGCGTCACCGTCGTGGCCAGGAACCGGTTGGTGGGAGTGGGGGGAATGGTAATGCGATACCCCCCGACCAACCCCAGACGCGTCACCGAGAACCCACTGCCGAAGCGGATGCCGGCGTTACCAAGAACCCAGCCGGCAAAATAGACGGGCATCGGGCCGGCCGGTCCCGTGGGGCCGGCGGGTCCCGCCACGCCCTGCAGTCCATTTGGTCCGATTGGTCCAATCGGACCGGCAGGACCGACCGGTCCTTCCGGACCGGGGGCGCCCGGTGCACCAGGTTCCCCCGGCGCGCCGGCCGGACCTGCTGGCCCCACCGGTCCGGCCGGTCCTGCGGGTCCGACTGCCCCGACAGGTCCGACTGGTCCGGTGGGTCCGGCAGGTCCGACTGGTCCGGTGGGCCCTGCAGGCCCGGTTGGTCCCTCGGGCCCGGCTGGGCCCGCTGGTCCGGCCGGGCCTTCCGGTCCCTGTGGCCCTGCGGGTCCCTCGGGTCCCGCCGGGCCTTCTGGCCCGGCCACCCGTTCGACCGACGCAACATCCGGAACGACAGCCAGAGCGAACTGTGCTGTCCAGTTCTTGGTCGTCACTTGCAGGAGATAGGTGCCCGGCGCAATCGAGTCAGGCATTAGCGCCGTCAGCCGTCGGCCGGTTGCATCGACCGCGACGCCGCCCAACCTGACGTTCCCCAGCACGACGATTGGACCGCCGCGGCCGTCCAGGTTCTCGCCGTCCACGAACAGCGTGGTCTGATCGGCGGAGACCATCGCCGTGGTGATGACAGGCTTCTTGTCATCGGCCGCGAACCCCGCCGTCGAAACCATGAGCACCAGTATTACCAGCAGTGCAGTTCTGTACGCGAACCGAACCATGCTCTCCTCCCTATGAACTTGCTTGCCCTGCCCATACGGATGAGACAAAGAGGGTGCCGATTGTCGTGCGGTCACCCTAAGACCGTGGCACGGTTGAGCTTCGGCCGGTCCGATGCGAAAGTGATACAGGCCTGCCGCGAAGGCCAATCTGTCCGATTTTGGCGCGCTCGATTCCAAAAGAGTGGCATCATTGCCGCCCGTTGACCGCCCTCACATATGTCCGTGTTTGAGTGGTTCCAGAACCTCGGCGCCCGCCCCGCTTCGTCCGCCACGCAGGCTGACACCGACACCGTCCGCCGAATCGTCAGGGAACTTGATCAGCTCGCCCCCGATCGCGCCCGCTTCCTTGCAGCTTTTGCCTTCGTGTTGAGCCGGGTCGCAGCCGCGGACCTGAACATCAGCGAGGTCGAGACGTCAAAGATGGTTGAAGTGCTGCAGCGGGTGGGACACCTGCCTGAGGCGCAGGCCATTCTCGTCGTCCAGATCGCCAAGACCCAGAACCGACTGTTCGGCGGTACTGAGAATTATCTGGTGACGCGCGAGTTCCGGGAAATCGCATCCGAGGCCGAGCGCAGGGAGTTGCTCGATTGTCTGTTTGCCGTGTCCGCCGCCGACGATGCGATTAGCGGTGAGGAAGAAAACCAAGTCCGCCAGATCGCCAGCGAGCTCGGTTTCTCCCATCCGGAATATATCCAGGCACGGTTGTCGTACTCGAACAAGCGAACCGTATTTCGCCAGCGCTGAGGGCCGGACTCTTTTCGAAGCTGATCTGCGGCCGACCAGTGGGTCTCAGTACTCTAGGAGTCGGAGGTCAGTTGCGCAACCAGGTCGCGGTGAGCAAACACCGATTCAGCGCTCTCCTGGAGCGCTGCGTAGTAGCGCTGTGCGTAGTCATTGCCCGTCTGGCTTGGAGAGGTCAGAAGCTTCAGTTGAGCGATAATAGCCGTCACGTCGTCTGCCGCAGGAGGTTCCTGGTCTTCGAGCAGTTCATCGATCCGCACGATGAGCCGCGACATCGGCCGGAGCCACGCGAACTGTTCATCCTCCAGAAACGCTGTGAGCAGCGCGGTGTTCGACTGACGCCCGTGAACGCGTTCGTATCGGTCACGTTCCCAATCGAGAAGCGTCTTGTGGAGGCGGAGGAGACCCTGCCGCAGGTTCGGCAACGAGGCGCTCATGAACAGCCTCGGTGGCGTTGGAACGTGCCGGGTCTCTGGCCTCCAGATGGGCTTGTCAGTAAACTGCGCAAGGTCACCGGCTGCATGGTAATCTGTCCGCCTCGAACGACTCTAGTGTTCCCGGCCAGTTCAGCTCAAAAGGAGTAACTGTGATGGAACGAATGAAAGCCTCCGACTTCCCCCAAGAATTATTGGATGTATTCCACCTGTACGTGCATGGCGACATCGACCGCCGGGCGTTCCTGGACAGGGCTGGGAAGTTCGCGGTCGGGGGGCTCACTGCCGCCGCGATCCTCGACATGCTGAAGCCGAACTACGCCTGGGCGCAACAGGTGCCGAAGGAGGACGCGCGGATACGTGCGGAGTACGTGACCGTTCAGTCGCCGCAGGGTAACGGTACGATCAAGGGCTACTTCGTCCGTCCGGCGAAGGCTGCGGGCAAACTCCCGACGATTCTCGTCGTGCACGAAAACCGCGGCCTCAATCCCTACGTCGAGGACGTTGCGCGCCGACTCGGGACCGCGAACTTCATCGCGCTCGCGCCGGACGGCCTCACCTCGGTTGGCGGCTATCCGGGTGACGACGAGAAGGGCGGCGCCTTGTTTGGCAAGGTGGATCGCGCGAAGATGACCGAGGACTTCGTGGCGGCGGCGAACTGGTTGAAGGCGCACGCGGAAGGCAACGGCAGGGTGGGTGTCGTGGGCTTCTGCTTCGGCGGCGGAATCGCCAACACGCTCGCCGTTCGCATGCCGGATCTCGCAGCCGCGGTGCCGTTCTACGGTGGTGCGCCTGCCGAAGCGGACGTAGCGAAGATCAAGGCCGCGGTCCTCGTTCATCATGGTCAGGCCGATACCCGCCTGGCCGAGGGATGGCCGGCGCAGGAAGCCGCGCTGAAGGCCAACAAGATTCGCTACGAAGGCTACGTTTATCCGAACGCACAGCACGGTTTCCACAACGACACGACGCCGCGCTACGACGAGGCGGCCGCCAAGCTCGCGTGGCAGCGCACGATCGACTGGTTCAATAAGTACACGCGCACCACGTAACCACCCGCACGATGAGGAGTCCGGGCCATGGTCCGGGCTCCTCAACTTTCCCCTCAACCCATCCTTGCGAGTGTGACGCGCTCGGCGACTGAGCGGTGGTATTCAGAGCAGGCTACGCAGTCCGTTTCGCCGGGCTGATGATTCGTTTGCAGGCCTCGCACCGAATAGCGACCTGCAAATGCTGACCCGAAGTGGCGCCGAGCAGATTGAGCTTGCCGCAATGAGGGCACCGAATCGGAGGAGCGAACGCGAGCGCTCCGTCGGCGAGCGGAACAGCGCACGCTGCCCGTGGCAGCGCGACGTACTTCCCGG
>Ga0247825_10002973_pt1 | contig 11167 bp, 11 predicted proteins | sample 13C_Vanillin_Day_FD_194413 | JGI IMG/M metagenome (GOLD analysis project Ga0247825, IMG submission 194413) | Soil microbial communities from agricultural site in Penn Yan, New York, United States - 13C_Vanillin_Day48 | ecosystem: Environmental > Terrestrial > Soil > Agricultural land | place... | reverse complement strand
CACCATGGCGCACATCCATCGCGGCGCCAAGGGCACCAACGGCCCGGTGATCGTGCCGCTCGACAAGAGCGGCGACACCTACAGCGTGCCCGCCGGGCGCAAGCTCTCCGCCGAGCAGCTCAAGGACCTGAAGGCCGGCAACCTGTACGTCAACGTGCACACCGCCAAGAACAAGGGCGGCGAAGTGCGCGGCCAGCTGAACCCCTAACCTGAAGCAGCTTTTCCTCGTCCTCGCCCTCGGGGCTGCGTGGCCGGTCGCCGCGCAGTTTCCCGAGCGGCCGATTCGCCTGGTCGTGCCGCAGGCCGCGGGCAGCGCGACCGACAACATCGCGCGCATCGTCGGCCCGGCGCTGTCGAAGGAGCTGGGCCAGCCGGTAATCGTCGACAACCGTCCCGGCGGCGCGCTCACCATCGGCATCGACGCGGTGGCAAAAGCGCCGCCCGACGGCTACACCCTCGGCCAGGGCCCGGTCGGCGCGCTCGCCATCACGCGCCACATGGTGGCGAAGCTGCCCTACGACATCGAGCGCGACCTGCAGCCGGTCGCGCTGGTGACCACCGGCTACATGCTTCTTGCCGTTTCCCCAAAGACAAATTTTCAGTCGGTGAAGGAACTGATCGAGTTCGCGAAGAAGAATCCGGGCAAGCTGTCGAACGCCTCGTCGAGCAACGGCTCGCCCGGCCACGTGAGCGGCGAGCTGTTCAAGTACATGACCGGCACCGACATCGTGCACATTCCGTACAAGGGCGGCGCGCCGGCGATCGCCGACCTGATCGGCGGCCAGGTGCAGCTCATGTTCGAGAGCACCAACTCGATCGCGCCGCACGTCAAGGCCGGGCGCGTGCGCGCGCTCGCGGTCACCGGCGAGAAGCGCGCCATCAGCCTGCCGGATGTGCCGACGCTGATCGAGGCCGGCGTTCCCGGCTATGAAGTGAACGCCTGGAGCGGGATCATCACCACCGCCGGCGTGCCGCGCGCGGTGCTCGACAAGCTGAACGCGGCGGTGAATCGCGCCATCGCGCAGCCCGACACCAAGGAACGCCTGGCGCAGCTCGGCAGCGAAGGCGGCGGCGGCACGCCCGAGGAATTCGCCGCGCTCATCCGCCGCGACTCGGCCAAGTGGGCCGACGTGGTCAAGCGCTCCGGCGCGAAGATCGACTAGAAACGGCTTGAGGAGTCGTCCCCGCGAAGGCGGGGATCCCGTTATCGATCTGGAAATTTGGGTAGAAATGGGGTCCCCGCCTTCGCGGGGACGACCCATTCAGCGCTTTTCAGAGAGCTTTCCTACCTCAGCGCGAACAGCTTCTTCCCGGCCACCGGCATCTCGGCGGTGAGGATCTCGCCGTTCATCGAGTCGGTGATGTAGAGCGTCTTGCCCTTGAAGGCGATGTTGGTCATCAAGCGGTGCTCGCTTCCCGCGTGCACCAGATGCGTCGGCAGGCAGTTGGAATCGAAGCGCCAGATGCCGACGCCGAGATGGCAAACACACAGGCCGTCCTCGGCGTCCATCTCGATGCCGTCGGGCCCGGCGTGGCCGCCGGAGAGCTGGATCGCGACCCCGGTCTTGGACGGCGTGCCGCCGGCCATCAGTGGCAGGCGCCAGATCTGCTGCGCGCGCGTGATGGCGACGTAGACCTGCGTGTTCTTCGTATTGAGGGTAATGCCGTTGGGTGAGGGCGCGTTCTGCACCAGGCGCTGCAGCTCTCCGTTGGCGCGTAAACGCCACACGCGCCCGCTCGGATCGGCGATGCCGCTCTGCCCTTGGTCGGTGAAATAGAGATCGCCGTTGTCGGCGAAGTGCAGGTCGTTCAGCCCCTTGAAGCTTTCGCTGAACGCGGTTTCAAGAACCGGCTCGATCGAACCCGTCCTGGTATTTAATTTCAACAAGCCTTTCTTGTAGTCGGCGATGTAGGCGTGGCCATCCTGGTGGATCTTGAGCCCGTTCGGCCAGCCGTCGTACTGGGTGACGAGGTCCCACTCGCCCTTCGGGTCGATGCGGAAAATCCGGCCGAACGGAATGTCCACGCACCACAGGTTGCCCTTGCGGTCGAACGAGGGCCCCTCGAGGAAGCTGTCGACCGGTGCAAGCTGGCGATTGGGATCTGACCACGCCGTGCGCTGCTTCTTGCGCAGCTTCGCCGGCAGCGCGCTGAAGCGCCGCACTTCGATTTTTTTTATCGGCTGGAAGGGGTTGTGCATGGAATGCGGCAGAGGATAGGGTTGTTCACCCGGCTGTACAAGGAGGTCCCATGAAACGTCTCGCTCTGCTCTTCCTTCTGCTCGCAACCACCGCCGCCTTTGCCCAGGCTCCCACCCGCGTACGCGGCACCATCACCGCGCTCGACGGCGACGTGCTTTCGGTGAAGTCGCGCGAAGGCAAGGACCTCAAGCTGCACCTCGCCTCGAACGTCGGCGTGACCACGGCGAAGAAGTCCTCGCTCGAAGACCTGAAAGGCAAGTACGTCGGCGTGACCGCGGTGCATAAGGAGGGCAGGATGACCGCGCTCGAAGTGCACGCGATCCCGCCGCAGGCCAAGCCCGGCCATTTCCCGTGGGACCTGGCGCCGAATTCGACCATGACCAACGCCAACCTGGACGGCATCGCGCAAGCGAGCGGCGGCAACGAGATCACGCTCAACTACCAGGGCGGCTCGCAGAAAGTGATCGTGCCGCCGGGCACGCCGATCGTCGCCTTCGACCCGGGCTCGCGCTCGGACCTGAAAGTGGGCGAGACCATCTGGACCAACGCGCGCACCGAGACCGACGGCAAGATCGTGGTCGAGCGCCTCAACGTGAGCAAGGATGGCGTCAAGCCTCCGCACTAGCTTTCTGATTCTGGGCTTGCTTGCGCTTGGACTCGCCCAGGCGCAGGCGCCGACGCGCGTGCGCGGCACGATCACCGCCGTCGAGGGAAATGGATTTGTGGTGGAAGGAAAAACCCATGTCCGCCTCGGCGAGAAGACCGAGATCGTGTTCGCGCAGCCGGTTACGCTCGCCGAGATCAAGCCGGGCGATTTCCTCGGCGTCACCTCGGTCAAGCACGCCGATGGCAAGCTGGTCGCCTACGAGGTGCGCCGCTTTCCCAAGCCGGTCAATCCGGGCCATCGGCCGTTCGACGGGCGCGACGACCAGACCATGACCAACGCCACGGTGGGCGCGACGGTGCAATCCACCAGCGGCCGCGAGCTCATCATGACCTACGAGGGCGGCACGCAGAAGATCACGGTGCCGCCGGAGGCTGCGGTGTCGACGCTGGTGCCGGGAACGCGCGCGCAACTGGTGCCGGGCGCTCCGGTGAACCTCACCATGGATGGCAGCGGCGTCGCGCTGCGCATCCAAGTCAGCCCTAAGAAGTAACCAGACCCCCGCCGAGAAACAGCTGCCCGACTTTCGGGTCCGCGAGGATCGCGCGTGCCTCGCCCGACATGCGCGTGCGTCCGAGCTCGATCACCACGCCGAAATCCGAGACCTCGAGCGCGCGCTTGGCGTTCTGCTCCACCATCAGGATCGTCATGCCTTTCGAGCGCAGGTCGTGCAGGATGGCGAAGGTCTCCTGGACCAGGCGCGGCGAAAGTCCGATCGAGGGCTCGTCGATCAGCATGAGCTTGGGATCGAGCAGCAGTGCTCGCCCGATCTCGAGCAGCTTCTGCTGGCCGCCGGAAAGCGTCGAGGCCTGCGCGGACGCGCGCTCGCGCAGCATCGGGAAGCGGTCCATCACCGCCTCGATGCGCGCGGCGACGTCGGTGCCGGGCGGCGCCGCGGTCGCGCCGAGCTCGAGGTTGTGGCGCACGCTCAGCTCGGGAAAGATGTTGCGCCCCTGCGGCACGTAGGAGATGCCGAGCTCGAGCAGCTTGCGCGGGGTGAAGTTGGTCACCTCGCGCCCCTCGAACACGATGCGCCCCGCGCGCGCCGGCAGCAGCCCGAACACGGTCTTGAACACGGTGGACTTGCCGGCGCCGTTCGGGCCGATGATGGTGGTGATCGCGCCGCGCCGGGCCTGCAGGCTGGTGCCGTTGAGGACCGTCAGCCCGCCATAGCCGGCCACGACTTCCTCGAGCACCAGGATGGCGCTATCCGCCAAGGTAGGCCTCGATCACGGCGGGATTGGCGCGGATCGCCTGCGGCGTGCCTTCCGCGATGATGCGGCCTTCGGCCAGCACCAGGACGCGCGTGCACAGCGACATCACGAACTCCATGTTGTGCTCGATCACCACGAAGGTGGCGCGCTGCGACGCATTGATCTCGCGCAGGCGCTCGCGCAGCCCGGCGAGCATGGTCGGGTTGACGCCGCCGGCGGGCTCGTCGAGCAGCACCAGGCGCGGCCCCGCCATGAACGCCATCGCCACGTCGAGCAGCTTCTGCTGGCCGTAGCTCAAGCTCCCGGCCTTTTCCTCCGCCAGCTGCGTCAGCCGGAAGAACCCGATCATGCGGTCGGCGGCGGGCCCGAGGCCGGCGTCGCGCCGCCCCACCAGCCGCGACCACATCGACGCCTGGTGCTCCTGGCCGGCGAGGATCAGGTTCTCGCGCACCGTGAGCTGCGGGAACACCTGCAGCAGCTGAAACGTGCGGCCGACGCCGAGTCGGTTGAGCTGGCAGGGACGCTTGCCGGTGATGGCGCGGCCGTCGATGCGCACCTCGCCCGCCGAGGGCGCAAGCTGGCCGAGAATGCAGTTGAACAGCGTCGACTTGCCGGAGCCATTAGGCCCGATCAGGCCGAGGATCTCGCCCTCGCGCACCTCGAAGGAGACGCCGTCCACGGCGCGGATGCCGCCGAACGCCTTCTCCAGCCCGCGCACTTCCAGGACGGCATTCATCTCCTGAAAACCCTCTCGGCGAGCCCGAGCAACCCCGACGGACAGAACGCCATCAGCACCATCACCGCGGCGCCGTAGAAGATCAGGTACAGCCCCTCGCTGCCGAAGCGCATCCACTCGGGCAGCAGTACCGAGACCGCGGCGCCGAGGAACGGGCCGAGGAAGGAGCCGGAGCCGCCGACCATCACCATCAGCAGCAGGTTGAGCGACAGATTGAGGTTGAACGCGTTCGGCTCGATGAACTGGATCAGCGGCGCGTACAGCACGCCCGCGATGCCGCCGAGCGCCGAGCCGATGGCGAACGCCATCAGCGTGTAGCGCCGCGTGTCGACGCCGAGCGAGTCGGCGCGGATCGCGTTCTCGCGCAGCGCGGTGAAGGCGCGGCCCCAGGGCGAGCGCACCAGCCACCAGGTGCCCCCCGAAACCAGCGCGAGCACGCCCAGGCAGAAGAAGTAGAAGGGAATCGGCCCCTTGGTCGGCCAGCCGAACAACACCGGGCGGGGGATGCCGGTGATGCCGTACACGCCCTTGGTGAGCCATTCCTCGTTGCGCAGCACGAGAAAGACCAAGGTGGCGAAGGCCAGGGTGACGAAGGCCAGGTAGTGGTGCTGCACGCGCAGCGCCGGATAGCCGAGCACCCAGCCGATCACCAGGCTGAGCGCGCTCGCCAGCAGAAAGGCGAGCCACAGCGGCCACCCGGTGGTGGTGAGCAGCGCCGCGGCGTACGCGCCGATGCCCACGAACGAGCCCTGCGCGAGCGAGATCTGGCCGGCGTAGCCGAGCGTGAGGTTCAGGCCGATCGCGGCGATCGTCATCACCACCCAGAGGCTGAGCAGGTAGATGCCGTAGGGTTTGAGCCCGAACGGCGCGGCGATCAGGGCAATGACGAATACCGAAAAAAGAAACTTCTTCAAACCGTGCGCTCTTCGGCGCGGCCGAGCAGCCCCTGCGGCCGCCACAGGATCACCGCGATCAGCAGGAAGAGCGGAAACGCGGCGCGGTACTGCGACGACCAGTACGCGGCCACCAGGTTGTCGGCGATGCCGAGCAGCAGGCCGCCGACGATCGCGCCGCGCACCTGGTTGAAGCCGCCGACAATGGCGGCGACAAACGCGGCGAGCCCCAGAAGCTCGCCATTGGTGAACTTGGCGAGGTAGATCGGGCTCACCAGGAACGAGGCGAGCGCCACCAGCGCCGCGTTCACCAGGAACGTGTACAGGATCATGCGCTCGACCGGGATGCCGAGCACGCGCGCGAGCGTCGGATTCTGCGCGGTGGCCTGCATCTGCCGGCCGGTGCGCGTGCCGCCGAGGAACCACTGCAGCGCGCCGACGGCGACGACCGCCACGCCGATGATCACCAGGCTCTGCGCCGAGATCACCGCGCCGAAGAGGGTGACGTTGGTGGTCGGCCAGACGCCGGGGAAGCCCTGCGCCTCGGCGGCGTAGAACTCCTTGACACCCTCCTTGAAGAAGATCGCGAGGCCGAGGGTCGAGATCACGAGCGGCAGAACGCCGTGGCGCAGGATCGGGTCGACCACCAGGCGCTTGAACAGGAGGCCGAGCACGAGCAGCGCGGCCAGCAGGCCGACCAGCAGCGCCATCGGGAAGGAAAGGCCGCCGAACTTCATCGCCGCCAGCACGAAGAACGCCGGCAGCATGACGAACTCGCCCTGCGCGAAATTGATCGTCTGCGAGGTCTGCCACAGCAGCACGAAGCCGACCGCGACGAGCGCGTAAATGCCGCCCGTCGCGATCCCCGCGACCAGGAGCTGCAGGAAGTCGGCCAGGACTGTTGCCCGGCTTGGGCTACTGACCCAGCTTCGGCAGGATCTGGACGACCTTCTGCCTGCCGTTCACCACTTCGACCAGGAAGCTGATGCGATCGATGTCGCCCTTCGCGTCCCAGGTCGTCTCCATCAGGATGCCCGGCTCCTGCTCCGGCTTGATGGTCAGCCCCTTCATCAGCTTGCCGAGCGCCTTGCTGTCGAACTTGCCCAGTTTCTCGGTGGCGTGCTTGACGGCGTAGACCGCGGTGTAGCCCTTGATGCCGTTGTGGTCCGGCACGTACTTGTAGCGCTTCTGGAACTTCTCGGTGAACGCCTGCACCGCCGGGATCGGCGCATCGGCGGTGAGCCCGACGTGACCCTTCACGCCCTCGGCCGTCTCGCCGGCGAGGTCGATCACCTTCTGGCTGATGACGTTGGTCTCGCCGATGATCGGCGTCTTGACGCCCTGCTTGCGCGCCTCGCGCAGCACGCGCGCGCACTCCTCCTCGTTGGTGTAGATGAAGATCGCGTCCGCGTTTGCCGACTTGAGCTTGACGATGTCGGCGGCGAAGTCCACCTGCCCCGACTCGGTCGAGACGTCGGCGACGATCTTGATGTTGCGCTTCGCCATCTCCTTGAAGAACACGTCGCGCCCGCCCTTGCCGTAGTCGTTGTTCACCCACAGGAAAGCCACCGACTTCGCCTTGATGCCCTCCGCCACGAACACGGCCATCTTCGGCATGCTCATCTGCTGCCCGAAGGAAGTGCGGAAGATGTAGTCGTTGCCCATCTGGGTGATCTCGGCGGCCTCCGCGCCGGTGAACTGCGGAATCTCGGCCTGCTGCGCAAGCAGCATGTTCACCTTCACCGAGCCGGAGAACACCGGCCCGAGGATCACGTACGGATTGCCGTCGATCGCCTTCTGCACCTGGGCGCGCGAGACGCCGGCGTTGCTCTGCGTGTCGCTCACCGGCGCGTTGATCTTGCGCTTGAGGATGCCGCCCTTGGCGTTGATCTCGTCGATCGCCATCAGCGCGCCATCGCGGAAGTTGGTTCCCGACACCGCGCCGTTGCCCGATACCTCGATCACGATCGGCATGAACACCGTCTGCTGCGCCTGCGCCGCGAATGCGAGCATGCTGGCCGTAACAAGTCCGATGAGCTTCATGGTCCCCTCCTCTAGAGTCCCTCGAATTGCAGGATATTAAGCCCGGCGTTCTGATCCGTCAGGTACATGAGCCCGTTGCGGTCGACATAGCAGTCGGCGGTCTGCAGCACCTGCGGCCGGTTCGGCCGCGGATCTACCATCCTGGCCGGATTGGGCGGCACGTAGAACGCGATCTCTTTCGGCCGGGCCTGGTCCGCGATGTCGTAGACCCGCACGCCCGCGTTGTAATAGGTGGCGAAGATGAGGCGTGAGCTCTGCAACGCCCCCGGCCGGTTCTCGTGCAGGTTGTGCGGGCCGAAAAACCCGCCCTTCGCGCAGTAGTCGGCTTCGGCGGGCTCCGGGAAGGAAGCGATCAGCGCCGGATTGGAAGGCTCGCGCACGTCGTAGGTCCAGATGTGGCGCCGGCCTTCCTTGCAGTTGGCGAACGTCGGCTCGTCGGCGAGCACGAGCAGCTTGCGGTCCGGCAGCGGCAGCGGCGAATGCGTGCCGCCGCCGCCCGGCTGCGGGGTGCGGTGCACGAGGATCTTCGGCCGCGCCTTGTCGGCGAGGTCGATCACGGTCAGCCCGCCGTCGCGCCACGCGCCGTAGGCGATGTCGCCGTCGAGGAGCGCGTGATGCAGCGCATAGCGCTTGCCCGCCGCCCAAGTTTTGCTTTCTCCGGGCCCCATGCCCGGAATCCAGCAGCGTCCGACGAGCTCCGGCTTCCGCGGGTTCTTCAGGTCGAGAACCGCGAGAACATGGTCGGCGACATCGGCGAAGTGGATGGAGGCGTACGCGTAGCGCCCGCCCACGTACCAGATGCGGTGCGGCCCGATACCCTCGACCGGCATGAAGCCGATCTCGCGCGGCTTGTCGGGCCTGGAGATATCGTAGACGCGGATGCCGGCGGTGAATTCGATGCCCGTGCCCTTCAGCCGGTCGGCCGGCGAGCCGCCGAAATAGTTTTTGTCGCTCTGCTGGAACTGCTGCATCGTCCAGACGCTCGGCGCGTTGACCGCCAGCAGCAGATCCTCGTGGGTCTGCAGGTGGAAGGCGCGCGTGCCCGGCGGGCAGGCAATGAAGTCGGTGACCTTGGGGTGCTTCGGGTCGCGCACGTCGAGCGTGGTGATGCCGTTGCTGAAGCCGTGGCCGACGTACGCGTAGCCGCGATGCACCATCACCTGCACGCCGTCGCCGTGGCCGCCCATGTCGGAATGACCGACGAACTTGATGCCCTTGGACGCGACCGGTTTCATGCCGACGTCGCCGCGCTGGCGCCGGCGATCTTGCCGAATACCGCACCGTTGGTGAGGCCTGAGCCGCCGGGATAGTTGAACCAGAAGATGCCGCCCACCAGCTCGCCCGCGGCGTAGAGGCCCTTGATCGGTTCTCCGTCGGAATTGATCACTTGCGCGTCGGTGTTGATCTTCAGCCCGCCAAAGCTGAACGTGATGCCGCAGGTCACCGCGTAAGCTTCGAACGGCGGCGTGTCGAGCGTGTTGGCCCAGTTGGTTTTGTTAATGGTTAAGTCTTTAGTACACCTTCCATCCTTCACGTTCGGATTGAACGGGATGTGGGTCTGCACCGCGGCGTTGTATTTCTTCAGCGTCTCGAGCGCGGCCTTCTGGTCGGTGTCGTCCATTTTCGCGACCAGCTCTTCCAGCGTGCTGCCGCTGATCCGGGTGACCTGGCGGATCTTGTACTCGTCGCGCAGCTGCTGCTTCACCTTGGCGTCGAAGATCTGCCAGGCGAACTGCTTCGGCTGCTGCAGGATCACGCGCCCGTACTTCGCGTAGGTGTAGTTGCGGAAATCCGCGCCTTCGTCGACGAAGCGCTTGCCGTCGGCGTTGATGTACACGCCCCACGGGTAGGAATGCTTCTGGAAGCCGTCGCCCACCGCGAGGTCGCCGGTCTCGGGCGCGTTGCGGTCCCACGCCACCGCGTGGCAGCCCGACCAGTTGCCGTGCGCGGCGGCGCCCACGTCGAGCGCCATGCGGATCGCGTCGCCGGTGTTGAAGCGCGTGCCGCGCACCTTGGCGAGCTCCCAGCCCGGGCCCAGGTAGCGCGTGCGCCATTCGGTGTTGGCCTGGAAGCCGCCGGCGGCGAGCACCACGGACTTCGACGAAAGGGTTTTGGTTTTGCCCTGGTGTTTGACAACCACGCCGTGGACGCCATCATCGTCGGCGACCAGGGATAGCGCGCGCGCGCCATACCAGATCTCGATGCCCGCTTTCTTGGCGAGCTGGGTCTCGGACTCGACCAGGCCCGGGCCGCCGCCCACCGCCTCCACCGTCAGGCCGCCCCAGAACTTGAACTTGCCGCCGATCCTGAACGCCTGGCGCCCCCACGCCGCGGTGAAGCGCACGCCGCGCTTTCGCATCCACTGCGCGGTGGGCAGGCTCTGCTTGACCAGGATCTCGGTGAGGTCGGGGTCGCAGCGGTACTCGGTGACGCGCGCCATGTCGTCGAGGAACTGCTCTTCGGTGTAGGTGCCGAAGTCGGTGTTGGCGATCTCGTCGGCCGAGAGGTCGGGGATCAGCGTCTTCAGGTCCTCCGGCCCGGTGTAGGCGAGGCGGAACAGGCCCGCGGTGAAGCGCGAGTTGCCGCCGGCCTCCTCCTCGGGGGCGCGTTCCAGCACCAGTATTTTCTTCGCCGACTCGGAAGCGGAAAGCGCCGCGCACAGCGCCGCGTTGCCGCCGCCCACCACGATGACGTCGTATTGCATCAGTCGACCTTCACGCCGGCCTTCTGGATCACGTCCTTCCAGCGCGCCTGCTCCCTGGCGATGAAGTCGGCGTATTCCTTCGGCGTCGAGCCGACCGCCTCGGCGTCGTCCGCCTTGTAGCGCTCCGCGACCGCCGGGCTCTTCGCCGCGCGCGCGGCCTCCGTCGCCAGGCGCTGGACGATCGCCGGCGGCGTCCTGGCGGGGGCGGACAGGCCGTACCACTGCGAAGTCTCGAAGCCCGCGAAGCCCTGCTCCGCGATCGTCGGCGCATCCGGGATCGAAGGCAGCCGCTGCGGCGAGCCGACGCCGATCACGCGCAGCTTGCCCGCCTTCACGTGCGGCATGAGCGGCGGCGTGCCGGCCGAGGTGGCGTGGGTGCGGCCGGCGACCAGATCCACCAGGTTCGGGCCGGTGCCCTTGTACGGCACGTGCTGCAGCTCGATGCCGGACACGAGCTTGAAGTACTCCATCGCCAGGTGACCGGCGCTGCCGTTGCCGGCCGAGCCGTAGTAGTACTTGCCCGGCTCCTTCTTGACCAGCGCCACGAACTCGCGCGCGTCCTTCGCCGGCACGCTCTCGTGCACCACGAAGATGTTCGGCACCTTGGCGAGCAGCGAGACATGGACGAAGTCGCGGTTCACGTCGAACGGCAGATTCTTGTAGAGGTACGGATTGAGCGCGAGGCTGCCGATGTGCGTGATGAGCAGGGTGT
>Ga0247825_10002972_pt1 | contig 11168 bp, 7 predicted proteins | sample 13C_Vanillin_Day_FD_194413 | JGI IMG/M metagenome (GOLD analysis project Ga0247825, IMG submission 194413) | Soil microbial communities from agricultural site in Penn Yan, New York, United States - 13C_Vanillin_Day48 | ecosystem: Environmental > Terrestrial > Soil > Agricultural land | place... | reverse complement strand
CGATTCGCACGATTCGCACGATTCGCACGATTCGAACGATTCGAACGATTCGAACGATTCGAACGATTCGACCGCTTATCGCAAATCCTCCGGCGTGCACGTCAACACGATCTCCGTCGTGTTCGGCTCGCACTCGAACGGGCGGAAGAACGTCAGCATCCGGCCGCACACGATCACCGCCATCCAGGCGGAGAGCGAGATCGCCGCGATCACCTTGGCCCGGTGCGGCGCGTCGTAGACGTCGCGTGCGCCGAACACCACGCGCCAGGACGTCACGTAGAACATCCCGGCATTGGTGCCGGCGATCGCCAGGAACAGCAGCTTCAGGTGGAACGAGGCGTTGAGCACGTACTGATCCGGCTCCGTGAGCAGGAACATCAGCCCGCTGCAGATGTTGATGACGAAGCCGGCGATCCCGAAGGGGATGAACCGGTGCACCGCGGCGATCGGGACGCGCTTCATCACGCCGAGCAGGCGCAGGTCGAACGCGCCGATCGATCCAACGAGCAGGCACAGGCCGATGAAATGCAGGCTTTCGGCGATCGGCCAGGCCCAGGCCGTTCGCATGAGCTCCGCCACGGGCGAGTGCAGGCGGATATAGGTGATGAGCCAGACCTGGAAGTGATGGATCACCACAGCCCGCCTGGGTGCAGCATCGCGGACAGGTTCTCCGTCGCCGTCAGCCGGGTATAGGTGTAGGCCAGGAGGCGTCCGGCCGTCACCGCCCCGGTCCAGCACACGAGCGAGACGGCCGCCAGTCGCTTCAACCGCGCGGACGGCATCACCGCCGCCCCGACGGATGCCGGGTCCGGCATCAGGTATCGATTCATCCGCTTCACGAGCACCATCGCGATCGCAATCAATCCCAGCTTCAGGAAGAACACCGGGTTGGTGAGCGCTTTCGTCGGGTAGCCGATGAGCAGCAGCACGCCCGACGCCGCGTTGAGCCAGAAGCCGGCCCACAGGATCGGGAGCAGGCGCCGCATCTCGTGCAGCGGCACGACCGGCGCCACGCCGAGAATCCGGAGGTCGATGGCGGTGCTCAGGCCGGCGGCGAATCCCATGCCGATGGCGTGCAGCGCGAGGATGCCTGGAAAGGCGAAGAGCGAGGGCGACCCGACGATCCAGTCGTGCAACGACGTCGATTCGAGCCAGATCAGAAAGGCATTCACGCGCGAGGGCTCCTGTTGGCGAGAGGCTAAGGCGCGTATATTACGCGCGTGTTACGCGCCGCGCCTGTAGCCGGTAGCCCGTAGCCTGTAGCCGTATCCATGAACCTTCACCTCCGCCCCGACTGGTGGGACGGCAATCTCCGTGTCCTCGCCCTCCTCGTCGTCCTGACGATCGTGCCGGCGGCGTGCGTGTTGTGGTTCATGAACGCAGCGGTAGCCAACGACGCGGCCGCGGCGCAGGAGCGGGTTCTCGTCGCCTACCGCGGTCAACTGCACCTGGTCCGATCACGGCTCGATGGATTGTGGCGCGCACAGGCCGAGCGGTTGAACGCCACCGGTGACCCGTCGCGTGAATTCGAGCGCCTGATCGCGAGCCAGCTGGCGGAAGGGGCGGTGGTGCTCGACACCTCCGGGTACGTCGCGTTTCCATGGACCGACGTCCGAGGCGACCTCGCGGCCATCGAGGCGCGGGTTGCGGCGGCGAGTCATCTCAGTGCTCCCGCCCGGGACGCCGAGGTGCAGCAGATCGCCGCGCGCCTGAACGACTATTCGAAGCACCTGCCCGCCGGCGATCGGCTGCGGCTGATGGACGACCTCCGGATGCTGGCGCCAAACGTCTGGCTGCCGACGCAGGCCGCGCTCCACCTGTCACTGGACATGGTCGATTCCGAGCGGCCGGAGCCGGTGCCGGACGTGGTGCGCAAGACGAACGTGCCTGACATCTGGGCGCTGACCTCGAGCGATCGGCGCACCATCGGCCTGTACCGCACCGGGCGGATCGAAGCGATGCTGCACGACTTCCTGCACCAGGTTTCTCCGGAAGGGGTTGTCTTCGTCGCCTATCCCCCCGACGTGGCGGCCGATGCCGAGGCGATCGCCGCCGGTCCGTGGCTGCCGGGGTGGCAGCTCTCGATGGTTCCGCTCGACAAGACGCTCTTCGCCAGCGATGTCCGGCGGCAGCGCACGATCTACGTGTCGGTGGCGCTCGGGGGGATCGCGCTGATGCTCGTCGTCGGCGTCATCGGCGGCCGATCGATGCGGCGGCATCTCCACGTCGCCCGCCTGAAGACCGACCTGGCCGCGGCGGTCTCACACGAACTGCGGACGCCGCTCGCGTCGATGCGCGTGCTGGTCGACGGCCTGCTGGCAGATCCGTCGCCCGATCCCGCCAAGACACGGGACTACCTGCACCTGATGGCGGTGGAGAACGAGCGCCTGACGCGGCTGATCGACAACTTCCTGACGTTCTCACGGCTCGAACGGCAGCCGCGCCGCTTCGCGCTGGCGCCGGTTCCGCCGGCCGACCTGGTGAACGCGGCGCTCGACGCGGTCCGTCCGCGCATGCCGGGGTCCTGCATGCTGAAGGTGGACATCGAGCCGCGGCTGCCGCTGGTGCTGGCCGACCCGCAGGGGATGACCACCGCGCTGGTCAACCTGCTCGACAATGCCATCAAATATTCGCCGGAGCACAAGCAGATCGCCGTCAGCGCGCGTCGCGACGGCGATACCTTCGTGTCGATCGCCGTCAGCGACAACGGCATCGGCATCGCTCCGCGTGAGCAGCGGCGGATCTTCCGGCGCTTCTACCGTGTCGACCAGCGGCTGGCGAGTTCCACCGTCGGCGTTGGCCTCGGCCTCAGCATCGTCGAGCTGATCGCGCGCGGCCATGGCACGACGGTCACGGTCCGGAGCGAGCCCGGGGCCGGTAGTACGTTCACGATGCGAGTCCGGGCGGTCGGGGAAGGCGTGGCGGCGTGACGGACCACGGGACGCTGCCGCGCCTGCTGCTGATCGAAGACGAACCTGCGCTGGTGCGCGGCCTTTCCGACTCGCTGCGATCGAACGGCTTCGACGTCACGATTGCCACGGACGGTCAGGCCGGGCTCGACGCCGCGTTGCGCGGCCACGCGGACCTCATCCTGCTCGACGTCATGCTGCCGATCGTCAACGGTTACGAGATCTGCAGGGAAGTTCGGGCGCACGGGCTCGACGTGCCAATCGTCATGCTCACGGCGAAAGGGCAGGAGGCCGACATCATCCTTGGCCTGGACCTCGGAGCCGACGACTACATCACCAAGCCGTTCCGGATCGGCGAACTCGTCGCGCGGGTGCGCGCCTTCCTCCGCCGGCGCCGCGGGCGGCGGACGCTGGTGTCGTTCGGGGAGTGCGAGGTGGATCTGACCGCCCGGCGGTGCCGGCGGCGCGGGGTGGACGTCGACCTGACCAGCAAGGAGTTCGCGCTGCTGGCCTACTTCGCCTCGCGACCCGGCTGCGCCCTGTCACGCGACGTGATCCTCGACGCGGTGTGGGGGAGCCGGGTCTTCGTCACGCCGCGCAGCATCGACCGGTGCGTGACGACGCTGCGCAGCAAGGTGGAACCGAACCCGCACGCGCCGATCTACATCCAGACGATCCGGGATATCGGGTATCGGTTCGAGCCGAATGGAACGACGAGTCAGGATTTGTGAATGGTGATGCACGAATGGACGATTACCGCGCTCCTTCCGGCATCAGCACGACCTTCACGTACCGCTTCGGATCCAGGTACGTCTGCGCGGCCTTCTGGATCGCGGCCGGCGTGATCTGGTCGTAGAACCTCTCGAGGTTGAGCGCCTCGGAGGGCTCCTCGCCGTACTGGTACTTGTAGGTCAGCTGGTTGAGCAGGTACGCGTTGTCGCGGCTGTTCGTTTCGAGGTCGCGGACCAGGGCGGCGCGCACGTCGCCGACTTGCGCGCGCGACGGTCCGAGCTCGCGGAACTGTTCGATGACGCGGAACATCGACGTGACGAGCGCGTCGAGCCGTGCCGGGTCGCAGGCGAAGGAAATCGTCACCCGGTACTGGCCGGTGGGGCGTTCCTCGAACTGCGGACGGGCGCTCACGCCGTAGGTCCCGCCGAGGTCCTCGCGGAGCGTTCGCTGCAGGCTGCCCTCGAGCGATTCGGCCATCGCCCGCATGACGACGCGGTTGGTCTGGTCGTTCTCGAAGGCGCCGGTGAAGACCACGGCCACCTGGCTCCTCGGATCCAACCCCTTCCTGAGCTGCCGCTCGACGACGGTCGTGGGCGTGCGGAGGCCGACGTCTTTCGCCGTCTCGCGGCGGTTCGTTGACGGCAGGCTGGCCAGGTAGCGCTCGACGAGCGGCTTGAACGTGTTCAGGTCGATGTTGCCGACGAAGACGAAGGTGAAGTCGCTCGCGTCTGAGAACCGGTCCTTGTAGAACTGCAGCGACTTCTGCGGGTTCAGCTGCGGCAGCTGATCCAGGCTCAGCGGACGCGAGCGGAGGTGGTTCTGCGTCACCGCCGCTTCGACCGCGTCGTTGAACGCGGCATCCGGCATCGCCTCGCGATTCGCCAGCGTCGCCTGCAACTGGCGCACGTAGGTCGCGAACGCCTCCTGGTCGGCGCGCGGCTGCGTGAACGTCAGGTACACCAGCTGGAACATCGTCTCGAGGTCGCTACGCGACGAACCGCCGCGCAGCCCTTCACTGGTGTCGCCGATGTCCGGGCGGACGAACGCCGTCTTGCCCGCGAGCTTCTTTTCCAGCGTGCTCTCGTTCAGCTTCCCGAGCCCGCTGCGTTCGACCACCGCGGCCGCGGTTTCGGCGGCGATGAAGTCCTGGTCGCTCGCCATCGAGGTGCCGCCGGCGCTGACGGCGCGGAAGAGGATCTCGTCCTGCTTGTTCGTGGTCGGCTTCAGCACGACGCGCACGCCGTTCGACAGCTGCCATTCGGTGATGCCGAGCGCCGCCCGGTCCGTCGTGTTGACCACGCTGCCGGGGGCCGGCACCGGTTCGAGCAGCGGGAGGGCGCTGACCGTGTCCACGTAGGCCGAAAGCTGCGCGCTGCTTCCTGCCTTGATCGCCGCCGACAGCCTCGCTTCCGTCGGCATCGTCTGGCCGGGTCGCTGGGGGCCGCCCACCATCACTACGCGGCTGCGATCGGGCATCCAGTCCTTGGCCAGTGCATTGACCTCGCGCAGCGTGATCTCGGGGACGAAGCGCTGGTGCAGGCCGTACTCGTACGTGATGCCGGGGATCGGTTCCTTCTGGAGGAAGTTGCGGATGTATTCATCCGCGAGCGAGTCCGACTGCCACGTCGCTTCCTCGACGGTCGCCCGCTGCAGGAAGAGCCGCATGTTCAGCTTCTCGCGCTCCAGTTCCGTCGCCGTGAATCCGAACCGCGTCACCCGTTCCATCTCGGTGAACATCGCGGTCAGCGACTTCTCGACGTTGCCATCGACCGCCACGGCGTTGAGCGCGGTCATTTCCGCGGTGTGCACGAACATGCTGCGCGACGTCTCGGCGGCGAGGAACGGCGGGTCCGCGCTGTGCGACAGCTCCTCGAACCGGGCCGAGAGCATGCTGGAGAACAGCCGTTCCACGAGCGACTGCCGGTACGAGCCGACCGTCGTCTGATCGCGGAACGCCATCTTGTTGATCACGCTGACGGTCGTGACCGTCGCTTCGGGATCGCTCGCGACCGTGTAGAGCGTGCCGGGATTCTCGGGAACCGGGTAGTCCTGGCGCGCGCGCGGGCTGCCCGGGCGGGGAATATCGGAGAAGTGCGACTTGATCATCGCCTCCACCGCCGCGACGTCGAAGTCGCCGACCGCGACGACCGCCATCAGGTCCGGCCGGTACCAGTCGTTGTAAAAGCGCCGCAGCTTGTCGTAGCTGAAGGACCGCAGCGTCTCGGGGGTGCCGATCGGCAGCCGGTCCGCGTAGCGCGACCCCCGCAGCAGGACGGGAAACTGCTTGTCGCGCATCCGCTCGTCCGCGCCCAGGCCGAGCCGCCATTCCTCGAGGACGACGCCCCGCTCCTTGTCGACCTCGTCCGGCTCGAACGTGACGTTGTGGGCCCAGTCCTCCAGCGCCAGGAGCGCCCGGTCGATGACCCGGGGGTTCTCGGTCGGGATCTGGAGCTGGTAGACCGTTTCGTCGAAGCCCGTGTGGGCGTTGACGTGGGCGCCGAACCGCATGCCAATCGCCTGCATGAAGGCGATGATGTCGTTCCCCGGGAAGTTTTTGGTCCCGTTGAACGCCATGTGCTCGACCATATGGGCGAGCCCGCGCTGGTCATCGTCTTCGAGAATCGAGCCGGCATTGACCGCCAGCCGCAGCTCTGCACGATTTCGGGGGGCCCGGTTGGCCCGGATGTAATACCTGAGGCCGTTTGGCAGTATTCCAGTAGTGATGCGGGGGTCCACCGGGACCGCCTGGGTCAGCGGGATGTCCGCTGCCCCGGTTGACGCCGCCCCCTGACCCGCGGCGTTCAGGAGACCGGAGGGAGTGATCACGGCCAGCGTCAGCGCGACGAGGGCCAGTCGACGGGAAACGGTCATAGAAGTCCTTCCGCAGCGGCAGCGTAATAAATCGTCGGGTAGCAGCATACCAACCCTAACCCGAGCGGGATGAAAGAGTTCTTGACAGGGGCCACAGGTCCGCGAGAATTACACCGCACCTTTTTATCTATGCCTGAGTTTCTACCGACGGGGGCCTAGTGAATTCGAAATTGTTGATGACGACGTCAGCTGTAGCCCTTTGGGTTGCAGCTATTTACGGGCAGGTCGCGCAACCGGCGGCTCCCGCTCCGGCTCCGAAGCCGGCGCCGGTGGCCACCACCCAGGCCCCGGCACGCCCGGTGGCCCGGCCAGTGGCCGCGACGGCGGCGGCGCCGGATCTGGCCACGGCGCGGACCATGGTGGACAAGTACTGCGTGACTTGTCACAACAGCCGCGCCAAGGCCGGCGGTCTCGAGCTCGATTCGTTCGACCTCGCCAAGCTGCGGGAACACCGCGAAATGGCTGAGAAGATCGTGCTCAAGCTGCGCGCCGGGATGATGCCGCCGACCGGCATGCCGCGTCCGGACGCCGCCGGCATGACCACCCTCATCTCGTCGATGGAAGCCGAACTCGATCGGAACGGGCAGCCGTTCCTCGAGGCGCCCGGGCTGCATCGCCTGAACCGCACGGAATACACCAACGCCATCCGCGACCTGCTGCACCTCGAAGTCGACGCCGCGAAGTTCCTGCCGGCCGACGACTCGACGCGCGGGTTCGACAACATCGCCGCCGCGCTGACGATCTCGCCGGCGCTGATGGAGGCGTACCTGTCGGCCGCCGGGAAGATCTCGCGCCTCGCGATCGGCGAGGAAGCGGCGCCGAGCCAGAAGGTGTTCGACGTACCGCCCGACACGGCGCAGAACTATCACATCGAAGGGCTGCCGTTCGGCACCCGCGGCGGCATCCTGATCCCGTATCAGTTCCCGACCGACGGCGAGTACTCGTTCAACGTGAAGGGCGTTACCGGCTACTTCCAGGCGGTGCTCGGCCAGATCCAGGGCGAGAAGCTCGAGGTCCTGATCGACGGCGAACTGGTCCACGTGTTCGACTGGGATCGCGACATCAAGCCGACCACCGGCAACGGCAAGGCGACGCCGCCGGTTGCGATCAAGGCGGGCCTGCACCAGGTGGGCATCACCTTCGTCGCCACGAACGACCTGCCGGCCACCGAGTTGAACCGGCCGTTCCAGCGGACGATGAACACGCCGGGCGAGATCCCGGGCTTCCAGTTCTATCCGCACGTCGGCCAGGTCGTCATCGAGGGGCCGTACAACGCGAACGCGGCGAGCGACACGGCGAGCCGCAAGAAGATCTTCGTCTGCAAGCCGGCGAACGCGAGCCAGGAGGACACCTGCGCGCGCCAGATCGTGACGACGCTGGTCAAGCACGCCTACCGCCGCCCGGCCACGAAGACCGATGTCGATACGGTGATGGAGTTCTACAAGTCCGGCCGCACCGGCAACGGCAGCTTCGACGAAGGCATCCAGGTGGCGCTGCAGCGCGTCCTGGCCGACGTCCAGTTCATCTACCGCGGCGAGCAGGAGCCGACCACGCTGGCGACGGGGAAGAGTTATCGCGTCAGCGACCTCGACCTGGCCTCGCGTCTCTCGTTCTTCATCTGGAGCAGCATCCCGGACGATGAGCTGATCGACGTCGCGGCGCAGAACCGCCTGCGCGAGCCGGCGATGCTCGAGAAGCAGGTCAAGCGGATGCTCGCGGATCCGAAGTCGGATGCGCTGATCTCCAACTTCATCGGGCAGTGGCTCAGCGTCCGGTCGCTCGCGACGAGCGAGCCGGCGGTGAACCTGTTCCCGGACTTCGACGACAACCTGCGCGCCGCCTTCGAGAAGGAGATGGAGCTCTTCTTCGGCAGCGTCGTCCACGAGGACCGCAGCGTGGTCGACCTGCTCGACGCGAACTACACCTACGTCAACGAGCGGCTCGCGAAGCACTACGGCATCCCGAACATCTACGGGTCGCAGTTCCGCCGCGTGACGCTGCCGGCGGATCTCGACGTGCGCCGCGGCCTGCTCGGCAAGGGCGCGCTGCTGACGGTCACGTCACAGGCGGCGCGGACGTCGCCCGTCATGCGCGGCAAGTGGGCGCTGGTCACGTTCTTCGGGATCGAGCCGCCGCCGCCGCCGCCGGGTGTCGACACGTCGCTCAAGGAGCGCAAGGAAGCGGGTGCGGCCGGCAACGAGAAGATCCCGACGATGCGCGAGATCCTCGAGAAGCATCACGCCGCGCTGGCGTGCGCGCAGTGCCACCGCAGCTTCGAGCCGTTCGGCATGGCGCTCGAGAACTTCGACGCGACCGGCGCGTGGCGGACCAAGGACGAGAGCTCGGCGGTTGACGCCGGCGCGGTCCTGAACGACGGCACGAAGATCGAGGGTGTGAACGGGCTCCGCCAGGTGCTGCTGCGCTACCAGGATCAGTTCGCCCGCGTCGTGGCGGAGCGGCTGTTCACCTACGCGCTCGGCCGCGGTGTCGAGCCGGCCGACATGCCGCTGGTGCGGTCGCTCGTCCGCGACGCCGCGCCGTCGAAGTACCGGATGTCATCCCTGATCCTCGGTATCGTGAAGAGCAATTCATTCCAGATGAACCTGAAGTCGTCCGAGCGGTCGACGCAGACCGCCGCCAAATAGATTCAGTCCGGTAGAGGAGTCATACACGCGATGTTCCTGACGAAAAAGCACATTTCACGACGGACGGTCCTGCGTGGTGCCGGCGCCACGCTCGCGCTGCCGTTCCTCGAAGCGATGGTGCCAGCCGCCACCGCGCTGGCACAGACGGCGGCGGCCGGTACGCCGCGGTTCGTGGGCATGTTCGTGCCGCACGGGATGGCGCCCGGCTACTGGGTGCCGGAGAAGGAAGGCGCCCTGCCGGCCGAGCTGCCGTTCAACTGGAAGCCGCTGGAGCCGTTCAAGGACAAGACGGTGATTTTCAGCGGCCTGCACTCGCGGTCGGCTGAGCCGCCTCCCGGCGTCACCGGCGCGGATCACTGGGTCGCCGCGGCGTTCATGTCGGGGCAGAAGCCGAAGAAGACGGCCGGTGCGGACGTCTACAACGGCACCACGATCGACCAGCTGATCGCGCAGAAGATCGGCACGCAGACGCTGATCCCGTCGATGCAGATGGCGGTCGAGGACCCGGGCGCCAACTCGAGCAACTGCGGTGAAGGCTACAGCTGCACCTACACCAACACGATCTCCTGGGCGAGCCCGACGACGCCGCTCCCGATGGAGCTCAATCCGCAGGTGGTCTTCGAACGGATGTTCGGCGACGGCGGCACGGCCGAGCAGCGCGCGCTCAACCGCAGGCGCGACCAGAGCATCCTCGACTCGCTGACCGGCAGCATGAAGAAGCTCCGCGGCGAGATCAGTGCGCCCGACCGCGAACGTCTCGACACCTACGCCGAGAACGTGCGCGAGATCGAACGCCGCCTGCAGATCGCGATGAAGGCGTCGAACGTGGCGCCGGAGGATTTCGACGTCCCCGTCGGCGTGCCACGGTCGTTCGATCAGCACATCAAGCTGCAGTTCGACCTGCTCGCGCTGGCGTTCGAGGCCGACATCACCCGCGTCGGCACGCTGCTCTTCGCCCGCGACCTGACCAACCGGACGTACCCGGAGAGCGAGGCGCCGACCTCGTCGTTCCACGGCGTGTCGCACCACGGCGAGGATCCGCGCCGCATCGCCGACCTGTCGAAGATCAACCAGTACCACGTGCAGATGATTGCCCACCTCGTGGACAACCTGGCGAAGGTCAAGGAAGGCGACGCCACGCTGCTGGATCGCTCCATGATTCTCTTCGGCAGCAACATGGGGAACTCGAACCAGCACGTGCACTACGACGTGCCGCACGTCCTCATCGGCGGCGCCAACGGCAAGCTGAAGGGCGGCCGTCACCTGGCATACCCGAGCAAGACGGTCCCGACGGGCAACCTGCTCCTGAGCGTGCTCGACAAGTTCGACATTCACCAGGACACATTCGGCGACAGCACTGGCCGGCTGGAGAGTCTCTAATGAGAGTTCCCAACTTCCAACTCCCAACTCCCAACGGGTGGTCGAAGGGCATCGGAGCGCTCGTCGTCTTCGTGTGCTTCGTGTCCTTCGTGGTGTCGGCCTCGGCCGCGGGAAAGAGCGACGTAGCCGATGCGGCGATGAAAGGTGACAAGGCCGCGCTGCGGACGCTGATCACGCAGAAGGCCGACGTCAACGCGCCGCAGCCCGACGGGGCGACGGCCATCCAGTGGGCCGTCTACCGCTCGGACTACGAGATGGCGGACATCCTCATCAAGGCGGGCGCCAACGTGAAGGCGGCGAACCGCGAGGGCGCCACGGCGCTGTGGCTCGCCTCCGTGAACGGTGATGCCCGGATGCTGAATCAGCTCCTCGCCGCCGGCGCCGATCCGAACGAGAAGCTGCCGCTCGGCCGCACGCCGCTGATGATCGCGGCGCGCACCGGCAATACGGACGCGATGAAGGTCCTCATCGACAAGGGAGCGAACGTCAACGCCAAGGACGACCAGCGCGGGACGACGCCGCTGATGTGGGCAGCGGACGAAGGGCACGCTCCGGCGGTGTCGCTGCTGCTCAAGAGCGGCGCCGACATCAACGCGAAGTCGAACCCGGCGCAGCGAGGTCGAGCGGAGCG
>Ga0247825_10002971_pt1 | contig 11168 bp, 8 predicted proteins | sample 13C_Vanillin_Day_FD_194413 | JGI IMG/M metagenome (GOLD analysis project Ga0247825, IMG submission 194413) | Soil microbial communities from agricultural site in Penn Yan, New York, United States - 13C_Vanillin_Day48 | ecosystem: Environmental > Terrestrial > Soil > Agricultural land | place... | reverse complement strand
GCGTTCCATCGGCCCCGCCATTGCCAGCGAAGCACGAGCCATACGATACCGAGGCCGATCACCGCTGGCGGCCCGCCGTCCAGCAGGTAGCCGGCAAACGACAGGTCGAGCGACTCTCCGATCAGCATGTTCTGCGGATTGCCGATGAGCGTCGCCGCCGAGCCGATGTTGGACGCGCACGCGAGCGCGAGCAGGAACGGGAGCGGATTGATCTGCCGCCGCGCGCAGACCTCGACGAGCATCGGCGCCATCGCCAGGCAGACGATGTCGTTGGCGAGCACGGATGAGAGGACACCGGCCGCGACGACCACCCAGAGGAGCAGGCTGTCGGTGCCTCCCGAGTGCGCCGAGATGCGACGCACCGTTTCCGTGTAGAAGCCGCCGAGACGGAACTGGGCGGAGATGACCATCAGGCCGAAGAGCAGAGCCAGCGTGTGCGCGTCGGAGGCGAGGACGGCTTCCTCGAGCGTGAGGCGGCCCGATGCGAGAATGACGATTGCGCCGAGCAGGGCGATGCCGCTGCGATCGAGCGCCAGCCCGGGAATCTCTCCCAGGATCATGCCGGCGTAGACGATGACGAAGACGGTGAGGACGAGCGGATCCACGGCGCTCTAAACCACGACGGCCACGAAGGTCACACGGCGAGCGAAATCGCTGTTCCGTTCGGACGCCGCCACGTCGTCCGGAACTCGCGGTCGTAGGTCCAGATCCGGATCTGGCGGTCGCGTCCGCTGAGTACGGCCAGGCATGCGTCGGCCCAATCAGGTTCATGGTCCGCGTATTTTGCGAGCCACCTGAATGTGTCGGCCCAGAAATCGGCGTCGCCGGTCGCTGGGACGGGATCGATATCGAGCTCCCGCAGCAGCGCCTCGAGCCGATGCCTCTGGCTTGGATTGGGCAGATGGAAACAGGCTTCGGTCAATACCGCGTCGCACGTGGCGAGTGGGTTGGAGGCAAGAGACTCGAGGTGTCGCACCGCGAGCCGGTGTTTCGAGTCCCGCGCGTCGCAGAGCGCAACGAGAGGGCCTGTGTCGATGACGATCATCGCCGCCGGCGGGTCAGCGTGCCGATGATCGCCCGGCGCGCCGCCGTGCGCTCGTGGACATCGTACTCACGCGGCGGCAGATCCTGGGGATCCGGATGCTCCTCGAAGATCCGGCGGACGACATCCTTCACGTCGCTTCGCGGCGTGGATTGCAGCTGGCCATACCGGGCGTCAATCGCCTCACGCACGACGTCGGACAGCGGCACGCCCCGCTTGCGCAGTGTCTGCGCCTTGCGCAGCCTGGCCGCATCGAGCCGTACGTTCACCAGCCGCGATTTCATGGTGTAAATATAACACGTCTTTACAGAGTGAGTGATGCGCTCAGTTCGCCGTCGGCACTCGCTCCGCGCGATCGATGACGATGACCTCGAGCGGCCGGCGGCGGGTCTCGAGGCCGAGGCCGACGGACGCGAGCGCATCCCGGAACGGTGTCACCCCTTCCTCGAGCGAAATCATCTTGTCCTCTCGCACCACGGCCTTCGAGTCGTCACCGAAGCCTCGAGCCGGCCCGAACGTGAGCACGAACTCGAAGCGGCCCTTCAGGCTGGTCTCATCGACGACTGGAACGCCGATCGGTCCTTGTCGGGTCAGATAGGCGGCAAGCTCCGGCATGGACGTCCGCCGGAACCGGAGCGCCATTCCGCCCGCCGACTCTCGTCGTCCCTCGCCCTCGTCAGGTGCCTTGGCGAGTCGCGGACCGTCCTTCGCGACCACCAGCGCGAGCACACGCGAGTCCCGCTTCGTGCGGTGCAGTGACAAATTGAATCGATCGGCGAGCAGGGTCTGCAGCCTGGCCATCATCTGGGCGCGCGTCGCCGGCTCGCTGGTCCGCGCGATGATGTCGTACGAATCCGTCCGCATCCACGCGGGCCCGGTGATCTGGTGCGGACTGACCCCGTAGGCCTCCTCGAGGCAGTTCAGCAAGGACACTCCCTTGAAGTCGATGCCGATGGGAGTGACCGTGATCGTCCGTGTTTTGGTTCGTCGCTCGTCGCTCGGCCGGATAGACGCGGCATCGAACGGTGCCTGACCGTCGACGATCGCCACTGTCGCAATCAGAGCCACGGCGATTAGGGTGACGCGTTGCATGGGCGGCTTACTTGCGCGGCGACTGAGACTGCAGCCGCCTGATCTCCTCCGCCAGCTGACGCTGCTCGGCGGCGAGCTGCTCGAGCCGTTCCGACAGCCTCCGGATGGCCTGTGTCAGGTCGTCCTGCTCACGCTCACGGACAACCGGGCGGGCGCGCTCGAGTGACCGTGCCCGCGCATCCAGCTCCGCTTCGAGCTGTTCGCGCCGCTTCGATTCAATGGCTTCTTCCTGGGCGGCGCCAGCGCGTTCCTGTGCGGCCTGTTCCATGAGCTTCGCGATCTTCAGCCGTATCTCGCCGTTCTCTCCCTGATCGCTTTCGATGGCTAACCGTATTTCTTTTTCTTTCTCCTTGAGCTTGCGCTCGATTTCGGCCTTGGCCTGATCGACCTTGATCTTTTCCACCTGAATCCGGAGCTCGACCTCTTCAGGCTTCTCGTTTCCGTCGTCTCGCTTCTGTACGGGTCTCCTCGGGTTCCCGATGACGAAGAACTCCTGAGGATTCTCTTGGTTCGCGGCGTTCTGCTTGCCCTGCACCTTGGCGAACACGCCCTTCAGCATCTGATACAGGTCGAAGGATGGTCCGCTGACCTGCGGGCTCAAGACGTGCTCGAGCTTCGAGGGTGGCTCGGGCGAGCGCGCCACGAGCTGCATCGGGATCAACACGGCAGCCAGCACGGCGATCGCCCAGCGCCAGCGGGGGGGGAGATTCGAGAATCGATGATGCTCGAGCATGTTCAGTCTCCTCTTGAGTGACGAACGGGAGAACGGGGATCCGCCAGCCGCGATGATGGGCGAGGTGGTCGCGATTCCAAGACGAATCAGCAGGCGGCCGTAGTCGTCAGCCGCGACGTCGAGGGCGCGCATGGCTGCCGCGTCGCACGCCGCCTCGCGAGAGGTCACATATTCACGCGCGGCCAGCCGTGCCATGGGATGGAAGAAGAACAGCCGCTCCGCGCAGGCCGGCACCCACCCAAGCAAGAGATCGCGCCGCCGGATGTGCATCAGCTCGTGACAGAGCGTCATCGTCCGCTCGTTGTCGCTGAGCGTGGTTCTCGACTCTGTCGGCAGGAGCACGACGGGCGTCCACACGCCGCACACCTGCGGGCTGCCGATCTCGTCGGACAGCCGCACCTGCGGCGCGCGCCGGAGCCCGAGCCGCTGCGCGAGCTCGCCGATCCCGGCGTCCGGCCACTCGACCGACCGTCGGACGATGGCGCGGAGATGACGATGGGTGAGGACGAGACGGCCGGCCTGCACGAGGAGCGCGACGAGCCATATAAGAAGGAGCGCGCGGAACCACGGGCTGGTGGCGCTTGCGGCGAACCAGTCGTCCTGGCCCTGGACCGTGAAATCCTCTCCGACCCAGGTCCAGAGTGGCGTGCCGACTTCTGCTGCCGCGCTTGGGGTCTGCAGGAAGATCCGTTCGGTCTGGACGTGGAAGTTGGCGGGGAGGACGGGCACCGGCACCGCCGGCAGCGGCGTGAACGCGAGCACCAGCTTCAACGCGGCGAGCCACCAGAGCGCGGCCTGCGCCGCGGCGGGGATGCGCGGGAACAGCCGGCACGTGAGCCACACGAGCGCGATGATCGCGGCCCCCTGAATGGAGCCGATCAGCAGCCGCTCGCCGAGCCAGATCGCAAGCGTGTCCATCATGGCTTCTTCTTCCGTTCACGCTGGAGTTTCGCCAGCAGCGACTCCAGTTCCTCGATCTCGCCGTCTGACAGGCCCTCGCGTTCGGCGACGTAGGCGACAAACGGCGTGATCGATCCGCCGAGCGTCCGATCGACGAACGTCCGCACGGCGTGCTGGATGGCGGCACCCGGAGCGGTGCGCGGCGCGTAGTGATAGACGCCGTCAACGCGCCGCCGGCCGAGATGACCTTTCTTTCTCAGCCGCTCCATCATCGTCAGCACCGTCGATCGGGCCAGGCCGCGGGGCTGGCCGAAGCCTTCGACGGCCTGCGCGACCGTGGAGCGGCCGGCGTCGCTGACGAAGCGGAGCAACGCAAGCTCCTGGTCGCCGATGGACTTCTGATTCTGACTACTCATGTCGTCAGGAATACGGTAGATCGTGACTACAGGTGTAGTCAAGTGTGCAGAAGAGACAGTCGAGTGCAGTGTCCGGCTTCAGCCGGACCGGAAAACCGCGAAGATCCCGAAGCAGCGAAGACATGCGGGAACATTCTTCGCTCTTTCGCGTTCTTCGTGGTGAGATCCGTGTTGTTCGTGGTTGAGAGGGGGAGCGCATGAAGAGATTGCTGCTGGGTGCTGCGCTGGTTGCCGCGGTGATTGCTGTTGCTGTAACGCTGACCGCTCAGTCGTCTGTGACCGGCAGGTGGCGAGCGTCGGTGATTGCCGGCGATGGGCCCGCCCGCGAGATCGGGCTCGACCTCAAGGCCGACGGAGCATCGGTGACCGGCACGATCAGCGGGCCGCCAGTCACGATTCGCGACGGCCGGGTCGAGGGCAAGACGATTACCCTGAACCTGACTGGCGGGAATGCTGGCCAGCAGGCCAGCCTCACAGGCGAGATCGACGGCAATGAGATCGTCTTTCGCGCGGTCGGCCTGACGCCGCAGCCGATTCATTTCGTCGCGGTGCGCGACACGCAGGCAGCGAATGCCACCGGGTCCATCACGGACGCGGCGTTCATGCAGCAGCTCCTGAAGCAGGCGAATGTGCCTGGCGTGAGCATCGCGATCATCCAGGACTTCAAGGTCGTGCTTGCGGTGGGATACGGCGTGGCCGACGCGGAGACCGGCGCGCAGGTGACACCGAACACGATGTTCCAGGCGGCATCGATCAGCAAGCCGGTCGCGGCGATGGCGTCGCTGCGCGCTGTGCAGGACGGCAAGTTCGCGCTCGATCAGGACATCAACACCATCCTGAAGTCGTGGAAGCTGCCGGTCGGCGAGTTCACGAAAAACGGACCGGTCACGCCGCGCTCGCTCATGAGCCACGTCTCGGGCACCGGCGACGCCTTTGGGTTCCCCGGCTACGCGCCGAGCGCGGCGCTGCCGACGATCCCGCAGATTCTCGATGGCGTGAAGCCGTCGAACCTGCGCGCCGTTCGCCTCGAGCGCGCGCCGTACACGGGATTCGAGTACTCCGGGGGCGGCGTCATGATTCAGCAGCTCGCGCTGATGGATGCCGTGGGCAAGCCGTTCGCACAGATCGCGCGCGAGTGGGTGATCGATCCGATCGGCATGACGAACAGCACGTACGAGCAGCCGCTGCCGGCGGCGCGCCACGCACAGGCCGCGCGCGCGCACAACGGAAAGGGCGTGCGCAGCGGCACCGATCCCTGGCACGTCTATCCCGAGCAGGCGGCAGCCGGACTGTGGACGACCCCCACTGATCTGGCGAAGTTCGCGATCGAAGTGCAGCTCGCGACGCAGGGACGCTCGAAAAAGGCCCTCTCGCAGGCGATGGCGCGCGAGATGATCACGCCCGTCGGCGTCGGCTCGTATGCCGTCGGCTTCGACACATTGAAGCAGGGCGAAGGGCAGTACTTCGGGCACGGCGGAAGCAACTGGGGCTTCCAGTGCGATCTCGTCGCGCACCGCGTGAAGGGCTACGGCGCGGTGATCATGACGAATGGAGACGCCGGCGGCGCGCTCATTCAGCAGATCCGTCGTCTGATTCAGCGGGAATACAAGTGGGACGCGCTCGACCAGCCGATTCCGAGACGTTACGGGCCGGTCTAGTTGGTAGTTGGATAGTTGGCTAGCGGCGTCCGGTGCCAGACGCCGCTGCCGCCGAAGCGAGACACCTGCTGTCGCAGCGGGCATCCAGACGCCGCTGCTGCCGCGCAGCGATCACGCTTCGGCTAACCCGCAGATCCGCTCGACTTCATCCAGCAGGCTGTCGACCGAAATCGGCTTCGCGACATAGCCGGCCGCCCGAATGGCGGCCGCCTTCCCGCGCGCGTCGCCGTCGGCGGTGACGGTCACCACCGGAATCGACGCCATCGCGGGCAGCTTTCGTTGCTCCTCCCGGAACTGCCAGCCGTCCATGCCGGGCATCATCATGTCGAGCAGGATGAGATCCGGAGTGTTCGTCTGCAACTGCTTGAGCGCCTCGTATCCATTCGCGGCGATGGCCGTGCGGTATCCCGCAGATTCAAGGACCTCTGCGACCAGTCGCGACAAGTCGCGGTCGTCCTCAACGATCAGGATGAGCTTTGTCATGTCCCGCCATCACTGCGCTTGCGCTGTTGCGGGTCGGTGCGCTCCTGGGAAGATCGACGGTGAACGTCGATCCGGCTCCAGGCTGGCTTTCGACCCAGATTGACCCGCCGTGTGCGTCGATGATCTGCCGGGCGATGTAGAGGCCGAGCCCCAGCCCACCGAATGCCCGCGATGAGATGGCCTGCTCGTAACGCTGGAAGATCCGCTCCACGTCCTCGACGGCGATGCCGATCCCGTGATCGACAACGACCAGGCGTCCGAGAGGGCCTCTCTCCTCGACAACGATGTCGATCGGCTTGCCCTCGCCAAACTTGATCGCGTTCGTGAGCAGGTTCGTCACGACCTGTTCCAGGCGAATGCGATCCCACATTCCGACAACGGGGGCCGCCGTGTGAACCGTCACGGATGAATTGCTCCGGCGGGCTTCCTCGCCCAGGCGATCGACGACGTCGCGAACCACGGCCGCGAGGTCGATGTCCTCGCATTGGAGCCGAAGACGGCCCGCCGTGATGCGCGACACATCCATGAGCTCGCCGACGAGTCGAGTCAGGCGCGCGACCTGCCGCTGGGCCATTTCGAGCTTCGGCTGCATCTGCTCGGGCGAGAGGACGGCGCGGGGCAGCCGGCGCGTGGCCTGGAGCGTCTGGATCTGCAGCTGCAGCGCCGACAGCGGCGTGCGGAGCTCGTGCGACGCCACGGACAGAAACTCGTCTCTCGCGCGGATGGCATCGACCGCCTCACGGTAGAGGAGCTCCTTCTCGCGCTGCGTGTGCTTTCGCTCGCTGATGTCGCGTGCGATCAGGACGACGCGATCGGCACCGATGCGAATGAGCTGCAGGGATACGTCGATGGGACCGGCGGACACCTCCCGGCCTCGAAACGAGGTCTCGATCAGGATGTGCGGTTGCGGGGCCTCCAGCAGAGACGCCAGGATTTCCCGGAAGCCGACGCCATCGTGCTCGACCATGAAGTCGGACGGCGTCATTCGAAGCAGTTCGTCCCGCGAGTATCCGAGAAGCACGGTGGCGCCGTGGTTCACGTACAGGATGCGACCGTTCGCCGGCTCGAAGAACACGACGGCGTCGGGCTCCGCGTCGAGGGTGCTCTTGAACTCCGCCTGGATGGCCTGGACGCGCTTCTGGTCCTCGATGTCGGTGAACGTTCCGACCCAGGAGATGATCTGGCCGGCCGTGCTCCGCTCCGCGACCGCGCGGCAGAGGTGCCAGCGGAAGGCGCCGTCACTCGCTCTCCGAAGGCGGAACTCGGCCTCGAACATCTCGCCCGAACGCAAGGCGCGCTCCCAGTCGGCGCGGCATCGCGCCGCATCCTCGTCGTGCACGATGCCAAGCCACGACCAGGCTGACTGTTCGACCGACAGGCCCGTGTATTCGAACCAGCGCTGGTTGAAGTAGTCCACGGCGCCGTCGGGGCGTGCGGTCCAGACGATGTTCGGGATGGCCTCCGCGAGTGTCCGGTAGCGCCGCTCGCTGGCGAGTCGCAGCTCGATCAGGCGCAGTTCGCTCTCGGTCCGTTCCGCCTCGATCAGGCGCGCGGCCTGCTGCTCGTTTCGTCGTTTCTCCCGGAAGAGTTGTGCGAAGACCCCCACCTTGGCGCGCACCGTGTCCGGCGCGAGCGGGGTGACCAGGTAGTCCACCGCTCCGAGCCGGTAGGCCCACTCGACGAGGTCCGGCTCCGCCGCCTGTGCAGTGAGGAACACGATCGGGATGGCCGCGGTCCGCTCACGCTCCTTGATCGCCGCGGCCAGCTCGAAGCCGCTCATGTCGGGCATGATGACGTCGATGAGCAGCACGGCGAAGTCGCTTTCGAGGAGCCGGCGGAGCGCGTCGCCTCCCGACCCGGCTTCGACGATCTCGTAAATCGGAGACGACAGGATCGCGCGAAGCGCCATCCGGTTCTCCGGCCGATCGTCAACCACGAGAATCGGCACCGATATCGATGCTGGCGCCGTCCCGCGCACGGCATTCACGACGCGCCTTTCCTGGTCCGCAGGTTCTGGACGATGACCGCCGTCAGCTGCCGGGTGTCCACGGGCTTCACCACATACCCGGTGCACCCCGCCGCCAGGCAGCGTGCCTGATCGGCTTCACTCGCCTTGGCCGTGAGCGCGATGATCGGCAGGCCGGTGAACTCCGGCATGCTGCGGATTTCGCGCGTCGCCTGGTAGCCATCCATTTCCGGCATCATGATGTCCATGAGCACGAGATCGGTATCCGCGTGCTCACGCAGACGGGTGAACGCCTCTCGCGCACCGCTGGCCGGGATGACCTGCACCTTGAACCGCTCGAGGAAGCTGGTGATCGAATAGAGGTTCCGTGCGTCATCCTCCACGATCAGAATCTTCTTTCCTGCCAGCAGTTCCATCTCCTCGGGCGTGGTCCGCGCCTCCGGCGGTGTCGTCGGAACATCCGCGGGGCTCGCGAACTGGGGCGGTGGCGTCTGCAGTTCGTCGCGGAGCAGCGGCAGATACAGGGTGAAGGTGCTTCCCACGTCCGGCGTGCTCTGCACCACCAGCTCGCCGTTCAGGATGCGGGCGTATTCGCGGCTGATGGTCAGCCCGAGCCCGGTGCCGCCGTACTTGCGCGTGATGGACGCGTCTGCCTGCTGGAACGCTTCGAAGACTCGCTCGAGCTGTCCCGGCAGAATGCCAATGCCGGTATCCGAGACCGCGAACGCCATCACCGCCGGGGCACGCTGCAGCGATGGGTTGCGGAAGGGCAGGCTTGCGGCCGCCCGCTCGATGCGGAGACCCACGCGCCCCCGCTCGGTGAACTTGAATGCGTTGGCGAGCAGGTTCTTGAGAATCTGATCGAGCAGCTGCCGGTCGGTCATCACGCTCGGTGGAAGGTCTGGAGCGACCTCGATGGAAAACTCGAGACCGCGCTGCATGGCCACTGGCCGGAACGTGTGTTCCACAGTCTCCTGCACAGCCCGTGTGGCGTACGGCTCGAAATGCGTCTCGACGCGACCCGCCTCGACCTTGGAGAGATCGAGCACCTGATTGATCAGCGACAGGAGGTCCTGTCCCGCCGAGTGAATCGTCGCCGCCCACTCCCGCTGCTTGTCGGTGAGGTTCCTGTCCTCGTTGGCGGCGAGCATCTGGGCGAGGATCATCATGCTGTTGAGCGGCGTGCGGACCTCGTGCGACATGTTGCTCAGGAACTGCGACTTGTAGCTCGACTCCAGAGACTTCGCTTCGAGCGACGCGCCCGCGTGTGCGATTTCCCGCTTCCTGATCTCGAGCTGGATGGCACGATCCTCGAGCTCCTTTCGCCGCCTGTCGAGCTCCACGTTGGAGCCCTGTAACTGCTGCAGGAGCTGCTCGGTGCGCATGCTCGTCCCGATCAGGTTGATCGCCAGCCCGACGGAGAGCATCAGCTGCTCGAGAAACGCGAGCTGCACGGACGTGAACTCGTGGAAGGAGCCGAGCTCGATGACCCCTCGCAGCTGATCCTCGAAGAAGATCGGGTAGACGGCGATGTTACGCGGGGACGACTTCCCGAGGCCCGACGTGGTCTCGATATAGTTTTCAGGAACGTCGGTGACGATGATCGGCTTCCGTTCCAGCGCACACTGGCCGACGAGGCCCTCACCCAGGACGAATCGATTCGAGAGCTCCTTCCGCTTCGTGTACGCGTAGGTACTGGTCAGCGCGAGCACGACGTGACTGTTCTGTGGCTCGGCGAGGTAGAACGCGCCGTGCTGCGCGCCCACCACGGGCGTCAGCTCCGACATGATCTGGTCGGCCAGCGACTGGAGACTGCGCTGGCCCTGCATGAGCGCGAAGAACTTGGCCAGGTTCGTCTTGAGCCAGTCCTGCTCCGTGTTGGTCCGCGTCGTGTCGCGGAGGTTCGTGATCATCTGGTTGATCGTGTCCTTGAACCCCAGGACCTCGCCGCGTGCTTCGACCGTGATGCTGCGCGTGAGATCGCCCTCGATGACGGCTGCCGCCACCTCCCAGATGGCACGGACCTGCGAGGTCAGGTTGGCGGCGAGCCGGTTGACGTTGTCGGTCAGATCGCGCCAGGTGCCCGCCGCGCCAGGCACCATCGCCTGGCCACCGAGCTTGCCCTCGATGCCGACCTCGCGTGCGACCGTCGTGACCTGGTCCGCGAACGTGCTGAGGGTTTCCGTCATGTTGTTGATGGTGTCGGCCAGCGCGCCGATCTCGCCCTTCGCCACGAGCACCAGCTTCTTGTTCAAGTCGCCGCTGGCGACGGAGGTGACGACCTTGCCGATGCCGCGCACCTGGTCGGTGAGATTGGACGCCATGAGGTTGACGTTGTCGGTCAGGTCTTTCCACGTGCCCGACACGCCCGGCACGCGTGCCTGACCGCCCAGCTGGCCATCCGTGCCGACCTCGCGTGCGACGCGGGTCACCTCCGCCGCGAATATCCGCAGCTGCTCGACCATCGCGTTGATGGTGTCCTTCAGCTCGAGAATCTCGCCCTTGGCCTCGACGGTGATCTTCTTGGAGAGGTCTCCGTTGGCGACGGCGGTGGTGACCAGCGCGATATTGCGCACCTGGGCGGTCAGGTTCCCGGCGAGCGTGTTCACGCTGTCAGTCAGATCCTTCCAGGTACCGGCCGCCCCAGGCACGCGCGCCTGGCCACCGAGTGTTCCCTCAATGCCGACCTCTCGAGCCACGGTGGTGACCTGGTCCGAGAAGGTGCGGAGCGTGTTGGTCATGCCGTTGATGGTGTCGGCGAGGGCAGCGATTTCTCCTCGCGCCTCGAGCACCAGCTTCTGCGCGAGGTCGCCATTCGCGACGGCGGTGACGACCTTGGCAATGCCACGGACCTGGCTGGTGAGGTTGGAGGCCCTCA
>Ga0247825_10002970_pt1 | contig 11168 bp, 10 predicted proteins | sample 13C_Vanillin_Day_FD_194413 | JGI IMG/M metagenome (GOLD analysis project Ga0247825, IMG submission 194413) | Soil microbial communities from agricultural site in Penn Yan, New York, United States - 13C_Vanillin_Day48 | ecosystem: Environmental > Terrestrial > Soil > Agricultural land | place... | reverse complement strand
CATCAATACGCATCTATGACCTCGATTGGGCACAATCCGGCCCATACTCAAATTTCTGTGAATGAGTAACTTGCACACTAATGAGTGTGTTAGTAGATTTATTGAAAGGCTAAGCTGACAGGGGTTGGCCATGGCAAACGAACTGGCACGCGGTGAAAGACTGCAAATCATGCTGTCGCCGGAGGAACTGGCGGCAGTGGACGACTTCCGCTTCAAGCAGCGCATGCCCAGCCGGGCAGCGGCGGTGCGGGAACTGTTCCGCCTCGGACTGGCTTCCGTCGGAATTCAGGCGGCCGGCGCGGGCGTGAAATCCGGCGATTTCGGCGTGCTCTCCGGCCCGAATTCGGGGCACGGCCAGCCGGATGGCGCCATTGCGGGCGGGAACGGATCCAGGCGCAAGCGCTAAAGCCGCCGGGCACGGCGGCTTTCCGGCTTGTCCCGGTCTTGGCCTGGTTCACTTCGATCTTCGCCGCCGTGACCGCGCTTGAAGCGCACGACTTCGCGGGCGATCTCGGCTCTTTATTTCGAATACTTCGCGACCAGCGCCTGGGCGTCTGCGATCACCTTTGCCCCATCGGAGCCGGATTTGTCGACCTCCTCCTTGAAGCGGGAGAAAACCGGCTGCACAAGCTTGCGAAACCGCTCGGTCTCGGCGGCGTTGAGAGCGACGAACTTGTTCTTGGGCTTGGACTGCATAGCCTTAAGGCCGTCCTGATCGATCATGTCCCAAACCTGGATTGCGAAGGGTGCAAGCCTGCGGCCGGAATTGTCGTCGATCACTTTCTTCAAATCGGCCGGAAGGCTTTCATACTTCGCCTTGTTCATCAGGAACATGAAGACCGTGGTGCCCATTCGCGGCTGCGCGCCGTCGAACGTAGTGAAGTAATCGACAAGGTCCTGCATCTTGACCGCGGGTGCGATCTCGTAGGTCAACACCGCGCCGCTCACCGTGCCCTTGCTCAGCATCGGCGCAAGCTCCGGCAGCGCCACCTGCAACGGCGAACCGCCGGCCGCCTCGACGATCCAAGCCGCGGTGCGTGAGGGCGTGCGCAGCTTCATGCCCTTGAAATCGTCGACGGTGTTGATGGGGTTCTTGGTCATGAACAGCGTGCCGGCGTGGGCATGCACCAGCAGCACGTGGTAAGGCGCAAGCTCCTTCTGCATGTGCTGGGCGGTGAAATCCTGCAGCGCCAGCACCGTGGAGCGGGTATCGCGGTGCAGGAACGGAAGCTCGAAGGCCTCGTCCTTGACCATCACGCCCGGTGTGAAGCCCGGCAGCGTCCAGATGATATCGGCCACACCGTCGCGCACCTGCTGCATGAGTTGCGTCGGATTGCCGCCGAGTTGCATGGCGGGGAACACCTGCACCTTGATGCGGCCGTTGGAATCCTTGCCGACCTTCTCCGCCCAAGGCAGCAGGAAATGCTTCATCGGATTGGCGACCGGCGGCATGAAAGTATGCATGCGGAGCGTCACCTCCTGCGCCACCGTCCGAGCCGGTGCGAGCGTCAAACCGCTGACCACGGCGACGAGCGCAGCCAGGACGCCGCGCTTGAAGACCAGCCGCTTCATCGTTCCCTCCCCGAATTTTAGTCTTTGGCACTTTGGCCGTTGTCGCGATCTTCGCAGCCCCCGTCGACAAAAACAACGGCAGCGGTGGCGGGACGGCCGCAAACCGGCAGAGCCGGTCAATTCACTTCGATCTTCGCCGCCGTGACCGCGCGCTTGAAGCGCGCCACTTCGCGGGCGATCTCGGCTTTGAAGGCGGCGGGTGAATTGCCAACGACAATCGCTTGCTGCGCCGCAAGCCTGTCGCGCACCTCCGGGATCGCCAGCACCCGGACGAGCTCCGAATTGAGCCGCTGCACGATCGGCGCGGGCGTGTCCTTCGGCGCAATCAGCCCGAAGAACGCCATCCAGTTCGCGTCTTCGGCGCCGGCCTCGCCGAAGGTCGGAATGTCCGGCAGCGCCGCGACCCGCTTTTCGCCGGAGATCGCCATCGCGCGAAGCCTGCCGGACCGCACCAGTTCCAGCGAGGTCGGCAGGTTGTCGAAGATCACCTGCACCTGGCCGCCGACCGCGTCGTTCAGCGCCGGCCCCATGCCGCGATAGGGCACGTGCAGGAGATTGGTGCCGGTTGCCAGCTTGAACTGCTCGCCGAGCAGGTGCGCGACCGAGCCGTGCCCCGGGGTCGCATAAGAGAGCCTGCCCGGCTGCGATTTCGCGAGCGCGATGAAGGCGCGGATGTCGGCGGCGGGCACGCCCGGATGCACCGCCATGATATTGGGGACCGCAGCGATGTTGCCGATCGGCGCAAGATCGGTCAGCACGTCGAACGGCAGATTCCGGTAGGTCGCGGGATTGATCGCGAGCGTCGAGGCGGTGCCCATGCCGATGGTGTAGCCGTCGGGCGTGGCTTTCGCGATCGCGCCGGTGCCGAGCGATCCGCCCGCCCCGCCCCGGTTGTCGACCACGACGAACTGGCCGAGCACCCGGCTGAGCGCGTCGGCGATGAGCCGGCCGATCACGTCGGTCGAGCCGCCCGCGGCGAACGGCACGATCATGGTGAGGGGCCGGTTCGGATAGCCGTCCTGCGCGCGGGCGGTTGCGGCGGCGAGGACCAATGCCGCAGCCGCGAGTGCAAACGGCCGGAGCCGGGTCATCGGGGTGGCGCCTTGAACGTCGCGATGCGCTCGATCACCGGCTTCCACAGCGCCTGCTCGGTCTGGATGTAGCTCTTCAATTCCGCGGGCGCCATCGGGTTGACGTAGCTCGCGATGTCCTCGAAGCGCTTCCTGATCGCGGGCTCGGCCAGCACGGTCTTGAGATCGTCACTGATTTTCCTGGCGACGGGCTCGGGCGTGCCGGGCGGGCCCATCAGCGCGAACCAGCCGAGCGCGCGCGGAATGTTCGGCAAGGTCTCGGCGATGGTCGGCGTGTCGGGACGGTTCGGCAGGCGCTTCGCCGAGCCGACCGCGAGCAGCTTGAGCTGGCCGCCGTTGATCGCGCCGGCGAGGCTCGGCAGCCCGTCCATGATCACCTGAACGCGGCCGCCCATCACGTCGGTGAGGCCCGCGGGCGTGCCGGGATAGTTGATCGACGTCCATTCCAGGCCCGCGGCGAGCTTGATCCATTCCGACAGCAGATGCGGAATGCCGCCGCGCGACAGCACCGCGACGTTGACCTGTCCCGGCCGCTTCTTCACGTGGTCGATCAGTTCGCCGAGCGTGTTGATGCCGAGCGAGGTGGGCACCGCCACCGCCATCGGCTGCTCGCAGACAAAGCCGATGGAAACGAAATCGCGGACGAGATCGTACGGATAGTCCTTGGCGATCTCCGGCAGCGCGACGAAGCTCGACGACAGCGCGAACAGAAGCGTGTAGCCGTCGTTGGGCGACGTGCCCGCGACCTTCATGCCGATCGAGCCCGCGGCGCCCGGATGGTTGGTGACGAACACCTGCTGATTCCAGTGCTTCGACAACCCCTCGGCGACGATGCGCGCGATGACGTCGGGCGCCCCGCCCGCGCCGGTGGTGACGATGAGTTTGACGGGCGCGTTGGGGAAGCTCTGGGCCTTTGCGCCAGGCGCGACAAGCGCCGCAAGCAGCAGTGCAACAACTGCGATTCCCACCGTCTTCATCCTGAGAAGCCCCTCACCTTCGAGACGCGATCCTCCGTAGCCAAGTGTACGCAGGCCACGCCTGCTATGGGACCGCTCCTCAGGATGAGGGCGGGGAGAGAGCGGAGTCAATTGCAAGAGACAGCAGAGCAGCACCGCTCAATTGATCTTCTTCGCCGTCTCCGCGATCACCGGCCGCCAGATCGCCTGCTGCTCACGGACGAACGCGGTCAGTTCCTCGGGCGTGGTCGGGCGGACATACGTGCCGAGGTCCTCGAAGCGCTTCTTCACGTCCGGCCGGGCAAGCACCATGCGCAGGTCATCACTGATCTTGCGCGCGACCGGAGCGGGCGTGCCGGGTGGCGCCATCAGCGCGAACCAGCCCATCGACTGAAAGCCGGGCAGCGTCTCGGCGACCGTCGGCACCTGCGGGAAGTTCTCGAGCCGGTTGAGCACCGTGACCGCCAGTGGCCTGACCTGGCCGCCGTCGACGGCCCCGCGCATGGTGGCGATGGCGTCGATCATGGCCTGCAGCCGGCCGCCCATCAGATCGGGCAACGCCTGCGCGCCGCCGGCATAATGCAGCAGCGTGAATTGCGTGCCGGTCATGCTGCGCAGCCATTCGCCGGTAAAATGCAGGATGCTGCCGCGGTTGCCGCCGCCGATGTTGAGTTCGCCGGGCCGTTTCTTGAGCAGCGCGATCAGCTCAGGGAGCGTGCCGATTCCGAGCGAGGGCGCGGCCCCGATCATGATCGGCTGCTGGCCGATGAACCCGATCGGCACGAGATCGCGCAGCACATCGACGGGAAAATTCTGCTGCAGTTCGGGCAGTGCAATGAAGTTGGTCGCGAGCGCCAGATACAACGTGGAGCCGTCCGGCGTAGCCGACGCGACCGCCTTGATCGCCACCGCTCCGGCTCCGCCCGGCTGGTTGAACACAACGACCTGTTGACCCCAGAGCCGGCCGAGATGCTCGGCCAGGACACGGGTGATCAGGTCGGGGGTTGCACCCGCGCCCGCGGCGACGATCAGCTTGACGGGAGCGCTGGGGAAACCCTGCGCGCGCACGTCGGACAGGCTTGCGGAAAGCACGAGCACGCTCAACAGCGCAAGAGCAAATCGCATCGCGCGCAGTCTCATATCGCCCTTCCCCGCTGCAGCTCACTTGATCTTCTTCGCCGTCTCCGCGATCACCGGCCGCCAGATCGCCTGCTGCTCGCGGATGAACGCGGTCAACTCCTCCGGCGTGGTCGGGCGGATATAGGTGCCGAGGTCCTCGAAGCGCTTCTTCAACTCCGGTCTGGCCAGCACCGTGCGCAGATCGTCGCTGATTTTCCGAGCCAGCGGCACGGGCGTGCCGGGCGGCGCCATCAGCGCGAACCAGCCCATCGCCTCGAAGCCCTTGAAGGTGTCGGCCACCACCGGCAAATCGGGAAAGTTATAGAGCCGTTGCCGCGACGCCACCGCCAACGGCTTGATCTTTCCAGCCTGGATCGCGCCCTTCATGCTGGTGATGGCGTCGATCATCACATGCACCCGGCCGCCCAGCACGTCGGTGATTGCCTGCGACGCGGACGGATAGTGCACCAGCGTCGCGTCGATCCCGCCGGCGATGCGAAACCACTCGCCGGTGAGATGCAGGATGCTGCCGCGGTTGCCCGCCGCGATGTTCAACTCGCCCTTGCGCTGCTTCGCCAGTGCGACGAGGTCCTGCAGCGTGCCGACGCCGAGCTCCGCGCTCGCGGCAATCACCATCGGATGCTCGCCGACATAGCCGACCGGCACATAGTCGCGCACCACGTCGACCGGGAAGCCGGCCTGAAGCTCCGGCAGCGCGATGAAGTTCGACGCCAGCGCCATGTAGAGCGAGTGGCCGTCCGGCGGCGTTGCCGCGACCGCACGGATCGCGATCGAACCCGCCCCGCCCGGCTGGTTGATGACGATCGCCTGCTGGCCCCAGAGCTGCGACAGGTGCTCGGCGACGATGCGAAGCAGCACGTCGGGGCTCGAACCCGGGCCGACCGCAACGGTGATCCGCACCGGAGCGGAGGGAAAGCTCTGCGCCCGCGCGCCGCCCGCGAGTGAGAGCGCCGCGCTGCCCGCGAGAAACGACCGCCGGCCGATACCGTTCGCCATCCTCATGCCCGCTCCCCGTCGCCGAACACCCGTCAGGCCGGGCGCAGTTTCATGACTTCGAGCGCCGCACGGCCGAACAGGCTGTACGGATTGCCGAGCTGCTCCATCACCTCGAAGTGATTGTAGCCTTCCATCACCGAGAGCGTGACCGGCTTGCCTGCACCCTTCACGGCCGCGGCGAAGTCGCGACTCTGGCGCTGAAACTCGGGCGTCTCATCGGTTCCGTAGACGACCGCGACCGGCGCCACGATCTTGTCGAGATGACGCTGCGCGCTCAGCTTTTGTTCGGTCTCGTCGGTGAACTTCACGTAGTTCGAGCGCGCCGACAGCCGAACAGGCTTGAGATCGAACATTCCGCTACCGCAAACGCCACCCTTGATGCAGTTTGCCGGCACTGCGTAGTCCTTCTGCCAGTCGGTGGTGAGCAGCACACCCGCCCAGTGCCCGCCCGATGAATGGCCGGAGATATAAAGCCGTTCGGGATCGCCGCCGAAACTTGCCGCGTTCTTGTAGGTCCATGCCACGGCTCGGCGAATCTGGTCGGCCATCGTGAGCAGGCTGCCGCCGACATCTCCCACATTGGCGAAATCGATCACCACATAGTGCGCACCGGCATTGACGAACGTTTCGGCCGCGTAGTGGTACTGCGAGGCAAGGCCCGCCCGCCAGGCGCCGCCGTGCACGAACAGCATGATCGGCGCATTCGGAGTTCTCGCAGAAAATACGTCGAGCCCTTCGATCGCGGTCGGCCCGTAGGCGAAGCGCCTAGGCGCGCCCAGCCGCTCGCGCACCAGTTCGCTGTTGCGCACGCATCGCTTCAGCACCGTGGCCCGGTTCGGCGCATAGACAGCCTGATCGTAGGCGTCGTCGAGTTCCTTCTGGTCCATGTTCATCCAGACCAGTGGACCCTTCTCGCGCGCCACAGGCGCGTTCTGCGCAAGCGCCGCACCACCGGTCATGGCCGCCGCTGCCGCGATCAGGCTCCGCCGCGACAGACCGTTGAAGATTTCCGACGACGCCATGATCCGCTCCCGTCTGTCAGGTGAGATCCACTTCATCACGCAAGCTTCATCTGCTCCAGCACCGCGCGGCCCAGCAAGCCGTATGGACTCGCAAAGGTCTCCGGCATCTCGAAGTGATTATAGCCCTCGCCGACCAGGAGCGTGACCGGCTTGCCCGCAACCTTCAGCGCTGCGGCGAAGTCGCGCGACTGGCGCTGGAATTCCGGCGTCTCGTAAGTGCCGTAGGCGAGCACCACCGGGCAGTTGATGCGCGCAAGATGCCGCTGCGTGGAAAGCGCGTCTTCCATCGCATCGGTGAATTTCACGTAGGCGCCGCGTTTCGACAACCTGGCGGGCTTGAGATCGTAGATGCCCGAGCACAGCACCGCGCCTTTGACGATGCCGGCGGGCGCGCCGAACGCCGCCCAGTCTGTGACAAGCGTCGCGCCCGCAAGATGTGCGCCGGACGAATGGCCGGACACGTAGATGCGGTCCGGATCACCGCCGAAGCTCGCCGCGTTCTTGCCGATCCAGGCGATGGCGCGGCGGATCTGCTCGGCCATCGGCATCAGGTCGCCGCCGGCCTGATCGACATTGATGAAGTCGAGCACGGCGTAGTGCGCACCGGCATTCACATAGAGCTCGGCCGCGTAGCAGTGCTCCCTGGCAAGGCCGACCCGCCATGCGCCGCCATGCACGAACACCATCACCGGCGCGTTCGGCTTCGAGGTCGTCCACACTTCCATGCTTTCGATCGGCGTCGTGCCGTAGGAGAAGCGCTTCGGCTCGGCGAGACGCTTTCGCACCAGCTCACTGTTGGCGTTGCGGCGCTTGCCGAGCTGCGGCTGGTTCGGCGCATAGACCGACTGGTCGTAGGCGTCGTCGAGCTCCTTCTGGTCCATGTTCATCCAGACCAGCGGGCCCCTCTCGCGCGGCGCCGGTTGCGCTTGAGCCTGGGCTTGCGCCGCACCGCCCGCGGCAACCACCGCTCCACTTGCCAGCACCGTCCGCCGCGTCATGTCCATCGCCGCCCCACCGCCCTAAAGCTTCATCTGCTCCAGCACCGCGCTGCCGATCACGCTCAGCGGATTGCCGATCGTCTCGGTCATCTCGAAATGGTTGTAGCCTTCGGCCACCAGCAAGGTGACCGGCTTGCCGGCAGCCTTCACGGCGGCGGCAAACTCGCGGTTCTGCCGCTGGAATTCCGGCGTCTCGTAGGTGCCGTAAGCGACGATCAGCGGGCAGTTGAGCCGGTCGAGATGGCGGATCGAGGAAAGCTTCTCCTCGACTTCGTCGGTGAAGGCCACGTATTCGGAGCGCTTCGAGAGCCGCACCGGCTTGAGGTCGTACATCCCCGAGCAGGTGAGCGCGCCCTTCACCACGTTCGCGGGCACGCCATACTCTTTCCAGTCGGTGGTGACGACGTTGCCGCCGAGATGGGCGCCGGACGACTGGCTGGTGACATAAATACGCTCGGGATCGCCGCCGAAGCTTTTCGCATTCTTGTGGACCCAGGCCACCGCGCGGCGCACCTGGTCGGCCATCGGCAGAAGATTGCCCCGGGTCGCCTCGACGCCGTCGAAGTCGAGCCCGATCCAGTGGCCGCCGGCGCGCACGACCATCTCGGCGAGGAACGCGTAGTCCTTCACCGGCCGCGCGCGCCAGGCGCCGCCGTGGATGAAGATGCTGATCGGCGCATTGGGCTTCGACGTCGCGAACAGGTCGAGCTTCTCGATCTCGGCCGCGCCGTAAGCGAGACGCTTCGGCGCGCCGAGCCGCGCGCGCACGCGGTCGCTGTTGAACTGGTTGCGCTTGTGCACCTGATCGCGGTTCGGCGCGTAGACCGCCTGGTCGTAGGCATCGTCGAGCGCCTTCTGGTCCATGTCGAGCCAGACCAGCGGACCCTGGACGCGGGCGGCTTGGGCGGGAGGATTCATGCCAGACCTCTTATTTGCAAAATTGCGACACAACATGGCGTGACCTTAGCGCAGCCGCCGCACCCCACCAATCGGGCACAAAAGATAGGTGCCCCGCGCTTTTCGGGGCCCATCGGACCGGCTGCAACCAACGAGGCTCCAGGTGCCGCATGGTGCTAATATCCGCTCCGGACAGGTGTATCGGTCAATGGTTCGCCTCGGTCTCAACGGGCGATCGGTGTTGGTCTGCGCGACGCTTCTCATGGGCATCGCGCTGGGAGCAATCATTGCCTGGCCGTCCCTCGACACGCGACCGCCACCCAGGCAGCCACCGCCTCTCGACCAATCGCTTGCCGCGGCCGATCTCGCGATCGCACGCGCGCTTCGAAGCACCATGCCGGCGATGGTGGGCTCGATCGTCTCCGGGTCCAGCAGAACGGCCGTCGAGCGTTTCTACATGGCCCGGGGATTTGCTCCCCTGTGGGTCGATCACGGCGCCTTGAACGCGCGGGGCCGGACGGCGTTTTCCTACCTGCAGAGCGTGGAACGGGTGGGTCTCGATCCGGCCGACTACATCGACCCGGCGGTGCAGTTCGCAGGCAGCCCGCAAAGCATCGCGCGGAGCGAGTTGCAGTTTACCGTGCTGGTCCTGAAGTACGTGCGGCATGCCCTGCAGGGACGGGTTGCCCCATCCCGTGTCAGCGCCGATATCCACGACGCGAGGAGCGCACCCGATCCCGCCGCCATTCTCGAAAGCCTCGCGAGCGCGGCGGACATCGCCGGCCATCTCGACAGCTTCCATCCGTCGCATCCCGGATTCCGCGCGCTCGCCGCAAAGCTCACGGAATTGAAGGAGCCGAAAGCAAAAGGCGACGGCCCACCCGCCGATCGCGACATCATCGTTGCCAATCTCGAACGGTGGCGCTGGCTGCCCCGCGATCTCGGCGCGAGCCACGTGATCGTCAATGTTGCCGATTTCAGATTGCGGCTGATCGAACGCGGCACACTGCGCTTTGCCGCCAGGGTTGTCGTCGGCGAGCCGGCAACCGCGACGCCCATCTTTAGCTCCAGCATGACGTCCATCACCATCAATCCGGTCTGGAACATCCCCGACTCCATCGCCACGAGGGAATACCTGCCGCGTCTGCAGCAGGACCCCGCCCTGCTTCATCGCATCGGCCTGCGGCTCGAGCGCAGACCCGACGGATCCGTGCTGCTGTCGCAGCAGCCGGGCGCGGCCAATGCACTGGGCCGTGTCCGCTTCAATCTGCCCAACCGCTTTCAGATCTATCAGCACGATACGCCCGAGGCCGAACTGTTCGGTCGCAGACGGCGCGCCTACAGCCATGGCTGCGTGCGCGTCGAAAACCCGATCTACTATGCGCAGGCGCTGCTGGCGATCGGCCGCCCGGGCGAAAGCTTCCCGCCGGAGAAACTCTGGTCGATGATCGGCGAGGCCGAAATTCATCTCCCCTTCAGCGTGCCGGTGCCGGTGCACACCACGTATCAGACGGCGTTCGTCGATGACGAGAACCGGCTGGTGCTGCGCGACGACATCTATCGCCACGACGCGGCGGTCCTTGCGGCACTCGCAATCGATGCGAAACGCCGCGACATGGCGCGCGAACACAGGGCCGCGGCTGCAACAAGTCCTGCCGGCACAAAGCCGCAGCCGCCCAATCCGCCGAGCGCACTCGAACGAACGCTGCAGGCGGCCCGGGACCTGCTTTTCCAACGTTAGCGCCGCCGCCCGCGTCGGCCATTTGGCTTGAAGTTCAAACAGTTACCTGAATTGACCCCCATGTTGCGCAACCGCCACAACGCAGCGCTCCAATTCCGCTAAGATCGTCGTGGTTTGCATGTTTTTCTGTCGCGGAGTTCTCGATGCGACAAACCCCATTTTGCAATCGGGCGGTGCGTTTCCTGTCGCTGGCGTGCCTGCTGTCGGCATGGGCGCTTCATTCACCCGACGCATTCGCGCAGCAGCCGCCGCCACCCGCTCCCCCGCCGAAGACCGCAGCCGACGTCGTGCGAGAGATGCGGCCGCCGGACCCGAACCCGCCGCGGGGCAGCAGCGCGAGGCGCGCCGAAGCCAGCAAAAAGGCCAACGAAAACGTCGAAAAAGCGGAACAGGAACGGCAGCAGGCCAGCAGGGACGCCGCGAACAATCCCAACGATGCATCCAAGCAGGCGAAGGATCTCGAGGCGCAGCAGAAGCTCGATGAGGCGGTCACAAACAGGGCCAAGCTCGATGACGAAGTGCGAGAGGCCAACGATGCATACCAGAACGCCTACAAGGAGGCGGAGACGGCAGCGAACAACATGGCGGCGGACACCCCCGACAAAACATTGAAGCTCCGCGACGCCAAGCGCCGGTATGACGCGGCCCTGGAGGCGGCGAAGGCCAAGAGCGCCCGGGTTTTGGCGCCGGGCTGGAACCGGCAGCGCTTCGCCGAACTGATGGAGCGCCAGCACCAGGCCACCCAGCAGGGCGCA
>Ga0247825_10002969_pt1 | contig 11170 bp, 10 predicted proteins | sample 13C_Vanillin_Day_FD_194413 | JGI IMG/M metagenome (GOLD analysis project Ga0247825, IMG submission 194413) | Soil microbial communities from agricultural site in Penn Yan, New York, United States - 13C_Vanillin_Day48 | ecosystem: Environmental > Terrestrial > Soil > Agricultural land | place... | reverse complement strand
GGCTACGACATCCGCACGGTGCAGGAGCTGCTCGGGCACTCGGACGTGTCCACCACCATGATCTACACGCACGTGCTGAACAAGGGCGCGCGCGGCGTGAAGAGCCCGCTCGACCGGCTCGAGCAGCCGCGCGCGGATTACGCCGCGCCGCAAACGCCGCCCGCGCCGCGAGCGGCGCTGGAGCCGGCTTCTACAGCCAGCGCCTGACCTTCGTCTTGTACTCGAGGTAGGGCGCGCCGAAGGCCTTCTCCAGCATCGCCTCCTCGGGCGCGATGAAGCGGTCGGCGATGAGCGCCATGAACGCCGGGATGACCAGGAACGGCGTAAGCGAGCCCATGAGGACCGCGGCGCCGAGCAGGATGCCGGAGAGCCCGAGGTACATCGGGTTGCGCGTGAAGCGGTAGGGACCGCGGATGACGAGCGCGGTGGCGGGGCTGAAGGGCACGATGCCGGTGCCGGCGCGACGGAAGAGCAGCACCGCCCACAGGGCCGGCACCAGGGCTAGCGCGATGATGACGAAGCCGGCGTAGCGGTACGGCTTGGCGATGATCGGGAGCAGCGGCACGACAAAATCGAGCAACGCCATGACGCCGAGCGCCACCAGGAAGTAGACCGGCGGAATGTTCAGCGTGTGCCCGTGCGGGGCGGATGCCATGGCGTGGCTTGCGGCTAGTACGACTTCGGCAATCCCAGGACGCGCTCGGCGATAAAGCAGAGGATCATCTGCGGGCTCACCGGCGCGATGCGCCCCACGAACGACTCGCGCAGATAGCGCTCGACGTGGTACTCGCGCGCGTAGCCGAAGCCGCCGTGCGTCATCACCGCCTGCTGGCAGGCGTCGAAGCACGCTTCGCCGGCCAGGTACTTGGCGGCGTTCGCCTCGGCGCCGCAGGGCTTGCCGGCGTCGTAGAGCCAGGCCGCCTTGTGCGCCATGAGGTCCGCCGCCTCGAGCGCCATCCAGTTGGCGGCGAGCGGGTGCTGGATGCCCTGGTTCTGGCCGATCGGTCGGTCGAACACCACGCGCTCCTTCGCATACTTCGCGGCGCGATTCACGGCGCAGCGGCCCAGGCCGACCAGCTCGGCCGCGATCAGGATGCGCTCCGGGTTCATGCCGTGCAGAATGTACTCGAAGCCCTTGCCCTCCTCGCCGATGCGGTCCGCCTCGGGCACCGGCAGCGCGTCGAAGAACACCTGGTTCGAGTCCACCGCGTGTCGGCCCATCTTCTCGATCTCGCGCACTTCCACGTGCTTGCGGTCGAGGTCCGTATAGAAGAGCGTCAGCCCGGCCGCCGCCTGGGTCAGGAGCAGAACCTTTTCGGCGACCTGCGCGGTGGAGATCCACACCTTCTGGCCCGAGACGAAGTAGCGCTCGCCCTTCTTCTCGGCCCGGGTCTTGATCTTGCGGGTGTTGAGCCCGGTGTTGGGCTCGGTGACGGCGAAGCAGGCGCGGTGCCGGCCGGCGATCAGCGGCGGCAGCATGCGCGCCTTCTGCTCCGCGTTGCCGAACACCACCACGGGGTTGAGGCCGAAGATGTTCATGTGCACCGCCGAGGCGCCGGAGAACCCGGCGCCCGACTCGGCGATCGCCTGCATCATCACCGCGGCTTCCGAGATGCCGAGCCCCGCGCCGCCGAGCTCCTCGGGCATGGCGATGCCCAGCCAGCCGTCGCGCGCCAGCGCCTGGTGGAAGTCTGCAGGAAAGTTCCCCTCGCGGTCGCGCGCCAGCCAGTAGTCGTCGCCGAAGCGCGCGCACAGCTTGCCAATCGCCTCGCGGATGCGCTGCTGCTCTTCGGAGAAAGAGAAGTCCACCTAGCCCTTGCGCTGCACCAGCCCCGCCACGCCGAGCGCGATCAGGATCAGCGGCCACCAGGTGCCGATGATGTCCTTGAGCTGCGCGTACTGCAGGTAGCCAAGGTTGTACGCGAGGAACAGCAGGCCGACCACGATCAGCGCGATCGGCCACACGAGGTTGCGGTTCATTTCGGTGCTCATCGTTCCCCCTGGTTATTGGCTACGGCTCCTGACCTGAAAAACCCGGCGATGTCGGCGTCCTCGAAGCCGAGCTCCACCAGGATCTCGCGCGCGTGCTCGCCGAGCTGCGGCGTGGCGGCGCGCACGCTTCCCCCGCGCCGGCCGTTGGCCCACACCGGGAACTTCGCGTAGCCGCGCTCCACGGCCTGGCGCTCGAGAAGCTGCGCATGGTGCGCCGCCTCGCCCGGCGTGACGCACAGGTCCACCGGCACGTCGTGCTCGTCGCAAAGGCGCAGCCACTCCGCGGCGGTGCGGCTTTTCATTATCTGCACAAGTTGCCTTGAAAGGGCGTCGCCGTTGCGGCGGCGCAATTCGTCGGAGGAAAAGCGCTCGTCGTCGAGCTCGGGCGCGAGCTTGACGAAATTCGTCCAGAAGTGCTCTTCCAGGATGCCGAGCGTGAGCCGCCTGCCGTCGGCGGTCTCGAACACGTCGTTCACCGGGAAGATGTGCGCTCGCGGGTCGACCTGCGGGTCGAGGCCGTGGCGCATCGCCGCCCAGAAGAACGCGCTCTCGAAAAGCGAGATATCCAGGTACGCGCCCTTGCCTTCGCGCAGTGCGGCGAGGATGGAGATCGCGGAGAACGCGCCGCCGCCCATGTCGGCGAGCGGCAGCGAGGAGCGCGCGGGCGGCTGCAGCCACTGGCCGGGGAACGCCAGCGCGCCCGCCGCGGCGACGTAGTTCACGTCGTGGCCCGGGCGCTCGCGCCACGGGCCGGTCTGGCCGTAGCCGGAGATGGAGCAATAGATCAGGTCGGGCTTTGTCTTTCTCAGTGTTTCGAAATCGATCTTGAGCCGCCTGGCGACGCCGGGCCGGAAGCCTTCGATGACGATGTCGCAGTGGCGCACGAGGCGTTCGACGATCGCCGGGGATTCCTCGTGCTTGAGATCGAGCGCGATGCTGCGCTTGTTGCGGTTCTCGGTGGCGAACTGCACCGGCACGTAGGCGCGCCCCGGGTCGCCGCGCGGCATCTCGACCTTGATGACCTCGGCGCCGAGGTCGGCGAGGATGGCCGAGCAGAAAGGGCCCGGCACGAACATGGAGAAGTCGAGCACCTTCAGCCCCGCGAGGGGCAGCCAGGGCAAAGCGGGTTCTTTCAAGGATCGATCCAGTTGTGCAGGGCGATGCCGCCGTCGACCACGAGGGTGGCGCCGGTGACGTAGGCGCCGAAGCGCTCCGAGAGCACCGCCACCGCCATCGACGCGATGTCCGCCGGGGTGCCGAAGCGGCCGAGCGGAATTTTAGCCGTCATTGCGGGCGGCGCCGCGAATCCGCCGCCGGCGACCGCACCCGGCGCGACGGCGTTGACGCGGATGCCGTGCGGGCCGAGCGCGCGGGCGAGCTCCTTCATGAGCATGGTCTGCCCGGCCTTCGCCGCGCTGTAGTGCGGCAGGTTGCGGGGGCTCTCGGCGTGCAGCGAGGTGACGAACAGCATGCGGCCCGGGATGCCGTTGTCCTTCATATGAATTCCCAGGGATTGGGCCAATATGAAAGCCGCGTTCAAGTTCACCTCGAGCATCTCGCGCCACTGCGCCTCGGTGGCGGCGAGCGCCTTCTGGGCCTCCTGGCGCCGCGGGCTGGCCGCGTGCACGAAGATCGATACGCGCCCCAGGCGCCGGATCGCCTCCCGCGCCAGCCTTTGCGCTTCCCCCGGCTTCGACAGGTCCGCCTCCTGCAGGTCCGCGCCGAACACTGTGGCGCCCTCTTCCGCCAGCGCGGCGGCGATGCCGCGGCCGATGCCACCGGCCGCGCCCGTGACGAGGGCCGTGTCGCCCTCGAGCAGCTTTAGCTTTCCGTCCATGAATGATGCTAGACTGCCCAGTCTAGTTTTTACAAGCTCCCGCCTTCTCGCATGTCGGTCCTGAATCGCGAACGCGTGCTGCGCGCCGCCACCAGCTCGTTCCTCGCGCACGGCTATGGCTCGAGCGTCGACATCATCGCGCGCCGCGCTGGCGTGGCGAAGCAGACCGTCTACCACCACTTCCCCAGCAAGGACGAGCTCTTCAAGGAAGTGGCGCGCGACCTGGCCAAGCGGGTGCTGGTGGAGCTCGACGCCGCCCCGCGCGAGCTGCGCGCGACGCTCGAGCGCTTCGGCGCAGCGTACCGCAAGCGGGTGCTCGGCGCGCAGGGCATCGCCACCTTCCGCGCGCTGGTGCCCGAGGTGCCGCGCTTCCGGGCGCTGGCGCGCGCCATGTACGCGGCGAGCGCCGGCGAGATGGCGCGCCGGCTCGCCGCCTACCTGGAAGAGGCGATGGACGCGGGCGAGCTGCGCCATGACGACCCGCGGTTCGCCGCCGAGCTGCTGCTCGGCATGCTGGTGGGGCACGACCGCATCAAGCGCCTGTTCGGCGTGCCGCTCGAGGAGACCGACGCGGCGCGCGCCGCGCACGTGGTGGACTGCTTTTTGAGGGCTTACGAGCCATGAGGATCGTTCTGATGCTTGCCGCCTTGGCGGTGCTCGCAGGATGCGGCCAAGGGGAGGCGCAAGACAAGAAGGCTGCCGCTCCGGTGGCAGTGCCGGTGACCACCATCGAAGTAGCGCCCAAGGCCGTGCCGATCTCCTTCGACGCGGTCGGGCGCACCGAGGGCTCGCGCGACGTGCAGGTGCGCGCGCGCGTCGCCGGCATCATCGAGGCGCAGCTCTATCGCGAAGGCGACGCGGTGAAGGCCGGTGCGCCGCTCTTTCGCATCGAGCGCGCCCCGTTCGAGATCGAGCTCGCGCAGGCGCGCGCGGCGCTCGCCCAGGAGCGAGCGCGCCAGGAGCTGGCGCAGCAGGAGACGGAGCGCCTGAAGGGCCTCGCCGACCGCCGCGCCATCAGCCAGAAGGAGGCCGACCAGGCCGCCTCCACCGCGCGCCAGACCGACGCCGCGGTGCAGCTCGCGCAGGCGCGCATGCGCCAGGCGGAGCTCAACCTGTCCTACACCACGGTGAATGCGCCGATCGGCGGCGTCACCGGCCGCGCGCTGCAGTCGGTGGGCACGCTGGTGCAGCCGAACAACGACTCGGCGCTCCTGACCACCATCACGCGCGGCGACCCGATGTGGGTGCGGTTTTCCCTGTCGGAGAGCGAGTATTCGCGCCTGCGGGGATCCAACGGCAAGGCGATCGAAGTCGAGGTCGAGCTGGCCGACGGCAAGCCGTACGCATCCAGGGGCAGGCTCAACTTCGCCGGCTCGACCGTCGACGGCAACACCGGCACGGTGCAGATGCGCGCCGAGCTGCCGAACCCCCGGCGCGAGCTGCTCCCCGGCCAGTACGTGCGCGTGCGCGTGATCGCGGGCACGCAGCAGGCGATCGTGGTGCCGCAGACGGCGGTACAGCAGAACGAGACCGGGCGCTTCGTCTGGGTGGCCGGCGGCGACGGCAAGGCCGTGCCGCGCAGCATCCGCGCCGGCCAGTGGATCGGCGAGGATTGGGTGGTCCTCGACGGCCTCAAAGCCGGCGACACGGTGATCGTCGACAACCTGGCGCGCCTGCGTCCGGGCACGCCGGTGCAAGCCAGGAAAGCAGGGTAAGTGTCCAGGTTCTTCATCCATCGGCCGGTGTTCGCCGGCGTCATCGCCATCGTCATCGTGCTGGCCGGGCTGGTCGCCTCGCAGCTCCTGCCCGTGGCGCAGTACCCCGAGATTGCGCCGCCCACGGTGCTCATCACCACCACCTACCCGGGCGCGAGCGCCGAGACGCTGTCGCGCACGGTGGCCGCGCCGATCGAAGAGCAGCTCTCGGGAGTGCAGAACCTCTCGTACTTCAGCTCGAGCTCCTCCTCCAACGGCAACCTGCAGGTGACGGCCACCTTCGAGCCGGGCACCAACGTCGACCAGGCCATCTTCGAGGTGAACAACCGCGTGCAGCGCGCGCTGCCGCGCCTGCCCGACGAGGTGCGGCGCAACGGCGTGCTGGTGCAGAAGCGCTCCTTCGACATCCTGCTCGTGGTGTCGATGATCTCGCCGGGCAACCAGCGCGACACGCTGTTCCTCTCCAACTACGCCTCGCTCAACATCGTCGACGAGCTGAAGCGCATCCCCGGCATCGCCGACGTCACCATCTTCGGCGCGCGCGACTACTCGATGCGCGTGTGGATCAACCCCGAGAAGATGGCGCGCCTCGGCGTCACCACCACCGAGGTGGCCGCGGCGCTGCGCGCGCAGAACGCGCAGTACGCGGCCGGGCGCATCGGCACCGAGCCGGCGCCGCCGGGCCAGAGCATCGTCTACACGGTCACCGCGCAGGGCCGCCTGGTGGAGCCCGAGCAGTTCGGCGAGATCGTGGTCAGAGCCAGCGGATCCGGGATCGGAATTTTGAAGTTGAAAGACATAGCCAGAGTCGAGCTCGGCGCGCTCAATTACGACACCAGCAACACCCTCGACAGCCAGCCGACCATCGGCATGGCCACCTACCTGCAGCCCGGCGCGAACGCGCTCGAGGTCGCAAACCTGGTGCGCGCGCGCATGCAGGAGCTGAAGCCCGGCTTCCCGCAGGGCGTGGACTACGCCATCCCGTTCGACACCACCCGCTTCGTCGACGCTTCCATAAACGAAGTGAATAAAACGATTTTCGAAGCGGCGCTGCTGGTGCTCGCGGTGGTGTTCCTGTTCCTGCAAAGCTGGCGCGCCACGCTGATCCCGATGATCGCCGTGCCGGTGTCGCTGATCGGCGCGTTCGCCGGGCTGTGGCTCGCCGGCTTCTCCATCAATACCCTGACCCTGTTCGCGCTGGTGCTAGCCATCGGTATCGTGGTGGACGACGCCATCGTGGTGCTCGAGAACGTCGAGCGGCTGATGCGCGAGGAAGGCATGCGCCCGTTCGAGGCGGCCCTGGAAGCCATGAACGAGGTGTCGGGCGCGGTGATCGCCATCGTGCTCGTGCTGTGCGCGGTGTTCATTCCCGTGGCGTTCCTCGGCGGCATCGCCGGCGCGCTCTACCGCCAGTTCGCCGTCACGCTGACCATCGCGGTGGTGATCTCCGGTTTCATGGCGCTCACGCTGACCCCGGCGCTGTGCGCGCTGCTCATGCGGCCCGGGCACCACGAGTCGCGGCTTTTCAGGCCGTTCAACGCCGGCTTCGCCTGGACCACGCGGCGCTTCCTCGACGGCGTGGGCTTCCTGCTGAAGCACCGGCTTTTTTCTCTGGTCAGTTTTATCGCGATCCTCGCGGTCTGTGTCTTCTTATTCATGAAAGTCCCCTCGAGCTTCGTGCCGGCCGAGGACCAGGGCTACATCTTCGGCAGCGTGCAGCTTCCCGACGGCGCGACCATGGAGCGCACGCGCAACATGTCGGCCAAGGTGAGCAAGATCGTGGAGCAGCACCCGGGCGTGCGCAACGCCATGGCGATCAACGGCTTCGACCTGCTCGGGGGGGGCAACAAGACCAACGCCGCCACCTTCTTCATCCCGCTGAAGGACTGGGACCTGCGCCCGGATGCGCCAGCCGCGGCCGTGGCGCGCGACATCGTGGCGCAGGGCGCGGCGCTGCGCGAAGGGCTGGTGCTCGCCTTCAACCCGGCGGCGATCCGCGGCCTGGGCACCTCGGGCGGCTTCGAGCTCTACCTGCAGGCGCGCGGCGATGCCGATGCGCAGCGGCTCTACCAGGTAACGCAGGGCTTCCTCGAGGCACTGCGCAAGCACCCGCAGCTCACCGGCATCAACTCGTTCTTCCGGCCGACGGTGCCGCAACTGCGCGTCGAGGTCGACCGGGAGAAGGCGATGTCGCTCGGCGTGCCGGTGCAGGACGTGTTCGACACCCTGCAGAGCACCATGGCCGCCCTGTACGTGAACGACTTCAACAAGTTCGGGCGCACCTACCGCGTGCAGATGCAGGCCGACGCGCCGTTCCGCGCGCAGCCCGAGGATCTCGGCGCGGTGTTCGTACGCTCGGCCGCGTCGCGCGACATGATTCCGCTCAAGTCACTCATCACCACGTCGAACGTGGTCGGCCCGGAGCAGCTCGAGCGCTTCAACGGCTTCGTCTCGGCGCGGGTGCTGGGCAACGGCAGGCCCGGCGTGTCCTCCGGCGAGGCGATCCGCGCGGTCGAGGAGGTGGCGGCGAGCGCGCTGCCCGAGGGCTACGACATCGCCTGGTCGGGCCAGGCGTTCCAGGAGAAGCGCACCGGCCGGCAATCGGCCATCGCCTTCGGGCTCGCCATCGTCATGGTGTTCCTGATCCTCGCCGCGCTGTACGAGCGCTGGATGCTGCCGTTCGCGGTGGTGCTCGCCGTGCCGTTCGCGGTGCTGGGCGCGCTCGGCTTCGTCGCGCTGCGCGGGCTGGAGAACGACATCTACTTCCAGATCGGCCTGGTGGTGCTGATCGGCCTCGCGGCGAAGAACGCCATCCTGATCGTGGAGTTCGCGCAGCAGGGCTTCCTCGAGGGCAAGAGCGCCATGGAGGCCGCGGTCAACGCCGCGCGGCTGCGCTTCCGGCCGATCGTCATGACCTCGCTCGCTTTCGTGCTCGGCGTGATGCCGCTCATGATCTCCACCGGCGCCGGCGCCGGCGCGCGCCGCTCGATGGGCACGGGCGTGGTGGGCGGCATGCTCGCTGCCACCTTCATTGCCACCATCTTCATTCCGCTGCTCTTCGTGCTGGTGGCGCGCCACCGCAAGAAGCACCACGCATGAAGCGCCTCGTCCCCGTCGCGCTGCTTGCCGGCTGCACCACCGTGGGGCCGGATTACGAGCGCCCGGACATGCGGTTACCGGAGAAGTATCTCCAGGAAGAAAGGCTTGTCCAGGCCACTCCCGCGGTCTCCCCTGACTGGTGGACGTTGTACGGCGATGCCACTCTGAACGAGCTCGTCGCCAGCTCGCGCGCTCGCAACTCGGATATGCGCCTCGCCGCGGCGCGGGTGAGCGAGGCGCAGGCGCTGCTGCGCGAGGCCGGCGCGTTGTACGTGCCCGAGGTGACAGGCGGCGCGGCCGCTTCGCGCAGCCGCGTGAGCACGCGCGCCATTCCGGCGCCGCAACCCGGGTCGGTCGACCGGGAGCAGTACCAGTTGCTCGCCTCGACCAGCTTCGAGCTGGATTTCTGGGGCCGCTTCGCGCGCGCCAACGAGGCGGCGCAGGCGCTCCTGCTGTCCTCGCAGCTCTCGCAGGACACGGTGGCGCTGACCCTTGCCGGCGCCACCGCGCAGGCCTACTTCGCGCTGCGCTCGCTCGATGCGCAGGTCGCGGTGCTCGACAACACGGTCAGGGTGCGCCGCGACTCGCTCGCCATCGTGCGCTCCCGCGCGCAGGCCGGGCTCACGTCGGACCTCGACATCTACCAGGCCGAAGGCGCGCTGTCCGACGCGCTCGTGGAGCGCGCCGACGCCCTGCGCCAGCGCGCGCTGGTGGAGCGCCAGCTTGCCGTGCTTGCCGGCAGGCTCGACCTGAAGGTGGCGTCGGGCGAGCTCTTCGCCCTGCCCCTGCCGCCGACGCCGCCAGCCGGGCTGCCCTCCGAGCTGCTGGAGCGCCGGCCCGACGTGCGCGCCGCCGAGCAGAACCTGGTCGCGGCCAACGCCCAGGTTGGCGTGGCGCGTGCCGCGCTCTTCCCCTCCATTTCACTCACCGCCTCGCTGGGCGCGCAGAGCGCCGAGCTGTCCACGCTGCTATCGAGCGGCGCGGGCATCTGGTCGATCGGCTTCGCCCTGGCGCAACCCATTTTCGACGGCGGGCGGCGCGAGGCGCGCGTCGAGCAGGCGCAGGCGCGGCGCGAGCAGGTGCTCGCCGGCTACCAGCGCTCGGTGGAGACCGCGTTCCGCGAGGTGGCGGACGCCATCGTCAACGTCGAGGAAAGCGCGCGCAACGAGGAGCAGCTTCGCGCGCGACTGGACGCCGCGCGCAACGCGCTCGAGCTCTCCACCCTGCGCTACGAGTCGGGCTACTCGCCCTACATCGAGGTGCTGGACGCCCAGCGCACCGCCAACCTCGCCGAGCTCGTCTTCGTGCGCAACCGCCAGGCGCGGCTCGCTTTCAGCGTCGACTTGATGAGAGCGCTGGGCGGGGGTTGGCAGAACTAGTTATCCGGCGCCCGACTTCGCCGTCGCCGAAGGCGCAGCGCCCGGTGCGGCGCGCTCCACGCGGAAGTTGCAGCGCCTGCACCCCGGGCTGCAGAAGGCGAAATGGCGGCCGAAGATCCGCGCGATGTAGACGGAGCCGAACCTCGACGCGCCCATCCTCCGCGCCGACTTGAGCGAGTCGATGTTGTCGGCCTCCACATACGACACCAGGCCTTTGAAGCGCTTGCGCCGATAGTGGGCCAACGCGCGCGTCTTGCCGATCGCGTGCAGCCGCTGCCCCCGATACCGCTTATCGGTGAAGCCCTTGTACATGTAGACGTATTCCGGCGAGACCTTCAGCACCAGGTTGCCTAGCCCGATCGGCGTGGCGCCGAACGCGTACCAGCCGTAAGCGGCGAGCTGCTCGCCGTCGCGGAAGGCATAGCACTCGTCGCCCCGCGCACCAGCCTCGTCGAGGAACTCGCGGCTGATCTGGCTCGCGGGCTGCCCGGCGTAGCGGCGCAGCTCTGCCGGAGCTAGGAACCCGGCCGCATAGCCCGCCGGGCAATCGAGCAAGTCCTCCCGGGGATGCTCGACATGGAAAGCTCTCAGGATCTTCAATCCGAAAACGCGTGCAAGGACCTTGACGAGCTGCGCGTGTATAGCCCGTAAGACACCGTGCCGCCGGATGTGCTGCTGAACCGTTCTGACCATGGCCGTACCATAGTGCGCACACGCGCAACGGTCCATGCGCCGATAGTCCTATCGGCGCCGGTCCGAATCTTGACAACCGCAAGGCTTTGAAATAACCGCCAGGCTTTGAAATTTCTCCAGCTAGAGGCCGGCCTGGACTCGCTTCGCGGCCAGGCGCTCGCGCGTCTTGGCGGTCTCGACCACGAAGCGCACGTGTCTGCCGCGGCCGACTTCCTCGAGCGGATCCCTGACCGAGAACTCCCAGGTGATCTTGCGCCGGTCGACTTCCGTGACGCGCACCTCGATGGTCACCTGCAGCCCCATGGGCGTCGGCGCGAGGTGGTCGATGGACACATGCGTGCCGACCGAATCCTCGCCGGCATCTAGGTGCTCGAGCAGCATGTCGCGGCAGGCGTATTCGATGTCGCTCACCATGCGCGGCGTGGCGTACACCGCACCCTCCTTGCCCATGAAGC
>Ga0247825_10002968_pt1 | contig 11171 bp, 6 predicted proteins | sample 13C_Vanillin_Day_FD_194413 | JGI IMG/M metagenome (GOLD analysis project Ga0247825, IMG submission 194413) | Soil microbial communities from agricultural site in Penn Yan, New York, United States - 13C_Vanillin_Day48 | ecosystem: Environmental > Terrestrial > Soil > Agricultural land | place... | reverse complement strand
CGTGGACCGGCCCGTGGTGCGCGACGGGCAGATCGTCATCCGCCCCATCATGTACCTGGCGCTCTCCTATGATCACCGGCTGGTGGACGGCCGCGAGGCGGTACAATTCCTCGTTCGTGTCAAGGAGTGCATTGAGGATCCGGAGCGTCTGCTGTTGGAGGTGTGATGACGTAAACGCGTCAATTCCATAAACGCGTCTGGACTTATTGCAGCCGCCCCCACTAGAAGGGGGCCGCCTTCCGGTAGTCGGGGGGCTGAAGAACCCGGGGGCTCCGGCGCCGCCCGATACGTAAGGAAGCGAAATGGCAACTGGTACCGTGAAGTGGTTCAACGATGCGAAGGGCTTTGGCTTCATCACGCAGGACGGCGGTGGCGAGGACGTGTTCTGCCACCACACCGCCATCAACATGGACGGTTTCCGTACCCTGCAGGAGGGGCAGAAGGTGCAGTTCGACGTGACCCGCGGCCCGAAGGGGCTGCAGGCCCAGAACGTGCGCCCGGCTTGATCGCGCCCTCCGGCCACTCCTCACGGACTGGCGGGTGAAAGAGGCTCGGTCCCCCATGGGGGAGCCGGGCCTCTCTCATTTTCAGCATCTGGCTCCAGGTGCTCCCGCCGCTCATAATGCCCGCTGATGCAGCTTCCCCAGAAAACCATTGCCAGGCGCTTCGTGCTGGAGGCCGAGATCGGCGAGGGGGGGATGGGCACCGTCTACCGTGGACGAGATGAAGAGACAGGCGCGCCGGTCGCCGTGAAGCTGGTTGGCGCGAAGGCGGAGCAGGACCCGCGCTTCATGCGCGAGGCCCACATCCTCGCCAACCTCAACCACCCAGCCATCGTCCGCTATATCGCCCACGGTGTGGACGAGGGCCTGCCGTATCTCGTCATGGAGTGGCTCGAGGGAGAGGACCTGGGCGCACGGCTCAAGCGGGAGCGGTTATCGCTCGTCGAGAGCGTCGAGCTTGCCCGGCGCACCGCGGAGGCCCTCGCGGTCGTGCACTCGCACGGGCTCATCCACCGCGACGTCAAGCCCAGCAACCTCTTCCTGAGCGGCGGAAGGCTGGAAGGGTTGAAGGTCATCGATTTCGGTCTGGCGCGAGCCTACGGCTCCATCCAGCCGCTCACCCTGGCCGGAGCGATCCTCGGGACGCCCGGCTACATGTCCCCGGAGCAGGCGCGGGGCACCCATGACATCGACGCGCGCACGGACCTGTTCTCCCTGGGCTGTGTCCTGTTCCACTGCCTGACCGGACAGAGGCCGTTCTCCGGCAAGAACCCCATCGCCATCCTGGCCAAGCTGGTGTTCGAGGAGCCGCCCCGCCTCAGTGATCTGGCTCCCGGCATGCCCCTGCCGCTGGAAGCCGTGGTCTCCCGGCTGCTCGCCAAGAACCCCGCCGACCGCGCCGGGGACGCTGCGAGCGTGGCGGCGATGCTCGCCGCACTCGATCAGGACACGCTGGCCCGCTCGCCTGACTCCACCACGCGCGCGACAATCCTCACCCATGTCGAGCAACGGCTCGTCTCGGTGCTCCTCGTGCGAGAGGCGGAGGCCTCCGCGGAGCCCACCGAATCCCTACCGCCCACGCTCATCCCGGCCGAGGCCACCCAGACGATGAAGCCGGGGGACACTCCTCTGCATGGCGTGCTCGGTGAGAGCGGCGCGCAGTTCGACCAGCTCGTCGACGGCACCCGCATCATCCTGCTGGCTGGCGGGGGCGCCGCCACCGACCAGGCGGTCCGCGCGGCCCGCTGCGCACTCGCTGTACGCCAGGTGCTCCCCAGAGCGCCCATCGCCGTGGCCACCGGGCAGGGCCGGCTCGCCGGGGCCCAGCCGGTGGGCGAGGCCATCGATCGGGCCGCGGCGCTCCTCTTGAAGACGGCCACACGCGGCCCCCCCTCCATCATCGCCCTCGATGCGCTCACGGCGGGCTTGCTCGAGAGACGCTTCGAGGTGGCCATGGAGGACGGGGAGCACGTGCTCCGAGGGTTGCCCTCCTCAGGCGGTGTGCGCACGCTGCTCGGCAAGCCCACCAGCTGTGTGGGCCGCGAGCGTGAGCTGCGCATGCTCGAGGAGCTCCTCGAGGAGTGTGCCGAGGAGCCGACCGCGCGCGCCATCCTCGTGACAGCGGACCCAGGCGTGGGTAAGTCCCGCCTGGCCCAGGAGTTCATCCAGCGTGTCCGGACACGGGGCGAGCCGGTGGCACTCTGGAGCGCTGGCAGCGATCCCATGCGGGCCGGCGCCCCCTTCGGACTGCTGGCGCAGCTCATCCGCGGTACCGCGCACCTGGTGGACGGCGAGCCCGCCGAGGTGCAACGCCAGAAGCTGGAGGCCCGCGTGGCATGGCACGTCCCCCGCGCGTCTCAGCGCCGGGTGACTGAGTTCCTTGGAGAGCTGGTGGGCACGCCCTTCCCGGACGCAGACAGCGAACAGCTCCGCGCTGCTCGCCGGGATCCCATGCTGCGCGGGGACCAGATGCGCCGCGCGTGGCTGGAGTTCCTCGGGGCCGAGTGCCAGGCGCAGACCGTTGTCCTCCTGCTGGATGATCTCCACTGGGGGGATGGGCCCACGGTGGAGTACGTGGACACCGCGCTCCGGCTGCTGCGGGACCAACCGCTGCTGGTCGTGAGTCTGGCCCGCCCCTCCGTCCACAATGCCTTCCCCGGACTCTGGCGGGAGCGGCGCCTCACCGGGCTGCAGCTGGGGGAGTTGTCCCGGCGCGCCTGCGAGGCCCTCGTCCAGCAGGCCCTCGGCGAGGTCCCCCGCCTGATGGCACGCAGGCTGTGGGAGCGCTCAGCGGGTAATGCCTTCCTGCTCGAGGAGCTCGTGCGCGCCGTGGCCGCTGGCCACAAGGATGACATCCCGGGCACCGTGCTGGCGATGATCCAATCCCGCCTGGAGAGCCTGGCCCCCGAGGCGCGGCTCATCCTGCGGGCGGGGAGCGTCTTTGGCCGGGTGTTCTGGCGCGGAGCCGTGGCGGCGCTGCTGGGCGCCTCGGGTCAGGCGCAGCTGGACGCGCAGCTCGCCGCGCTGGAGCAAGCCGAGTGGATCACCCCTCGGTCCGAGGCGACCTTCCACCACGAACAGGAGTTCGAATTCCGGCACGCGCTCGTGCGTGAGGCGGCCTATAGGATGCTCACCGAGGAGGATTGTGCCCTGGGCCACCGGCTGGCGGGCTCGTGGCTGGAACGCATGGGCGACCGAGACGCGATCGTGTTGGCGGAGCACTTCGACCGGGGCGGAGAACCCGAGCGCGCGGTGGCCTGGTATTGCCGCGCCGCGGAGCAGGCCCTGGCGGCCAGCGATCTCTCAGCGGCACTCCAGCGCGCCGAGCGAGCCGTGGCGTGCGGCGCCTCGGGGGAGCTCCTCGGTACCTTGAGCCTTGTTCGCGCCGAGGCGCACGCCTGGCGTGGGGAGAATACCGAGGCCGAGAGGTGGGCGGTCGAGGCGATGCGCGTGCTGCCACGGGGGAGCGCGGGCTGGTACGCCGCGGCGGCGCAGCTGTCAGTGGCCGCGAGCCGGCTCGCGCACCGCGACCGCCTGTGCGAGCTGGCCGCGGAGCTCGAGGGGGAGACGGCGCGGGAGGTGAGCACGCCGCAGCTCAGCGCGCTCGCCCAGACGGCCCTCCAGCTCATCTTCGTGGGCGAATACGGCCGCGCCAGATCTCTCGGAGCCAGGGTCGAGCAGCTCTCGGAGCGTTTCCCCGGTGAGCCGATGATCCGCGCCCACCTGCTCCACGGGCGCTCACGGATGGCGCTGCTGGCGGGCGACGTCGGGGTGTACAAGCGCTGGGCCGAGGAGGCCATCGAGCTCTTCCAGCGCAGCGGTGACTTGCGCAACGCCGCCATGCTGGCGGCTTTCCTGGGCTTCACCTTCATCGATTTCGGCGCGTATACGGAGTCCGTGGAGCTGATCCGTGCCGTCCTGCCCGAGGCTGAGCGGATTGGGATGGGCCACCTCATCGCCAACTCCAAGACGAACCTGGGGCTCGCCCTCGCCTATCTCGGGCAGCACGAGGAAGCGCGCTCGCTGGAGCTGGAGGTCATCCAGTACTGCGAGACGCACAACAGCCCCCGGCTGGAGGGGGCTGCGTGGATCTGCCTGGCGACCAACTCCCGTCTGGCTGGGGCGTTGCAGCAGGCCGAGGCCGAGGCCCGCCGCGCCGTACAGCTCTGCGAGGTCGTCCACCAGTTCCAAGCCATCGCCCTGGGGCGTCTGGCGGACATCCTGCTCGCGCGGGGCAACCTGCCGCAGGAGGCGCTGACGCACGCATCGTTGGCCATGGAGCGGCTGCGGCAGCAGGGCCTCGTAGAGGAAGGGGAGATCCTCATCCAGCGCACCTATGCCGAGGCACTCGATGCCTGCGGCCGGAGCGAGGAGGCCCGCGCCGTACTTCGCTCCGCATGGGAGCAGCTCATGGAACGCGCCTCCCGCCTCCAAGAGGGCTCCTTCCGCACGAGCTTCCTGGAGCGGGTGCCCGAGAACGCGCGTGTGCAGAGCCTCGCCCGGGCGTGGCTGGGCGAGGAAGCTATGAGGAAGGCTCCGGCCGGCTCCCGAGGATGAGCTCGCCCACCGAGCCTTCGATCAGGGAGGACGTGCCCGCGGCATGAGCGAACAGCTCCGCGTCGCCTCCGCCAATCGGACATGCGGACAGCCCCATGGCCTCCGCGACCAGGCAGAGCGTCTGCAGGAGGACACCCGCATCCTTGAGGATGAGTGCGTACGCCATCGCCTCATACTTCCACATCACCCGCTGGAAGCGCGCCGCGAGGATGACCAGGACCTGCACGTCCTGCGTCTCCGCGCTGGAGCCAGCCTCAGCCAACAGCCGCGACACTTCCGGGCCCTGCTCACGCACGGGGTGAAGGCGGTGGTGCTCGGGATCGTAGTGGTGGAGCCCTGGCTCCACGCCGTCGCACCGCGCGACAGCGAGATAGAGCTCCAGCTCGTAGAGGGCACCCCCGCCGGGATAGGGCCGATCGGTCAGATCGGTCGCCTCGCCAGCGAAGCGTCGCCGCACCCGTGCCGCGCGGTAGAGGAGCTCCCCGAGCTGCCACGCCTGGAGTGGCGCCTGGGCGTACGTCCTGCGGGAGCGCCGCTCCTCCAACACCCGCGTGAACGGCACATCGGCGCGCTTGAGCGCTTCGATGTCCGGGCGGTAGAGCGCCAGCCCCTCCTCGGGCGAGCGCGGTGTGACCGCCGGAGGGGGGGACATGAGGCGCCCAAACCGGTACGTGGGGCCGTATGGGCCCTGGTGCCGTCCACGCCGGCTGCGAGCGTGGAAGAGCAGATCGTGCGGCTCCCAGTGTGTGAGCGCTGGCATCTCCACGACAGCACCCTCGGCATTCACCTCACAGAGCAGGCCGGTATCGAGCAGTAGTCCCAGCAACGGGCCAAGCACCGGCTCGGGGAGCGCGGTGGGGAGCGCCGCCAGCTCTCGAAGGGAGGACGGCGCCGAGAGATCCACGAGGAGCGCGCCCACGCGGCGATCATGGACGACGGCGCGAGCTCTCGCGGCGGGGGACTCGACGGCGAGCCGCTCCCCATCGCGCCGGGAAGCCGCGAAACGTGAGAGCAGAAACCGCTCCTCCGGATCTACGGACCGGACAGCGAACCGGTATCCACTCGTGAGCGGCTCCACCGTCACCAGAGGGGTGTCCCCAAGACAGAGGGTGTGGCGGATCAGGCCAGCGGCGGAGAGCCGCTCGAGGCACACATAGAGCGCCGCCAGGGCGAACTCTCCCCCGCTGGACAGGACCTCCGTGGAGAGCTCCTCTTCGCTGGCCGCCGCCCGCGCAAGCCGCTGGAGCGCCGCGAGCACGGCGGAGGCCGGACGTCCCAGCGCGACGCCAGCGGACCCTCGAACGGCCCTCGCGCCATCCGGGGCCTCTTCAAGGATCGTCCCCTGAGAGAAGGACAAGAGGGTGCGCGGCTGCATCGTCGATCAGAAGAAGATGGTGAGGGGGTTGAGCTGCTCCTCGCGGAGCGGGGCCTGTAGCCGGCCCAGAGCCACCGGCACATCGTAGAGCCGGCCAGGGGCCAGCCGCCGCCAGAAGTGGCGCATCCCAGGCATGATCACCTTCACCACCGGGAGACCGATATCGGGCCGTGTCTGATCGAGCACGAGCGTCTCCAGCCCGTGACGCTCGGCCACGGCCACGCAGCGCCGCACGTCCTCGGCGAGATCGTCCGTTTGGATGCTCGGATAGTCCGCGGCGGTGAGCACTGGCGCCTGGAGATCAAAGCCGAGGTGAGGCTGGTTCGCGAGGGTGGCGGTGTCCAGCCATGCGCGCGTCGCCTCATCCACGCCCTCACCTCCGGTCGCGCTCCGTGCCAGCCACTCCACGGCAGCCATGAACTGGTTGGCCTCCGTGACGGCCCGGAGAATGCCCAGCCGCGCATCCAGGTGCGCGCCGAAACCGAAGACGAGCTGCTCGGGTCCCTCCAGTCGCCGGCTCACCGCGACAAAGGTGGGGATGCCGAGATCCGCCGTCACGTCCAGCACCCAGAGGTCCCGGCCGTTGGCGCGGTAGGCGGCCTCGAGCTGTGGGAGGTAGCTCTCCCCGAAACCCTCCAATGCCACCCGGGGCCGCAGCAGCCGGTTGTACCACCACATGCTCACGGCATCCCGCTCGACGACCTCGAGGAAGCCCTGGAGCATGGCCTCCTCGCGTGAGTTTCCCGCCGCGCAGCCATTGGAGTCCGCGAAGAAGAACACCTGGCCGGGTGGGGATGGGTAGCTGTAGTAACAATGCGCCGCAGGGACGTACCGCGGCTCCTGCCGGGTGAGCGACCAGACGGGTGTCCAATCGATCTCCACGGACTCGTCGAATGGCTCGGGGACCCGCTGGTAGAAGGCCCAGGGGAGGCGGTTCCAGTCCCGGCGGCGCTCGTACTGAGAGGCGCTGTACCCCAGCAGGAGGCCGGGGTGGACGGCGGCCTCGCCCAGGTCCTTCATTCTCGCGCGGCGGCGAGGCTCGTCACCCTGGAAGGCGCCCGAATACCGCTCGAGCGCCTCGCAGAGCGCGCCGGCACGCGCTTGCGCATCCGTCTTCGCCTTTCCACCGCTCTGGTTGCGCAGATTGGCCCGCAGGTGCCGCAGGTCATCGACGCGCAGCGCCAGATTGGGTCCCGAAGCGTAGATGTGCACCTGCGGATCATCGCTCCGGGAGAGACGCGCCAGCGCCCGGACGGCACCGGTGAGAGGGCTGACATGTCTCTCGTACGTGGCGAGGGTCCGCTCCGGGGTCTGCTCCCGGAAGCCGCCGTCCGAGGTGAAGTGCTTCGGCCGGGGCTGTAGCACCAGGGGCCTGGGCTCGCGAGGAGCCGGGTCACCACACGCGGGGCACTGGGGGCGCCGGACGAGGACATGCTCCCGCAGCTCGAGCCCCAGCAGGTCCACGGTCAACACCTTGCCCTCGAGCCGTGGACTCCTGCCCAGGACGAGCCACCTGGCCACCTCGAGAGCGGCGAGGTTCGCGGCGGCGCGCTCGCTCGCGGGCAGCGCTCCACGCGGCACGTCGAGTGGCGGTCGTAACCCTCGCTGGCCCAGCAGGGTGGTCTCCGCCGTGCGGTTGCCACGCAGCCGTTGGGCAAGACACTCCCAGCAGCCGGTCTCGCCGGGGCGGAAGAGAGGGCCCAACCAGGCTTCGGTCCCCACCAGCTTGACGGGCATCCACGGACGCCGGGAGGCCAGCGCCGCGCGGTTGAATGTCTCCAGCTCCCCGCGCAGGTAGTCGTCCGTCACCACCAGCGAGAGCGCGGCCGGTTCGGCGATGCGCACCGCCGCCGCCGCGAGCGCCTCATGCAGGGCCTCCGCTTGGGCGCCCCCCACTGGGGAGACGGACACCGCCAGCTCCCGCAGCCGCCGCTCCGCCACGCTCGCGCCGGCCTCCGTGGCATCCCAGAAGGCCTCCACCGCCAGGTCCATGCGCGCGGGCGCCTCCGCGACGAGGCCTTTGCGCTCCAGCAGGCCGAGCACGTACAGAACCTCGGCGGCCGTGGCCCTGCCCTCCAGCTCGCGGAAGAGGTCCTCCACCGTGCGCCGCCCGTCCAGCATCGGCACCATCCACGCGTAGAGCCGGCCCCGCAGGAGCAGGTGCCGGTCCTCCGCCACCAGCACCACCGTCTCCGGGTCCAGCGGCTCCGCCCGGTAGCACCCCTTCAGCTTGGGCTTCCCGAACTCAGGACCCATTATCGGTGGTGCTGCTACTGCACGAGCCTCCCGGCATGAAGCTGAGCGCGACAGAGGAAGACCACCGATCGATCTCGCTGTCCGAGAGGTCCGAAGGCTTCGGCTTCAGGAGCAGCTCGAGTGTCGTCTTGCCTCCCTCCGTGCGCACGAAGAAGGCCTCCCCGCTCTCCACCCACTTCACTTCGAGGCCTGGCGGCAGCTTCATCCCCGCCTTGATCGCGGCGCTCCGCGGATCCGCCTTGAACAACCGCTCGGTCTCAGGCTTCGTCCAGACCTCGGCGATCAGCTTCGCATACGCCACTCTGTTCTCGCGTGTATCGATATCGGCTTTGTTCACGTGCTGTCTCCCCATTCACTACAAAGAACCGTGCTCCTGGACCGCGCTGGCGGTGAGCCGCATGCGAGCCCGGGCCTCTTGCCCCTGCGCCTCGAGCTCTGCCAGGAGCTCCGGGCTCGCAATCAGCAGCGGTACGTACCAGCCGTCCACCATCACGCCAAGCTTGCGCTCCACGGCCCAGGCCGCGGGATCCTGCTCCCCCATCCAGGGGCCCGCGCCTAGCGCGGTGAGCGCCTGCGCGCGATCGATGAGCTGCACCTCCTCGGTCCCCGGCAGGCCCCGCGTGTCCCGGACGAGATAATCCTCACCCCATGGGACGATGCGAAGTGAAGGGGGTTCGCGCACGTCCGATGCCCAGCGCGCAAGCCATCGCTCGAGCTGGCGCGCCATCTCGCCAATGGTGGGGAGGCAGCCGTAGGAGCCGCTCTGGTAGTCCGCGACGAATCGGTACGCCACCTTGCTGAAGTCCGTGTGCGGGGGGAACACCGCGCGGTAGACGGGATGAGGACGCAGGTTGGACAGGCCGTACGACGCTGCTCGATCGTAGTAGGGGCTGAAGCGATCAATGCTGATGTGGTTCAGCTCCGACGGGGGCTGCAGGTGTTGCAACAGCGGCATCAGCGCGAGCGTCTCCGTGTAGGCCTCCGGCTCGTCGCCCGGAAAACCCCACAGCAGGTTCCACTCCGTCCGCAACCCCACCGCGCGCGTGTAGCGCAAGAGCATCAAGTTCTGCCGCGCGAGGACGCCTTTGTCCATGCGCTTGAGCAGGGAAGACGAGAGCGCCTCGATGCCGGGCTGGATGCCATAGAGGTGGGCCTGCTTGAGCGCCCGGACATCCGCCAGGGACAGGTTCGCCTTCTGCTCATAGAAGAGCTGCAGCGGGGTGGGCTCCGACGCGAGGCGGGCAATCAGTGTCTTGCGGTACGACCACGGCATGATGTTGTCGGCCATGGAGAACCGCCGTGTTCCATACCGGGTGGCCAGCGCCCGGAGATCGCCGAGGACGCGCTCCGGAGATTTCTGGCGAGACGTCATCCCCTCGGCATTGAGTCCGCAGAAGGTGCAGTGATGCTTCTGGCCCCACCAGCACCCCCGGCTGCTCTCGTAGGGAAGCGCGGTGTCGGCGCGTCCTTGGGCCAACGGCAGGATGCGCTCGCTCTGGGCGAAGTAGTCATCGAAGTCAGGCGTGGGGAGCGCTTCGAGGTCCTGGATGGGTTCACCCTTGATGACGCGCTCACGGGGCCGCGCACCGGTCCTCAGCGCCTGGAGGAAGTCCGGGAAGGTCGCGTCCGCCTCACCGGAGAACACGTGATCGACATAGCTCCCGATACTGGCGATGCCCTCCGCCATCGCGCCCGCGCAGTTGGCCCCACCCATCAGCGTCACCCGCTCGGGGCGCAGGCGCTTGAGGCGCCCGAGCAGCGCGAGACCGGCATTGGTCTGCTCGAAGGTCGAGGTGCAGCCGACAACCGGGTAGTCGAGCTGCGCGACCAGCTCCGCGACGCCATCCGCCCAGAGCCCCGCCAGCTCTTCCATCTGGCGCAGCTCATCCATGTCCACGCGCAGGTCCGGCAGTGCGTAGGCGTTGAAGCCTGACTCCTCGTACGGCACCTCGCTCAGTCTTGACGAGGTCTCGTGGATGTCCGGACCTCCGAAGAGATGCCGTAGCTCGAATGGCCGGTCCGCCTTCAGCCCCAGGGGCGCCAGGCCATGGGCTGCTCTCGCGAACAACCTCTCGCCGATCATCGCCATGGTGGGCGTCTTGCACAATCGGCGGTATGTCTCTGGGCCCAGCTCCGCGGCGAAAAAGAGGTTCGCGTAGAGGACGGAGACTCGGAACCCCCTCTCCCGCCCACAGGCCTGGAGTTGATGCGCACCGAGCGAGGGGTGGAACGCGCTCCCGAAGGGCGGAACGATGATCAGCGCGTCCCCGCCCGGCAACAGCGTCTTCCAGGACTCGACGTTCACGTACAGAACCCCTCTCTTCGTCCTCCTACAGGTGCTTCTGGAAATAGTCGAGCACCCGCTCGTACTGGCGCTGCGTCACCAGCGGATCCGGCACCATGTGCGTCAGCCCGCTGAGCGGCAGCAGGTCATGCGGCTTGCCCGCCAGGAAGAGCGCGTGCGAGAGCTTGAGCGTGTGGAAGAAGTAGACGTTGTCGTCCGCGGTGCCGTGGATGAGCAGCAGCGGGGCAATGGGCTTGCTGGGATCCTGGGCGTAGGTGAGCAGTGAGCTCTTCTCATAGGCCTCGGGGTGCTCCTGGGGGAGCCCGAGGTAGCGCTCGGTGTAGTGGGTGTCGTAGTCGAGCCAGTCCACCACGGGCGCTCCAGCCACCGCGGCCTTGAAGACATCCGGACGCTTGAGGGCCGCGAGCGCGGCCATATAGCCGCCGAAGCTCCAGCCATAGATGCCCACGCGGGACAGATCCACCTCGGGCACCTTCTCCGCCAGGGCCTTGAGGGCGGTGATCTGGTCATCCAGGGTGGCGGTGACGAAGTCGTACTTCACCGCGCGCTGCCAGGAGGAGGTGCGCAGCGGAGTGCCGCGCCCGTCGAACTTGACGATGAGGAAGCCCTGATCCGCCAACCACTGGTTGAGCAGGTTCTCCGCCATGCCGTGGCGCACCACCGTGGAGGTGGGGCC
>Ga0247825_10002967_pt1 | contig 11171 bp, 9 predicted proteins | sample 13C_Vanillin_Day_FD_194413 | JGI IMG/M metagenome (GOLD analysis project Ga0247825, IMG submission 194413) | Soil microbial communities from agricultural site in Penn Yan, New York, United States - 13C_Vanillin_Day48 | ecosystem: Environmental > Terrestrial > Soil > Agricultural land | place... | reverse complement strand
GTCAACGCACGAAGTCATGCGCTTCCCGCTGCTTGACACGTCGCGTTGCCCCCCCTCACAGTGCGCCCTCGACCATGCTCAAAGACAACCCGGTGATGAAGAAGCTGGTGGAGACGGGAGAAGAGCGCCTGGGGAAGCTCGCCCAGCAGCTCCTGTCCAACGAGAAGTTCGTCGCGATGGTGCAGGGGCTCGTGTCCCGCTCGCTGGCGGCCAAGGGGACGCTGGATGCCGCGCTGCGCACCGCGCTGTCCGCGATGAACCTGCCGTCCACGGCGGACGTGGAGCTGCTGCGCGCCAAGGTGGATGACCTGGAGAAGCTGCTCGCCTCCGTGGAGAGCAAGGTCGACACACTGGTGAGTGCCAAGAAGAAGTAACCCTCCAGGAGCCTCCCAGCCATGCGGCGCATCGCGTTCATCAACGAGAAGGGTGGCACCGGCAAGACGACGCTCGCGGTGAACACCGCCGCGTGGCTCGCCCGTGAGCGCGGGCTCCAGGTGCTGCTGGTGGACCTGGACACTCAGGGCCACGCGGGCAAGTCGCTGGGGGTGGACGTGCGCACGCTGCCGCGCAACATCTTCCACCTGCTCACCCAGGAGGACGTGAGCCTGGCAGAGGTGGTGCAGCCCACCGCCATCCCAGGGCTGAGCGTGCTGCCCTCCTACAAGGAGATGGGGGACTTTCCCCTGGTAGTGGCCCAGGACGAGCGCCGCGCCCACCGGCTGGCCGACCGGCTCGCCCCGGCGGAGGACGCCGGCTACCAGGCCATCGTCTTCGACGCGCCCCCGTCCATGGGGCTCACCACGCGCAACATCCTCGTGGCTGCCACCGAGGTGGTGGTGCCCGTGGCGCTCACGTACCTGTCGCTCGACGGCTGTGCGGAGATGGTGGAGACGGTGCGCAAGGTGGGCGAGGCCGAGGGACGTCCCAAGCTGCGCGTCACCAAGGTGGTGCCCACGCTCTACCGCAAGACGGCGCTGGCCGATGCCATCCTCGAGCGGCTCAAGGCCTACTTCCCGGACGCGCTCGCCTCCACGCCGCTGGGCTTCAACGTGAAGATCGACGAGGCCCAGAGCCACGGGAAGACGATCTGGGAGTACGCCCCCGGCAGCCGCGGCGCGGAGATGCTCGCGGCCATCGCCCGGGAGATCCACGACGCGCCCAGCCCCCGGAAGAAAGGGCGGGCGCCTCGGGTGGCGTGAGCGGACCTGGAGGGCGGCTCAGGGCTTCTGCTGCTGCTCCAGCTCCGCGATCTTCTTCTCCAGCTCCTCGAGCCGCTGCATCAGCGACTGCATGTCGCGGCCGAGCGCCGGCAGGTTGCCGGTGAGCCCCTCGACGGCGTTCTTCACGCGCTCGTCGATCTTCTGCTGCCACTCCTCGAAGGCGCGCTGGCTGGCCTTGAGCAGCTCGGCGGGGCTGAGGCTGGGCTTGGCGGGCGCGGGCGCGGACGCGGGCTGCTCCCCCTCCTTCGGCTCCGGGGCGGCGGCCTCATCCGGGCGCTTGTCCTCGCGCCCCAACAGCTTGTCCAGCCGCTGCTCGGCCCCCTCGCGGATGGAGGCGACGCGCGGCGACACCTCCTTCTGGATGAAGCCCGAGATGGACTCACCGGGGTGGCGGATGATCTCCCGCAGCACCGCCAGCGGCATCTGGTTCTTCTTCTTCTCCTCCTCGAAGATGATCTGGGCCAGCGTGACGGAGGTGAGATCCTCCTTGGTACGATTATCGACAATCCGTACCTCCACGCCTTCCTTGATCATCGCCGCGATCTCATCGAGCGTGACGTACCGGCTCTCCACGGTGTCGTAGAGCTTCCGGTTGGTGTACCGCTTGATGACCTTTGGCTCCTTGCCACCTGGAGCGCTTGCTTGCTCTGCTTCGCTCATGTTCGGGTCTCCGCCCACGTCCGGCAGCCATGCGCCTGATGCTCGGAAGGCCGAACCCTGTAGCAAAGGGTGGGTTGGGTGAGCAAGCTGGCTCGGTTGCCTGCTCGCGGTTGGCGCACTTGCAGCCTATACTGCCGGACCTGACCGAATGATCGTCAAGTGCGAGCAGTGCCAGACGCGATTCAAGATCCCTGATGAGAAGGTGACGGACAAGGGGGTCAAGGTCCGCTGCACAAAGTGTGGACATACCTTCCGTGTCACGCGGGAGACGGCGGCATCCCCCTCGGGGACGTCGACGCCCGCCGTGCCTCCTCCGGGCGCCGCCCCCTCGGACGCCGGGTTCGATCCCTTCGAGAAGTTCGGAGCGGCTCCCGAGCCGCCCAAGGGGCACTCGACCCGTCCGGGCTTCTATGCCGAGGGCGTCGAGGCCACCCGGGCCCCGGCGCCGCTGCCAGCGCCGCCCCCCGCTTCCTGGGACGCCCCGGACGCGGGCATGGAGTCCGATTTCTTCCAGGAGACCACGCGGGTGATGCCGCTCACGGTGCCTCCCGAGGCGCGGCCCCCGTCCGTGCCCGAGTTCACCCCCTCACCCCCCACGGGGTTCCGGCCGAACACGCCCGCTCCGGGGCAGGGTCTGCCTGGACCCGGGGGTGCCCCCTTCAAGCCCTCGGGGCCGGGCCTGGCCCCGCTACCCGGCGTTCCGAGCGTGGCGCCCTCGGTTGCGCCCCTGGGAGCCCGGGGACTGCCCACGCCACCGCCGGTGAAGCCCGCGCCCGGGTTGCCCAGGCCGTTGGGCGGGGCTGTCCCGCCTGCCGCACCCAGGGCGCTGGCGCCTCCGGCCATGCAGATTCCGGGGCCCTCGGCGTCCACCCACAGTGGGCGTGCGGCCTTGAAGCCGCTGGCACCACCCCTGCCTCCGGCCCCCGCCGCGCCAGCGCCATCGGCGGACCTGTTCACGGAGTTCTTCAGCCCCGGGGCAGCCGCTCCCGGGGGCCCGCTGCCGGAGCTGCCGCCGCCCGGGGTGCCTGACCTGCCGCCGGTGGCCGCGGCTCCGGCTCCCGCTGCGGACTGGCCTGCTCCGGCCAGCCCTTCGTTCGGTCCCTCAGACGACGATCCGTTCGGCGCGGTGAGCGGAGATCTGGGTGGGCCGTCGGCGGACGTGGGCTCTGCGTCCGACTTCGACCCCACGGCCATGTTTGATGCCCCACCGAGCCCCGCGCCCATGGGCCGTGCGACGCCCGCGCCGCTGCCACCGCAGATGCCTGCCGCGCCGGCCTCGTTCGGGGACGATCCCTTTGGCCAGTCCAGCGCTGATTTCAGCGCACCCCCGGCTGACGAGTTCGGCTTCGGGGGGGAGCCCCCGCCTGCGCCGGCTCCTGCACCCCTGTCGTCGCCCGCCCCCATGTCCTTCGGGGACGAGGGTCCCTTCGGCCCGATGGGAGGGCAGGTGGGTGGGGCCCCAGAGATGGGCGCCGCGCCAGCTCCGGACTTCTTCGAGCCGCCCGAGCCCACGCAGCATGCGTCTCCGGGCGACGAGTTCGGCCCCTCCTTTGGAGGAGGGGACATGCCGCAGGCGCCCGCTGCGCCCGGTGGCATGAGCGCGGACTTCGCGCCTCCAGGGCCCATGGACTTCGGGACCGTGGGCGATGAGCACATGCCCCCAGGGGGCGATCCGTTCGCGCCCCCGGATCCCGCCGGTGGCATGGGGGACCCGTTCGCAGCCCCGGATCCGTTCGCGCCCCCAGCTCCCGCGGGCAACGCGGCCGATCTCTTCGCAGCCCCAGCTCCCGGTGGCGGCATGGACGATCCGTTCGCGGCCCAGGATCCGTTCGCGGCCCCGGCTCCCGGTGGCGGCATGGCCGATCCGTTCGCGGCCCAGGATCCCTTCGCAGCCCCAGCTCCCGGTGGCGGCATGGACGATCCGTTCGCGGCTCCTCCTGGCGGCGATGGCCACTCGGATCCGTTCGCGGCGGCAGAGCCCGCCTTCTCGCCGACGGCGACCGGCCGTCAGAGGATCGGTTCCTCCGAGGACTTCCTCACCCAGACGGACACGAGCCACCAGGTCATCGCCCCCTCGGACACGGGGCGGCAGCTGCTCGATATTCCTGCTCACTCGGAGGCAGAGCCTTCGATGGGCGAGGAGCCGGCGGCAGGCAGCCGGGAGCTGATCGATCTGCCCCCACAGCCCGCGGCCGAGTCCGCGCCGTCGCCGAGGCCCGTGCCGACCCTGGCCGGTCCCTCCATTGCACGCCCCGCGGGCCGTCCCGCGGACATGGGCATCCCTGAGCGGCGCAAGCTCACCACGGCCCAAGAGGTGACCGGGCAGGTGGCCTACCTCACCATCGCCGCGGGGCTGTTGCTGGCGCTCACGGCGGTGGGCGGCGTCTACATGAAGAAGGGGCGGGTGGATACATCCGCCCTGTCTCCTGGCGAGATCATGAAGCTGCTGACGCCGAGCCAGTTCGCCACGCGGGACGTCTCCAATGGTCTCTATGACACGCGCGGAGGAGGCTCGCTCTTCTACGTCCGCGGCGAGGTGGAGAACCGCTCCTCGAAGCCCGCGAAGGTGAAGGTCCAGGCCACGCTCTATGATGGAAATCAGCAGGTGAAGTCCACGGAGGGGCTGGCCGGAAAGGTGCCCTCTCCCGAGGAGCTCCACGCCGTCAACAGCGCCGAGGCCATGGTGCAGCTGCGCGCTCAGCTGGATCAGGGCGCCCAGGTCATCGCTCCCGGCCAGCGCGCGCCCTTCACTGTCCTGTTCCAAGAGTTCCCTCAAGATCTCAGCGCCTTCCGCCTCCAGGTGACGATGGAGCCAGTGGCTGAGGAGGGGAGCCAACCCTAAGGGAGGCAGAGGCCATGCCCACCCCCGAGCAGGCTCGAAACCTCGCGCTCCGGCTCCACGGACTGAGCGGCGGCGTGGAGATCCTCCGCAAGGCCGCCGCGCGTGAGCTGGCGCGGTACGATCCGCTGGACGCTACCGAGCTGGTGGGCCACCTCATCTCCCTGGCGCGCAAGGGCTGGGAGCCGGCCACGCACGTGCTCTCGGCCTTCGTGGCGGCGCTTGGGCTGGAGGCGGCGCAGATCCCCTATGCGGACGAGCTGAGGCGGCTGGCGCAGGTGCAGGATCTGCCCTCGGTGGCGGACCTGTTCGCCGACGGTCCCGCGCGCCAGGAGATGAATGCGGACGCGGCGGCGAAGGCGGACGCGCGGGCCTTCTCCCAGACGCTGGGGCACCTCAAGCAGCAGGCGCGCCTGACGCGGGATCCGGATCTGCTCGCCCGGCTCGTCACGGTGAGCAACCCGTCCGTGGTGCGCAACGCGCTGATCAACCCGCGGCTCACCGAGGCGCTCGTGGTGCGCATGGCCGCGAGGCGTCCCGCACGGCCCGAGCCGCTGGTGGAGATCTGGAAGTCCACGCGTTGGTCGGCCCGGCATGCCGTGCGCCGCGCGCTCGTCTTCAACCCCTACCTGCCTCCCGAGGTGGGGGCGAAGATCGTCCCCCTGCTCAACGCCACGGATCTGGCGGAGCTGGCCGGGGACTCCTCCGTGCACCCGTCCCTGCGCGAGCAGGCCGCCCGGTTGCTGGAGCAGGGGCCTGTGGGCGGGTAGGGGGCATGCGGTAGGCTGTCATCGCGCCGTGATCTGCTCGAGCGCCGCGCGCAAGCGATCGGGGATCGCCATGGCCTTTCGGGACTGGCGATCCACGAAGACGTGCACGAAGTACCCTTGAGCAGCGGCCTGGTCCTCGCCCTCCTTGAAGATGGCGATCCCATACGTCACCGAGCGGTTGCCGAGCTTGTCCACCCGCAGTCCCGCCTGGAGGCGATCGGGATAAGCGAGCGGGGCTCGGTAGGTGCAATGGGACTCCACCACCAGGCCGATGATGGGGCTGCTGAGGATGTCCAGGCCTCCCTCGTGGATGAGGTAGTGGTTCGCGACGGTGTCGAAGTAGCTGTAGTAGGTGACGTTGTTGATGTGGCCGTAGACGTCATTGTCCATCCACCGGGTGGTGATGGGCAGGAAGTAGCGGTAGCGATCGAGAGTCTCAGCGTCGGACACGGGGGTCGCCTCCGCGTGGATTACCAGTAGCGCAGCGCCTGGCGGAACAGCTGGGTGAGCACCTGCCGAGTCATCTCCCGGGGAGCGTTCTGCAGCAGGCGCTGCTGCGGCCAGGCTCCCTCCGTGAGGGGGGCCAGATCTGTCTCCGTATAGCCGACACCGCCGAGCCCATTGGGCATGCCCACCGCCCGCATGATCTCGAGCAGCTTTCCAGCGAGCACCTCGCCCGCATCTCCAGGCGCCGCGCCACGCACGTCCGCGCCCAGCCACGCTGCGGCCTCTAGGTGGCGCTCGGGGCTCACCTCCGCCGTGTAGCGGAACACGGCCGGGGCGTTCAGGATCACGGACATGCCGTGCGGCACGAGGGGCTCGCCCTCCGGGTAGCCCGAGGGGTGGAAGTCACGCACCAGCCCGGCCACCGCGTAGGCCATGCCGTGCGGGGCGTGCACTCCGGCGTTCCCGAACGCGATACCCGCAAGGGTGGCGGCCCACATCAGCTGCTCGCGGGCCTCGTGGTCCTGCACGTCCGTCACGCCGCGCACCAGGTACAGGCCCATCAGGCGCAGCGCCTCGCGGCAGCCGAGATCGCTCCACGGGTTGGCGCCCTGGCTCATGGGCCGCAAGCTCGGCCGTACGGGTGAGGGACGGCGCACATAGGGCCGCGCGGTATAGGACTCCAGCGCGTGGGACAGCACATCCAGTCCGCTGGCGGCCACCACCCCGGCGGGCAGGGTGGCGGTGCAGTCGGGATCGATGAGCGCCTCGGTGGGGCGCAGCGCGGGCGAGGCGATGCCCGTCTTCGCCTTCAGCGAGAGCAGATCGCAGATGGTGATGCCTGTCACCTCGCTGCCCGTGCCCGAGGTGGTGGGGCAGGCGATGTGCGGCTTGAGCGGGCCGGGCACCGGGAGCCCCCCGCCCACTGGCGCGTTGACGTAGGTCAGGAAGTCCGCCGGGTGGGTAGCGTAGAGGTTGGCGGCCTTGCAGGTGTCGATGACCGAGCCGCCTCCCAGGGAGATGTAGCCATCCGGCCGGACATCCGAGGCAAACCGCGCGGCGTCCAGGAAGGACTGGTCGGTGGGCTCGATATGCACGCGGGTGTAGAGGGCCGTATCCAGCCCCGCGGAGAGCAAGGACCTGAGCACCTTCTCGAAATGCGGCAAGCGGGCCATGTTCTCGTCGGAGAACAGGACCACGCGCTTCATCCCGAGCGCTCGGGCGCGATCCCCTACCTCGAAGAGGCAGCCCGGGCCGAAGGTGATGCGTGAGGTGTCAACGGTGAAGGCGCTGTCGCAGCCCTCGCCTACGAGATGGTAGTGGCGGCAAAGCACCGCTTTCCTCCAGAGCGTTCGCGGCGACTCTACTGTATGTCGCTGGCCAGGCGCGGCCTCAGGCTCCCTCGCGCTATCTTTCAGACATGCTCACTGCGCGCGCGCTCGGGTTCGGCAGCCTCGTTGGCGCGCTGATGTGCCTGTCCAACCTCTACGTGGGGCTGAAGACGGGCCTGGCCTTCCCCGCGGCCCTCATCGCCTGTGTCGTGGGGCTCGGCATGCACCGGACGCTGGTGCGGCTGAGCCCCTCGCGCTTCGGGCCCGCACTCAGCCTCCAGGAGACGAGCGCCCTCCAGTCCACTGCCTCTTCGGCGGGGTACTCCACGGGAGGCACCATCGTCACCGCGAGCGTGGGCTACCTGATGCTCGCAGGCCACCATCCCCCCGCCTGGGCGCTCCTGCTGTGGACCTTCCTCGGATCGGCGCTCGGTGTCGTGCTCGCCCTGCCGATGCAGCGCGCCTTCATCCGCCGCGAGCCCCTGCCGTTCCCCTCGGGGCAGGCCGCGGCCTCGGTCGCGCGCTCACTGCATGCGGGAGATGAGGCCGGCCGGCGTGGGGCGCGGGTCCTGGGGGCCGGGGTGCTCGGGGCAGGGCTGCTGGCGTTTGTCCGTGACGGGCTCCAGCTGCTCCCCGCCTCGCTCGCGCTGCCGGGGGCTCTGCTGGGCGTGCCACTGGCTCAGCTGTCCTTTGCGCTGGACCTGACGCTGATGCCCCTGGGGACCGGCGCCCTGGTGGGGCTTCGCGTCGGGAGCTCCCTGCTGCTCGGCGCGCTCGTGTGCTTCGGCGGGCTCGCTCCCTGGCTGCACGGGCGCGGGTTCATCACCGAGCTGGGGTTCTTCGGTGTCCTTGACTGGAGCATGTGGCCGGGCGCCGCGTTGGTGACGAGCGCCTCCTTCACCCACCTGGCGCTCCAGCGCGGGCTCTGGCGCCGCACACTGAACGCTCTGCTCAGCCGGCGCGCTCCCGAAGAGGCAGTGCCCCAGGCAGCGGAGGTGCCGCACTCCTGGTTCCTGGCCGGTGCCGTGCTGCTCTCGGTGGGGCTGATGGTGGTGGGCGCGGTCGCCTTCGACATCCCGCTCGTGCTCGGGTTGCTGGGGGTGCTGCTCTCCTTCGCGCTCGCGGCGGTGGCGTGCCGCGCGACGGGTGAGACGGACATCACGCCCTCGGGGCCGATGGGGCAGGTGGCCCAGCTCCTCTTCGGTGTGCTCATGCCGGGCAATACGCTGGTCAACGCCATGGCCGCCAGCCTCTCCGGCAACATCGCCGCCTCCAGCGCGGATCTCCTCACGGATGTGAAGGCCGGCTCCCTGCTCGGAGTTGCTCCCCGGAGGACCTTCCTCGCTCAGCTCTGGGGCTGCGTCGTGGGCTCGGCCATCATCGTCCCCGTCTTCCTCGTGCTGGTACCGGATGCCTCGGTCCTCACCGAGGACCGCTTCCCCGCACCTGCCGGCGTCTTCGTGGCCGGGGTGGCGCGTGTGCTCGCCGCAGGGCTGGGGAGCCTGTCCGAGGTGGCGCGCTGGAGTGCTCTTGCCGCGGCACTGCTGGGAGTGCTCCTCGTGGTGCTGGAGCGCTTCGCGCCCGAAGGCGTGCGCCGCTTCATCCCTTCGCCGATTGCCCTGGGCCTGGGCTTCGCGCTGCCCGCCTCAATCTCGCTGTCCATCTTCCTGGGCGCCCTGGCCGCCTGGGTGCTGGCCCGCACGAGGCCGGCCTTCGCGGAGGTGGCCATGGTGCCGCTGGCCTCGGGGCTCATCGCCGGGGAGAGCCTGGTGAGCCTGGCCTCGCTGCTCGTTCAGTAGCCGCCATCCGCGAAGTGCACGAAGGCGCTGACAACCTCGGGCGGAGCCTGCACCAGCTCGATGAGCACGCCCTCGCCGCCGAGCGGGAACTGCTCGTTGCCCTTGGGGTGGATGAAGCAGACGTCGAAGCCCGCCGCGCCCTTGCGGATGCCACCCGGGGCAAAGCGCACGCCCTGTCCCTCCAGCCACGTCACCGCGGCGCGCAGATCATCCACCCACAGGCCCACGTGGTTGAGCGCGGGCTCGTGGACGCGGGGCTTGCCCTCGGGGTTGATGGGCTGCATCAGGTCCACCTCCACCTTGAGGGGACCGGCGCCCGCGACGACGATGTCCTCGTCCACGTTCTCTCGCTCGCTGCGGTAGCTGCCGTGCGGGTGGAGCCCCAGCAGGTCCACCCAGAGCCGGCGCAGCGCGCCTTTGTCGAGCCCGCCGATGGCGACCTGCTGAAGGCCCAGGATGCGGAATGGCCGTGTCTGCATGGCCGCGCACGCTGGCAGAGAGGCGGAGGCGACGCAATCGCCCGTGGGTTGCTCCGTATTCTACATTGTAGTAATTCATCCCGCCGACGAGAAGAGGTGCGCGTGCAGCAGTCCAGCCCGAGGAATGGAGACCCCCTGAAGGTCCCCCGCCTGCCTCGAGTGCTGCTGCGCGCGTGGCTTCCGTACGCCGAACGGGATGAGGTGATTGCCGAGCTCTCCGCCGAGTTCGCGGCCCGAGAGGCCCGCGAGGGCCACGGGGCTGCGCGCGCGTGGCTGTGGAGGCAGGTGCTCGGCTCGGTGTTGCCGCTGGTGCGGCGGACATTCTCTCGCGGTTGGACTGGCTTCGAGCCGAACTCCAGCCGCCTACGACCTGGAGGGCCCCCGATGGAGAGCTTCATCATGGACCTGCGGTACGCGGCACGCCGGCTGCGAATGCGGCCGACGTACGCGTTGCTGGCGATCCTCACCCTGGCGCTGGGCGTGGGAGGGACGGCGGCGGCCTTCGGGTTGGTGCGGGGGATGCTGCTGACGCCGCTGCCGTATCCCGCGGAGGATCGGCTGTCCCTGTTCTGGAATGCGGGAGACTGGTCCGAGAGGGAGTTCCTCCACCTGTCGTCCGACTGGTCTGGTTTCACCGGGGTCGCGGCATTCGTGGGCAGGGATCTCCCGCTGCGGCGCGGACCGGACACGACTCCGGAGCTGGTGCCGGCGATCAAGACGAGCGCCGGGCTCTTTGATGTGCTCGGGGTGCGTCCCGCCCTCGGCCGTGGCTTCGAGACCCACGAAGATCGTCCCGGCGCCGAGCCGGTGGTGGTGATCAGCCACTCGCTCTACGAGTCGCTCGGCGGACAGCCATCCCTGGTGGGGAACACGGTGGACATCGATGGGAAGCCTCACACGGTGGTCGGTGTGATGCCCCAGGGCTTCTGGTTCCCGGATCCGACGGTGCGCGCCTGGGTGGCGGAGCAGATGAACGAAGAGGACGGCTCGGGCAACTACGCGCTCCTGGGACGGCGTGGGCCCGGGACCGATAGCGCCGCGCTCAGCCTGACCCTGGATCGCGTTGCCGGGCGGCTGCGCGAGCGCTTCCAATACCCGCCAGCGTGGGACAAGACGCGCTCGCCCTCGGTGACACCGCTTCGCGAGCACCTGCTCGGGCCGCTCCAGCTGCCGCTGCTCGCGACGCTGGTGGCCATGGCGGTGCTGCTGCTCATCGCGTGCGCCAACGTCGCCGCCCTGATGCTGGGACAGGTGGACGCCCGCGCCACCGAGCTCGCGGTCCGGATGGCGCTCGGAGCCGACGGCCGCCGGATGACGCAGCAGCTGCTGGTGGAGGCGCTGTTGTTGGGGCTGGCCGCCGCCGGGGTGGGCGCGCTGATCGCGGCTCAGGGCTTCCGGCTCCTCACCGAGGCGCTCCCGCTCGGGCCGCTCGCCGCGCGCGGCTCGCTGGACTGGGGCGTGTTCTTCGCCGCGCTGGTGCTGGCGCTCGCCGCGGCGCTCGCGGTGGCATTGCTGCCGGCCCGCTCGCTGCGCAAGTCCAATCCTCAGAGCACGCTGAGGAACTCGCGCGTGGGCGGGATTGGGGCTCGCGGTGGGAGGACGGAGGGGGCGCTGGTGGTGGGGCAGGTG
>Ga0247825_10002966_pt1 | contig 11173 bp, 11 predicted proteins | sample 13C_Vanillin_Day_FD_194413 | JGI IMG/M metagenome (GOLD analysis project Ga0247825, IMG submission 194413) | Soil microbial communities from agricultural site in Penn Yan, New York, United States - 13C_Vanillin_Day48 | ecosystem: Environmental > Terrestrial > Soil > Agricultural land | place... | reverse complement strand
CAATGATCAACACGTGGCCGCGACGAATGTCGGATGCCTTCATTGCTGCTCCGGGACTGGGCGAATTCGGGCCGGAAGATACACCGTCGGGCGATGCTTCAACACCACGGCGTCGGGCTCGCGCCGGGGCAGGGCGAAGGGTCTGTGGGCAGGTTATCGTTCGGCGACAGCGATCGCGTCAGTTGACGCAGATATGCTCGGGGGCGTGGCGAGGGAGCCAGACCGCCCAGTAGAGATCCTGCAGCCGCCTGAGGTGGGCGGTAGAGTCCTCGAAGGCGACTTCGGCCAGTACCTGGGGCGTGTAGCGCAGCCGGGTGAGCGCGGCGCCGACCGACACCTCGAGCGTCAGGGTGTACCCCGAGCCATCCTCGTGACGGTAGAGATGCACCGGGCGGGCCCCGGCCCGCTCCGCCGCATTTCGCCAGAGCGCCGCCTCCGTTGGGTCGGCGGTTCGCCAGCGAAGATGCACCGTCGTGCTGAGCGTGATCCTGTGGGCAGGGACAGGCATGATATCGCTCTCACGTGCAACTTCCGGTCCATTGTGGCGTAATCGCTGTATGCGTTTTTGCGTCAACGCACTCCTGCTCTTTTCCCTGGTCACAGGCTGCGGTTCCGCGGGGCCGGCGGCCGCCCCCGCGACCGCGGTGCGTCCGGCGGCGGGGGACTCCACGTGGCGCGACCACGTGGCCGCCGCCTCGCAGGCCGCCGGCGACCCGGCCCGCTACCGCCACCACCTCGAGCGGGTCCACGCCGAGCTGCCGGGGCAGCCGCAAGTCATCTGGGCGCTCGCCCGCGCCGAGGTGATGCTCAAGAATCCCGACAGCGCGATCGCCTGGCTTCACCGGTACGCCGACCTTGGTCTGGGGCGCGACCCCACATCCGACTCCGTGCTGGCCCCGCTGGCCGCGCGTCCGGACTACGCGGAGATCGCGGTCAAGCTCGGCCGAAACCGCGCGCCGGTGGATCAGGGTGAGACCGCGTTCACCCTCCACGAGTCGGAGCTGGTCCCGGAGGACGTCACCTACGATCCGGCGCGGCGGCGTTTCCTGGTGAGCAGCGCACGCAAGGGCAAGGTGATCGCCATCGAGCGCGATGGGCGGCGCCGCGACTTCGCCCGGGTAGACCACCGGGGATGGGGGATTCTCGCGGTGGTGGCGGACTCGGCGCGGAAGCGGCTCTGGGCTACCGCCGCCGCTCTGCCGCAGGCCGAGGGTTATGTCCCCGCCGATTCCGGACGCACCGCACTGCTGGCGTTTGATCTGGCCGGGGGCGATCTGGCCCGGCGGCTCGAGCCCCCGGGCGACGGCCCGCACAGCCTGGGCGACATCGCGCTCGGCGCCGACGGCACCCTGGTCCTGTCCGATTCCCGCTCCGGCGAAGTCTGGCGACTCCGCCCCGACGGCAGGGCGCTCGAGCTGCTGGTCCCTCGCGACGTGCTGGTTTCGCCGCAGGGCATCGCGTTCCCGCCCGACGGCCGAAGGGTTCTGATCGCGGACTACGCCCGGGGAATCGCCCAGGTGGACCTGGCCACCGGGGCGGTCAGCTGGCTCCCGCAGCCGAGCAACCTGGCCGGATCGGGTATCGACGGCCTGGTGCTTGCCGGGCGCGAGCTCATCGCGATGCAGAACGGCATCCGCCCGCCGAGGGTGCTCCGACTCCGGCTCGACCGCGACCTCTCCGCCATCGAGAGTTGGAGCGTGATCGAGGCGGGAACCGCCGCTCTCTCCGAGCCCACCCACGGCGTCGCCGTGGACAACTGGGTCTACTACATCGCCAATGCCGGGTGGGACCGGCTGGAGGAGGACGGCAGCGTTCGGCCGGGGGCCGCGCTCGAGAAGGGAATCATCCGGCGGGTGCTCATCGAGGAGTGATTGGGGCTACTCGGGCGGCTTCCCCGTGTCCCCGGGATCTCCAGCCTGGACGTCCTCCAGCCGCACTCGGCTCCCGCCGACCCGGGTCCGACCAGTTTCGAGCAGCGATTTGAAGCGGAGCATGTCGTCGTTGATCTGCCGCTTGGGGTGACTTCCGAAGAACGTCGCAACCGCCTGGCCGAGCGCGCCGCCCGGCGAGGCGCAGAACATCCGGACCTCCAGCCGCGTGCCGCCGTCGGCGCGGCGCCCGAACCGCACCTCGCCCGCAGTTTCGACCGGCGAGCCTTCGATGCTCTCCCAGGCGATCCGCTCGCGTTCGCTCCAGTCAGTGACCTCGGCGTCCCACTCCACCGGCGCCCCGAGCGGGCCGGTGGCAACCCAGCGTGAGCGGCCGGGCCCGGTGATGCGCACATCGCGAACGTGTGTCATGAAGCGGGGGAAGCGGGTGAAGTCGGTCCAGAGCGCCCAGACCTCCTCGAGCGGCGCCGCGACGTCCACCGTCTTCTGCACGTCCATCGTACGCCGGCGGCGGCGCCGTTCGCGGCTGACGCCGCCCTGGAGCTCGGGTACACCATCGGGCACACCGTACACATCGAGCTGATTCCAGACTCGTTGAACGCCCCGCACCCACCCGACGCCGGTGAGCAGCGCGTCCAACTCGTCCTCCAGCACCGTGCCCAGGAGCGTCGCCTCGCCGCTGATCACGGCGACCTCGACCGCACCGGGATGCGAGACCAGACGGCCCAGGCGTGCCCGGATCCGTTCCTCGATGATCGCGTCCTGGGCATCGTCGCCGCCGAAGCGCGCGCGCAGCTCCGCGAACGTGCCTGTGGAGCGATTCCTCGCGTCGCGTACTGCGCCGCCGAGCTGCTCACCAATATGCCGCCGGGCTCGGCCGAGCCGGTCGCCGGCAATCTTCCGCCGCCGGGTACCGCGATCAGGGTCCAGCAGGTACATCAGCCCGGCTCCGACCAGGACGCCGGCAAGTACCACTCTGTGTGCTTTCATGGAACGCTCCGGGGGTCTTTTCCAACGGGAGCCGAAGTGCGATATAGGGAGGGCTGACCGGCGGTGATGTAACCCGCGTCACCCCCCGCCCTCGCCCGGCGCACCACGGTGCCGGATCATGGACCCCCTCATCAATGCGGGCAATGGAGCGATGACACGAAAAACCGAGACGGAGAGGAACCCGCGGGCCGGCGGTCCTGCGGAACAGCGTCCGGATGAGGCGATCTGGGAGGATATCCACGACCATCTCGCCACCAACCCGGACCTCGACGCCACCGGGGTCGAAATCGTGGTGGAAGACGGCGATGTGACGCTCACCGGACGGGTGGACACCCGCGAGGCAAAGTGGCTGGCCGAGGAGATCGCGCGCGCGGTCCCCGGCGTGGTCGAGCTGCACAACCGGCTCAAGGTGGCGCGGATCTGAAAGGCCGGCTCATCTATTTTTCCCCCGCCAGCCGGCCCAGGGTGGCGAGCGAGTTTTCCAACCGTCCCCGCAGCGCCCACCCGCAGTTGAGCCGAAAGCAGTGCGCGTAGCGCCCCCGGGCCGAGAACAGTCGTCCCGGCACGATGCCGATGCGGTGCGCGAGTGCCCGGCGCGACAGTGCATGGGTGTCGGATCCCGCCGCCAGCTCCACCCACAGAAGATGCCCCCCGCGGGGACGGGATACGCGTGTGCCCGGGGGAAAGAGACGCGCCACGGCATGGGTGTAGTCGGCGACCTGGCTGCGGAACGTGTGACGGAGCCGGCGCAGATGATGCTCTGCGCCTCCCGCCATCAGGAACTCCGCGATAGCAACCTGTGCCACGGTGTTGGTGTGGATCGAGCTCGCGATCTTCAGCTTCCGGATCTGCCGCGCGTGCCGGCCCGCCGCGACGAACCCCACCCGGAATCCTGGCGCAATCGTCTTCGAGAACGAGGAACAGAGGACGACGTCACCCGTTGTATCGAACGCCTTGAGCGGCAGCGGGCGGGTGTCCCCGAAATGCAGATCGGCGTACAGATCGTCCTCGACGATGGCCACCCGATGCCGTGCCAGCAGCGCCACCTGCTCCCGCTTCCGGTCGGGCGGGACCTCGAAACCCAGCGGGTTCTGAAAGTTCGGGCTGGTGAGGAAAACGCGCGGCCGGGTTCGTCGGATCGCCGCCTCAAGCGCGTCGAGGCGGACGCCGGTTTCCGGATCGGTCTCCACCTCCACTACCACCAGACCCAGCGACTCGGCCAGCTCCAGGAAGCCGTAGTAGCCGGGTGATTCCACCAGGACGGCGTCGCCCGGGCGTGCCAGCGCGCGCAGGGCGAGGTGGATCGCCTCGGTGCAACCGTTCGTGACCAGGAGCTCGTCCGGTTCTACCGCCACACCTACGGCCAGCAAGCGCCGCACAAGCTGGTGGAGCAGCGCCTCGTGGCCGGCAGGATGCCCGTATGCCACTCCCGCCCAATCGGCGTCGCGGGCGGCCCGCGCCACCAGGCGGCCGAGCCGCCGGGCCGGGTAGTGCTCAGGAGCGGCGGTGGCCACCCCGAACGGCGCCATGCCGGGGTCGTTCACGCGCGACAGCAGCTCCCATACGAGATCGGCGACCTTCACCTCCTCCCGCACCGGCGCGACGCGGCGCACGGAGGGAGAAGGCGGCAGCGCGGGTGCCCCCCGGACGTAATGGCCCGACTGGGGACGGACCTCGAGGTAGCCGCGATCCTCCAGCACCTGGTAGGTCCGCAGCACCGTCGCCAGGCTGACCCGTTTCTGCCGGCTGTACCCGCGGACGGAGGGGAGGCGATCGCCGGGCCGGAGCGCCCGACTGTCGATGAGACCGGCCACCTCGTCGGCCAGGCGCTCGTAGAGCACCCGCTCCCGCCGGCGGGCGGGACCCCGTCGGGTAACTGTGCCGGTTACAGTAGTCATATAGTGAAACTGTTATGGTATCGCGCAGCGCGCTAGGTTCTGAGCCATGACCACCGCCACTGCCCCGGTTCGCCTGGTGCACTACACGCCGGAGCACCGCGCGGCGTTCCGGGATCTCAACCTCGAGTGGATCGCGGCGCACTTCGAGGTGGAAGACGAGGATCGGCGCGTGCTCGACGATCCCGAGGGCCAGATCCTGGCGCCCGGTGGCGCGATCCTGCTCGCGCTCGAGGCGGGCACGCCGGTCGGAACCGGCGCGCTGATTCGCACCGGTTCGCATGAATTCGAACTGGCGAAGATGGCCGTCACCGAGCGGGCACGGGGTCGGGGCATCGGGCGGGCGCTCTGCGTGGCGCTGGTAGCGCTCGCCCGCGAGCGCGGCGCCCACCAGGTCGGGCTGCTCTCACAGACAACCCTGGTGGCCGCGGTGAGCCTGTACCGATCGCTCGGCTTCGAGGACGTGCCGCTCGGAGCGGTGCCGTACCGGCGTTCGAACATTCGCATGCTCCTCCGGCTGTGACCGAACGCCTGGGCTCGCGGGTGGTCGCGGCGTTCGCCGTGGTCTACGTCGTGTGGGGATCCACCTATCTCGCCATCCGCTATGCGGTGGAGACCTTGCCGCCGTTTCTCATGGCGGGGAGCCGGTTCATCCTCGCCGGATTGCTCCTGTTCGGCTGGGCCCGCTGGCGCCGCGTGCCGCGTCCGACGGCTGCAGCCTGGCGCTGGGCGCTGCTGCTCGGCGGCCTGTTCGTCCCGCTGGGGAACGGCCTCGTGGTGTGGGCCGAGCAGCGGGTACCGTCGGCGCTGGCAGCCCTGATCGCCGCGGGGATCCCGCTGTGGGTGGCGCTGTTCGAACGGGTGGCGCCCGGCGGCGGCCGGCTCGCGCCGACCCGTGGGCTGGGATTGCTCGTGGGCTTTGGCGGCGTCGTGCTGCTGCTGAGCTCGGACGGGGTCACGCTGATTGGCGGCCCGCGCCTCCCGGCGGTGGCCTTGGCGTCGGTCGCCTCCTCGCTCGGGCTGGTGCTGCTCCGCCGGGCGCCGCTTCCGGCGGACGCGGCGATGTCGTCCGCAATGACCATGCTCACGGGCGGAGTGCTGGCGCTGGCGGTCGGAGTGCTCGTCGGCGAGCCGGCAGAGTTCGCGCTGGAGCGGGTAAGCCTGACCTCGGCCGCTGCCTATGCCTACCTGGTGGTCTTCGGCTCGGTGCTCGCGTTCACCTGCTTCGCCTGGCTCGCCCGGACCGTCTCGCCCGGGCGCGCCTCCACCCATGCGTATGTGAATCCGGTAGTGGCCCTGGCGCTCGGCGCGTGGTTGGGCGGGGAGCAGATCGGCGTGCGGGCACTGGCGGCGACGCCCTTCATTCTGCTCGGCCTGGCACTCGTCCTGGGAAACGGCGCCGGCGCCGGCGCGCGGGTGCAGGCGTGGTGCGGTCGCGCCCTGCGCGCTTGCGCTGCAGCCGCGGTACGCCACAGCTTACGCCCCCGTGAGCGAGCAGATCGTATTCCGGACCGAGCAGCCGCCCTTCCACTGGCTGGATGTGATCGGCCCGGCGACGGATGAGCTGCGGGTCGTAGCAAAGCGCTACCGGCTCCATCCGCTCGCGGTGCAGGACAGCCTCGAGCCGGACCATCTCCCCAAGTACGAGCGGCTCGGCGACGCCCACTTCGTGATCGTACGAGCCTTCGACGAGCTCTGCTCCCCCCAGGCGTCGAGCGCGCAGGCGCTGACCCGGAAGATCGCGATCTTCCTGGGGCCCGACTACCTGATCACCGTCCACCGCAAAGACCAGCCCTTCCTCGTTCGCCTGCGGGAGGCATACTCGGCAATGCCGCCCGGCGGCGACGCATCGGCGGTCCGGGTCCGGCTGTTCGCCGACGTCGTCAACGGGGCGGTGAACTCGTTCGAGGCCCCGCTCGACGCCGCCGAGAAGGAGCTGGAGCGGTTCGAGCGCACGCTGTTCCACCAGCGCGACCCGGTTCCGGTGATGCACGACATCCTCACGTCGCGGCGCCGGGTGGGGCTGGTGAAGCGGATGCTCGCCCACACGGTCAACGCGTTCGTGAAGATCCCTACGCCCGGCGACGCGAGCAGCGTTCTCCTCCAGGATATCCGCGAGAACCTCGACGCCATGTTCACCTGGGCGGACGAGCTGCTGGAGGAGCTGGACACCCTCCTCAGCCTCCAGCTGGGCCTGGCCTCGCACCGCACCAACCAGACGATGCGCATGCTCACCGTGGTGAGCGCCTTCTTCCTGCCGCTCACGTTCATCGTCGGGGTCTATGGAATGAACTTTCGCCACATGCCCGAGCTCGACCAGCCCTGGGGATACCCGGCGGCGCTGCTCCTCTGCCTCGGCGTGGCAGCGGGCATCGGCATCTGGTTTCGCCGCCAGGGCTGGCTCAAGCCGTGACCGAACGGATTTACTACACCGACGCGTACGCCACGGCCTTCGACGCGGCGGTGGTGGAGCGGACTGACAGCGGGCGCCGGGTGTACCTGGACCGGACGGCGTTCTATCCAACCTCGGGCGGGCAGCCGCACGACCTCGGAGATCTCGGGGGCATCGCGGTCGTGGACGTGGTGGACGAGGGCGATCGGATCGCCCATGTTCTCGCGGAACCGCTCGGCAGCGCCGGTCGGATCGAGGGCCGGGTAGATTGGGTCCGCCGGTTCGACCACATGCAGCAGCACACCGGACAGCACCTCCTCTCCGCCGTGTTCACCGACCTGTTCGGCGGCGCCACCGTGAGCGTGCACTTCGGGGCCGAGAGCTCGACCATAGACCTGGACTCCGGGGCCATCGAGCCGGCGGAGGTTGCCGAAGCGGAAGCGCGCGCCAACGCGCTGGTCTGGGAGCAGCGGCCGGTCCGGGTGACGTTCGAAGATGCGGCCAATGCCGCCTGGCTGCGCAAGCCGTCCGATCGGGACGGGATCATCCGGGTGGTGACGATCCAGGACGTGGACCGCAGCGCCTGTGGCGGCACCCACGTCCGGAGCACGGCCGAGATCGGCCCGACCCTCATCCGGCGGGTGGAGCGGGTGCGCAAGGCGGTCCGGCTCGAGTTCGTGTGTGGCCGCCGCGCGCTCCAGCGCGCCCGGGCGGACCAGGAGCTACTGGCACGGCTCGCCGCGCAGTGCTCGGCCGCCCCCGACGACCTGCCGGCTCTGATCGAGTCGCAGCGCGCTGAGCTGAAGGCGGGAGCGGCCCTGCGGCGCGAAGCGGACGAGGCGTTGGCGCGCTACCGCGCCCGCGAGTTGTACGACGCGACGGCGCCGGATGCGGACGGCGTGCGCCGGGCGGTGGTTCGGGACGCGGCGGCGCTGGAACCGCTGCGCGCCTTCGCGCACGCGTTCGCCGCCCTGCCCCGCGCGGTCCTGATTGCCACCGCGTCGGCCCCGCCGGCGGTGCTGATCGCCGCCTCGGCCGACAGCCCGGTGGATGCCGGCGCGACGCTCAAGGCGGCGCTCGCCGCCGCCGGGGGACGCGGCGGCGGGTCGGCTCGGCTGGCGCAGGGCTCGGTGCCCGATGCCGGGAGTCTGGACCGGGTCGTGACGGCGCTTACGGCCCCGTAGGACGGTGCGGCACATGTTGGGGTGTGAACGCACCCGCATCGCCGCTCTTCGCGGACCCGTTCGACCTGACCCTCCGGGCCGACCCGCGGCTCGCGGGGTGGCGTAGCGCGGTCGGCCTCCCCCTTTCGTGGGATCCCCCAGCCCAACCTGAGTCCGGCCCACCCGACGCCATGCTGGTGCTGGCGTGGAATGTGTGGATCGGCCGGGGCCGTCTGGACCAGCTGGTAACCCGGCTCCGGGCCGAGCACGCATTGCCGCTGGTGGTGCTGGTGCAGGAGGCCTACCGCAGCGACGAGACCATCCCACGCCACGCCACGGCCTACGCGGCGAGCGACTTCTCCCAGCGGTCGTTTCCCGAGCTGGACGTGGCCGCACTGGCCCGGCAGCTCGGCATGTACCTGCGCTACGTCCCCTCCATGCGCAACGGCGCGCACCGCAGCGATCGGGGCAACGCCATTCTCTCCACGGTGCCGCTCGAGGCCACGCACGCGTGGGAGCTGCCGTTCTCCTATCAGCGGCGGGTGGCGATCGCCGCCAGCGTGAATCTGGCCAGCGGGCGGGCGCTCCGGATCTGCAGCGCCCACCTGGACCCGCGGGGCGGCAGCGCACGAGATCTGCTGGGGGTGCTCGGACGGGGCGCTCAGGCCCAGGCGGTGCTCGACCAGCTTGAGGCCGATGGATCGCCGGTCCTGCTCGGCGCCGACCTGAACCTCGCCCGCGGACGGCGGGAACGCGCCTACCGCGTCTTTGCGGACGCCGGCTACCGTCACGGCGTGCCGGAGCGCGCCCCGGCGTGGGCGCACACCTACCACCGAATGCCGCGGCTCCTGCTGGACTGGATGCTGGTGCGGGATCCCCGCGGGAGCATCGCCGGGCTCGAGATCGAGCGGGTGGACGAAGAGCCCAGCGACCGGGGACCCTACGTCTTCGGCTCCGACCACCATCCGCTGCTCGCGCGGCTCACCTTTGCCCCGAAGCCGGCGGCCGACCCGCGATGAACGAGCTCCCGTGGTGGGCGTGGACGCTGCTCGGCACCGGCGCTCTCGCCGCGGTCGCGGTCTTCACCGCCCTGTTCCTTCCCGACTTTCACCGCCCGCCGCTGAGCTGCGACTGTACCGACGAGGCAGGGAGCGAGGAGTTCCTCGATTCGGTCTCGCGCTACCTGAACGTGCCGATCCTCAGGGGCGGCACCGCCGAGATCCTGCAGAACGGCTGCCGCTTCTTTCCTTCGATGCTCCACTCGATCCAGCACGCGACGGATTCGATCAACTTTCAGGTCTACATCTTCGATACCGACCGGGTTGGCAAGCAGTTCGTGGATGCCTTCACAGAACGCGCCCGCGCCGGGGTCGAGGTCCGGGTCCTGCTCGACGGCTTTGGCTCCTGGCGCTTCGGCAAGGCGGAACGGGAGCAGCTCGAGCAGGCCGGCGTGAAGCTCCAGTTCTTCCGGCCCATCCGGCCGCTCACCCTGGTCCGGGCGTTCAAGCGGGACCACCGCCGGGCCGTCGTTATCGACGGAAAGACCGCGTTCACCGGCGGCGCGGCCATCGCCGAGAAGTGGGACGGCGACGCCCGGAACGAGAAGGAATGGCGTGATTCGCTCACGCGGCTTACTGGCGCGCTGGCCCACGGGGTCCAGACCGCGTTCGGCGAGAACTGGGTGTACCGGACCGGGGAGATCCTCACCGGTGACCGGTTCTTCCCGCCGACTCCCGGCGACGCTCCCGCCACCAACAGCGTGCCCGGCGATCCCTGCGGGATCGCCCTCGTCAGCTCTCCTGCCGACATGGCGCAGCCGGTCCGCATGCTGCTGTGGCTCTCCTTCACCTGCGCCAAGAAGCAGCTCTGGATCTCGAGCTCGTACTTCGTGCCCGAGAGCCGGCTCCGCGAAGCCATCTGCCTGCGTGCGCGCGAGGGCGTGGACGTGCGGCTCCTGGTGCCCGGACCGGCCACCGACGCGAAGCCGGTACGGCTGGCGGGGCGGAGCCACTACGAGGAGCTGCTGGAGGCGGGCGTGCGGATCTTCGAGTATCAGCCCGGGATGATGCACGCCAAGAGCGTGGTGGTGGACGGGCGCTGGACCATCGTCGGTTCGGCCAACATGGACCGGCGCTCGGTGAAGCTGAACGAGGAGAACATCATCGGTATCAGCGACCCGGGCTTCGCCAGCGACGTCGAGCGTGGGCTCCAGGGCGACTTCGCGCGCGCGGAGGAAATCAAGCTGGACGCGTTTCGCCAGCGTGGCGCGGGTACCCGTGTGGCCGAGCGGCTGTCGCGGCTCCTGATCGAGCAGTACTAGCCGTTACTCCGCGACGACCGCCGCCAGTCCCATCTCCCGCAGGAACATCTCGCCGCCACCGGCGCTGCCGTTGCGCTGCCGGGCCCGGGTCAGCACCAGCCGATCCTTCGCCCGGGTCATGCCCACGTAGAGCAGCCGGCGTGACTCCCGGATCTCGTCCTCCAGGCCGTCGCGCATGGCCCGCCAGCCGGGCAGCTCGTTGTCCTCCACGCCGGCGATGTACACCCGCGAGAACTCCAGACCCTTGGTGGAGTGGAGCGTCAGCAGGCTCAGCCGGTGGGGATCGCGCTCCACGCCGTCGCTGGTGGAAAGTGCCACCAGCTCCAGCATGCGGCCGATCTGCGCCGCGAGCGAGAGACCGGGCCCCACACTGGCGGCGACCAGGGCGCCCAAGCGCGCCACGGCGGCGGGATAGCGTTCCGCGGGGGAGCGCAGAGCACGAATCCGGTCCACCATCGCCTGGCCTCCCAATCGCTCGATCAGCTCGGCGGTGGTCGGGGCGTCTCCGGCGCTGGCGCCGGAGA
>Ga0247825_10002965_pt1 | contig 11173 bp, 7 predicted proteins | sample 13C_Vanillin_Day_FD_194413 | JGI IMG/M metagenome (GOLD analysis project Ga0247825, IMG submission 194413) | Soil microbial communities from agricultural site in Penn Yan, New York, United States - 13C_Vanillin_Day48 | ecosystem: Environmental > Terrestrial > Soil > Agricultural land | place... | reverse complement strand
CTCGGTCGAGCCGCGCTGGCGCGACTACTTCGACGAGCTGCAGCGCATAGACCAGGGCGCAGCCGATGTCTCCCATTTCGACGTGCAGGAGCGCTTCGCCGATCTCGCGAAAGGACGGAGGGCGGGGCCGGCGGTGGTGGTCAACCGGCCGCAGCTCGGCGAGAAGCAGTTCGGCGTGCTGCAGATGATCGCGGCCTACCGGATCCTCGGCGGACGCCACGCCGACATCGATCCGCTGAAGCGCCGCGAGAAGCCCGCGATTCCCGAGCTCGACCCCGCGTTCTACGGGTTGAGCGACGCGGACATGGAGACTGTATTCAACGCGGGCACGCTGGTCGGCCCACGCGAAATGAAGCTGAAGGACATCCTTCAGTTCCTCAAGGACACCTATTGCCGCAGCATCGGCGTCGAGTACATGTACATCAGCGACATGCCGCAAAAGCGCTGGGTGCAGGAGCGCATAGAGTCGATCCGCGGTGCGCCGTCCTACGATGCGGAGTACCGCAAGCACATCCTGGAGCGCCTGGCCGCGGGCGAAACGCTGGAAAAGTACCTCCACACCCGCTACGTGGGGCAGAAGCGCTTCTCGCTGGAGGGTGGCGAGACGCTCATCCCGCAGCTCGATCACCTGCTGCAGCGCGCCGGCAAGGCGGGCGTGCAGGAGCTGGTGATCGGCATGGCGCACCGCGGCCGCATCAACGTGCTGGTCAATACCATGGGCAAGATGCCCAAGGACCTGTTCGCCGAGTTCGAAGGCAAGCACCACGACGACCTGCTCGCCGGCGACGTCAAGTACCACCAGGGTTTCTCCTCGAACATCATGACCCCGGGCGGGCCGATGCACGTGACGCTCGCGTTCAATCCCTCGCACCTGGAGATCGTCAATCCCGTGGTGGAAGGCTCCGTGCGCGCGCGCCAGCACCGTCGGGGCGACAAGACCGGCGACCAGGTGCTGCCGGTCCTGATCCACGGCGACGCGGCTTTCGCGGGGCAGGGCGTGAACATGGAGACGTTCGAGCTGGCCCAGACGCGCGGCTACGGCACCGGCGGCACCGTGCATATCGTGATCAACAACCAGGTCGGGTTTACCTGCTCCGATCTGCGCGACGCGCGCTCCACGCTCTACTGCACGGATCTCGCGAAGATGCTGGAAATTCCGATTTTCCACGTCAACGGCGACGATCCCGAGGCGGTGTGCCTGGTGACCGAGATGGCGCTCGACTACCGCATGCAATTCCACAAGGACGTGATGGTGGACCTGGTGTGCTACCGCCGCCTGGGCCACAACGAGCAGGACGAGCCGATGGTGACGCAGCCGCTGATGTACAAGACCATCGCCGCGCTGCCCACCACGCGCAAGCTCTATGCCGACCGCCTCGAGGCGGGTGGCGTGCTGCCAGCCGGCGGCGGCGACGAGATGGTCGCCAACATCCGCAAGGCGCTCGACGGCGGTCACCACACCAACAAGACGGTGATGGCGAACTACAAGCCGCCGTTCGAGATCGACTGGAGCAAGTACAAGGGCGGCAAGTGGAACGAGCACGACGACACGCGCCTGCCGATCGAGAAGCTGAGGAAGCTGGGCGAGCGCATCACGGATATCCCAGGCAACTTCAAGCTCCATCCCGCGGTGCAGCGCATCGTCGACAGCCGCCGCCAGATGGCGCAGGGAAAGCTCCCTCTCGACTGGGGCATGGCCGAGCATCTCGCATTCGCGACGCTGCTCGAGGAAGGCTACTCGGTCCGGCTGTCGGGGCAGGATAGCGGCCGCGGCACGTTCTTTCACCGCCATGCGGTGCTGCACGACCAGAACCGCGAGAAATGGGACCAGGGCACCTACGTCCCGCTCCAGCACGTGAGCGAGAAGCAGGGCGATTTCGTCGTCATCGATTCGCTGCTCTCGGAAGAGGCGGTGATGGGCTTCGAGTACGGCTACTCGACCTCGGCGCCCAACGAGCTGGTGATCTGGGAAGGCCAGTTCGGCGACTTCGCCAACGGCGCGCAGGTGGTGATCGACCAGTTCATCGCCTCGGGCGAAGCGAAGTGGGGACGGCACTGCGGGTTGGTGCTGATGCTGCCGCACGGCTACGAGGGGCAGGGGCCGGAGCATTCGTCGGGGCGCATCGAGCGTTACATGCAGCTCGCCGCCGACTACAACATCCAGGTGTGCATGCCGGCAACGCCGGTGCAGCTCTACTACTTGCTGCGCCGCCAGATGGTGCGCCCGTTCCGCAAGCCGCTCATCCTGTTCACGCCGAAGAGCCTGCTGCGCCATAAGGAGTCGGTGTCGCCCCTGGAGGAATTCGCGACCGACAAGTTCAAGTCGGTGAACGAGGACTGGGAATCGAAGGACATCAATCCGGACAACGTGAAGCGCGTGGTGTTCTGCAGCGGCAAGGTCTATTACGACCTGCGCTCCGAGCGCAAGGCGATGGGGTTGAAAGACCTGCCGCTCGCGCGCATCGCGCAGCTCTACCCGTTCCCGCACGAGGATTTCCAGGCCCAGATCGAGCGCTACAAGAAAGCGACCGAGATCGTTTGGTGTCAGGAAGAGCCGCGCAACCAGGGCGCGTGGCATCGCATCCAGCACTACCTGGAGCGCCACATGCTGCCGCACCAGAAGCTGATTTATGCTGGACGGGATTCCTCGGCGTCTCCTGCGGCGGGTTACAAGTCGTTGCACGACCGCCAGCAGAAGGAACTGGTGGATCTCGCGCTCTCCGTGGGCAAGGCTTCACGTGCCGATGGTGAGACATAAGGCGATAGATAAGTATATGAAATATAAAGGGTATTTGTGTTAATTGAAGTCAAGGTACCGCAGCTCTCCGAGTCAGTCGCGGAAGCCACGCTGCTCACCTGGCACAAGAAGCCCGGCGACGCGGTGAAGCGCGACGAGAACTTGGTCGATATCGAGACCGACAAGGTGGTGCTGGAGACGCCCGCTCCCGATTCGGGCGTGATCGTGAAGATCATCAAGGGCGACGGCAGTACCGTCACCAGCAACGAATTGATCGCGCAGATCGACACGGAAGCCGCGGGGAAAAATGCGGCGCAGGCGGCGGCTCCTACCGCGGCGCCCAAGGCCGAGGCGAAGCCTGCGGCCAAGCCGGAGGCGAAGGCGGGCGCTGCAGCCATGCCGGCGGCGCAAAGGCTTGCCGCCGAGAAGGGCGTGGATACCTCGACCGTCACCGGCACCGGCCGCGGCGGACGGCTGACCAAGGAAGACGTGATGCAGGCGGGCAGCGGCGCGCCGGCGGCGAAAGCGTCGCAGCCGTCCGCTCCCGCGCCCCAACGTGCGGCGTCAGCCCCGGTGGACCTTGGGGCGTTGGGCGAGCGGCCCGAACAGCGAGTACCGATGTCGCGTCTGCGCGCGCGCATTGCGGAGCGGCTGGTCCAGTCCCAGCACACCGCGGCGATGCTGACCACGTTCAACGAGGTCAACATGCAGCCGGTGATGGAGCTGCGCAAGAAGCACCAGGAGCGCTTCGAGAAGACGCACGGCGTGAAGCTCGGCTTCATGTCGTTTTTCGTCAAAGCCGCCGTTCATGGATTGAAGAAATACCCGGTGGTCAATGCCTCGATCGACGGCACCGATATCGTCTATCACGGTTATTACGACATCGGCATCGCGGTCGGCAGCCCGCGCGGCCTGGTAGTGCCAATCGTGCGCAACGCCGACCAGCTCTCGCTCGCCGACATCGAGAAGCAGATCGCCGACTTCGGCAAGCGCGCGCAGGACGGCAAGCTCGGGATCGAGGAGCTGACCGGGGGCACGTTTTCCATCTCCAACGGCGGGGTGTTCGGCTCGATGCTGTCCACGCCCATCATCAATCCACCGCAGAGCGCGATCCTCGGCGTGCACGCCACGCGCGAGCGGCCGGTGGCAGAAAACGGGCAGGTGGTGATCCGCCCGATCAACTACCTGGCTATGTCGTACGACCATCGCATCGTCGACGGCCGCGAAGCGGTGCTGACGCTGGTCGCCATCAAGGAAGCGCTGGAGGATCCGTCCCGGATCCTGCTGGACATCTAAAGACGTGGCTCGTGGCTGGTGGCTAGTGGCCGGTAGAGCCGGAAAGCCGAGAAACAGTCTCATGCACGAGCCACCATCCACCAACCACGCAGTTCAAGAATGAGCAAGTCTTTCGACGTAGTCGTAATCGGGGGTGGGCCGGGCGGCTATATCGCCGCCATTCGCGCCGCGCAGCTCGGCCTTCAGACCGCATGCATAGACGAATGGTCCACCGCCGACGGCAAGCCGGCGCCGGGCGGCACCTGCACCAACGTCGGCTGCATTCCTTCCAAGGCCCTGCTGCAGTCTTCCGAGAACTACGAGCACGCCGGCCATGCCTTCGCCGAGCACGGCATCCAGGTGAAGGGGCTGGCGGTGGATATCGCGCAGATGCTCAAGCGCAAGGACAAGGTGGTCAAGCAGAACAACGAGGGCATTCTTTATCTGTTCAAGAAGAACAAGGTGACGTTCTTCCACGGGCGTGGCAGCTTCGCCGGCGGCAAGGCCGGGGTGTGGGAGATCAAGGTCGCCGGCAAGCTCGAGGAAGCCCTGGTTGCGAAGCACGTCATCGTCGCCACCGGCTCGAACCCGCGCGCGCTGCCGGGCCTGCCGTTCGACAACAAGCTCGTGCTCGACAACGACGGCGCGCTGGCGATACCGGAGATTCCGAAGCGGCTGGGGGTGATCGGCGCCGGCGTCATCGGCCTCGAGATGGGGAGCGTCTGGCGGCGCCTGGGCGCCGAGGTCACGATACTCGAGGCACTGCCGGTGTTTCTCGGCGCAGCCGATGAGCAGGTGGCGAAGGAGGCGCAAAAGGTATTCAGCAAGCAGGGCCTCGCCATGCACATGGGCGTGAAGGTCGGCAAGGTGACGGCGGGCAAGGACGTCAAGATCGAGTACGCCGACAACGCGGGCAAGGCGCAGGCGCTCGCGGTGGACAAACTGATCGTTTCCATCGGCCGCGCCCCCAATACCACCGGGCTCAATGCCGCGGGGGTCGGCCTCAAGCTCGACGAGCGTGGCTTCGTCACGGTGGACAACGACTGCCGCACCAGTCTTCCTGGCGTGTGGGCGGTCGGCGACGTCGTGCGGGGCCCGATGCTCGCGCACAAGGCGGAAGAGGAGGGTGTCGCGGTGGCCGAGCGCATCGCCGGCAAGCACGCCCACGTTGATTTCAACACCGTTCCCTGGGTGATCTACACCTCGCCGGAGATCGCCTGGGTCGGCAAGACCGAGCAGCAGCTCAAGGCGGAGGGCGTGAAGTACAAGGCTGGCCAGTTCCCGTTCATGGCGAACGGCCGCGCCCGCGCACTCGGCGACACCACGGGATTCGTCAAATTCCTCGCCGACGAGAAGACCGACCGCATCCTCGGCGTGCACATCATCGGACCCATGGCGTCCGAGCTGATCTCGGAAGCGGTGGTGGCGATGGAGTTCAAGGCTTCCGCCGAAGACATCGCGCTGATCTGCCACGCGCACCCGTCGCTGTCGGAAGCGATGAAGGAAGCCGCGCTCGCAGTGGACAAGCGCACCTTGAATCTGTGACCGCAGCGGTCACCGATCTCGCGTGAACGACCAGAATTTCGACTCGGCCGAGTACACCGAGCCGGGGCGGGCGCTTCCCGCCACCGTCCTCGAGCTCTATCAGGATGCCCTGAAGCGGCGGGGCTTCGAGCGCGACGACACGCAGTACTCGGCGGTCCTGCGGCTCCAGCATCTGTTCGAGCAATGGAGCAACTACAAGCGCCGCCGCTCGACCGCCTTGCGCCGGCTCGTGGTGCACCCGGAGCTCCCGCGCGGTGTCTTCCTGTGGGGGCCGGTCGGCCGCGGCAAGACTTTCCTCATGGACAGCTTCTTCCGCTGCCTGCCGCTCGAACGCAAGCGGCGGGTGCATTTTCATCATTTCATGCGCGACGTGCATCGCGAGCTCGAGACGTTGAAGGGCACCGCCAACCCGCTCGACGCGCTGGCCGATCGCATCGCCCGGCGCTACCGGCTGATCTGCTTCGACGAGGTGGCGGTCTCCGACGTCGCGGATGCGATGATCCTCGGGCGATTGTTCACGCGCACCATGGACCGCGGCGTGGTCTACTGTATGACCTCCAACTACCACCCCGACGACCTCTACAAAGGCGGCCTCAAGCGCGAGGATTTCCTGCCGGTCATCGAGCTGCTGAAAGAGCGGCTCGACGTGATCCGGGTAGGCGGCGAGGTGGACTATCGCAAGCGCGCGCTGCAGCAGGTGAAGGTCTATCACGCGCCGCTCTCTGCGGAGTCCGATAGCGCACTGATGGAGGCGTTCAGGAAGGTCGCGGAAGTCGAGGAAGAGGACCACGAGCTCGACGTCGAGGGGAGAGTTATCCCCTACCGCCACCGCGCGGGCGGCGTGGTGTGGTTCGATTTCAAGGTGATCTGCGGCTGGGGACGGTCGCAGAACGACTACATCGACCTGGCCAAGCGCTTTCACACCATCGTCGTCTCCGGGGTGCCGCGGATGTCGATCGAGCAGGCCGACGCTGCGCGACGCTTCACGCTGCTGGTTGACGTGCTCTACGACCAGCGCGTAAAACTGATCGTGTCGGCGGAGGCGGCGCCGGAAGCGCTGCTCGTGCGCGATGCCGGCACGGGCGACGCGCAGTTGCAGACGATGATCTTCCAGTTCGACCGCACCGCGAGCCGGCTTGCCGAAATGCAAACGCTCGATTACTTGAACCAGCCCCGAGCAATACAGGAAACATGAATCCATTCAATTGCTTACGTGTGTTCGACGAGAGCGGCAAGGTTACGCCGCGCGTGGTGGAGCTCCAGTTGAGCGAACTGTCCGCAGGCGAAGTCGTGCTGCAGACCGCTTACTCGAGCGTCAACTACAAGGACGCTCTGGCCGCGACCGGCTCCGGCGGCAAGATCATCCGGACTTATCCTCGCATCGCCGGCATCGACGCGACGGGCACGGTGATCTCCTCGGCGGACGGCCGCTGCAAGGCCGGTGACGAGATCATCTGCACCAGCTACGAGTTCGGCGTCGGTCATGACGGCGGCTACTCCCAGGTTTGCCGCGTTCCCGCCGACTGGGTGGTGCCGCTGCCGCGCGGCCTGAGCCTGTTCGACGCAGCGGCGCTGGGTGTTGCCGGCTATACCGCCGGGCTGGCAGTCGAGCTGCTGGAGCTGAATGGAATGGCGCCGGGCAAAGGCAAGGTCCTGGTAAACGGGGCCACCGGCGGGGTGGCGACGCTCACCATCGACATGCTCGCGGCGCTCGGCTATCACGTCGTCGCGGTGACGGGCAAAGACGCGGAGCATGACTACCTGAAGCGGCTCGGGGCGAAGGAAGTGCTGTCGCGGCAGAAACTCGACTTGGGCACGCGGCCGCTCGAAAAGGGGCTATGGGCCGCGGCGTTCGACTCCGTGGGCGGAGACCAGCTCACCTGGCTGACGCGGACCATGCAGCCGGAAGGCGTGATCGCGAGCTTCGGCAACGCCGGTGGCATCGAATTGAAGACCACCGTGCTGCCTTTCATCCTGCGCGGCGTGCGCCTGATCGGGGTGAATTCCGGCGATACGCCCATGCCGCTGCGGCGCAAGGTGTGGGGACGGCTCGCCTCCGATCTCAAGCCCCGGCATCTCGCCGAGATCGCGCACATCATTTCGCTTGACGACTTGCCGGGCTACTTTGATCGTATGCTGAAAGGGCAGATAAAGGGGCGGGCCGTCGTCAAGCTTTGATGAAGCGTGACGCGATACTGCGTGACGTGATGGAGCGTGACAGAATGAAGCGTGATGTGGCGCAGCGAGGCTGGGAACTCCGCATTGCCATGTCACGAAGCACCATGTCACGCACTGCCATATCACGATTCATCATATCACGCCTTTGGAGGAGGCAGGCATGGGAGCATACAAAGACTTCCACCGACGCTCGATAGAGCAGCGCGAGGCATTCTGGGCGGAGCAGGCGCGCCTGGTCGACTGGCACAAGCCGTTCGATAAGGTCCTCGATTACAGCCGCCCGCCGTTCGCCCGCTGGTTCGTGGGCGGCCTCACCAATCTGTGCCACAACGCGGTAGACCGCCACCTCGCCGCGCGCGGAGACCAGAAGGCCCTGATCTATATCTCGACCGAGACTGGCCGGGAACAGGCCTACACCTACCGCGAGCTGCACGCGGAAGTGAACCGCTGCGCCGGCATGATCCGCTCGCTCGGGGTAGGCAAGGGCGACCGCGTGCTGATCTACATGCCGATGGTCCCGGAGGCGGTGTTCGCCATGCTCGCCTGCGCCCGGCTCGGAGCAATCCACTCCGTGGTATTCGGCGGCTTCGCGGCGCACAGCCTGGCTGCGCGCATCGACGATGCGCGGCCGAAGCTGATGATCACCGCCGACGGAGGCATGCGCGGAGGGCGCGTGATCCTCTACCAGCCCATGTTCAACGAGGCCATTCGCCTGTCGAAAGCGCCGCCGGCGAAGGTGCTGGTGGTGAATCGGGGGTTCGACAAGGACCTGAAACTCGATCCGGCGCGCGATGCCGACTACGCGGAGCTGCGCGAGAAGCACCTGGGCGACCAGGTGCCGGTTGCGTGGCTCGAGTCGAACGAGCCCTCATACATTCTCTACACCTCCGGAACGACAGGACAGCCGAAGGGCGCGCAGCGCGATACCGGCGGCTACGCGGTCGCGCTGGCGAGCTCGATCAAGCACATCTATTGCGGGGCTCCCGGCGACACCATGTTCACGACCTCGGACATCGGCTGGGTCGTGGGGCACTCCTATATCGTTTACGGCCCGCTGATCTGCGGCATGACGACGATCCTGTACGAAGGCTTGCCGATCCGGCCCGACGCCGGCATCTGGTGGAAGATCGTCGCCGACCACAAGGTCAGGGTCATGTTTTCTTCGCCGACCGCGGCGCGGGTGCTGAAGAAGCAGGACCCGGCATTCCTGAAGAAATACGATCTCGGCTCGCTGAAGCATCTCTTTCTCGCCGGCGAGCCGCTCGATGAGCCCACGCATCGCTGGTTCGCCGAAGCGCTGGGCAAGCCGGTCATCGACCACTACTGGCAGACGGAGACCGGCTGGCCGATCCTGTCGAGCGTGCCGGGCATCGAGAGCACGCCGATCAAGCTCGGCAGTCCGAGCTTTCCCGTGTTCGGCTACGACCTGAAGCTGTTGCGCGAGGCGGATGCCGCGGAAGCGGCGCCAAACGAGAAAGCGGTCGTCGCAATCGTGCCGCCGCTACCGCCGGGTTGCATGTCCACCGTGTGGGGAGACGACGAGCGTTTCGTGAAGACCTACTTCGCCAGCTTCGGCGGAAAGCTGGTCTATTCCACTTTCGATTGGGGTATACGCGACGCGGAGGGCTATCACTACATCCTCGGCCGCACCGACGACGTGATCAACGTCGCCGGCCACCGTCTCGGTACCCGCGAGATCGAGGAAGCCGTCCAGGCGCATCCCAACATCGCCGAGGTCGCGGTGGTGGGCGTGGCCGATTCATTGAAAGGGCAGATGCCGCTCGCGTTCGCAGTGGTGAAGGATGCAAGCAAGATCGAGGCGGCGGAGGGCCGCGCCGCGGAGGAGAAATCGGTGCTCGATACCGTGGATCGCTTGCTGGGCGCGATCGCGCGGCCTTCGCGCGTGCATTTCGTGACGCTGTTGCCCAAGACCCGCTCCGGCAAGCTGTTGCGCCGTTCGATCCAGGCGCTCGCGGAAGGCCGCGACCCCGGCGATCTCACCACCATCGAGGACCCGGTTGCGCTCGAGCAGATTCGGGCAGCGGTGGCGCCCCGCTCCTAGCCTTACCGAGATCCGCGGTGGGATTGGCGTTTGCGACGTCGACCGGATTCGCGGCTGCGAGTGGACCCGTGTGGGGAAGGACTCCGGGCTCAGAATCGAGTAGTCGCGTTACCGTCTACGAGCACTGCAACCCCCGCGCGACGCACATGTTGTGCTTGGCAATGGCTAGCCCGATCCAAAAGCACGCCAGGAAGAAAAACGCCACCAGGCCGACGTGGGCGTCATGGATGAAGCGCGGGGTAATGATGCGGGTCAGCTTGATGATAGGACCGGTGCCCATCTTGAACAGGTCGTAGACGAAATTACCGTCGCGCGCTTTTGGTCCGAAGATCCATAGTATTCCCTGGCCGAGCATGAGCGTGCCCGCGACTTCGACCAGCGCGCGGGCAATCGAGATCAGCAGGATTTCAGCCGGCATTGGTGCTCAGAACGCGAACCGGCTCATGCCGCCGTCCACCGGCGTGACGGTCCCGGTGATGTAGCCGGCGCGCGGAGATGCGAAAAAGACGGCGAGGTTGGCAAGCTCCTCGGGTTCGCCGAACCGCCCCATCGGGATGTTCTCGGCAGCAAACTTCCTGCGGTCTTCCTCTGTTGGGTGGAAGCGCATGATCTGCTCGCTCATGATGCGGCCGGGCTGGATCGAGTTGATGGTGATGCCGTGCGTGGCCATCTCGCGCGACAGGCCCTTGGCCCAGGCGTGCACCGCCGCCTTGGCCGAATTGGCCGCGTTGATGCCGCGTGGCTCGGAGCTGCCGGTGATGTTGACGATGCGCCCCCAGTTCCTCGCCTTCATGCCCGGGACCACGGCGTGGGACAGCTCGCGCAGGCGCACGAAGTTCACCAGCAGCCCCTCGGCCCACTGTTCCTTGGTCGCCTCGAACGGGTAGGGCCGGCTGCCGCCCGCGGCGTTGATCAGGATGTCGATGCGTCCGAGGCCCGTCTCCGCGGCCTGAGCCAGCTTCTCCGCGGAGCCGTCCTGGTAGAGGTCGGTTTCAAGCACCAGTGGCTCCGCGTTATGGGCTGATACGATCTCACGGGCCAACTCGTCGAGCAGGCTCGTGCGCCTGGCGGTGATGGCGAGCTTCACGCCTTCGCGCGCCAGGCCCATCGCGATGGCGCGCCCGATGCCGCGCGAGGCGCCGGTGACAAGGGCGGTTTTGCCTGAAAGTTGGAGGTCCATTGTTTGAAAATGTGTGAGTCGCGATAGGTAATTCGTGATTCGATAAACAGCAACGAAGCGGGGTCAACCAGGGCGACTCACGATTGGTGCAGCGAAGTCTAACCCAACTTGTGTGGGTAGCGGCGTGGGCAACAAGGGGGGGCGGCGATGGGGCAACGACAGTTATCAAGCACGATTGCATCCCGTGAAACACGAT
>Ga0247825_10002963_pt1 | contig 11175 bp, 7 predicted proteins | sample 13C_Vanillin_Day_FD_194413 | JGI IMG/M metagenome (GOLD analysis project Ga0247825, IMG submission 194413) | Soil microbial communities from agricultural site in Penn Yan, New York, United States - 13C_Vanillin_Day48 | ecosystem: Environmental > Terrestrial > Soil > Agricultural land | place... | reverse complement strand
TTCCTGCCGGGCAACCGCGAGAAGTTTCTCGAGAAGGCTGCCGCCCTCGACGCCGATGGCTTCATCGTCGATTTCGAGGACTCGGTGCCCGACGCGGAGAAAGCCGTGGCCCGCAGGTGTCTCGTGGCCCATGCGCCGGCGCTGCGCAGCAAGGCGATCTGGGTGCGGCCCAACGCGCATGGCACGCGGCACTTCGAGGAAGACCTCGCGGCGATCTGCGCAACGCCGGGCGTTAATGGCCTGCTGCTGCCGAAGGCCGAGACCGTCGCAGGCTTGCGCGAGGCCGACGAAGCGATCGCCACGCAAGAGAAGGCCGCCGGGCTGTCCCGCGGCACATTCAAGGTCATCCTGACGATCGAAAGCGCGCTCGGTGTCATTCGCGCGTTCGATCTGCTGACCGCGACCGGCCGCACCGAGACGCTCTGCTTCGGCGGCGCGCGCGACGGCGATCTCATGACCGATCTCGGCTGCAAATGGTCGAACGTCAGCGGCACGCTGGAGCACGCCCGCGCACACACGCTGATGGCCGCGCGTGCCGCAGGCTGCGCAAGCCCGCTCGACGGCGTGTTTGCCGACGTCAAGGATGCGGCCGGCTTCGAGCAGGACACCCGCCGGTCGCGCGCGCTCGGCTATCGGGGCCGCACGCTCATTCATCCCTCGCAGATCGAGCCCGCCAACCGGCTCTACAGCCCGGCTGCGCGGGAGATTGCCGAAAGCCTGCGGCTCGTCGAAGCTTTCGATGCAGCGATGGCGAGGGGGCATGCCAGCGTGCTGTTCGAAGGCCGGATGATCGACGTCGCGGTGGCGAAAGCCGCGCGCAACGTCATTGCCTGGGCCGAGGCGCAAGACGTCACGTGAAGAAATCAAAACAAGCACAACGGGAGGAATTGAGATGAAACGTGTTCTTCGGCTGGCGCTGATCGCGCTCGGCGCGGTGGCTATGGCGGTTTCCGCACCCGGCAACGCGTCCGCGCAGTCCTATCCTAACAAGCCGCTGCATCTCATCGTGCCGTTCGCCCCGGGCGGTTCGCCCGACATCATCGGCCGCATGGTGGCGGAAGATCTTGCGGTGGCGCTCGGGCAGTCGGTGGTGGTGGAAAACCGCGCCGGCGCCGGCGGCAACATCGCGGTTCAATACGTCATCGACCAGCCGGCCGACGGCTACACGCTGCTGCTGGGGACGTCCGGCAACATGGCGTCCAACAAGGTGCTCTATCGCAATCTGAAGTTCGATCCCGAGGTCGATCTCATTCCGGTCTCAGTCGCCTATACCACCTGCAACGTGCTGATCGTCTCCGCGGCCGGGCCGATCAAGACGGTCGCGGACCTGATCGCGGAGGCGAAGAAAAGGCCCGGCGCGCTGTCGTTCGGCTCCCCCGGTGTCGGCACCGCGGGTCATCTGATCGCCGAGCTGTTCAAGACCACGACCGAAACGCAGCTCACGCACGTGCCCTATCGCGGCCAGAGCCAGGTGATCAACGATCTGCTCGGCGGTCACCTGACGATGTCGTTCGAGGTTGCGGCGACGGCCATTCCGGTGGTCGAGTCCGGCAAGATGCGGGCGCTGGCGGTCACTTGCCCGAGCCGTCTGGCCAAGCTCCCCGACGCGCCGACCTTTGCGGAAGCCGGAATCCAGGGCTTTGTTCTGGAAGGCCTCGCGCTGATCGCGGCGCACGGCAAGACGCCGCCCGACATCGTTCGCAAGCTCAACGAAGCCGTGGTCAAGATCATCAACTCGCCGAAGGTGACCGACAAGATCGCGGCCATGGGATTGCGGGCGCGGAGCTCCACGCCGGACGAGGCGCGGACGCTGCTGAACGCGGACGTCCGACGCTGGAGCGGGGTGGTGAAGGCCGCGGGCATTCCGCTGCTGGATTAGTCTTACTGCGTCAAGAAACACCGCCGTTCGTTACTGTGCCCTCTCCTTATGGGAGAGGGCACAACAACAAGCGCTTCGGCTCTTCTGACGCTGTAAGCTTGGCGCCCGTCGTTGGCATCGATCGGCGCGGACATGATAGCGTCCGGCGGCACACCGCAGGGAGCCGTCATGCCGCGCATCCGTTTCGATTTCGGTTCGCTCACGCTCGAGGCCGAACTGCTCGACACGCCGACCGCGAAAGCGATCGCCGCGGCACTGCCGCTCGAGGCCAGCGCCATGACCTGGGGCGAGGAGGTCTATTTCGATGTGCCGGTGCGGGTGAAGCGCGAGCCGGACGCCCGGGCGGTGGTGACGCCGGGCGAGATTGCCTACTGGCCGGAGGGGCCCGCCATCGCCCTGGGCTTCGGACGGACACCGATCTCGCAGGGTGACGAATGCCGCCTGGCGAGCCCCTGCAATATCTTCGCCAAAGCGCTCGGTGACGTGAAGACGCTGGCCGGGCTTCGCGGCGGCACCCGGATTAGGGTCACGGCCGCGGGCTGAAAAGAGCCGGGCATTTCGGTCCGGAACCGTGCTGCGACGCTAAAAATCGCGCGACCTTGACGGTTTGTTAACCAGACTTCCTAACCCAGCCTCCACCTGCGACCTCTAAGGATGACCGCCGGGGACGGATTATCGGTGGGTGCGACCAACACCCGCTCCGTCGAACGCGCGCCAACGCGCGTCATTGCGGCAGGCGGCATGGATACACGCGACCATATTGCACGCGGTCAGTGCCCGGGCGAGGCGCGAAGCGATGCCGAGCAGAAGCTCGACGCTGCGCTCAAGGGCATGCAGCAGGGGCTGTGCATGTTCGATGCGGAAGGCCGCATCGTCATGTTCAACCAGCGCTACATCGACTTGATGAAACTGCCGGCCGACGACCTGGTCGGCATGTCGCTGCTCGAGCTGTTCCACCGGCGCAAGGCGACCGGCCGCAACGCGGGCGATCCCGAGCAGATGTTTGCCGAGCTGATCGAGAACGCGCGCGCCGGCCGCATGCTGGTCCATGTGGTGCAGTCGCTCGACGGCAACGCGCAGTTGCGCGTGACCAACCGGCCGATGGCCAACGGCGGGTGGGTTGCGACCATCGAGGACATCAGCGAGTTGAAGGCGATCGAGAGCGAGATCGAGCGCCAGCGAAATTTTCTCAACCAGATTCTCGACAATGTGCCGGTTGCAGTCGTCGTGAAGGACGCCTCGCAGCGGCGGCTCGTGCATGCCAACCGCACCGCGGAGCAGTTCTGGGGCGTCTCGCGCAGCGACGCGATGGGCAAGACGCTCGGCGAGCTGTGGCCGAACGCCAACACCGGGAATATCGACCGGCTCGACGTCGAGGCGATCGAGTCGGACGAAGGCACGACCCATGAGGCGCATCCGAGCTTTACCAACCCGACTGGCGAACGCATCGTCACCTCGAAACGCCATGCCATCCGCGACGCCGACGGCAAGCCGCTCTATCTCGTCACCGTGGTCGAGGACGTGACGGCGCGCGTCCGTCTCGAACAGGACCGCGACCGCGACCGGCTGTTCCTCAACCAGATCGTCGAGAACGTGCCGACCACGATCGTGGTCAAGGACGTCCGCACCAGGCGCTACGTGCTGATCAACCAGGCCGCGGTCAATCATTTCGGCATTCCGCGCGAGCGGATCATCGGCAAGACGGCGCACGAGATCTTCGCCAGGGAATCCGCCGACATCATCGAGCGGCACGAAGCCGAATTGCTGCGCACCGGCAGCATGTACGCGCCGGACTATCCGATCGAGACGCCGGGGCGCGGCCAGCGCTTCATCACGGTCCGCAAGCACATCGTCCGCGACGGCTCAAACGAGCCGCGATATATCATCGGCGTCATCGAGGACGTCACCGACCGCAAGCTGTCCGAGGCGCGCATTGCGCATCTGGCCCACTACGATGCGCTGACCAACCTGCCCAACCGCGTTCATTTCCGCGAGCAGCTCGATCAGGCGCTCAAGCGGACCAGGCGCGGCGAGAAGCTCGCCGTGCTGTTTCTCGATCTCGACAAGTTCAAGGGCGTCAACGACACGCTGGGACATCAGGGCGGCGACGAACTGCTCAAGACGGTCGCCGCGCGGCTCAAATCCTGCGTACGCGAGACCGACATCGTCGCGCGGCTCGGTGGCGACGAGTTCGCCATCGTGCAGACCGACATCCCGGATGCCACCGCCGTCACCGAGCTGGCCGAGCGGCTCCATCAGACGCTCAGGCAGTCCTGCGAACTCGAAGGCAACCGCTTTTCGATGGATGCCAGCATCGGCATCGCCATGGCGCCTGCCGATGGCACCGAGGCGGACCAACTCCTGAAGAACGCCGACCTTGCGATGTACGGCGCCAAGTCCGACGGGCGCGGCACCTACCGGTTCTTCGAGACCGAGATGGACGCGCACATGAAGGTGCGGCGCGCGCTGGAATTCGATCTCCGGCAGGCGGTCATGTGCGGCGAGTTCGAGATGTTCTATCAGCCGCTGGTCAACATCCGCGAAAAGTCGATCGTCGCCTGCGAAGCGCTGATGCGCTGGCGCCATCCCAAGCGCGGCTTCGTCTCGCCGGCCGAATTCATTCCGGTGGCCGAGGAAGCCGGCCTGGTCAACCAGCTCGGCGAGTTCGCGCTGCGCACGGCCTGCGCCGAAGCCGCGACCTGGCGGGATGACATCCTCGTTACGGTCAATGTCTCGCCGGTGCAGTTCAGGAACGACGGCCTGGTGCCGCTGGTGATCAGCGCGCTTGCCGAGTCGGGGCTGCCGGCGCGGCGGCTCGAACTGGAGATCACAGAGTCGGTGTTGCTGCATGACGACGAGGCGACGTTGCGCATCCTGCGCCAGCTTCGCGAGCTTGGCGTGCGCATCGCGATGGACGACTTCGGGACGGGATATTCGTCGCTGAACTACCTGCGGCGCTTCCCGTTCGACAAGGTCAAGATCGACAAGTCCTTCATCGAGAACATGGCGCAGGATGCAAGCTCGCTCGCCATCGTGCAGGCGGTCATCAGCATCGCCAAGTCGCGCGACATCGCGACGACCGCAGAGGGTGTCGAGAAGCAGGAGCAGCTCGAGCTGCTTCGGGCGCTCGGCTGCACCGAGATGCAGGGCTACCTGTTCAGCGCGGCCAAGCCCGCCGTGGAGCTCGCCCCGATGCTGCTGCCGCGGCAGGCCGAGCAGCGGCGGCCGAAGCGCTCGGTCGCTTGAGCATCTATCCCCGCCCGACGAACGGCATGCCGTTCGCCATCACGGTCATGAACAGCACGTTGGTGTCGAGCGGCAGGTTCGCGATATAGACCACCGCGCGGCCCACGTCGCCGGCGTCCATGCGCGCCTCGATCGCCATGCTGCCATCGGGCTGCAGCACGCCCTGGCCCTGCACCATGCGGTCGGTGAGCGGGGTCGCGGCGTTGCCGATGTCGATCTGGCTGCACAGGATCAGGTCTTTGCGGCAATCCAGCGCGGTCTGCTTGGTGAGACCCGTCACCGCGTGCTTGGTCGCGGTATAGGCCGCGGCGCGCGGGCGCGGCGTGTGCGCCGAGATCGAGCCGTTGTTGACGATGCGGCCGCCCTTCGGATCCTGCGCCTTCATGATCTTGATGGCTTCCTGGGTGCACACGAACATGCCGGTGAGGTTGGTGTCGACGACCTTCTTCCAGGTTTCGAGCGGCAGTTCTTCCATCGGAACCGCGGGCGCACCGATGCCGGCATTGTTGAACAGCAGGTCGAGGCGCCCGAACTCCTTCTTCACGCGGGCGAACAGCGCGCGGATCGATTCCGGATCGCTGACGTCGGTCGGCACCGAGACGGTCCTGGCGTTGCCGGCCTCCTTCGCGGTCTCGTCCAGCTTGTCGGCGCGGCGGCCGGCCAGCACGACGGCGTAGCCGTCCTTGGCGAGCGCCAGCGAGACGGCCTTGCCGATGCCGGTTCCCGCACCCGTCACCACCGCGATCTTTTGCACAGCCATTTGATCCTCCGGACTTAACTGTCGGGCGGCATCCTAAGGCCCGCCGGGATTGCTGCAACGCCCAATGCGTCCAATCGCCCCTTGTGAGACTCTTCCATTTGCATTCAACTAGCCGCGCCGCCGAGTGGAGCGATAGCGACACGAGGGTCCGGCGCGGTTGCCATCTGGTTGGGGGATCCGATGCGGCGACGTGACCTTCTGAAATTCGGTGCGGCGGGACTTTCGGCGCCACTTCTGCCGCGTGCGGCGTGGGCACAGGGCAAATATCCCGAACGGCCGGTTCGGCTGATCGTGCCTTTCCCACCGGGCGGCGCATACGACACCATTGGGCGGCCGTGGGCCGACCGGATGAAAAACACGCTCGGCACGCTCGTGGTCGAGAACATCGGCGGGGCGGGCGGCGGCGTGGGCGCGGCGCAAGCCACGCGCTCGCAGCCGGACGGCTACACGCTGCTGCTGGGCGGGGCGACCACCCACATCACCGAAGCGCTGCTGAAGACCAAGCCCACCTACGACCCGCTCAAGGACCTCGAGGCGATCTCGCCGATCGCATACACGGCTTTCGCCATCGCGGTGCATCCGTCGGTGCCGGCCAAGGACCTCAAGGAGTTCGTGGCCTATACCAAGGCCAATCCTGGAAAGGTGTCGTACGGTTCGGCCGGCCACGGTTCGCTCAATCATCTGGCCGGGGAATTGTTCAAGATCAGGGCCGGCCTCACCGATTTGCCGCACGTGCCGTATCGCGGCGCGGGTCCGGGCCTGACCGACCTGTTGGCCGGGCAAATTCCCGCGCTGGTGCCGGCCATGACCAACATCGTGCTGGAGCATCACAAGGCTGGAAAGCTCCGGGTCCTGGCCGTGACCAACGCGCGGCGCCTTGCTGCCGCGCCCGAGATACCGACCGCGGTCGAGCAGGGGTTCACCGACCTGGTCGCGCCGAACTTCATCGGCGTATTCGCCCCCGCCGGGATGCCGCGTGAGGTCGTGAACACGATATCGGCGGCGAACCTGAAGCTCCTCGCCGAAAAGTCGTATCAGGACCTTCTGATCTCGGGCACGTTCGAGCTCGAACCCCTGACCAGCCCGGCGCAATACAAGCAGTATGTGGAGTCGGAGCTGACGCGCTGGCGTCCCATCGTCACGGCGATGGGCATCAAGATCGACTGAAGGCAGAATCGGTTGAAGGCAGGATCGGCTGAATGCAGGTCAGCCGGCGAGGGCAGCCCGGGCGTCGGCCTCGATGCTGTGATAGACGCCGGGCGCGGCGATACGCGCGGTGACGTCGGCGGGGCTCATCGGCCTGCCGAACCGGAAGCCCTGCATGCAATGAACGCCGGCTGCGCGCAGGAACAGATGCTGCTCGGCCGTTTCCACGCCCTCGGCCGTGACCTTCATGCCAAGCCCGCGGCCGAGGCTCACGACCGCGTGCACGATCGCCGCGGCGTCGGCGGTCTTGTCGATCGACATCACGAAGCTCTTGTCGATCTTGAGCTTGTCGAACGGGAAGCGGCGCAGGTACTGCAGGCTTGAATATCCGGTGCCGAAATCGTCGAGCGCGAGCTTGACGCCCAGCGCCTTCAGCCGCCGCATCGCATCCTCGGCATTGTCGAGGTTGCCGAGCAGCGTGCTTTCGGTGAGCTCGAGCTCGAGCCACGCCGGATTAAAGCCGGTGTCCGCAAGCGCATGCTCCACCATGCTGACGAAGTCGAGCCTGCGGAACTGCAGCGGCGAGACATTGACCGAAACCGTGACGCCCGGCCATGCCTGCGCGTCGACGCAGGCCTGACGCAGCACGCATTCGCCAAGCGGAATGATCAGTCCGGAATGCTCGGCGATCGGGATGAACTCGTCCGGCCGCATCGCGCCGCGTACCGGATGCGGCCAGCGCGCCAGCGCTTCGACGCCGACGACCTTGTCGCCGCCGGCGTTGAAGATCGGCTGGTACAGCACCTTCAATCCGCCTTTGCCGATGGCTTCGCGCAACTCCTGCTCGATCAGCTTGCGCTGCGACAGATCGGCATCCATCACCTCGTCGAAAATGCAGGCGCGGTTGCGGCCTTCGTTCTTGGCGCGATAGAGCGCCATGTCGGCGTAGCGCATGATGTCGGCGGCGCCGCTGGCGGAACGGCTGTCTATCGCGGCGATGCCGATGCTGGCGCCGATGACGATGGTATGCCCGCCGATCGAATAGGGCGCGCAGAGCGTGGAGATCATCCGGGCCGAGATGCGATCGAGCGTCGCGTGGTCGGAGCCTGCGACCGTGATGACCGCGAATTCGTCGCCGCCAAGCCGCGCGACGAGATCCTGGTCCTGCATGATCCGCGACAGGCGCATCGTTACGCAGCGGATCAGTTCGTCGCCGATCGGGTGGCCGAGCGTGTCGTTGACGTCCTTGAAGTGATCGAGATCGATGTAAAACACCGCGGCAGAGGTGCCGCCGGCCTTGACGTCGGCGATGACCGTCTCCAGCCGCTCGCTGAACGCATTGCGGTTGGGCAGCCCGCACAACGCATCGTGCAGCGCAAGATAGCGGAGCCGGCTCTCGCCTGCGGCGATGGCCGCCGCGGTGTAACGCATGTAGCGCAGGACGAGGCCCGCCAGTAGCACGAAGCCCGCAAGGGCTATGCCGATGAACGGGATCACCGATTGCAGGATCTCCGCGCCGGGCTTCCGCGGCAGCCAGGTAAAGCGGGCGATGGGCGCGCGGTGGTCGTCGACGAATTCCAGGCTGTTATAGCCATTCGGCGTTTCGTCCGCCGAAGTCATCAGCAGGTTTGCCAGATTGATTCGCTCGCCCATGCCGGAAAGCATTGGAGCGCCGATCGTCCGGAGCGTCAGAACGATCGGCCCGCCGGCCGAGCCGTTTTCCTCGTTGCCCGGGTTGCGGACCGGCATCGTCGTCGAAAGCGCCAGCCGGCCGTCGAAGTTGTGCAAAAGCACGTTGCCGTCGGGAGCGCCGACCAGACGCATGATGCCCGGCGGGCTGGATTGCGTGCGGTCGCGGCCGTATTCGGCGATCGACTGCAACCGGAGGAACACGTCCTGGAGCTTCAGGTCCGGTGCGTCCTGGCCATGCTGCGAATAGGCGATCTCGTTCGCCGAGTTGAGCACCAGCACGAGCTGGTGGTCGCTGAGCGGCCCGAGCCATGCGCTGAGCCGCTGCTGCACCAGTGCGGGCGATTGCTCGATGTCTTCGGCGCCGACGGATGCCTTCGAGGCGATGACCGTGCGAAGGCGCCCGAGCGACCATTCGCCGTGGGTGGTGATGGCCTTGGCGAGCAATTGCCGCTCGCGCTCGAGGGCGACGACGTCGGCGTGCCGCGCCGAGATCAGGGCGGCGACCACCACGCAGACGATGGCGATGGCGACAACCAGACCGAGCGGGACCAGTCCGCCGATACGGCTGCGTCCCCAGCCGAGCGTCGGCTGCCGTCCCGTTTCATCCGTCTGCACAGATGCCATTTCGGGCATGCCGTACGCTCCGCCCGTTCGATGGGCCGGATCCTAGGCGGGAACACTTGCTATTTGGCTTTTGTTCGCGTTTTGAGACGCATTCGCGGGCGGAACCTGCCGCGTTTCGCGCCAGGGCGTTAACGGATAGTAAACGGATTCGACGACTTACCGCTGCGTCATGTAAGGCGGGCGCGGAATGGCGATATGGGCGGCGCGAAGCGCCGCCGACCAGCGTTCGCTGAGATCGTGGAAATAGGGTTCGCCCGGCTCGATCCGGTAGACCAGTTCGGCGTCGCAGGCGTCGCGCCGGATCACGGTCACGTCGAGCGGCATGCCGACGCCGAGGTTCGAGCGCAACGTGGAGTCCATCGACAGCAGCGCGATCTTTAGCCCGTCGTAGATGTCGATGCCGTAGCGCACCGCGCGGTCGAGGATCGGCTTGCCGTACTTGTGCTCGCCGATCTGAAGGTAGGGCGTATCGGCGGTGCATTCGATGAAGTTGCCGGCGCTGTAGATCATGTACAGCCGGAGCTTGTCGCCCTTGATCTGTCCGCCGAACAGGAACGATACGTCGAATTTGACGTCGGCGGCGTCGAGCGCATGGCCTTCGATGTCGTGCACGCGGCGGATCGCATGGCCGATGCGCTGCGCGGCCTGGAACATGGTGGGGGCGTTCATCAGGGTCTCGAGTTCGCCGCTCGCCGGGTTCTCGATGCCCTCGTTGAGCAGGCTCACCACCGACTGGCTGATCGACAGGTTTCCGGACGAGGACAGCGCCATCACCCGCTGGCCGGGCTCGCGCATCACATGCAGCTTGCGGAAGGTGGAGATGTTGTCGAGGCCGGCATTGGTGCGCGTGTCGGCGATCATGACCATGCCGTCGCGCACCAGTATTCCACAGCAATACGTCATGACGCCCTCCGCCAGCCCGCGGTTATAGCGATGCCCATGCCGGGACGGCAACGCTGCCGAAATGCTAGGGATAACGCGGGTTTTGAGGCCGTGCGCTCGCTTGAGCGGGCGGAGCCCCCGCGCTAGAGGATTTCGGGGCAAACGCCGGGCTGAAAGTCAGGGAAACGGCGGCCGGATCGGTCGCGGGAGGATGAGATGAACGATACGTCGGGTGCCGCCTCCGTGGTGACCGCCGCCATCCTGGTGATCGGCGACGAGATCCTGTCCGGCCGGACCAAGGACAAGAACATCGGCTATATCGCCGAGTACCTGACCAATATCGGCGTCGACGTGCGGGAGGTGCGGGTGGTGCCGGACATCGAGGTCGAGGTCGTGACGGCGCTCGACGCGCTGCGCCACCGCTACACCTATGTGTTCACCACCGGCGGCATCGGTCCGACCCACGACGACATCACCGCCGATTGCGTCGCCAAGGCGTTCGGCGTCTCCATCGACGTCGATCCGCGCGCCCGCGCGCTGCTGCTGACCCGCATCGCCGAGAAGGACCTGAACGAGGCGCGGCTGCGCATGGCGCGCATTCCGAAAGGCGCCGATCTCATTCTCAACAAGGTGTCGGCCGCGCCGGGTTTCCGCATCGGCAACGTGCATGTGATGGCGGGCGTGCCGTCGATCATGCAGGCGATGCTCGACGAGGTGGCGCCGACGCTGAAGACCGGCGTGAAGATGCTGTCGGAAACGGTGCGCGCGAATTGCCGCGAGGGCGACATCGGCGGGCCGCTCGGCGAGATCGCCAAGGCGCATCCCGATGTGATGATCGGCAGCTATCCGTTCCAGGACGAGGGCCGTCCCAACACCAATCTCGTGGTGCGTTCGCGCGATCCGGAGAAGCTCGCGGCGGCCAAGGCCGCGGTCGAGCAGATGCTGG
>Ga0247825_10002962_pt1 | contig 11175 bp, 8 predicted proteins | sample 13C_Vanillin_Day_FD_194413 | JGI IMG/M metagenome (GOLD analysis project Ga0247825, IMG submission 194413) | Soil microbial communities from agricultural site in Penn Yan, New York, United States - 13C_Vanillin_Day48 | ecosystem: Environmental > Terrestrial > Soil > Agricultural land | place... | reverse complement strand
ACGTGCTGCTTCACCACGGCGCGCGGGAGGTCGTGGCGGTGGACGTCGGCTACGGCCAGCTGGTGTGGCGGCTGCAGTCCGACGACCGCGTCCACGTCATCGACCGGACCAACGTGCGATCCATCGATGCCGAGCAGATCGGTGGCCCGGTCGATCTGGTGGTCGCGGACCTTTCGTTCATCTCCCTGAAGCTCGTCCTCCCGGCGTTCGTCGCCTGCGTAACCGACGGCGCAGATCTGATTCCGATGGTGAAGCCGCAGTTCGAGGTCGGCAAGGACCACGTGGGCTCCGGTGGTGTGGTGCGTGACCCGGAGTTGCGCGTCGCCGCGGTACTGGATGTCGCGAAGACGGCAGCGTCGCTGGGACTGCGTACCGTCGGTGCAGTGGCCAGTCCGCTGCCGGGACCGTCGGGGAACGTCGAGTACTTCCTGTGGCTCCGCGCGGATGTCACACCCGGGACGGATGATGTACCGGTCGAGTCGATAGAAGAGTTGATCCGCACCGCGGTGCAGGAGGGACCACAGTGAGCGGGGGAAGCAGCGGCACCCAGCAACGCGAGCGGGAAATCCTGCTCGTTGCGCACCCGGGCCGCGCCGAGATCACGGAGACCGCGCGACGCGTCGGCAAGATCTTCGAGCGGGCCGGGATCGGACTGCGCGTCCTCGTCGACGAGGTCGACAGCACCCGAATCGAACCGATGGACGGCATGGCGGCCGACGAATTCCTGGTCCCCGGGCTGGAAGTCACCATCGTCCAGGCCGGCCCCGACGCCGCCCTCGGTTGCGAGATGGTGCTCGTGCTCGGCGGAGACGGAACGTTCCTGCGGGCAGCGGAACTCGCCCAGGCCGCGTCCATTCCGGTTCTGGGCATCAACCTGGGCCGCATCGGGTTCCTCGCGGAAACGGAGGCCGAGCACCTCGACGAGGCGCTCGCCCAGGTGGTGCGTCGTGAGTACCGCATCGAACACCGCATGACGCTGGACGTGCTGGTCCGGGTGGACGACGAAATCATCGAACGCGGCTGGGCACTCAACGAGGCGAGCATCGAGAACCGGTCCCGGCTCGGTGTCCTCGAGGTGGTGCTCGAGGTGGACGGCCGCCCCGTGTCGGCCTTCGGCTGCGACGGCGTCCTCATCTCCACCCCGACCGGGTCGACGGCATACGCGTTCTCGGCAGGTGGCCCCGTGGTGTGGCCGGAGCTGGAGGCCCTGCTCGTGGTCCCGAGCAACGCGCACGCGCTGTTCGCGCGCCCACTCGTGACGAGCCCGAACTCGCTGATCGCGGTGGAGACGGTGGCCGGCAGCCACGACGGTCTGGTGTTCTGCGACGGTCGCCGGACCCTCGAGCTACCCGCGGGCGCCCGCGTCGAAGTGGTGCGTGGCAAGGAACCCGTTCGGTGGATACGACTGGATTCGGCGCCGTTCGCAGACCGGATGGTGCGAAAGTTCGAGCTGCCCGTCACCGGGTGGCGAGGAAGGAAGCCCTAAACGTGCTGGCAGAGATCAGGATCGACAACCTCGGTGTGATCTCCGAGGCGTCGGCGCAATTCCACGAAGGTTTGACGGTGCTCACCGGTGAGACCGGTGCGGGCAAGACGATGGTGGTGACGAGCCTGCACCTGCTCAGCGGTGCGCGGGCAGACGCGGGCCGGGTGCGTCTCGGCGCGCCCCGTGCCGTGGTCGAGGGCCGGTTCATGACGGACGAGGGCTCGGAGCACGTCGAACGGGCCGTGACCCGGCTCCTCGAATCGACCGGCGCCGAGCGAGACGAGGACGGCACCATCATTGCGGTGCGGACCGTCGGCAGCGACGGACGGTCCCGCGCCCACCTGGGCGGGCGCAGCGTTCCGGCGGGTGTGCTGTCCGAGTTCACCGACCCACTGCTCACCGTCCACGGGCAGAACGATCAGCTGCGGCTGCTCCGGCCCGACCAGCAGTGCGCCGCCCTGGACAGGTTCGCGGACAAGACGGTCGGCCCGCTGCTGGCGCGGTACCGCAAGCACCGCGACGAATGGGTGACCGCGCGAACCGAACTGATCGAACGCACCGGGCGCACCCGGGAACTCGCGCAGGAAGCCGACCAACTGACGTTCGCCCTCAACGAGATCGACGGCGTCGCGCCCACCCCGGGTGAGGACGAGTCGATCGTGTCGGAGGTGCGCAGGCTCAGTGAACTCGACTCGCTGCGCTCTGCGGCCGAGGAAGCGCACGCCGCGCTCGCCGGCGGCGACGACATGGACGGCGACGGCGTCGGCGCACCCGCGTTGGATCTGTTGTCCGAGGCGCGGGCCCGGATCGAATCGGCCACCGACCCCGAACTGGACGGGCTCGGACCGCGCCTCGCCGACGCGATCGCGGTGATCACGGACGTCTCCGCCGACCTGACCACGTATCTCGCCGGGCTTCCCGCGGATCCGGGGGCACTGGACTCCTTGCTGTCGCGGCAGGCGGAACTGAAGAACCTCACCCGCAAGTACGCTGCCGACGTCGACGGCGTACTGGAATGGGCAGACAACGCCCGTGCGAGGCTCGAGAAGATCGACGTGTCCTCCGATGCATTGGCGGCGCTGACGAAGCAGGTCGAGGAGTCGGCGGCGTCCACCGCGGAGGCCGCGTCGAAGCTGACCGCCGCCCGCGTCAAGGCGGCGGTCAAGCTCGCCAAGGCCGTCAGTTCCGAACTCGCTGGTCTGGCGATGGGCCGGGCCGCTCTCGAGGTGTCCGTCCGGCCCCGGATCGCCGGACCTCAGGACACGGCACCGCTCACCGTCGACGGGACGGAACTGCACGCGGGTTCGTCCGGCGTCGACGAAGTGGAATTCCGGCTGTCGGCGCACAGCGGCGCACAGTCGCTGCCCATCAGCAAGAGCGCGTCCGGCGGTGAACTCTCGCGCGTGATGCTGGCACTCGAGGTGGTGCTCGCCGGTTCCGACTCGGGCGCGACGATGGTGTTCGACGAGGTCGACGCCGGCGTCGGCGGTCGGGCCGCAGTCGAGATCGGCCGGCGACTGGCCCGGCTCGCCCGGACACACCAGGTCATCGTCGTGACGCACCTGCCGCAGGTCGCGGCGTTCGCGGACACCCACCTGGTGGTCGACAAGGTCGACGACGCGGACGGCGTCGTCAGCAGTGGTGTGCACACGCTCACCGACGACGAACGGGTTGTCGAACTGGCGCGCATGCTCGCCGGACTCGACGACACCGAGACCGGTCGCGCCCACGCGGAGGAGCTCTTGGCCACCGCCAACGCCGAGCGTTCCGCCTGACCGGTCCTGCGGACCGCCCGCACCCGTGGTAATGGTGTGACTGATGTGGTAAACGGTTCGGCGCGCCTCCACAGGTCGGTCCGGCTTCCGGTCCATCATCGAACTCATGAAGATGCCGGCACTGCTGTCACGTAACACCGAAACTTTGCCTGGGGTCAGCGGCATCGCCAGGGTGGATCGCAACACGGCCAAGTTGCTGCGACGCGTCGGACCCGGTGACATCGTCGTTCTCGACGAGCTCGACCTCGATCGCGGGACCGCGGACGCCCTGGTGAAGGCCGGCGTTCTCGCAGTGATCAACGCGTCGCCCTCCATCTCGGGGCGCTATCCCAACCTCGGACCGGAGGTGATCGTCGCCAACGGGATCCTCCTGGTGGATTCGGCAGGCACCGAGATCTTCAAGAGCATCAAGGACGGCAGCAAGGTCCGGGTGAACGGGGGAGGTGTCTACTCCGGGGAACGGCGCATCGCGAAGGGCGACGAACAGACCGAGGCGGAGATCTCCGACCGGATGATCGAGGCGAAGACCGGTCTGGTCGACCACCTCGAGGCGTTCTCCGGCAACACCATCGAGTTCATCCGCACCGAAAGTCCGCTGCTGATCGACGGAGTCGGCGTCCCCGACGTCGACGTCGACATGAAGGAACGGCACGTCGTGATCGTGTCCGACGGCCCGGACCACGCGTCCGACCTGAAGAACCTCAAGCCGTTCATCAAGGAGTACTCGCCGATCCTCATCGGCGTCGGGGCAGGCGCCGACGTCCTGAAGTCGGCGGGCTATCGCCCCGACCTCATCGTCGGCGACCCCGAGGACATCACCAGCGCCACGTTGAAGTCGGGCGCCGAGGTGGTGCTCCCCGCCGACCAGGACGGTCACGCCCCCGGTCTGTCACGGATCCAGGACCTCGGCATCGGAGCGATGACGTTCCCCGCCTCCGGGTCCCCGTCCGACCTGGCGCTGCTGCTGGCCGATCATCACGGCGCGTCGCTGATCGTCACGGTCGGGAGCACCGTCTCCCTCGACGAATTCTTCGACCGCGGCCGCCGCGACAGCAACCCGTCCGCGTTCATGACCCGGCTGAAGGTCGGGCCGAAACTGGTGGACGCGAAGGCCGTGGCGACCCTGTACCGGAGCCGCGTGTCGGGCGGCGCGATCGCGCTGCTCGTACTGGCCGCACTGGTTGCGGTGATCGTGGCCCTGGTGGTGTCGAACATCGGTGGTGAGGCACTGGACTGGGCCGTCGCGACATGGAACAGCTTCGCGTTGTGGGTCCAGGGGTTCTTCAAGTGATTTCTCTGCGTCACCATGCCATTTCCATAGCGGCGATCTTCCTGGCTCTGGCAATAGGCGTGGTGATGGGTTCCGGCCTGTTGTCGAGCGGTCTCGTCTCGGGGCTGCGCGACGACAAGGCCGACCTGCAGACCGACGTGGAGAAGGCGAACGAACGCAACAACCAGCTGACCGAGCAGCTGAACTCGGCGGACGGCTTCGATTCCGCCGTGGGCGGCCGCGTGGTGGCCGACACTCTGGCGCAACGCACCGTGATGGTCGTGACGACCCCGGATGCCGACCCCGCCGACCTCGACGGGGTCAACCGCATGATCGCTCAGGCAGGTGGGTCGGTGGCCGGCCGGGTGTCGTTGACCGATTCGTTCGTGGACGCGACGGGCGGTGACCGGCTCCGGACGGTCGTCAACAATGTGATCCCTGCGGGTGTCACGTTGAAGACCGGGGCCGTCGACCAGGGCAGCCTCGCAGGCGACCTGCTCGGTTCGGTCCTCATGCTGGGTAAGGAGACGGGCCAGCCGCAGAGTTCCGCACAGGAGATGGCGCTCGCTCTCGAGACCCTCCGCGGTGCGGGATTTGTCAGCTACGACGACGGTGCGGTCCAACCGGCACAGGTCGCGGTGGTGCTGACCGGCGACCGCGACGTGGAGGACGGTGTCAGCGGCAACCGCGGTGCGGTGGTGGCCCGGTTCGCGGGCGCGCTGGATTCGCGCGGTGCCGGGGCGGTTCTCGCCGGGCGTCCGGCGTCGGCGCAGGGCAACGGTGCGGTCGCCGTCGCGCGGGCCGACGCGGCCCTCTCCGCGGCGCTCACGACGATCGACAACATCGACCGGGAAGCGGGCAAGATCACCGTTCCGCTCGCGCTGCAGGAGCAACTGAACGGCGGCGCCGGCCGGTACGGCACCGGGCCCGGCACGACCGGAGTCACCGTCGGGGCCACCCCGGCGTAGCGCGCGTCACATCGGGGCGGGCAATCGCGGCGCGTTGTTTCCGGGACGTACGACAAGGTGTTACCGTGAAGTCCCGTGGGTCGGCAGGCCCCAGCATTGCTCGAACAGACCAAGCCCTGCACAGTCGTCACGGGAGCCCCTTTGCCACAGTCACGCACTCATTCGCGTACCGCTACCAAGCACATCTTCGTGAGCGGCGGCGTCGCCTCCTCACTCGGCAAGGGCCTCACAGCCTCGAGCCTCGGGCAATTGCTCACCGCGCGGGGAATGCGCGTGACCATGCAGAAACTGGATCCGTATCTCAACGTCGATCCGGGCACGATGAACCCGTTCCAGCACGGTGAGGTCTTCGTCACCGAAGACGGCGCCGAGACCGACCTCGACGTCGGCCACTACGAGCGCTTCCTCGACCGCGACCTGTCCGGTCAGGCGAATGTCACCACCGGCCAGGTGTATTCGACGGTCATCGCCAAGGAGCGGCGCGGTGAATACCTCGGCGACACCGTCCAGGTCATCCCGCACATCACGGACGAGATCAAGAGCCGGATCCTCGCCATGAGCGGACCGGACCTCCAGGGACACCAGCCCGACGTCGTCATCACCGAGATCGGTGGCACCGTCGGTGACATCGAGTCGCAGCCGTTCCTCGAGGCCGCCCGTCAGGTGCGCCACGACGTCGGTCGCGACAACGTCTTCTTCCTCCACGTCTCCCTGGTTCCGTACCTGGCGCCGTCGGGTGAGCTCAAGACGAAGCCCACCCAGCACTCGGTCGCGGCCCTGCGGAACATCGGTATCCAGCCCGACGCGCTCATTCTGCGCTGCGACCGCGAGGTACCCCCCGCGCTGAAGAACAAGATCGCGCTCATGTGCGACGTCGACGTCGACGGCTGCATCTCGACCCCCGACGCGCCCTCGATCTACGACATCCCGAAGGTGCTGCACAGCGAGGGCCTCGACGCCTACGTGGTGCGTCAGCTGGGTCTGCCGTTCCGCGACGTGGACTGGACCGTGTGGGGCAACCTGCTCGAGCGCGTCCACCAGCCGCGCGAGACCGTGCGGATCGCCCTGGTCGGAAAATACGTCGACCTGCCGGACGCCTACCTGTCCGTCACCGAGGCGCTGCGCGCCGGCGGCTTCGCGAACCGCTCGAAGGTGGAAATTTCCTGGGTGCCGTCCGACGCGTGTGAGACGGAGGCGGGCGCGCAGGCCGCCCTCGGCGACGTCGACGGCGTGCTGATTCCCGGCGGCTTCGGAATCCGCGGTATCGAGGGCAAGCTCGGCGCGATCCGGTACGCCCGTCACCGGAAGATCCCGCTGCTCGGACTGTGCCTCGGCCTGCAGTGCGTCGTGATCGAGGCTGCGCGCAGCGTGGGTCTCGACGACGCCAACTCCGCCGAGTTCGAGCCCGAGACCACGCACCCCGTGATCTCCACGATGGCCGACCAGGAAGACGTCATCGCCGGCGAGGCGGATCTCGGCGGCACGATGCGCCTCGGCGCGTACCCCGCCGTCCTCACGAAGGGGTCCGTGGTGGCCCGCGCGTACGGCAGCGAAGAGGTGTCGGAACGTCACCGTCACCGCTACGAGGTCAACAACGCGTACCGCGACCGGATCGCGAAGAGCGGACTCCGGTTCAGCGGAACCTCGCCCGACGGTCACCTCGTCGAGTTCGTCGAGTACCCGGCCGACCAGCACCCGTTCTTCGTCGCGACGCAGGCGCACCCCGAGCTGAAGAGCCGTCCGACGCGTCCGCACCCGCTGTTCGCGGCGTTCGTCGACGCGGCGCTCAAGCACAAGCTCGAAGAGCGGCTTCCCGTCGACGTGCACGGTGAGGAGCGGGCCGCCGCCGTCGCTACCGATGACGAACTCGCCGACTCCGCCGACCGCGACGAGGTCGCGTCCGTCGACAGCGCGGGATAGGGCGAGACCGACCATGACCGACACCGGCCGGCACGAATTCGAGACTCTCGACTCGCGCGCCGTCTACAGCGGCGCGATCCTCGCCCTGCGCGTGGATCACGTCGCGATGCCGGACGGCCGGACCGCCGAACGTGAGGTCGTCGAGCACCACGGCGCCGTCGCCGTCGTGGTGCTCGACGACGAGGACCGGGTGGTCCTGATCCACCAGTACCGGCACCCGGTGGGGCGCCGGTTGTGGGAGATCCCGGCGGGCCTGCTGGACGAGCCGGGGGAGGACCCGGTCGACGCGGCCGGGCGCGAGCTGGCGGAGGAGACCGGACTCGGGGCCCGTCGCTGGTCCGTTCTCGTGGATGTCGTTCTCTCACCCGGGTTCACGGACGAGTCGGTGCGCGTGTTCCTCGCCGAGGACCTGTACGAGGTGGACCGGCCCGACCCGGAGGACGAGGAAGCCGACCTCGAGATCGAGCGGATTCCGCTCGACGAGGTCGTGTCGATGGTGCTGAACGGGACCATCGTCAACGCCACGGCCGTGGCCGGAGTGATGGCACTCGCCGCTGCCCGGTCCCGCCCGGGCGGTGTCGGCGAACTCCGCGACGTGACCGTGCCCTGGGTCGATCGCCCCGACAGGTTCAGCGAGAGGAAACGCTCGCGCGCCGGCGGGGACGAGGCCGCGCGGGCATGACATGGTGATTGCGCGGCAGGTGGATTCGTACCTCGACCACATGGCTGTCGAGCGCGGAGCCGCCCGCAACACCCTCGGCTCGTATCGCCGCGACCTCGAGCGGTACACGCAGTTCCTCGCCGACCGGGAGGTCACCGACATCGGCCGGATCCGCGAACAGGATGTCAGCGACTTCGTGATCGCGCTGCGCACCGGCGATCCGAATCGTGAACTGCCGCCGCTGGCCGCGAGCTCGGCGGCCCGCGCCCTGATCGCGGTGCGCGGATTCCACCGGTTCGCCGCGGCCGAGGGGATGACCGCAGTGGACGTCGCCCGGGACGTGCGGCCACCGTCGCCGGCGAAACGGCTCCCCAAATCGCTGCCGGTCAACGAGGTGCTGGCGCTGCTGGAGGCGGTCGGCGGCAGCGGACCCGCCGACGGTCCGCGGGCGGTCCGTGACCGCGCGCTCCTCGAACTGCTGTATTCGACGGGCGCCCGCATCTCCGAAGCCGTGGGCCTGGACGTCGACGACGTCGACACCGAGACCCGGTCGGTGCTGCTGCGGGGCAAGGGCGGCAAGCAGCGGGTGGTGCCGGTGGGCCGGCCCGCCGTCGAATCCCTCGACGCCTACCTGATCCGGGGCCGGCCGGCGCTGGCATCACGCGGAACACCCGCGCTGTTCCTCAATGTCCGCGGCGGACGCCTGTCCCGCCAGAGCGCATGGAAGGTGCTGCAGACCGCGGCGGACGCGGCGGGCATCTCGTCGGCGGTGTCACCGCACACGCTCCGTCACTCGTTCGCGACGCATCTGCTCGACGGCGGCGCCGACGTCCGCGTCGTCCAGGAGCTGCTGGGGCATGCCTCGGTGACGACCACCCAGATATATACGCTGGTGACAGTGGGTGCGCTGCGCGAGGTGTGGGCCGGAGCGCACCCCCGGGCGAGGTGACGGAAAGCGTGTCGAGGGGAAATTTCACGGTACGAGGCGGTAGCGTTCGTATAACGATGTGGGATCGGCAGCGATCATCGAGAGAACAGGGGATCATCGGACCGTGGTGACACCGCAGCCGCCAGCGGCGGAGTCAGAGCACTCGCAACAGGAGGGCGACATGTTCGACGTGCGGCAATCCGAACCCGCAGCCTTGTTCGAGGACGCTGCCGTGGTCGTGGAGGAGGAGCTCGGGCCCACGGGACGGCCGACACGTGCGGTGCCGGAACCCGCCCCGCTGCCCTCGCACGGCCCGGCCAAGATCATCGCGATGTGCAACCAGAAGGGTGGCGTCGGCAAGACGACGTCGACCATCAACCTGGGAGCGTCGCTCGCCGAATTCGGCCGACGTGTCCTGCTCGTCGACCTCGATCCCCAGGGGGCGCTGTCCGCGGGGCTCGGCGTCGCGCATCACGACCTCGAACTGACCGTCCACAACCTGCTCGTCGAACCCCGCGTCGCGATCGACGACGTCCTGATGCGGACACGCGTCGAGGGCCTCGACCTCCTGCCGAGCAACATCGACCTGTCGGCGGCGGAGATTCAGCTCGTCACCGAGGTCGGGCGGGAACAGACGCTCGGACGGGTGCTGCATCCGGTGCTCGACCGGTACGACTACGTCCTGATCGACTGCCAGCCGTCCCTCGGTCTGCTCACCGTCAACGCGTTGGCCTGCGCGGACTCGGTGATCATTCCGATGGAGTGCGAGTACTTCAGCCTGCGCGGCCTGGCGCTGCTCAACGACACGGTCGAGAAGGTCCACGACCGGCTCAACCCGCGGCTCGAACTCGCCGGCATCGTCGTGACGATGTTCGACTCGCGGACCCTGCACGCGCGTGAAGTGATGGCCCGTGTGGTGGAGGTGTTCGGGGACCTCGTGTACGACACCGTGATCAACCGCACCGTGCGCTTCCCCGAGACCTCGGTCGCCGGGGAACCGATCACCACCTGGGCGCCGAAATCGACCGGCGCCGAGGCGTACCGTGCTCTGGCACGCGAGGTCATTCACCGGTCCGGCCGGTAAGTGGTGAATACGCAAGACATTTCGGCTCCACCGCAGACCGAGGACCCGCAGGCCCAGGTAACGCAGGCCGAGGATCAGCAGGCGCCCGCGGTCAAGCCCGGCTTCCGGGTGACGCTGCGGAATTTCGAGGGACCGTTCGACCTGCTCCTGACCCTGATCAACCAGCGACAGCTGGATGTGACGGAGGTCGCGCTGCACCAGGTGACGGACGACTTCATCGCCTACACCCGCTCGCTGGGCACGGAGATGGGTCTCGATCAGACCACGGAATTCCTGGTGGTCGCGGCGACGCTGCTCGACCTGAAGGCGGCGCGTCTACTCCCGGCGGGCCAGGTGGAGGACGCCGAGGACCTCGCGCTCCTCGAGGCGCGCGACCTGCTGTTCGCCCGGCTGCTGCAGTACCGCGCGTACAAGCAGGTGGCGCAACTCTTCGGTGAGCTCGAGGCGGCCGCGTTGCGCCGGTACCCGCGTTCGGCGGCACTGGAGGACCAGTTCACGAAATTGCTGCCGGAAGTGTTGCTCGGGGTCGACCCGCAGCGGTTCGCGGAGATCGCCGCGACCGTGTTCACACCCCGCCCGAAGCCCACCGTGGGACTCGACCATCTGCACGACATGCACGCGGTGTCGGTGCCCGAACAGGCGGCGCGGATGCTGGAACTGCTCCGCGAACGGGGAGCCGGGGAGTGGGCGACGTTCGGCGACCTGGTCGCGGAGTGCGAGGTGACCACCCTGATCGTGGCAAGATTCCTCGCGCTGCTCGAGCTGTATCGCGAGCAGTCGGTGTTGTTCGAACAGCCCGAGCCACTCGGGGAATTGCTGGTGAGCTGGACCGGAGAAGGCGCACACGCCCCGGTGACCGAGGAGGATTACGGATGAGTTCGGCCCCGTTCGACGAGTCGGACGACCTGGGCGCCCTCGACGCAGAACTCGAGCTGTCGGACACCGAACTCGAAGCTGTTCTCGAGTCGCTGCTGCTGATCGTCGACTCTCCCGCCGGAGCCGAACAGCTCGCCTCCGCGACCGGCGCTTCTGTGAATCGCATCACGGACGTGCTGAACCGCATGTCCGCCGAGCTCACCGCCC